>Ga0208980_10000386_pt1 | contig 24434 bp, 18 predicted proteins | sample WetSurMetagenome_3_FD_187993 | JGI IMG/M metagenome (GOLD analysis project Ga0208980, IMG submission 187993) | Wetland microbial communities from Twitchell Island in the Sacramento Delta, sample from surface sediment Aug2011 Site A1 Bulk (version 2) | ecosystem: Environmental > Aquatic > Marine... | reverse complement strand
ATTTTTGACTATCGCCCCCCCTGTACGCCCGAGCTAAAGAAATAAGAAGCTTGACCTTGTTGCTGTCATCCTTTGAAAGGCTGACGAGGCGCTGGAGGCTGTCTACTGTCGAAGGTTGTGCAAGTAATACACTGTTGCAACAACAAATAAACACACAACAGAGCAAAGCCTTCCTCGAAAGAGCTGCAAAGGGTGCAGTCATGAAGATTCTCATGGACTTCAACGTGAGTGGATGGGTGGACAGCCGGGTCTGTCCGGTTCAGAATTCTAATAGGGCAGAACAAAGTATCCCTCTGCCGCTTGCATCACATACAGCAGAACAACGTAGTCGAAGTCAGGATGAAGGAGTAAAAAGCTGGAATGAATCGCTTGGATAAGGTATTTATCCAATTGTACATTGTCAAGGGCGGAGCAATCTCATCGCAAAGGAGATTGCTCCGCTCATCGCATTCTTGGATATTCTGGTCAATATCGCTGCATTTGTTGGAAGCCAGCGTTCTAATATGGAAGCGGGTCATTTCATCCAATGGGAGAGTATCGCTCATCGTCGCACAAACAAAGAAGCGTTCCGGCTTCCTTTGGCCAGGACGCTTCTTCACCATGGATCTGTTTGACTTACCGCATTGGATGTTGTGTATCAGTGGATTTCAAGTCTAAATGTTTCATTGTTCTTGCTGTTCAATCAAGGACCTCAACACGGACCATGCGCGGCAGTTCGAGCCACATACTGTTCAACTCAACGCTCGTGAGAGTAATCCGGAATTTCAGATTGAGGGACATTCCATCATTCCGACCTTCGATCCGATACCGTTTGGTCAGGAACACTGTGCCGCTCTCAGGAATGGCCCCCCACTCCTCCGATGAGCCGGAAATACTCCAGACAGGACCATTTGAGTTATGCGGTCTAAGGAGAGCATCGGCAGTCAGATTCAACCGTACAGCATACTGGGAATTTGGCGGTATGGGGTCCAATGGAACTATCGTTGCTATATACCCAATCTGGCCAGCCACTTCGACAAAGGAGTTGACGACGTTTCCCGGCTCACGCAAAACCGCGTTGAGAGCAATCGGTTTCGCTGGTTGAGCCTTTGATAGCAGCGGGTCTTCTAACACCGTGGCTGCAATTGGGTCCGTGATGGTATTGTCCTGGCATCCAATGATGAATGCCGCCACCAGAATTGCGAGAATACTTGCTGTTCGTTTCATGGCTACCTCTTTGTGTTGGGTGATATGAGTTTTACTCAATGCTGATTGAGCTTACCGAGACAGTTGTTGCAGTCACAGCAAATCGAATATGCAGGGACCGTGAATTGGGGCCTCCCCGAAGAAAGTACCACTTGTCAATAGTCACGGATGTCTGGCGGGTGAGTGTGACCCGTCCCGAGCTGGTGTTGTTCACTGTCCATCCGTTTGTACTGGAACTCAGTGGTTTGACCTTCGCTTGAATATCCAGTGCGATATCAAACAGTTCCTCTCTCATGATCGGCAATTGCGTCAGCCCGTATTTGACCTGACCTGTAACCGAGTATTGGTCACCAGTACCTGCGTCAATAACTGTTGCCTGCAGAATGATGATGTTACTCCTGTTGCTCAGGACGGCTTTGGAAAGAGAACCTGTTTGTATAACGGGAGCCGTAGCTGGACCATTCACATTGCTGTCCTGGCATCCAACAATGATTGCCGCAGGGATGATGGCGAGTAAAAACACTGAGCGTTTCATTGTTCCTGCTGATCAATCAAGGTCCTCAACACGGCCCACTCGCGGCAGCTCGAGCCACATGCTGCTTAGTTCAACGCTCGTCAGTGTAACCTGAAATTTTACCTTGAGGAGCATTCCATCACTCCGACCATTGATTTTGTAGCTCTTCGTCACGAACGCGTTGCCACTCTCGGGGACAGGGACCCATTCGGTCGACGAGCCCAGAACATGCCACACAGGCGAGAATGGCACTCTTGGATTATAGGATCTCACCTCAGCGTCGGCATTCAGACTCAGTATGACGGCAAACTGTGGATTCGGCGGAATAGGGTCAAGTGGGACTAGGATTGTCTGATATGCAACCACACCAGTAATCTCGACAAAGGAATTCAGGTCGTTTCCTGGCTCACGCACAATTGCATGAAGTGCAAGCGAATTCACCGGCTGAGGCTTCGATAGTTGCTGACCCTCTGAAGCCGCCGCAGTGATTGGATCTGTGATGCTGTTGTCCTGGCATCCGACTATCAAAATCGTAGCCAATAGGTTGAGGACGAGCATTGTGGTTTTCATAGCTACCTCCGTTGTGTATTGTTTGAGAGAAAGTGAACTGTGGGTACGATTCTGTGTGATAACATAGGTTCTCGGACCGGCATCCAGCATACCGCGATCAGGGCATTCTGCGGTCGGCACCGATTCGTGTTTGTGGTGTTGTTCGGATGTTGAACGGGTACTTGTTTGCATCGGTCTGCTCTCAGTGTCGGGAGACAATTAACACAAACGGAGGGGGGAGTGGATATCACGCAGGTTTCGGACTCTATAACCCATGTTCCACCCCGTTGTTGGAGATGGATAATGGCTTGCAGCGAATCTCAGCGGAACGAAGAACTGGCGGAAACAGATATGATTGGATGATTTTGGAGCAACGACGACTCACGTCGCGTGGGCTATCACTGGTGTTCCAAAGTGTATAACGTATGTTCCATCAACGAAGGGGGGGGAAACCGGTGTTTGCAAGGGTGCTGAAGAATGTTGAAGTGGACAAGACAGGTGGGACAGGCATTTCTGCCTGTCCTAAATGAACCAAATTGGTCAGACAGGAATGGCTGACCTACGAGCATTCATTTCTTTCAACAGGCCTGCGAGGAGGGATAAGTCGAGGATGCAAGGTAAGTCTCTCTACGCTTTTGGGGGGCGTACCTCCGAAGGCACAATGCCGAACTGTTCCCGGAAGCACTTGGTGAAGTAGGCAACGCTGTTGAATCCAACCTGGTAGGCGATTTCCGACACCGTCCCTGCATTCTGAGTCAGCAAGGCCTTCGCCCGCTGGAGTCGCATGTACCGGACAAAGTCACTTGTTGACTGGTTTGTAAGAGCTGTGAGCTTTCTGTGGAGCTGTGTCCGGCTCATACCAAGCTCATTGCGGAACTGCTCCACACCGAACTCCTCATCTCCCATACGTTTCTCCACAACTGCAATCGCCTTCTGCAGGAACGAATCGTCAATTGAGGTGACTGCAATGTCTCCAGGTTTGAGGACCTGTCCTACACTGAAGCGCTCTCTCAGCTTCCACCGGAGATCGATCAGGTTCTTGACTCGCACCAGCAGTTCTCTGGCATCAAACGGCTTCGTCAGATAATCATCGGCTCCGGTTTCCAGTCCCTCGATTCTGTTCTCCGTCCCTGCTTTGGCTGTCAGGAGGATGATCGGGATATGACTTGTTTTCTCGTCTAACTTCAATGCCTTGCACAACTCATAGCCATCTTGCTTCGGCATCATCACATCACTGATGATCAGGTCGGGGATACTCTCTTTTGCCTTCTCGATCCCTTCTGCGCCGTCGTGGGCTTCCTGCACTTCGTAACCGGTGACCAGGTATTCTCTCATGTAGGCTCGAACGTCGGCGTTGTCTTCAACCACAAGAACCAAGGGCGTCGTGTCATTGCGAGGCACGTTTTCTCGTGCCGAAGCAATCTGATCCATATGTGGGATTGCTTCGCTCTCCCGACCTGTCGGGATCGCTCGCAATGACTCAGCTGTCGGCTGAGGTTCTCCTTCCTCCACAACCTCATCACCTTTGAGATGATCTCGACCTAACGGTAGCATCACCGCGAACTCCGTTCCCTTCCCCACTTCGCTCTTCACGCTGATCGTGCCGTGATGCAATTCGACAAGCTCTTTGGTGAGTGCGAGTCCGATACCTGAGCCTTCGTGTTCTCGTGTTTGTGAGCTGTCCACCTGATAAAATCTGTCAAACACACGGGACAGCTCATCTGCCGGTACGCCGATGCCGGTGTCGGCGACGGAAATCGCCACGCATTCACCTTTCGTAGGGACGTTCAATTGAACGTCCCTACAGAGACCTGTCAATACACTCACCTCCCCTCCATCCGGCGTGAACTTGAATGCATTGGACAACAAGTTCGTAATTATCTTCTCCATCTTGTCCTTGTCAAAGTACACGTCAATTTCATCTCTATCGGCATGAATGCTGACTGCAACTCTTCTCATGTCAGCCGATGATTCAAACGAGGACGCGAGTCCTTTCACGAACGGAACGATATTCATGCGGCTTGCGCGCAGCTTCATGGCCCCACCCTCTAACTTCGAGAGATCGAGCAACTGGTTGATGAGGCGGAGCAAACGTTGGGCATTACGCTGCATCATCGATAGCTTCTGCTTTGACTTCTCGTCTGAGACGGCCGATTGCAACTCTTCAACCGGTCCAAGAATAAGCGTGAGCGGCGTGCGGAACTCGTGAGAGATGTTGGCAAAGAAGCGGGACTTCATCTGGTCAACCTCTCGAAGCTTTTCTGCTTCCACGTGTTCAAGCTCGGCCTGATGTTTCAACCTATCCCGGTTCTTTTCAGATCGGCGAATGGTGTAGAACAGGCCAACGATCACAAAAACATATCCAAGATAAGCCCATATCGTCTTCCACCAGGGCGGAGTGATCATGATTCTTATCGATGCTCCTTCCTCATTCCAAATACCGTCCCTGTTCGCAGCTTTCACTTTGAAAATGTATTCACCCGGATCAAGATTGGTGTATGTGGCATTTCTCTGAGTCCCGGCATCCACCCAATCACGGTCAAAGTTCTCAAGGATATATTTGTATTTGTTCTTTGCCGGTTCACTGAATTGCAAGCCGACAAAATCAAAACGAAGATCGTTCTGGCTGTGTGAAAGGCCTATCTCCTTTAGCTCAGGAACGTACCCATCGAATGCCAGCTTCTCGTTGGGGCGATTGAAGAGCGATACACTTGATACCACCACCTGCGGTGCAACAGGATCGTCCTTTATGCTGTCGGGATGGAACACTGTGACTCCCTTGTTTCCACCAAGAATGATCCGCCCGTCGCGAGTCTTGAGACCTCTCCCAAGAAAATTATCGGGGAGACCATCTTCGACCCAGTAGTTCTTAAACGTCCGAGTCCCGAAATCAAATCGCGAAAGGCCATTGTCTGTGCTAATCCATAAGTGACCCGACTCATCTTCAAAAAATCCAGCGACCGAGTTGTTTGACAGACCGTCCTTTTCTGTGAAATTCTGAATCGCCTTGCCTGTCTGTCGGTCAAAAAGATGCATCCCCGTCATATATTCTCCAATCCAGAAGTTCCCTTGCTTATCTTCATGGATACTGAAGACACTTGTGAATTCTCGACCCGGAACCAACGATTTCCAGGACGTGAACTTTTCGGTTTTGCGATCAAATCGATTCAATCCACCGACATTCGTGCCAACCCACAAGACACCTGAACGGTCCTCGTAAATGAACCTGATTTGGTTCTGGCTCAAGCTCGTCGAATCGTTTAGGTCATGTTGGAACCTGCTAAACCTCCCGGTTGCACGGTCGAACCTATTGAGTCCCGCCTCAGTGCCAACCCACAATACTCCATCGTGATCCACGAGTATTTCCCCAACCCGACCAGAACTCAAGCTGTTCGTGTCATGGGGATCGTTCCGATAACGCGTGGTGAGATTCCTCTTGGAATCGAGTTTGATGAGCCCCGAATCCAGACAGCTTAGCCACAGTACCCCACGCTCCACAGGATCTTCAATAATTCTCCAGATCTCATTCCTACCATGACCCTTGCCCCAGATAGAGAGATAGTTGGAAGAACCTTTTTGTCTTTCGTCCAATTGCACCAGCCCCACGTTTGTTCCAACGAGGATCCTGCCGACAGGATCTTCATATATCGAATTCACAATACCAGGGGCCAGATGGTCGGGATCGATTTCCACAGTATTGAATTGTCTCTTCTTCCTATCCCACTTATCCAATCCCCCAAGCCAGCTCCCTACCAAAACAACGCCGGAGCGATCCTCATGTAATGACCAGACTCCCCTGGAGAAGGAAAGGCTGAAGGGATCAGCAGAATCGTGGGCATATGGCCGAAACTGTTCCGTTTGAGGATCAAAACTCTCCAAACCGTGCACCCAATAATGTCCAGCCCAGATGAGACCCGTTGGGTCCTCCAGCAATGAGCCAAAGCTATTCTCGCGCACGTACGTCGTCGATGGAATCACCTGATACAATTTGGAGGTGTTCGTTCGAGGATCGTAACGGGACAAACCGCTCTCGGAAGCAATCCAGAGTGTTCCGTCTTTCGCCAGGTGAAGCGCGCGCATGAACGCTTGGGAAATGATCGGATCATTATCAGGCAATTTGCCTTTTGAGAGCACTTTCCTGTTTACGTCGAACGTCCAAAGCCCCCCAACTCCCCCGACATACAGATTCCCGGTTTGCTGGTCCTCGACCACGGCGTTTACGCGCCTTGTCAGATTCATCGGCTGAAGAGAATCCAACATCTGCCGGGTTTTCTCCACTTCCCCCGAAATGTCGAATACCTGAATTCCCCAGAACTCGGGGTGTGTAGGTGGACTACCCTGCCAGCTATTGTATGAGTGGCCTTGATCGGACTTGTAGCGAATCCAGTATCTTCCGGAATTCAGAGCTATTACTTTCATCAGAACGCGGTTGTCAGACCATCCTCCAGCGCCAAGAGTCTTGGCTGAGTCGTATGTTGCAATGATCGATCCATTCTCACTCTCCAACCAGCCGTAATCTGCAACACCTTCACCCATCACAGCGAGAAGTACGTCGGTCTTCTGTTTGAGAGCGAAGCCCTTTGAAGCATTGGCATTATCACCAACTTTCAATATTGAGCTGACCTGCCGCCCTGTTTTTGTCAGGCCCGATAGGTACTCGTACGCTTCCGGCCCTAACAACCAATCCTGAGAATAGTAGTGATTGAACCTGTTTGTGCTGCGGTCCAATTGGCTAAGGCCGTTAGTCGTTCCTACCCAGAGTCTGTCGGCATTGTCTTCATAGATGCAAATGACCTGATTGGAACCTATGCTGCTGGAATCCAACGTGTTGTTCAGATATCGCGTAAACGTCTCGCTACCCCGGTCGAATTTGTTTAGTCCGCCATAGTAGGTTCCGATCCAAAGGGTTCCGCCACGATCTTCATAGATCGCATTGATTGTGTGATCACTGATGCTCGCGGGATTCCCGGGCTCCGGCTGATAAACAATCATCGAGTAGCCATCATACTTTGCCAAACCGTTCTGCGTGCCGAGCCACAGGAATCCGAAACGGTCTTGAAGAATACAGAGAACACTGTTTTCCGGCAAGCCGTCTTTCAAGCCAATATGCTCAAACCTTGGTTCAGGGAATCTGTTCGGAAGAGCGGCTTTCTTTTGAGCCTGCGAAGGATGTACGCATGCTAGCAGAAGGGAGAAAAAGATGAGGGACAGAAGTTGGCAGATGCTCCTGTTATAGAGCGAGCGGAGAAGATAGCTAGCCATGTTCTTGGGGGTTCCTCGTATCAGAGAGATTGAGCTGAATATCGATGCGTTGGTCAAGGGAGGTTGTGGCAACACAGAGCAGAAGCAACCCTGCGCTGAGGGCATGGACAAGAAGCCGATGATGCGGAAGAGCGGCCATGAAGAACTCTCGCCCAAAGAGGATGGTGTGCAGAAAGAACAGTGGTACAAAACTATGGCAGAAACATAGGCAAAGCACCTGAGACAATCAAGGGCGTGGGAAGGGCTTCAATTCTGAATGGAACAGGGCTACGTGAATCGGCAACGAATCGTGCGAATCTATGTAGAAAATGCACAAGGCGTCGCTCCTGAAAGCAACGCCTCGTTGGGTAGCACCTTATCGAGCGGTGTCACTCACTCGTCATAATGAACAACGGCTTCATTTCAAAACTTCTGTAGTGGGGATGCAAACGGTCGGTATCGTAATGTTCTCTCACGTTGACCACCTTCTTCGATGACGTGACCACATCGAGGGGCATGTTATCATAGCGACCGTTCTTCAAGACAACAAGTCGGCCATGGACACCTTTCAATATCAGATCGAGGGCAAGCGTCCCGTACGCCATCGGCACAATGGAATCGATCGCGTCGGGGTCACCACCACGCACCAGATATCCGAGTTTCTGGTTGATGGTGTTGATGGGCTTGCCATTGTTGAACTGTGGAGATATCCTTTCAAGTTCTCGTGAGACAAGGTCGCCAATGCCCCCGAGTTTTGCATGTCCGTAGGCGTCAGTCCGGGTATCCTGAAACACCATCTCCCCGCCGCCAAACATTGCGCCTTCAGACACGATCACGACTGCGTACTTGCTGGGGTTCTTGTTCCGGTCACTCACCAGCAGTTCCGTGAGGCGCTCGATGGAGAACTTGTGTTCCGGAATAACGCATCGGTTCGCGGCGCCAGCCATCGTCGGGAGCAATGCTGTAAAGCCGGCATAGCGTCCGAACACCTCCAGCACAAGCAAGCGTTCATGGGAACCCGCCGAAGTCCGCAGGCTGTTTGCCATATGGATTGTACGAGTCACACATGTGCTGAACCCGATGCAGTAGTCGGTACCGGGAACATCATTATCCATCGTCTTCGGGATGGCGATCACCTTCACCCCCTTCTTGTACAACTCGACACCGTAGCTCAGGGTATCGTCGCCGCCGATAGGAATAAGATAATCGATCCCGAGGAAGTCGAGGTTCTTCAGCACTTCGTCGGTCAAATCGTTTTTCTCGGCGTTGTATTTTTCTTTGAGGTGTGGAGGCACATGGCCTTGCTTCACAGAACTCGGGCGTGTACGCGAGGTGTGCAGGAAAGTCCCGCCGGTACGGCCCGCCCTGTTCACAACTTCTTCGGAAAGGATTTGATAGTTATTGGAATTGTCTGCCTTTTCATCGCGGATCAAGTCAACTGCACCGGCCCAACCTCTTCGGAGACCAATGACTTGATAGCCCTCCCGCAACGCGCGAATGGTGACTGCGCGAATGGCGGGGTTAAGGCCGGGAACGTCACCACCACCGGTGAGAATGCCAATAACTCCAGATTTCGTCTTGATGTTTGCCATAGCGTTCTTTCTTTTGATCTTTCAACAGGTATCTGATAAGCGTGAACGGCAAAGAGCAGTAACATGATTGGGGGTCAGCGGCTCAATGAAACGTCACTCGATCACTACAAGTCCTCCCTCATTTCATCCCGTACCAACATCAGTACTGCGGATTGCGGTACGATCAGGTACTTCTTCTCCTCGAACTCAACTTCGATTGCCTGCTCGCGCAGAAACATGGCATAGTCTCCCTCTCTCGTTTGCAGAGGAATATACCGCATCGGATCTTTAGGGGTAGTCCACGGCTCGTCGTCGGTGAAATTGGGATTCGGGATCGCGTAGCCCGGACCAACTTTCGCGACTCTTCCGGTGGCAACCTTCTCTTTCTCCCTCACGGATGGGGGAAGGTAGAGGCCTGATTTGGTTTTGTCATGTTCTTCGTCGAGCTGAACGAGAATCTTGTCGCCGACGACAATCATTTGCTTGCGAACAATCACCTTGCACTCCTCTCTTCGGGCAAGAGAAAGATACCAAACTCAACGGACGAAGGCAACGGATAGGCTATGCTTCCTTCAACCGCTTCATCATGGCAACAAAAAAGCCGATAAACATGATAAGCGTCCCCACCCACACGAGCCCAATGAACGGCTTGATGCTGGCCTCAACGATCAATGCATCGGATTGAGGTCCGTCCTCACCCGGATGCAGGACCTCAATCGTCACCGATGATGAGGCGCTCCCCATCCCGCCGACGTTCATCGCCGTAAGTTGAATGGAGGCATTCAGCAACTTGGATTGTGCAGGGTTGTATGTGGGACGTCCGTCCTTGGCGTACGTCATGATGGGCGTTACTGTCTCTGTTGCCTTCCCATCCGACAATTCAAGCACGGCACCGACGGTCATTTCACCTGCGCCGCCCCCTGCCATTGCCTCCTGGCTGTGGGTGTTCATATCGAACTTCACAAATGTTGCCTTGTACTGCCCAAGAGCGATCGTCTTTCCCTTCTCGATGGTATACGTATTGCCATGTTCCGCGTGGTCGGGCTCGGGTTGCTCCAACGATATCGGTGAGATGTAGAAATCACTCGTGAGGAACGACTTGATATCAGGGTTCCGCATCATGCCTTGCTGGCCGCCATCGAACATCACTGGTGAGAGGGTGAACGTCGATCCGTTCTTCTCCACCTTCACGTGGAATGCATATTTGTTGTCGGGCGTGGGGGCATAGCCCGTATAGGTGAGCGTATGGTCGAGGGCTTCCACGGGCCGGTTCAATGGAAGAGAAGCCTGCTTCATTTCGTTGAACCTGCCCGATGCGATGACACCCAGCAGGAACACAGCAAGTCCGATGTGAGCTAACTTGCCGCCAATGGCCCTGATGTCGAGTACCCCCTGCTTCCAACCGAAGTCAAGGTTCACGAACAAAGCAAATGCCGAGGTGAAGATCAGCGTCAATACCCCAACATCGGTCACTCCGGCGAAGAAGAGCGCAATGCACGCAGCAAGCGACACCACCACCCATTTCAGTGCGCGTTTGAGAACTTCCTTCACTTTGTCCTCCCCCCATTGCGTGTACAAACTCAAGCCGATGAACAACACCATCGCGATGACGAGTGGCAGATTCATCGTGTTGTAGAACGATGTATCGACAGTCGACTTGCCTATCAGCGGGAGGCTGGTGCCAAAGAGAATTACCGCGGCAGAGAGTACCAATGCGATTGCTCCAGTCGCAAGCGCTGTCTCCTTGCTAATAAACTGGTTGTCGGCCTGTGCTGGTCGGAGTACTTTCCGACGCGCGAACATAAGACCAAAGCCCGTTGCGGCAATGGCAACAAGGGAAGCAACCAGCAACCAGTAGACCACAGCGCCCGGATCGACGAACGAGTGCACAGAGGCATCGCCAAGCACTCCACTCCTCGTGAGAAATGTGCTGTAGATGACAAGAAGGAACGACACAATTGCAAGAGCGAGATTCAAACGGACGAACTTGCCCGTTCGGCGTTGGACTATCAATGTGTGAACCAGCGCGACACCGGTTAACCATGGCACGAGAGAAGAGTTCTCGACAGGATCCCATCCCCAATACCCTCCCCAACCCAGGACACCATATGCCCAATAGGCGCCAAGCATGATACCGGTTCCAAGAATGAACACCGAGAAGAGTAACCACCCAAGAGCTTGAGCTCCCAACATCGCAACATCGTTCTTCCACATGCCCGCAATCGCAAACGAGAACGGGACTGCCATTACTGCAAACCCAATGAACAATACCGGCGGATGAATGACCATCCAGAAATTCTGCAGCAACGGATTCAGACCCCGCCCGTCTGCCGGAAGCTCACCGGCAGGCAGTTGGGGAATGGTCTCCCACACTGACTTGAACGGTGTCTTTGCGTACAGGAGAAGCAACAAGACAGCTTGCACAGCCATAAACACAGCCATCACCCATTGCTCGCTTTTTCGTTTGCGAGTGTACCACATGAGTGGTAATCCGATCAGCGCTGAACAGAGCGCCCAGAACATAAAGCTTCCTTCCTGTCCGGCATAAAAGCTGGAGATCAGAAAGTGCAGCGGCAAGTCGCGGGAGCTGTAACTGTACACATAGCCATTGGAGAAATCATGCTCCAACAGCAACGTCAACAGCACGGCGGAGAGAACAACGATTGTCCCTGCACCGACATTGAGCAGCAGACGTGCCCGCTTCAACGGTTGAAGATCTGACGCGGTTGAACGATGGTATTGGACTGCAGATAGGACTGACGCGATGAGAGCAACGAAGATGAGCGCGTTCCCGAGAAGATTCATCATACCTCCATGTGAGTGAACTACACCGGTAGTGTCAACGGCCGTGCCAGAATGTTTGCACCGATTTGGGTGGATATTGGCGATTCCAGAGCCAAATCACTAGAACCTTCTCAAATCTGAAAAGCTGGACTATGGGAATTTGCCACGATGAGAGAGGCAGGGAGAGAGACATCACTCTGGGCCGACTCAGAAAGTTTCCAGAAGTTGTCGACCCGAGAAGATTGCCCGCTGCTCACCAATACCATGCGTAACAGTTATGAGCAGCGAGCGAAGAGCAGGAGAACAAGACTGAAGAACCGAACTCGTCCCTACAGTTCCTCCACTAACTTAGAAATCCCTTTCAACAAAATTTCCAGACAAATCACGCATACTAAGTCTACCGTTGATGTGCCTCGCCGCGTTGATGATGCGATAGTTTGCATCTACGACATCACCATGGCACGTTGCACACGTGTTCCCGGTTACAACCGGCGGATGTGTCCCGCCGTGTCCTTCCCACTTCGGTATCACACGGGCAATAGTATTAGGAGGTTGGGCGACGTCACCATGACATGTCCCACACACACCTGATGCTGCCGTTGTATCATTCCACCGCGGCGCAAAAGTCAGGTTCCCATTCTTGAAGTTGCCGTGGCAGTACGTATTGGAACACCGTAATGTCCCCTGATCGTATGACGGTGTTGGTATGTACAGTGGCAACGAAGGATCGAAATCTATCGTCCAAGATTCATTGGTCCGGGTGTTCGCCGCTGGACCATTGAACAACACCTCGGCACCCGCAGTAAGATCGATGTGTCCAGGAGCGTATACTGGCCCCGGTGTCGTATGACATTCAAGACAAAAGATCGGCACTGCCGCGGGAACCGGGATGCCCGTCCCTGCATAATGAACTTGGTGGGCACCTACGCCACGAGCTGAACGCGAGGTGTTCGTGCTCAGGTCGCGCGGTGGAGCAGGATTGGTGGATCCATGACACGTTGCGCAACCCTCAGGGCCACCCGTCCCGGTGTGACAGGTGCGACAAGAGGAATTCACCTTGCCTCCCTCATACATTGTGCCGTGGCAAGTCTGGCACGGCCTCATGTCCCAATTTGCTGTACGGATAGCTGCACCGTGGAAGTTTGACGATGTCGGGTCGGTCCAGCCGCGTCCATGGACACTCCCCCCTGTCGCCTGATGGCACGCCACACAGGAGACTCCAGAGTACCCACCCTGGTAGTTCGAGCCATGACATTCCAAGCATGGTTGAACATCACCCTGCGTCTTTACAGATTTTCCGTGAAAGTTAGCCGCAGATGTGTCCATCCATCCCGGGTCGTGTGCCTGAACGCCCGGAGCAACAGGCGCCGGCAGATCGGTCTTCAACTCGGAACAGCCATAGAACGCCAGCAGCGCCGCAACGAGAAGGCCGACCCAAGGAATATGGTGAGTTTTCATTTGCGCACCAGCATTATGGTGTTCTAAGTGTCTGTAGTGATGAATTGAGCAAGTCTTGCGCATACTTCGTGTTGTGTATGCCCCTGCTCAGGTCGTGTTCGACAAAGAAATAATTGAACAACGCACCCGATTTCGCTTCCGGGGCAATCTTCAAGGGACGGCTTGTGCTTGCATTGACCGTGAGTGAGGTTGTTAGCCACCCGCGCTGAATCAAAAGTGTCTCCAGTGTCTGAAGCGAATCCTGAACCGGCTTCTCCGCGGCGAGTAGCGTGGTCTTGCTGAATCCGCCTGCACCGTGGCAGTCACTCTGATTGCAACCAGTCACTATGAAGAGCGTATCAGACTCCGTCTCATCTGAAGAATAGCGAATCTTCATTGTATGGCCACCTCCACGCCCCGTGCCGAGGTCGGGTGGATAGCTCTGCGATGCCATGTGACACACCGGACAACCTTCTCCCCTGATTCCTGCATTTGTCGAGTGGATTGAGTTCCGATATGTGTAGCCAACGAACTGGAAACCACCGGTGCCCATCAACATCTGTCCCTGCACGCCATAGTGCGGGTACCAGCGGCTGGATGTGATACTGATGGTATCTGTAGGAGCCGTTCTTGCCGGATTTGGCACGGGACTCATCGGACTCGTTGTGCGCGTTTGATGGCACCTTACGCACATGTTTCCGGGACCATAATTGAACGACGCATCTGGGACTCCCGAGACAAACGATTTGATCGTGACCGCATCCATGTCTCGGAGAGTGAAATTGCCTCTGGAATGTGGAGAATGACAGGCAAAGCAACCCGGAGGACTCGGGTTATTTTTTGCTCCAACAGTCTGAACCATCGGCCAGTGGTTCTTCCACCGTTCGATCAGACCCTCTGTTGTGTGGCAACCTGCACAGTCGGGACCGTTTCTCTCGAGGTCTCCTCCGTAAGCATGCTTCGACCGCTCCCATTGATATCTCCGAGCCCAGAGGTAGTATGTGGTATCAATGTCGGGATTGTGGCAGTTCGCACATTTGATGCCTGGCGCGAAACCCTCAAACGTACCAGCATACGTCGTATCAGCATTCTGCCCGGCTGGCCCCTGGGGACCCTCGCATCCAAACAGAACAACCATGGACACGAGGCATGCTGCCAGGGCGATGAGAATGATTGAATGGGATTTCATAACGATTACTCCTCCGGATAAGTTGTTACCTTGTGTTTTCACTCCTTGACTATCGCACTGACCCTGACGGTTCGTGGCACGTCAGACAGGTCGGATCCCGTCCTTCAACATCATGGCAGCTCATACAGCTCTCCATGTCGCGCCTTGCCTCCTCAGCGTGGAGACCACCCACGCCGAATCCCGGTGCCGAATGTGACTGCGGCTTAAATGTGCCCTGCGAGATATTTCCTCCTGCCTCATGACACTTCACGCAGAACGTCTCCATCGAATGGCACGATGTGCAGTCAGATTGCTTCGCTCTTGCATCGATACCATGCGTGAAGCGATAGTCCAACGCGTGGATATTCTGCAGAATCATCCGCTTGGGCGAATCCTTTGTCGACGTTTTGGGACGCGGCTCGACGCTCAGATCCTGCGGAAGAAACGCCTTCAACCCCGCACCCTGATGACACTGCAGACAGAATGACTCGGTGTGACAAGTCTGGCATGAAGTCTGAAGTGCTCCGAGCCGCGCCACATCGCGATGGGTCCGGAGAAAGTCAGATTGCTTGTGGTCTGCCGGCAGCAGCGTAACGAAATCGGTGTGGCATGTCTCGCAGAGGTTCGATGCCTTCTGGTCGTTGTGGCATGTATTGCAAGTCTTCATATCGGGAAGGTTTGTCGCGCTCGCCAACTCTGCCCCCTCGAGACCCTTGTGACAGGTCGTGCACTCAACGTCCTTCTTTCCGAGATGATTCTCGTGCGAGAAAATCACGATGCGCTCAGCCACCGGTCGGGCAACGATGTTCTCGGGATTTTTGTGGCAGTAGCCGCACTCTCCAGAGACCTGATCCGCGTGACACGTGCTGCATTGATCATGCGTACTGGCCAGATTGTCTGACGAGAGCTTACTGGTGGCAGCAGCAGGATGGCATGTTGCACAATCCACGCCGGCTTCCACTATGTGATACCTGTGGGAAAACTTCAAGTCTGATGGACGGTCATCTCCTGGTGCAGGCAGTGTATTCCCCGCCATCACCGCGGGCAACTGTGTGAATGTCCCCACGCCAATACACAACAGGAGGGAGACTGCAAAGATGAGATATCGGCGTATCATGCTTGGACCTCTCACTCAAAGAAATGCAACTGTTCGGTGAACCAGAAGTTCAACCCCGCATACAGACGGACGTCGTTCTTGTAGACCTTATTGTTGAGCCACTGGCCTTGGACATCGATCGAGAGCATCTGCAGAGGACGAGCAATCACGCCGAGTGAAGCAACCAGCGTGTTCTCCGTCTTGTCAGATTTGTTCAATTTGTACGATGTGTATGCGGCACCAAACGTTGGGATCAACTTGCGATCCAACAGGGGATAGCTCCCCTGCAACGAGACGGCGTTCAACTCACCCGCGTACCCCGTGCTTCCTCTGTACGACGCTGACGCAAAGTTGTTCGCCACACCGACAGTGTAACGGAAACTGTTGTCATCAACGTACCTTACTGCCGCCCCCCGGATGAAAAAGCGTGTGGCAGATTTCAGTGTGTAGTCGACACCCCCCTCAAACTCATCCAAGGTTGAGGCGTTGAAGACTGCAAAGAACGACTTGTACGGGAGATGAGGCGCATGATGGAGATACTCGGCACTCACTCCCCAGCCCTCTGAAGGATTGTAGCGCACACCCATCTGCGCGCGTTGCGTGACCCTATAATCAACATTGAAGTCGTATCGGGCATTGAACCTGATATTCGACAACCAGTACGACATGTCACCACCGGCGTATTGCTCCTTGGTCGTCACAGGATCGACATACAGAGTCACATCGTTCGCGAGCGAATCCAACCGTGTCGTCCAGTATGCCGGTCGCTGTCGCTGACGATTCATATAGCTCAGACCCATGCTCAAATCGTCCCCCGAGTAAAGAAACTGACCGCCAAGTGTGAAATTGTTCGAGATTGGACCCCATTTCTTTATCGTCATGTCGATCGGGGTATTTGCCCCGCCATAGATCGTCATCCGCACCCGATTATCCACCATGCGGAATCTCGTCAGTGCTCCATCTATCGTGCCGTTTCCCACCCCGGCAAAGAAGGGCACCCTACCGAAGGAGAGATCGACAACGTCAAAAATGTCTTTCCACTGTGCATAGCCATAGTACAATCGGTAATCGGGCAGCTCATCCAATTTCTTCTGCAACATCACTGCGCCCTGGAAATGACCATGCAGACTGAAATCGCCCTGCGTGACATCGAGGAGTACAGATTGAAACCCTCTGGTGAACTTTTTCGAGACGCCAACGGTGTCGTACTGCTTCCACGCGTACATCGAGGTGATCAGTCGCCCATTGACCAACTGCCCAAACGCAGTCGATGAGGTAAGCACACAGATAGCACAGATGATTGTCATCCGCGCAACGCTTCGTGAGAGAGTGGTATCAGCTTTCATGGGATTGGTTCGCTATGTGTCGATAGCCGCTCGTGATATGAACGTTCACAGGTGCTACCAAACAGATGCTTGCACCGTGAAGATGGGTTACTTCGGAAGGATCATCGCTCTTCGCCGCTCTCACCTTGTCGTCAACATCTGGCTGGAGGGGCTCAGTTGCCAGCACCCTGCCTGCCATGATGATCCCGGCTTGCCAGACTGCTTCGTACTGCCACAGTATACTCACCCTCAATCAATTTTGCAACCATACTGCGACAGAAATTCGTCATCAACGCATACTGAGACCCGGGGCCGAATTCCTGAAAAGGATGGATTGAGGATAAGAACGGAAAGAAACATGCCACTACTTCGAGAAGCGCTTACGCAAGTCCTGTGCCAGCCTCCGCATGTTTGAATGTGACCAAAACGTCTCAAATAGCGTGAGCCAGCCGGTCCAGCCCGTGAGTCTTCTCAACTCATAGAATCCCATCTTGCAGGGATTCTCAAATCTGCAAAGGCCGGAACCTCAGGGCGGTCCCGACGAGGCAATCCTTCGAACCGGACCAGCCGCGCCGGTCCGGTCCGAAGAAGAACGAATCACTACTTCTTTGGCGGCAGCCCGTGCTCGATCTTTGCCCACATGTCTTTCATCTTGAATTCCTTGTGGGTTGGACTTTCGGCATTGTGGCATGCCTCGCATGCCTTACCGGTCTTGTCTCCGAGCGAGAGACCGGCCTCTTTTGCCTTTGCCTTGCTGGCATCGTCTTTCTTGTTGTGGAGGTTCAAGTAGCCAGAAGCCGCGCCATGGCATGCTTCACATGTTACACCGTCTTCCTTCTTGAAACCGGCATCCACATTCTTCGCGGCACCGCCGCCGGTTACGTGGCATTTCAGACATTCCGGGCTCTCACTTGGTGCAGTCTTCAGACCCTTATCCTTTGCAACTTTTTTCGCTGCATCTCCAAGGAGTGTCTTGTACGCATTTGCGTGAGGAGTCTTCTCCCACACTTTGTAGGCAAGTCCACCCATTTTGTCACTCGTGTGGCAGGCCTTGCACTTTGCCACGCCAACATATTTGTTCTCTGCCTGGCCGAAGGCAGCAATGATAAACAAGCACATCACTATACTGCTGAGCACGCGCATTGTGTTCCTCCTTGAGTTGTTAGATAGATGTTTGCTTGTGAACTGCAGATCGCTCGATACGCCGTATGAACATGTACAACGAAATCGCTACGATGGTGATAATAAGTGTCGCTACACCAAGTCCGAGACGGCGGAAGTAGTATTCGTCAATAGCCTGTTGTCCCTCCTCGCCGACCACCAAAGCCGTCGCAAAACCTTTGGCCACGACTTCGCGAAATTGTCCCTCGTTGAACGAATGCACTTTCGTTCTTGCCTCAAGTCTTGCCTGTCGCACATCTCGCAACTTAAATCTGGCTTCGCTGATCTCCATCCCCTTTTGTTCCGCATCGCTCACCAGCAGTTGAGCTTTGCGCTCCAATAATTCGAGACTGTCAATCAGCGATCTCATTGTTCCCGCAACCTGGTACCCCTTCGCGCGTTCGCGTTCACTATGACATCTGCTGCACACTGCCTCTTGTGAATTGCCGAGGAGCTTGTCGGTGGCCGCGATGATCTCGTGCTTCCCGTGACAGGTTTCGCATTCGGGAAGTTTCCTTTCATCGAATGCTTTCTTGTGGGGACTCGATGAGAACAAGTCAGCGTTGAGAGCATGACATGACCCACACACTTTTGAAATGGACTCGACGCCAGGCGGAGTTGCGCCATGATTACCGTGACATTTGTTGCATGCCGGGGCACCGAGGTCATGCTTCTCTAACAATGCCACCCCATGCACGCTCTTCGAGAATTTCTCGAACTGATCTGTCGGGATGCCGTAGGCCTTCATGTAGCCCGCATCGGCATGACAATGAGCGCACGTGCCCGGAAGATTTGTTGGATACGCTCTTGATCTCACATCGGCAGCCGGAAGAATTTCATGGCTTCCATGGCAACTCGCGCACTCGGCCGTCTTCGGATCTCCCTTTGCATTGCGCATCCCGTGAACGCTGGTCCGATACTTCTCCAGCTGGTCGACCGAAAGTGAGGGGTTGTACTTCTGCATGAAGGCCGCATCGGCATGACACTTCGTGCACGTCTTCACAACATTGAGCGGGTAGACCGGAGACGCAGGATCAGCAACTTGTACGATACCGTGCGCATTATGGCATGTGGTACACTGGACGATGCGCTCTTTGCCTGTGGTGGAAAGCCGACCGTGCACGCTTGTCTGCAGGGCCTTAAATTGACCGATCGGAATCATCGACCTGAACTGTGCCATTCTCTTTGCATCCCCATGGCACTTCGCGCACACCTCGGACACCGCGTCACCCTTGGGTACTCCGATGAACCCCTTGCTCTTGTCCATCGCCCGCTCCATGTCCTCAGCACTCGCGACCCCGCCGTGGCAGTCAGCACAACTGACTCCTTTCTGACTGTGGATATCGCGCTTGAACAAAGTGGATGGCTTGTCGCCGAGGGCTTCATGACAAGTGCGGCATTGATCGGCCGCAACACCAAACGGAGTGGAGGTCAAAGAACAGATGACAACGAGAGCAACAATCGCTTGCCAGGTTCGTCCTTTCATAGCACGTACCCCAGCGTCGTGAAGATAATGATATACACTACCACAAACAAGCCGACATAGTTGATCAAACGGCTCTTTTCACCTCGGGAGCTCTTTCTATCCCAGAACGGTACGATCATCCATAGCAAGCCTGCGGCGCCAAACAGAAGAACACCCAGCACTTCACCATCAATGAACAGCACTTTTGCCGGAATGAATTTCAGGGTCTGGAACATGAACATGAAATACCATTCGGGGCGTATGCCTGCCGGTGCAGAAGCAAACGCATCCGCTTTCTTCCCCAACTCCCACGGGAAGAAGACAGCAAGAATCGCCAGCACGTTCAAAACGATCAGCCAGAAGAGTAAATCCCGGAGGAGAAAGTTCGGGAAGAACGGCATTGTCTTCCGTTCACTGGCAGGAACATCCTCCATTCCCATCGGCTCGCTCATTCCTTGTCGCTGGACAAGAACGAGATGGATACTCAACAACACTGTGAAGATGCCCGGCAGCACTGCCACATGGAAACCAAAGAAGCGTGAAAGAGTCGCCCCGGTAACTTCATCACCACCCCGGAGAAAAACCATGATCGGTTTCCCAACAAACGGCAAGACGCCGGCTATGTCGGTGCCAACCTTTGTTGCAAAGAATGCGAGTTCGTTCCATGGTAACAGGTACCCGCTGAATCCGAAACCCATCCCAAGGAACAGCATGAACATGCCGGTGATCCAAGTAATCTCTCTCGGCTCACGGTATGACCGCTCGAAGAACACGCTGAACATATGAATGAACGCCGAGAGGATGAACAGGTTTGCGGCCCAGCTGTGGATTGAACGGATCAGCCAGCCGAATTGCACCTTCGACATGATGAATTGAATACTCTCAAATGCCAGCTGCTCACTTCCCTTGTAATAGAGCAAAAGCAAAATGCCTGTCACTACCTGGATGATGAACAGGAACAAGGAAACACCACCGAAGTAGTACCAGATAGAGTGACGGTGAACGGGGACGTACTTCTTCCCCATGAACTCGACAAGCGTTTCCAACTGAACGCGTTTGTCAATCCATTCGTACGTCTTTTTCAAAATGCTGCTCATGCGTTCTTCGAGATGAAAACTTCTTCTCCCTGCACCACAACCCTGAACTCATCCAAGGGTCGGGGGGGTGGACCTGCAGTATTCTTTCCGTTGAAATCGTACTTCCCATTATGACAGGCGCACCAAATGACTCCGAGGTCCTTTCGATATTGCACCGTGCAGTCGAGGTGTGTACACGTGGCCGAGAATGCGCGCAGTTCGCCGTTCGACGTTCGGAGAAGGATCACAGGCTTGTTGCCGAAACGAACAATGGTACCGCTGTCTTTCTCAATCGTGGCCAGTTTCCCAACCTTCACACTGCTGACCTCAACTTCGGCTTGTTTCGGAGGCTTGAGGTAAGCAAAGAGAGGATACACCACCGATGCAACCCAAGCCATCAGTCCACCACCAAGGACGTACTTCAGGAAATCGCGCTTGCTCTTTTCGCTTTGCATATTACCAGCACCGTCCATTATGCGTCTTCCTCATTGCTGGTTGTGGCAGTCACTGCAGTTTGTCTCTTTCCAGGCATCCCCTATGTCAACAGGATGCTGATAGTCTACACCTCCGAGAGAAATGCGGAGCGTATCCTGTTCAAATTGCTGAGCAAGAATTGTGTGACAGGTGTTGCAGTCGCGCGAAAGCACCTTCCCCTCGTCGCTGACATGCTTGCCATCGTGGCAACGGAAGCAACCGGGATAGTACAAGTGGCCCAGGTTATCCGGGAATTCCTTCCAGCTCACACGCATTTCTGGAAAGTAGTTTCGGCTGAATATCCGTTGAGTCACCGCGATCGTGCTATCAATGGCAGTCTTTTTCGAAGATGCTATCTGTGGATAGTCGGCTTTGTAAAACTCCTCGATTGAGAGTCGAATGGTATCAAGACCTCCTTGCCTAGTAGCATACGGAGCATCCAACGCTCTCACGGCGATGCTTTTCACGTTCGGGAGTCTGGGATCAATCCAGCCCAAGGACATTACGTGGTTCACCGAGCGTGCAGGAGGATGATAGATGTGTGACGGCCGGTTATGGCAGTCGAGACAGTCCATCCGACGTGTAAATGCCTTCTTCAGCGAATCCTCCGAAACAGACATTTCGGTACTGCGATAGATGGTCACCTTCCCATCGGGCGTTTTCGAGCGGATCCACGGAATGACCTGCCGCTGCACATCAAGTGCAGCGTATGTTACCTCATGCGCGATATTCATGTGCCAGTGAATACCGGACGTCGGCCCGGCTTCGATATTCCCTCCCCCAATCTTCATCAGGAGGTTGAGGGTCCACTTCGTATTCTGCTCGTCAGAGACATAATACGTATTCGTGTGTTGCTTCTCGCTGAAGAAATGCTTCGGCCAATGGCACTGCTCGCACGTTTCCTGTGCAGGGCGCAGGTTCTCTATCGGCGTCGGTATCGGACGAGGATACTTGTTGAAAGTCACCGCGTACAACTGGTACGAACCCGAGATCTTTGATCGAACAAACCAATCAGCGCCGGGACCAATGTGGCATTTCACACATCCCACGCGTGCATGAGGGGAGTATTGATAGGCAGTGTATTCCGGCTCCATCACCTGGTGACACGTCTCGCCGCAGAACTGATCTGAATCTGTGTGCTCATACGCCTTGAAGCTGCCAAAAGCAGAAAAGAGTAACAAGAGGATGGTTCCAGCAGAGAAGACCACAAATGCGCGGCGGTGACGTGGGTTGTTCATGTCGATCTGTGGCAGGTGCAGGCCATGAGGTTTGCCTGCGCGCGCACGGCGATGCTCGCGAACAACCCCAACAAGCGACACCAGCAGACCGATGATCATGATTGCCGGCAAGATAACGAAGGCAATAATTCCCATGTATGGCTTGGGCGAGCCCGACATCGTTTCCAGCAGAATCAGGAAGAAGATGAGTCCAAGACTCACCACCGCAATGGCAATACCCGCCAGCGTGACCGGGTTATAAAAGGAACTCGGCAGGAAACGTTTCATCGATCTGACATATTAGGGTGAACCAGTAGTTCTACTTTGTGGAAAAGGTAAGGGAAAGAAAGGTCATTTGCCAATGGCAGCTTACCTGTACGCAAACAGCATTGCGTAGATAATCCACACTACAATACTGAACCCAATGCCAAGGGCTGTCCAGCCAAATACACGCACCGCTCTAATAACGATAGGTGGGTAGGCCTCAACCAAGTGCTTCTCCAGCTGGCCGTTTTTGACCAGGGCTGCATATTCAGCTGGTTTGTCGTGCTTGAATTCTTCAAGATCCATTCGCCCCGTGAAAACCACGATGTCCATCGGGAACTTTTCAGGGCGAAGATGAGTATTGAAGAAGTGGACGGTGAAGATAAAGCCAACGGCAAGCAACGCCTCGTCGCTGTGAATGATCGTCGCAACGTTCAGGAATGATCCGGGAATGAACCGGGTGAAAAACTCCGGAAACCAGAGCATCAGCCCCGTCGAGCCAATAACAAACACTCCCCAGAACACGGCAAAGTAGTCAAACTTTTCCCAGTAGGTCCAGCGGCCATAGCTTGGGCGGGGCCCCTTCCCCAGGAACCATTTGATGTTGCCGATGAAGTCATGGAGGTCCTTCTTATTGAAGAGCATGGAATCTGGTCCAAAGAGGAACGCTCTCCAGGTGCGATACTCTCTTCGCCTTTGCCTCACGAGGTCGATAACATGTGATATGAACAGGCCAATCATTATGACAGCAGCAAAACGATGAATGTACCCGGCTGATTCATAGCCGCCCAAAAGATGCGAAAGCAAGGCGGCCCAACCCGTGTACGAGAACTTCAGGGTCATCCCAGTGAGCGCAAGGCTCATGAAGCTCACAATCATCAGAATGTGGAGCGTCCGGTTGAGGCGGGTGAACCGGAGAAATTGTTTTTCATCCGCAACGACATTTTCTGCAACACGCGATGGCGCCGTTGGTTCTTTGAGTGGTGGCGTTGTGTCCATCAGGCCGCTCCGTCCTTCTTGTCGCTAACGTTCTCCCGACTCCCCGGTGTTGTACGCATCTGGTCCTGGGATTGATGTTTCTTGTTCGATGCCCGTCTCATCTGAAGTGCACGGGGAAGCCAGAGCAATGTATGGATGCCACCGAATACAAACGTGCCCACAAGCAGAGATGTCATGCCCCAGAATGTCCAGAAGAGAAATGGATACTTCGCCGGGTCGTGGTGAGTCGCGTGAGTAAGGTAGCCCGCGAATCTTCTTGTTGCTCCTTCGTGGCACTTCTGGCAAGTTGCTACGACGTTATCATGACTGAGATGTGACTTTGGATCAGAAATGGGAAGGATGTCGTGCGCTCCGTGGCAGTCGTAACACTTGGCCGTCTTCGTATAGCCCAGCTGGGAGACTTTGCCGTGGTATGTATCGAAGTACGTCTTGGCAATGTCCTCGTGACAACGTCCGCATTTGGTCATGATGTCCAACTTGAATCCGGATTCGTCGGCACGGCTGATCGTGTGAGCACTATGACAATCACTGCAAATGGGGAGCGGTTTGTCGGTCTTCCCTACTTTGAGGTGATGTATACTCTTCTCGAACTGTTCCTGGATACCATGATGACACCGTCCACACGTTGCAGGGACATTATTCGGATTGACGCTTGACAATGAATCGGACTTTGGCAAAACGCTGTGGGCAGTATGGCAGTTTGTGCATGTGGCAGTCACAGTAAGACCACTTTTCATCAAGCCCTTGCCATGAATGCTCTCGGTGTAGTGCTCGATGATTTCATGTTGGCCCCCAGTGTATCGCATAGCCGCCTTTTTCCCTTCGCGATGGCACTGGGCGCACAGTCGCGGGATGTTCGTGGGAAACGTCGGCGACACTGGTTCGAGTTTCCCTTTTACAGCATGCGT
>Ga0208980_10000385_pt1 | contig 24460 bp, 23 predicted proteins | sample WetSurMetagenome_3_FD_187993 | JGI IMG/M metagenome (GOLD analysis project Ga0208980, IMG submission 187993) | Wetland microbial communities from Twitchell Island in the Sacramento Delta, sample from surface sediment Aug2011 Site A1 Bulk (version 2) | ecosystem: Environmental > Aquatic > Marine... | reverse complement strand
TGTCCATTAAGCCTGCTTGTTTTTTATGTATTCTATCGCGTCTTTGACCTTTGTTATTTTCTACGCATCTTCATCAGGTATTTCCACGTTAAAGGTCTCTTCAAAAGCCATAACAAGCTCTACTGTATCCAGGGAGTCAGCCCCAAGGTCTTCTACAAAAGAGGCCTCCATAGTAACCTCAGCTGCATTTACTCCTAACTGTTTTGCTATAATCTCTTTTACTTTTTCATCAATCATTTACTTGCCTCCAGATTAATTTTCATTTTTTCAACATTATCTTCTTTATATCTTTTATATAATTCATTTCGTTTCGAATCATAGAAAACAACATTTACTAATTCGACTCTCATTAATTGATAAATTTGTTTTTCCATTGTTTCTAAAAAATTATTACCATACTTGAAACTATTTAAATAATTCAATAATCAACACTATACATGATAAAGTTAATAAGAACCAACTCTGATAATCACGATTTCAGAGAACTTGTGAAATTACTCGATGCAGACCTGGCAATCACGGATGGTGAGGATCATACGTTTTATTCTCAGTTCAATAAGATTGATAACATCATACACGTTGTAGTGGCCTATGAGGATGAAAAACCAGTCGGCTGCGGAGCGCTGAAAAAATACAGGTCAGATACAATGGAGATTAAACGAATGTATGTTTTACCTGAAAAGAGGAAGAGAGGTATTGCTTCAAAAATACTGACCGAATTGGAAGTTTGGGCAGGTGAACTGTCTTATATAAAGTGTATTCTTGAGACTGGTAAAAAGCAACCGGAAGCTGTTGAACTTTACAAAAAAAATGGATATACCTTGATTCAAAATTATGGACAATACGCTGGAGTGGAAAATAGTCTCTGTTTTGAAAAAAAACTGAGATAGAAATTGATGGAAATGGTTTCTTAATAGAGGAATATCGGATATTTCATGATGACAATTCAAAAAAGCCAGGTCAATATTAACAATCGGACATTAAGCCTCAATTAATCTAATTTCCGGAGTCTTTTTATAAAATCTTTATGCATAACTGAGAAATCTTTATGACTTCTTTATGGACGTCTGGTTAATTTCGCCGGATTTATTAACTGAACAGGTATAAATAATAAAGCCTTCGGTGAAATAACAAATTAAAGAGTTTCCGAATAACTGAGATATGCAGAATTTAGCCGATAGTTTTTCAATCAATGAAAAATTAAAAAATACATTTATTGGTAAGGCAAAAGCCATTCAGGACAAGGGCTTATTCCATAAATTAACATTGGTAGCTTTTTTTGCGTGGATTGGTCTTGGAGCTGATGGTATATCATCATCCTGCTACGGACCTGAAGAGGCATTCCGGAATTTACAGGGTCACCCCAGCCTGGCTATTTTTGTGGCTCTTGGTACGGTATTTACAATTATAATAATAAGTTCCAGCTATAATCAGATAGTACGGCTGTTTCCCTATGGGGGTGGCGGATATCTGGTAGGGAGCAAACTGCTGTCTCCTACAACAGGCATGATATCAGGTTCCGCTCTGATTATCGATTACGTTCTTACAATAACACTCTCTGTATCAAGCGGAGCGGATGCACTCTTTAGTTTTTTCAGTGTTGAATGGCAACCGTACAAGCTTCCATTTGCGTTGATGGGGGTATGTTTCCTGATTTTATTGAATCTAAGGGGTGTAAAAGAATCGGTACTTTCCCTTACTCCGATATTTATAGTCTTTATCATTACACATGTTGTTGCAATTTTATATGGGATATTTATACATTCCTCAAATATTGCTGCTGTTGCCAGCCAGACAACACATGAAATAAATTCGACAGTGTCCCAATTGGGTTTTTTCGCTACATTCTTTATAATTCTGAAGGCTTACAGTATGGGCGCCGGGACCTATACCGGAATTGAAGCGGTAAGTAATGGCATGCCAATTTTGCGTGAACCTAAAGTCGCCACAGCACGTAAAACCATGTTTTTAATGGTTATCTCACTTTCCTTCATGGTTTTAGGACTGATGATCTGCTATATGCTTTTTAATGTCCAGCTTGATACACATAAAACATTAAATGCTGTTCTGCTTGATAATCTGACTGCCGGATGGGGATATTTCTGGTCAAGGAGTTTTGTCCTTATTACACTTATATCTGAAGCTGCGTTACTTTTCGTTGCTGCACAGACAGGATTTATTGATGGTCCGAGGATAATGGCTAATATGGCAATTGATCACTGGTTTCCGAAAAGATTCGCTTCTCTCAGTGATCGTCTGGTAACAATGAACGGAGTATTATTGATGGGCATCGGATCAATTGTAATCATGTTGATATCAAAAGGTTCGGTGGCATTACTTGTTGTTCTGTACAGTATTAATGTTTTCATAACTTTCACAATTTCCCAGGTAGGAATGGTGAGACACTGGTGGATGATGAGAGGAAAACAGGTTTCGTGGAAGCGAAAATTAGCCATAAATGGAATTGGGTTAGTGCTTACTTCCTTTATCCTTGTCTCAGTTATCATTTTGAAATTTGGCCAGGGGGGATGGGTCACTTTACTCATTACAGGGATATTGATCTTTCTGGCGATTAACATTAAACGACATTACTTTAAAACCGCTGTAAGACTCCAGAAGGTCAGATTAAGCGCTTTCAAAGAGATCGAAAAATTAATAGGACAACGCCCTTGCCAGGATAGAAATCTGAAAAAAGTCAGATTTAATAAGGAGGGTAAAACTGCAATTATATTGGTAAGTGGTTTTGGTGGAACCGGATTATACACATTTCTACGAATTCTTGAAAATTTTAAAGGTGTATATAGTAATATAGTATTTATAAGGGTTGGTATTCTTAATTCCAAAATTTACCGGGGTACTGAGGAACTGGAACAGTTCAAAAGACAGGTAAAGGAAGATGGCGAAAAGTATGTTAAAGTCGCCAATCAATTTGGTTTGTATGGTAAAAGTATCTGGACAATCGGAACTGACCCCGTAAACGAAATATACCGTATTGTAAAAAGAATCAGGCCAAAACTGTCAGGTGCTGCTTTTTTTGGTGGTCAGCTCGTTTTCTCCAGGGCGTTTTACCTTTCGAAATTGCTGCATAACCATACAATTTTTTCAATTCAAAAGAGATTTTTTAAATTTGGTATTCCTATAGTTATCTTCCCAATTAAAGTAGACTGACACCCTGAACAGGCAGGGCACTGACTTGAAATTAATTTGTACTCTATTTTCTGACACTGTTCTGTCTCAATATTTATAAAATCTTAACGGTTCAGATATTCATTATTACAAAACCTTTATAAGTTCTGGTGCAATTTTGTATCATAATAAATTCTTTGTTATGAGTACAAACATTTTGATAGCAAGTATACCTGTCCAATCTGATGCTGTGGTTTCTAATGGTCCTGTAAGTTACATTATCGGAGGTATTATAGCCCTTCTGATCATGGGTTATTTAATTTACACATTGTTACGACCTGATAAATTTTAATACCCGGTTGTTATGAACGAGGTGATTCAACTGATCCTTTTTTTAGCATTGCTGGTAGTGCTGTCGCCCTTGTTGGGCAGCTATATGGCAAAGGTTTTCATGGATGAAAAACATGTGATGAAACCTGTTTTTGGATGGCTTGAAAAACTGATCTACCACGTGTCTGGAATTAAAAGTAAAGAGGAGATGAACTGGAAAACCTATTTATTTAGTATTCTCATTTTCAACTTTTTTGGCTTTTTACTTTTGTTTCTTCTGCTGATATTCCAGTCAATACTGCCACTGAACCCTGAACATCTGCCAGATATTTCCTGGCATCTTGCTTTTAATACTGCAATGAGTTTTACAACCAATACTAACTGGCAGTCATACAGCGGTGAAAATACTATGAGTTACCTCATCCAGATGTCGGGTCTGACTGTTCAGAATTTTGTTAGTGCAGCAACAGGAATTGCAGTTTTACTGGCACTGATACGCGGATTGACCAGAAAAACAACAGATGTTTTGGGTAATTTTTGGACTGATATGACCCGAACCATATTATATATTTTATTACCTCTTTCAATAATTCTCACTATAGCCTTGGTCGGACAGGGAGCAGTTCAGACATTTTCGCATTATATTAAAGCAACTACATTGCAGGGAGCATCCCAGATTATACCACTTGGCCCGGCTGCATCGCAGATTGCAATAAAACAGCTTGGTACAAATGGTGGTGGTTTTTTTGGGACTAATAGTGCACATCCCTTTGAAAACCCAACACCTTTCTCAAATTTCCTGGAATTGTTTGCAATTGTCATTATATCGTCTGGTCTGGTATTTATGTCTGGCTATTACATGAAGTCCAAAAGTCAGGCACGGGCCATTTTTATTACGATGTTTATCCTTCTTATGGCAGGACTTGCATTATCTCTTTGGTCCGAATACAGTCATAATAATCTAATAAATATCTCTGGTTCCATGGAAGGGAAGGAGACTCGTTTTGGAATAATGAACAGTGTACTTTGGTCTGTTACCACATCGGCTACATCAAATGGTTCGGTCAATGCCATGATTGATAGCCTTTCACCGTTCTCGGGTCTGGTAGCAATGATCAATCTGATGCTGGGAGAAATTATTTTTGGAGGAGTAGGATCGGGATTATATGGGATGATAATCTTCATAATACTAACTGTTTTTATTGCAGGACTAATGGTTGGTCGTACTCCTGAATACCTTGGTAAGAAAGTGGAAGCATTTGAAATGAAAATGGTTATTATTGCAATACTCGCTCCCAGTGTAGTTATAAAAGTATTTTCAGCAATTGCCTGCTCAGTACCTGCCGGATTATCAACACTTAATAATGCAGGACCTCATGGACTTTCAGAGATTTTATATGCGTTCAGTTCGGCTGCCGGAAATAATGGCAGCTCTTTCGGCGGGCTCAATACAAACACTGTTTTTTATAACCTGATGATGGGAGTTGGTATGCTGATAGGCCGTTTTGGATTAATAGTTCCTGTTATGGCAATTGGAGGGAGCATGGCCAGGAAAAAGATCACTCCCGTTTCATCGGGGACTTTCAGAACAGACAATTGGTTGTTTGTAATGCTGTTGATAAGTGTAATCTTAATTGTTGGAGGATTGACTTTTTTCCCTCCTCTGGCATTAGGACCAATAGTTGAACATCTCCTGATGAAATCAGGTGTTGGGTTTTGATTTCTAAGACAAATGTTATGGAAAAGCAAAATATGAGTCGTTTGTTATCAAAGGACATAGCAGTACAGGCTTTAAAAGATGCTTTTATTAAATTGGATCCTGCTGTTCTGGTGAAAAATCCCGTTATTTTCATTGTAGGTATTGGTGCAGTGATGACATCAATAGTTGTAATGGCTGATGTTTTAAACAATCATTTTTCAAATTTTAACCTTCAAATAACTCTCTGGCTCTGGTTTACCGTTTTGTTTGCCAACTTTGCAGAGGCAATTGCCGAAGGCCGGGGAAAGGCTCAGGCAGATAGTTTACGTAAAAACCGTACCCAGACAATCGCCCGTAAACTGGTTCATGATAAGGTAGAAATCGGATCTGCCAAGGATCTTAGAAAAGGAGATATAGTAATTTGTGATGCCGGAGATATTATTCCTGCAGATGGAGATGTAATAGACGGAATTGCCAGTGTTGATGAGTCAGCTATTACTGGAGAATCAGCGCCAGTAATACGTGAAAGTGGTGGAGACCGAAGTGCCGTTACCGGGGGTACCAAAGTGATAAGTGACCGGATTACCATCAAAATAACATCCGAACCGGGGTACACCTTCCTGGATCGTATGATCTCTCTTGTTGAAGGAGCAAAACGGCAGAAAACACCTAACGAAATTGCATTAATCATCCTGTTATCAGGACTTACTATTATTTTCCTGCTTGTTGTAGTTTCTTTGCCTGCTTATTTTGGTTATAGCTTAAATGCTTCTGGTTTATCCGCAAGTAAGAACCTGACTTTGCCAGTTCTTGTTTCCCTTCTTATCTGTCTTATTCCAACAACTATTGGCGGATTACTTAGTGCAATAGGCATAAGTGGCATGGACAGACTGCTGCGCAAGAATGTCATTGCAACGAGTGGAAGAGCTATAGAAGCTGCAGGAGACACGGATGTATTGCTGCTTGACAAAACAGGAACTATAACTTTGGGCAACCGAATGGCAACAGAATTTATTCCGGCCGAAGGTATCTCTAAAGAGCAACTGGCAGATGCAGCCCAGCTGGCATCTCTGGCTGATGAGACTCCCGAAGGAAGATCGGTTGTTATATTGGCAAAAGAACAATTTAACATAAGGGCGAGGGAAATGCAACCTCTGGATTCAGAATTTATCCCCTTTTCGGCACAGACAAGTATGAGCGGAATTGATCTCAAAAATCCAGACGGAAAACTTCGAAGTATTCGCAAAGGCTCTGCTAATGCAATCAGGAAATTCATCGAAAACAATAATGGATTTTTCCCAAAAAATGTAGAAGAGATTGTATCAGGTCTTTCGCAGAAAGGAGCCACTCCATTGGTTGTCGCAGAGAATAATCAGGTACTTGGTGTCATCCATCTTAAAGATATTGTGAAGGGAGGTATCAAACAACGCTTTGCTCAACTCCGGATGATGGGTATCAGGACAATAATGATTACCGGGGATAATCCGCAAACAGCAGCTGCCATAGCTGCCGAAGCCGGCGTGGATGATTTTCTGGCTGAGGCAAAACCCGAAGATAAGCTTTATCGTATAAGAGAAGAACAGGCCAGAGGTCATCTTGTAGGAATGATAGGTGATGGTACAAATGATGCACCTGCTCTTGCCCAGGCTGATGTAGGTTTAGCTATGAATACGGGTACCCAGGCAGCCAGAGAAGCGGGGAATATGGTTGATCTCGACAGTAATCCGACTAAGCTTATTGAAGTAGTCGAAACAGGGAAACAGCTACTTATGACCCGAGGCGCGTTGACAACTTTCAGCATTGCCAATGACATAGCCAAGTATTTTGCAATAATTCCTGCTATAACGACATTCCTGTACGTCACGTCTTCCGGAGTTTCTCCATTAAGTGTCCTCAATATAATGAAACTTGGTTCCCCTGAGAGCGCAATATTGAGTGCAGTTATATTCAACGCCTTAATCATTGTTGCTCTTATTCCGCTTTCTCTGAGAGGGGTGAAATACAGGCCCGTATCAGCCAATCGGATCCTTGCACTGAACATTGTCATCTACGGTTTTGGAGGAATTATTGTTCCATTTATCGGGATCAAGCTTATTGATATGCTTCTTATATCTACGCACATGATTTAAGAATCAGAAGAATTATAAAATTAACAGAGAACATCATGAAATCACAAATGATAACAGCCATAAAATTCTTATTGGTAATGACAGTTCTGACAGGAATTGCCTATCCTTTGTTAATGACTGGCCTTGCTCAAATAACTTATCCATCCAGAGCTAATGGAAGTCTGATTATGAAAGACGGTAAAATTATTGGCTCTGAGCTGATTGGTCAGAAGTTTGACAGTAGTATTTATTTCTGGTCACGACCATCAGCTATCGGTTATAACACGGTTCCTTCAGGAGCGTCTAATTACGGACCAACAAGTGATACTTTAAAAATGCAGGTTAATATGCGTCGTGACCTATTTGCGAAAATGAATTTCACTGACGACAAATTGACTATCCCTAAAGAAATGATTTTTTCATCCGGAAGTGGTCTCGATCCGCATATTTCACCTGAAGCAGCATTGTTGCAGGTCGAACGTATCTGCAAAGCCAGACATTTCAATAACAGCCAAAAACAAATCCTCTTACAGAAAATTAAAGAATTAACAGAGAAGCCTCAGTTTATGTTTCTGGGTGAGGAGCGAATCAATGTGTTAATGTTAAACCTTGAGCTTAATAAAATAGTCTGAACAAAAATTAAATCAATATGCCATGAAAAGTTCAATCCGAACAAGATTTACATTAGGAATGATTTTCTTATTCTTAATCATTTTGGTTTTATCAGTTTTCTCGGGTTTATATCTGAACAGACTCTCTGCAAAGACAAGCGCAATTCTCAAGGAAAACTATCTCTCAGTCGTTTATGCACGCGAGATGTCAGAAGAATTAATGAATATTAATCAGGAACTCACGACTTCATTTTTAAATAAAAAGAATTCAGATAGTACAGGAATTGCAAGAGACCTTAGCTTGATGAATAAATCGCTGATTGCGGAGAAGAACAATATTACAGAAGCTGGAGAAGCCCAGCTTGTAACAGATATTGAAACAGGCTATTTTGAATTAAGAGATTCGGTTTTCAGGATCCTGAAATCTCCAAAATCAGTTGCCGGTCTACTCTACCTTCAAAATAAAACAGGGTTGATATATCAGCAACTGTCACTTCTGTCGCAGATGAACGGGAAGGCTCTTGAAATTAAAACTGATGATGCAAAAGCTTCAACTGATAATGCTCTGAAAAAGATGACAATTCTGGCAACTGTATGTTTTTTGATAGGTATGAGTTTTACCTATAGTTTTGCATCATATTTTAACAGACGGTTTTTTCAATTATTTAACGGTTTAAAAGATATCGTTTCGAGCGACTTCAGTGAACGGATTATAATCGACGGGAAAGACGAATTCTATGAAATTTCCCTGCTAATAAATGAGATGGCTGAGAAATTAAAGGATAACAAGCAGAAAATGTATTTAACTTTACAACAAGATATTGGGAAAGATTCCAGCTCAACAGATCTCGAGGAGTTGAAAAGAATGTTATTGAGAATAAAAAGTATGGAAGAACAGGCCGCAACCTTGATCTCAAAGTTTGAAAAAAAGTAGAACCATATGGACTTTACTGACAATCGTCCTGATCCTGATGAACTCCTGGCCTCATTAAAGTTAGAAGAGGAAAAAAGTAAAAGGGGCAAACTGAAAATATTCTTTGGCATGTGTGCCGGTGTAGGTAAGACTTATACTATGCTTCAGACAGCTCAGGCTGAGAAGTCAAAAGGCTTTGATACTGTTATTGGAATTGTTGAAACACATAACCGGAAAGAAACTGCTGAGTTGGTGGAGGGCTTTGAACTGATTCCGCGTAAATCATATGAATACAAATCGACAACTGTTTACGAGATGGATCTTGATGCAATATTATCCCGTAAACCACAGCTTGTTCTTGTTGATGAACTGGCACATACTAACGCCCCCGGTAGCAGGCATGCAAAAAGATTCCAGGATGTACTGGAAATTCTTGATAACGGTATAAATGTCTATACTACAGTTAATGTGCAACATCTGGAAAGCCGTTCTGATACTGTTTCCCAGATCACAGGTATAATTGTCAGGGAAACCATACCTGATGAAATATTTGAAAACGCCGATGAAGTTGAAGTTGTTGACATTACTCCTGAAGAACTTCTGCAAAGACTTTCAGATGGCAAAGTGTACACTCCCGAACGATCGAAAGAAGCTATAGAGAGTTTTTTCCGTAAAGGAAATATTACGGCATTGCGTGAAATGGCTTTGCGGATTGTTGCTGACCGCGTAGACAAGCAGTTGCACGAGTACATGCAGCTAAAACGAATTAAGGGTCCGTGGAAATCAGGATTGCATCTATTAGTTGCAGTAAGTCATACACAACAATCTGCTAAATTGCTGAGATGGGCTAAAAACCTATCATACACAATGGGTGCCGATCTACAGGCAATTTATGTCGAAACTTCATATAAACCTGACGCAAAAGAGAGCGAACAGCTTAACAAGAATATCAGCCTTGCCAGACAGTTAGGCATAAAATTTCGCTTTATTACCAATAATGATATGGTTAAGGCAATAGTTGATTTTGCTCAAAAAGAAAACATTACCCATATAATTATCGGAAAACCCCGGGTAAGGAACCTTCTGACCCTTTTACGCCTGGGTAACTTTGTAAACAGACTCATCCGTTATAGCGGCAATATAGATGTTTACATATTGGGCTCCGACATTCAATCTAAGGATAAGTTCAGGGAAAAAGTCTCTTTACCGTCATTCACCTCAAATCTCAGGCAATATTTTACTGCATCGTTATTTGTAATTCTGACTTCAATAATCTGTTTTTTTATAAAAGAATTTATTGGTTATCAGGTCGTTTCATTTGCATTATTATTTGTTGTTTCGACTCTTGCATTCTTCTTTGGTACAGGGCCAATCCTGTTATCTGCTTCAATGAGTGCCCTGATCTGGGATTTCTTTTTTATACCACCACCTTACACTCTCCATGTTGATAAACCTGAAGATATGTTGATGCTTATAATGTTTTTCATTATAGCATTGCTTAGCGGTGTACTTACATCAAGGATTAAGAGGCAGGAGATGAAAATTCGGATACGTGAAGAGCGTACAAACGCCTTGTATCAACTTACGCGGGAACTTTCTACTGCTACAGGTATAGAAGAGGTTATCAGGATTGCTAAAGACGATGTGAAAAAATATTTTAATCTTGACTGCCGGATTTTGTTAAAAAACGAATCGGGTCAACTTGAATACAGCAGTAAGAAAAGCACAAGTTTTACAATATCAAAAAATGATATGAGTGTTGCAGAATGGACATTTCAACATTCTGCTAAGGCAGGCAGGCACACCGATACTTTACCCTCTGCCAGTTACACATTTTATCCTTTGAAAGGAAATCAGATGAATCTTGGGGTAATTGCGATACAACAGGAAATTGTATTTACCCAGGGCGAAGAGCAGTTCTGGGAGGCTTTTGTTTCTCAGATATCAGGAAAGTTCGAACGTGAATATCTGCGTAATTTAGCTAAGAAAGCCTTTCTGTTAAACGAATCAGACAAACTTTACAAAACGCTATTTAACTCCATCTCACACGAGTTGAGAATACCTGTTGCGACGATTATGGGTGCGTCTGACTCTTTGCTAACAATCAGCCACACAGAGGAAATACGTAAAGAACTTTCTCAGGAAATATATAAGGCATCTAAAAGATTAAACCGTCTTATTGAAAATCTTCTGAATATGTCACGTCTGGAAAGTGGACGCATAACCCTACGACTTGACTGGTGCGATGTTCATGATCTGATAAACAAAGTCGTAGAAGACCTTCAGGATGAACTCAAACCCTTTCGGCTGCATATTGTGATTCCTGATGACATGCCTTTTGTAAAGATCGATTTCGGACTAATGGAACAGGTACTCTACAATCTTATATATAATGCCACCCAGTATGCTTCCACTTCAACAAATCTGAGAATTAAAGCATTCTATGACAATGGAATGATGACTTTACAGGTTATGGACAGAGGTCCGGGATTTCCCACAAAGGAGATTTCTCTTATTTTTAATAAGTTCTACAGGGTAGAAGGATCAAAAGCCGGAGGTACTGGTCTGGGACTTTCAATAGCAAAGGGATTTACAGAAGCACATAATGGAACCATAACTGTTGAAAACCGGCAGAATGGCGGTGCAAAGTTTACTATTAAAATACCTACAGACATACCTCAGGAAGAGTTTAAAGGATAAAATAATCATATATGAATCTACCGGAGACTATATTAGTTATTGACGATGAAGTGCAGATACGCCGCCTGCTCGAAATAACCCTTTCATCCAACGGATTCAAGGTTTCTGAAGCTGCTACCGGAAAGGATGGGCTTATTGCTGCTGCCACTTATCACCCGGCAGTAGTAATTCTTGATCTGGGATTGCCTGATATAGATGGTAATGAGATCCTGAAAAAGTTAAGAGAATGGTACTTAAAACCGATTATAATCCTTTCTGTCCGGAATTCGGAGGAAGACATTATTAAGGCATTGGATAATGGAGCTAACGATTATCTTACAAAACCTTTCAGTACGGGTGAGTTGTTGGCTCGCATCCGCGTTGCTATTCGTCAGATTCAGAACATCTCAGATAAACCTGTTTTAGAATTTGGTACATTATTTATTGATTTAGCCAACCACATCGTACGAAAGAATAACGAATTAATAAAACTCACATCAACTGAATTTTCTCTGCTTGCATTATTAGCTAAAAATGAAGGCAGAGTGCTGACACATCAATACATATTAAAAGAAATCTGGGGAATAGGCTATATTGAGCAAACTCAGTACCTGAGAGTGTTTATTGCCCAATTGCGCAAAAAGGTTGAAGATAATCCGGCAAAGCCCAGATTATTAAATACTGAATCCGGAATAGGTTATCGGTTTGGCAGTTAATTAAAAAGGACATTACTCTTTGCTTAATTAGTTTTATCTTTTCTGTTTTAATATCTAATTATCCGTTAATATGATACATTACTTTGTTGCCCAGATTAAGATTAATAACCCTGATGAATACCAGTATCTTAAAATTTAAGTACAAATGAATATTCTCAATCGATATTATCATGAAAACCGAAAAAGGACTTAAATCATTCATCTTTAACACGGTGAATGATAATAAAGAACTATTAATTAGAATTACTGTCGGATTGATATTTCTTTCAGAGGGAATACAGAAGTTTTTATTTCCTGAATCATTGGGGGCAGGTAGGTTCTTAAAAATCGGATTTAGCCACCCTGCATTCTGGGCCTGTTTTACAGGTACTTTTGAGATTATTTGCAGTACCTTTATATTACTTGGATTATTCACAAGGTTAGTCTCAATCCCTCTTTTTATTGTAATGATAACTGCTTTTATCACTACCAAATGGCCGATTTTGGTCGATAAAGGCTTCTGGTCAATGGCACATGAATACCGTACTGATTTTGCCATGACCTTGCTTCTGATTTATCTGTTTATCTATGGTAGCGGTAATTGGTCAATTGATTCGAAGATAACTAAATCACCAGGAAACTATTAAAAGAGGTTGCAGATAGAATAAATCAAATGATTCGGTATTTTTCATTTTTCCAGGCTTACTGCAAACCTGATAAATTCCGGTAGAGCAAAGATCCGAAGCGAGTCCGGATTACTCTCTTGTCAAAGTATTCAGGAATAGGCCAATAATTAGATAGTCTCATTTCCAGATATTACGGAAACCTTCAGTATGTTTGATCAGATTCCTGTTTGTATCATGCAGGGAATAAATGCAATTTGTAAGCATTATTGTATATTCGTATTCCATTTCAAAAAAACTTATAACGAGTAATTCCCTCTATGAAAACATTAAAAATCAAACAAACTTTAATTATTGTCCTTTTGATAACCATGACGTCAGATTATTTAAAATCTCAAAATAATTTTATCTGGGGGAAGCAATTGGGTTCTGATAAAGATGAATATGCAATGAATCACATCACCGATAGTAATGGGAGCATTTATATTGGCGGTAAAACGACCGGTATCATGGCTGATAAAAACCGGGGTAAGAACGATGGTTTTATTACAAAGATTGACAGTCTGGGTAATACTTTATGGACAAGACAATTTGGTACTGATGGTGAAGAGGATGTACTGTGGTCCGCTATTGATAACACAGGTTGTGTCTATATTACAGGCTCTACAACAGGTATTTTAGGTGACAAAAAATGGGGGAAGGAAGATATCTTTATTGTTAAATATAATCCTCAGGGTGAAATGGAATGGAAGAGGCAATTTGGTACAGACAGTACTGATATTGCAAGAGGAATTTATGCTGATAATAAAGGATACATCTTTATAACAGGAATGACAGGTGGAAAGCTTGGACAAAAGTCTTTTGGGAAGACTGATTGCTTCATAATGAAACTGGATAATAAAGGTAACCTGTTATTTACATACCAGTTTGGGACTACCTGTGATGATTGCAGCTATGCCATAACCGGAGGTTCTGATTCCGATATTTATATATGCGGAACAACATGGGGTGACATGGCGGGGAAAAACAGAGGATTCATTGACGGATTCATTGGGCATTTCTCTTCTGAATTGGTTCCGGTCAGGTATAACCAGTTTGGAAGTGAAGGATTTGATATTGCAATGATATTATATCCTGATGACGAGAAAAATATATATGTTGGAGGCTCGACTTCGGGTAATTTCGGTAGCCAGCAGATCGGGGAAGGAGATGGGTTTTTGCTGAAAATAGGTGAAAAGGGAGATATATTATGGAACAACCAGTTCGGAACAAAAAATAATGACGGAGTACGTTCAATCGATATTAATCCTGAAATAACAGAAAATATCCTGGTTAGTGGCGTTTTAAATCTTCCTCCGGCCCAGGCATTTATCCGTATGTACAAAAAAGACGGAACCCTGCTTTGGGAAAGGAAGTTCATCGCTAAGGGGAAAAATGGTGACACTTCCGGCAAAGATGCAGGCTTTGATAATAAAGGTAATTTCTATCATATTGGACTTACCGGTGCAAATCTTTTTGGTACATTAATAGGTGAACATGATGTATATGTTGTTAAGATTGGATTAGATAATATATTCTGAACCTCGATTCATAATGCTTCAACAGATATTAAAAGTTTGTTTGAAAACTGACTAAATTCCATTCCTATGAAAACAAAATCAAGCTTATTTATCTCTCTTGTTTTAATTCTTTTTGGAGTATCAATCTCAGATAGTAGCGCTCAATTGCCAGCGGAAAAGCCTCTCTGGCCGGACGGAATACCCGGAAATCCTGTGAAATACAAAGAAGAGAAGCTTCGCAGTGAAAGTTTCCGCAAAAGTTCTCTCTCCCAGCAGAACAGGGTATTCAGCTGTGTATCGGTACCAACATATATTATACATCAGCCGGAAAAAGGCAAAGCCAATGGAGTTGCTCTGGTGATATGTCCAGGTGGCGGATTCAGGGATGTCTGGTTCGATCGTGAAGGTAATGATTTTGCATTATGGCTAGCTCAACGTGGCATTACATCGCTGGTTCTGAAATACAGGACATTTAATACAGATGCTGAGGGATTTAAACTTACGAGAAATGAATATATGCCGCAGGTATATGCCGATGCAAAACAGGCTATCTATACATTGCGCAGCAAAGCCGGAACGCTTGGAATTGATGTAAATAAAGTTGGTATTGCTGGTTTTTCCGCAGGCGGTTCATTATCCATGATAACAGCCCTGGGAAGATATGATAATGAATTACCATCCTATTCCGGTTTGAATAAAGCAAATACAAAGCCTGATTTTGTGGGTCTCTTTTATCCTGGTTTAGATACCAGTATGATAAATCTGGCAGCGAAGAAAGATACTTTTCCTCCTGCTTTTATTATGAACGGAGGCGAAGACACTACTACACCTGCCGCAAATTGTATTGAATTATATAAGGTTCTGACATCAAAGAAATTCAGTACTGAACTGCATATTTATGCGAAAGGTGGTCATGGCTTCGATTCGGGACTGGAAAGAGGATATGCGATAAGCACATGGCGCGACAGCTTTATTGCATGGCTGAAAGATTCCGGGTTTATTAAAGAATAGCCCAAATCATTCAGGTCTTTATATTTCAGTTTTCTGATATAGCTGTGTCAGCCATTGGAGATTCATTGGATATTGTCACGGCTCAGCAGTGCCGATGCTGCTGAGGCAGTTGCTTTTACCTGATAATCTTTATCGAAGATGTAACGGTTCCAAATTCCTGGATTAAAAACTTTTCCCTTTCTCCTGCCGCCATAAAACATTACCTTTATCAGTTACAGTTAATATCCAATCTCATCTTAACTTAATTATGAAGGCCGTAACAGTTAAAGAACTAAGCCTGGAGCTGCAAAACCTCTCACCCAAAGAGCTACGCGATCTCTGCCTCATTTTATCCAGGTTTAAGAAGGAGAACAAGGAATTGCTGACGTACCTGCTATTTGAATCATCTGATGAGGAATTGTATATTAATAATGTAAAGAGTGAGATTGACCTGATGGTTGATGAGGTAAACAAAAAAAGTTATTACTTTATCAAAAAAGGTCTGCGCAGGATTTTACAGATTACAAAGAAGCATATCAGGTATTCCAGAAATAAGAAGACGGAGATAGAATTACTGATCTATTACTGCACAAAACTACAAAAATTCACCCCATCAATAAAGAAAAACAAGGCTCTAAGTAATCTTTATGACAGGCAGATCGACACTATCTGCGAAAAACTCAACTCCTTGCACGAAGATCTCCGGTTTGACTATGAAGCGGCAATTAACGCTCTTAGGGACAGAGTGAATCCCGGCAAGAAAATATGACAGGAAGGCCATGTCGACAATGATGTCACGGTTATGAAGGTTGAGACTACCGATGGGAAGATTGAAGCTTTACTTGACTTGTCCCGCAATAAGTTTACTTTATCTGTGAAAGTATTTCATGACAAGGCATTATATTTGTCGTTTGATTAATACCCCCGTTATGATTACCACAAAAGGACAAATAATTGACATCAACGGAAAAACAGAATGGATACTTTTTCACCGGCTCTCAAAGAAAATCAACCCGGTTGACTTTTTGTCTCTTACTGACAGTATTATAGAATTTCCCAATTTCCTTTTTACAATTTCCTTTTTGTTCCTGATTTTCATTAATGTAGATCTGCAGATAAAATTTATAGTTCCGGCAAGTCTTTATTTTTGCGGACAGATTATTATAAATCTTCGTCTTGGTACCGGAATTTTTAAACTGTTGAATGTTCCGCTATTAGTTTTCCAGAAATTTAATATTATAATAATGCCAGTAACATTAATTACCGGATTTTTATTTCTTGGTATGTGGACACTTTTGGTGATACCGGCATATCTGCTTGCATTTTCTTCGTCATTATTAATACTGACTTCATATGAGAAAAAATATTACAGGAACCACTGGAATAATAATATAGGACGTTTTGGAATCTTTAAAAACAATGCATTCCTCCTTGTTTACAAGTACTTTGCAACCGAATATAAGTTACCTGATAGCACATCGCCGACAGAAGAGGAAATTTCAAATCAGGACTGGTTAAAACCTTATAAATTTATGCGCCAGCATTGGGGAGACATTGAAGGTCATTTTAATAAAAAAGCGAAGGTTTATTGGCGTATGTATCTGCACCTTGACACGTAGATCTGAGCCGGTATATTAACCATCACATCTGAAAACCTTACCTGAAAATATTTCGCCCCTGCTGAAATAAAAACACTGTGCCGGAAGGTCACTTTTATCTTGTAACTTATGTCTATAATCAGGACACCTACTGCCTTCAGCCGATGTGTCTCTTTACTTGGCATATGGTAACAATATTGACTTCATCAGTACATGTCAGATTAAAAATATAAAGTATCCTGTAATTTCAGAATGAATTCAGGTTTTCAATTGTCTATAACATAAAAAGGATCTGAACTGCAAAATTTGGTTCGTGTCCGGGTCCAAAATGGAAAATGACAAATTAATTTTTAAGAGATATGAAAACATCAGTTAAAATAATTATCGGAGCCGGGCTTTTTATTTTGTTAGCCGGCACAATTGGAATCTGTTTACATCACCATTACGGCCACAGGGGTATGAGAGGAGCAGAATATTATCATCAGAAGGGGATGGATCAGAGACGCATGTGGGGAAGAAATCGTGAGGCTTATATGCCGATGATGAGAGGCATGAGGCCCGGTATGGAAAGAGGTCCCATGAATGGTATGAGAAGGGGCAGAGGTCAGGGGCAACCCGATAGCATTGGCAGGGGAATGGGGCAAGGCCCGATGAACGGAATGCGCAGGGGAATGGGACCAGGGCAGATGAATGGAATGGGAAGAGGTATGGGAACGATGCCTATGAACCGAATGGGACGCGGAAATATGGGACCCGGAATGATGATGGGAAATATTCCGAACCTTTCCGATAAACAAAAGAAAGAAATAGCTGACCTCAGGCAGCAACAGATGGAAGAGATGAAAAAAATCAGGGAAGAAATGACAACAAAGATGCAGGGAATCAGGGAGACTCACAGAAAGAAAGTCATTGAACTGCTCACTCCTGAACAGAAGAAGTTTGTTGAATCTCAAACCGGAATTCCGGAATCCGCTCCGTCAAAGTAAACATTACTTATCATATAGATTAAGGCTGTCTTTTTTATTGTAGTCGGAAGCTATAACCATGTGGCATACCATTCAACGGATGCCACATGTATAGAATAGTTATTTTATCTTATCCGATCTGCCTTCCGATTTTTTTCATAATTTGGTATCATGTAATTCAAGTTTAAAGAATTTCTGTACCGGTTACTGAAAATATAAAACCAAATCCTATGAAGTTAATTAAGTCATTTTTGACAGTTTGTTTTCTTTTTATTGCAGTCACAAATATTTTAGGACAGCAAAAAGGCTATTACAGATATCCTGCTATTCATGGTAATGATCTTATTTTTACTGCTGAAGGTGATCTGTGGAGATTCAACCTTTCCACAAACGAGACAAAAAGACTCACTACAAATCATGGCGTAGAGTCTCATGCATCAATTTCACCCGATGGTAAATGGGTGGCATTTGTGGGACAGTACGAAGGTCCGTCCGAGGTTTATATACTTCCTGTTAACGGCGGTACACCAAAACGTCTTACTTATGAGGAGGGAAATCCGGTTGTTTATCAGTGGACAGCCGATGGCTTGGTTTTATACTCCACATATTCCCGTTCCACCAGTCCTGAAGCACAGCTTGTAAAAATAAATCCCGCAAACAGGAAAGCTGAACCTGTTCCGCTGTCCCAGGCCGATCAGGGTACATACCTTCCGACAGGGGAGCTTTTCTTTACCCGTCTGAGGGATCAGGGAAGCCATACAAAGCGCTACAAGGGAGGGAGTGCTCAGAATATCTGGAAATTCGACGGCACAGGTGAAGCTGTACCTGTAACAGCTGACTATCCGGGAACAAGCAAAGACCCAATGTATTATCAGGGAAGAATTTACTTCCTGTCGGACCGTGATGGAACGATGAATATCTGGTCGATGAATACAGCAGGAGGTGATCTGAAACAGCATACAACGGTTACCAGGCTGGACCTCTCAGATGCTGACCTCGATGAAGGCCGGATAGTATGCCAGATGGGTGCCGATATACTGCTATATGACATTTCAAGCGGAAAATCCATTATCCCTGACATCTACCTTAACTCAGACTTCGATCAGAAACGTGTGCAGTGGATCACCGACCCCAAGTCGAAAATTACAAATATCGACCTTTCATTTAAGGGAGACTATGTGGTTCTTACTTCACGGGGTCGGGTATTTACAGTTCCTGTGGAAGGCGACAGATGGTCGGAGGTAACAAGGAAATATGGCATCAGGTATAAAGATGCAGCATATGTAAATGCAAGTAATGATTTAATGATGTTATCGGATGAATCGGGTGAGTTTGAAGTCTGGAAAACCGACAACTTCGGTTTTAAGTTACCCGAACAGGTTACAAAAGGATCAAAAAACTTCATTGAAAATTTCCTGGCGTCACCTGATGGAAACTATATTATTTACAACGAGAAGGATAACCGGTTAATGCTATATTCAAAAGCTTCAGGCTCTTCTTCTTTAATTGCCACGAACGACTTTGGTTACTCAGCTCCCTTCGCATGGTCGCCCGATAGTCGCATGGTTGCTTATATCGACAGGGGTATAAATCAGAATGGTTTCATAAGAATATTTGATGTGAAAGCATCAAGATCATGGCAGATTACTAACGGGAGAACCGATGATTATAATCCAAAGTTCAGTATGGATGGAAAGTGGCTTTACTTTATATCCGAACGTACTTTTACCACCTCTGTGGGAAGTCCCTGGGGAAACAGGCAACCGGAGCCCTACTACAACAAAACAGCAAAAATATATGCAGTCGCTCTTGACACATCTGCAGTTTTTCCTTTTCGCGAAGCTACCGAACTCAATGCAACAAAACCCGATAGTTCAAAGATAACAGCAGCTAAAACAATCCCGGAAAAATCAAAAGCAGAAAAATCAAAAACAGATAAAACGATAGCCGGACCTGAGAACAAAATTGATCTCGCCGATGCCGGTTCGAGACTTTATCTGGTTACTATGAAGGCAGCAAATATCTCTGATTTCGGATTGAATAAGGACTGGCTTTACTGGTCTGATGTAAACCGTGATGATAATACAGTAAGTCTTAATGCACTTAAAATGACCAATATTAAAAACAATGAGGTGGTAAGTATAGCAACGCCGATAAATAGTTTCACCCTCTCCGGCGATGGAAAGAAAATCCTCATAAGAGATAAAACCGGTATAGTTGTACTTAATGCCGATGGATCAAAACCCGATGTAAAGAAAAATTCGGTCGACCTTACAAAATGGGCTTTCACAATCGATCCCGTAGAAGACTGGAAACAGATGTTTAAAGATGCATGGCGGATGGAGCGCGACTTTTTTTATGATAAGAACATGCATGGTGTCAACTGGCAGGCTGTCTATGATCAGTATCTTCCAATGGTCGACCGTGTAACTGACCGGTACGAACTTGATGATATTCTTGCGAGAATGATATCTGAGCTCTCTGCCCTTCATATGTTTGTCTATGGAGGTGATAAAAGGCTCCCTGGCGACAATATGTCAAATGGTTATCTCGGCGCTAAGCTTACCCGGAACGAAACAATCGGCGGATATACTATTGATCACATCTATATGTCAGATCCTGACTATCCTGCAGATCTTTCACCTCTTTCCCGGCCAAACCTTAAGATAAAGGAAGGTGATATTATTCTTTCCGTCAATGGTGTGAATACTGCAGAATATGCCGACATTAATGAACTCCTTGTAAACAAGGCAGATGTACAGGTAAGACTTAAACTCAAAAATTCAAAAGGTGAAACATATGAAGAGGTAATAAGGCCTCTGAATGCTGCAGCATTTTCCTCACTGCGTTACCGCGACTGGGAATACACCCGCAGGCTGGCAGTCGAGAAATCTTCTGGAGATAAGATTGGATATCTCCATCTCAGAGCTATGGGTGGAGGCGATTATGACGATTTTGTCAGGAATTTTTATCCTGCAATTGGTAAAGAAGGACTTATAATTGATGTCAGACATAACCGCGGAGGAAATATTGACAGCTGGATTCTTGAGAAACTGCTGCGTAAAGCATGGTTTTACTGGGCCCCGAGGGTCGGTCAGTCGGCTCCTAATATGCAGCTCGCATTTACCGGTCATCTGGTAGTGCTTATGGATGAGCACACTGCATCGGACGGTGAAGCATTTTCAGAAGGATTCAGACGGCTCGGACTTGGTAAACTTATCGGTGTAAGGACCTGGGGAGGTGAAATATGGCTCTCTTCGGGAAACCGTCTTGTTGATAATGGAATTGCTACAGCAGCGGAAACCGGTGTTTATTCTCCGGAAGGCGAATGGCTCATAGAAGGATGGGGCGTAGAACCGGATATGAAAGTTGACAATCTGCCGCACGAAAGTTTTAACGGGAAAGATGCTCAGCTGGAAGCCGCAATTGAACACCTGAAGAAAATTATAAAGGAGCAGCCGGTTATAACACCACCGGTTCCAAAATATCCTGACAAGTCATTTAATTATAAGGATAATAAATAGGAACATATCGGAGGTATAGCGGTACAACGGTGTTAGGGTATTATTCCATCAGTCCCTCTTGCCGAATGACTTCTTCTTTATTTTTTTGTGGAATTTCTTATGCTTTTTGACAAGTTTATTTGCGTCATGCCTGGAGTAGTATGACCTGTTCCTTCCGAGCTGTGAGTTCTCGAGAAGCATAAGTCCACTCAGATCAGAAGTGCTCTTCTTCGTAGATGAGCACCCGGAGAGGGAAGTTAATAGCAGCAGTACTAAAAGAAAGGATATGATATGCTTAACCATACTTCCTGATTTTCAATTCACATGTTACAACCTGAAGACAATCACAGTAACCATTCTTACGATATCCGGAGCTTTTAGTTACGTTTTTACGGCACTTTTAAATGCAAAGGTTTTTCATTCTGCCTGCTGCCTTTGCTTTTCCCCCTGTTAAAAGTTTTTTGCATATTTTTAAAATATCTTAACCCTGCTTTCGTCTATGGAATTAAACAACCTCATAAATGAGTCCTAAAGAGTCAGAAAAAATAGGATCTGTTTATAAAGAAGAGCGGAAAAGACTGCTTGGATATATAAAAAACAGGATCCCGGTGAGCGTGGAGGCTGAGGATATTCTGCAGGATGTCTTCTACCAGCTTACTATTGGCTTCCGGGACATAAGGAGGATTGAAAATCTGACAGCATGGATCTATAAAGTGACAGATAACCGTATCACCGATCTCTTTCGCAGGAAAAAACATATAAACATCAGCTACAGCGACAATGCCAGAGAGGATGATGAAGGACCTCTATCACTCGAAGAGATTCTCCCGGCACTCGGTTCAACACCCGGGGATGATGAGATCAAAGAGTTGATATGGGAAGCCATTGATGAGACACTGTCGGAGATGCCCGAAGAGCAAAGAAGTGTATTTGTTTCAAACGAGTTTGAAGGTATGAGCTTCAGGGAGATATCTGAAAAAACAGGTACCGGTATCAATACTCTTATCTCGCGCAAACGATATGCTGTACTTGCTCTCAGGGAGAGATTAACTGAATTGTATAAACTATTAAAAAACGATTAGTATGAAAACGTTAACTGTTCTAAAGTATGTCGGTTTTGGTATCCTTGGTATAGCTTTCATAATTGGTGTAATCTTCGGTGTACAGGCATTGTGGAACTGGCTTATACCTGAATTGTTTCACGGGCCGGTCCTGAGCTTCTGGCAGACAGCCGGACTGTTTATACTTTCTAAAATACTCCTCACCGGAATAGCTCCCGGAGGTTCCGGAGACCACGGAAAAAAAGAATGGAGAAAAAGATATAGCGAGAAATACAGATCAGCCTGCAGACCAGAAGAAAGTACTGTTGCTCCTGAAAATGTCTAGGAAGAGAAATGGAAGAAAGGGTGTGATTGTGAAATGGGGGAGAAGCACCATCCTGCGCTTTTGCTGTCGACGAACCTCTGCGCCGTTGAGCCATTGCGCTGTTCTTCCCCTGCTTCGTATATCGTGAGTCGTGCGTCGTTCTTCGTGAGTTGATTACCCGGCATTGATAATTTCTGCTAAATTTGAAGTTTGAGATTCTCTTAATATCATTCAGCAACTGATGATCAGCTACTTTATTTTCGGATTAAGCTATTCATTTGCCTGTGTGGTTCAGCCGGGTCCGTTCCAGGCTTATCTTTTCTCTCAGAGTGTTACTAATGGGTGGAGAAAAACCATTCCTCTGGTTTTTGCGCCTCTCCTGAGCGATTTACCGGTTATTATTCTGGTATTATTCTTTCTGACATCTGTTCCTCCTGAAGTGTTGGCAGTACTTCAATGTATTGGAGGGATCTTTTTACTTTATCTTGCTTTTAAAGCTTACAGAACAATTCACTCACAAACTGAAAACAATGGAACAGAGGCTACAGGTTATGGCAACCTTTTCAAAGCAGTGCTGGTAAACCTGTTCAATCCCAATCCCTACCTCGGTTGGAGCCTTGTAATGGGTCCGATGATGATAAAAGGCTGGAGTGAGAGTCCGAAAAACGGTATTGCCCTGATAACAGGGTTTTATAGTTCAATGATAATATACTCTGTGATAATGGTGATACTGTTTTCAGCCGCAGGAAATATGGGACCACGGGTTAACAGGATCTCTTTAATCTTTTCAGTGATTGCTTTTATCCTGTTTGGTTTTTACCAGTTGTGGGCAGGAATAATGGGACTATAACCGCATTTTCTACGGAACCTGCCACAAACTTAACACAATCAAAATACAGATTATCTTAAGAAAACTCAGATTAGCTCTTTCCCAAAAGATCTTTAATTTACCTTCACTTTTACAATCCGGAATAGATACAAGATTACAGAGAGATAATATCCAGTTTCTTTCCTTCTGTCCGTTCATAAAGCTGTTTGGCCATTTCTGCCTTGTCATGACTGAATGATTGATCCATGGAATAAGCCTTCATATACATCTCATAAGCGTAATAGTATTTTTTAATAAACATGTAATAATCCCCCTTTGAGTCGTACACATTCGGATTCTTGGGTTCAAGCTCAATATATTTGTCGAAGGCCTCTTCAGCTTTATCGTTCTGCCTTAGAGTCAGATATGCATATCCGAGCTGATTATAAAAGGGCGCTGGATTAGGTGCAATTTTAATTGCCTTGTTTAAAGTTTCAACCATTCCGGTAGTATCGCCTGCAACTGATTGAAAGTATACCAGGTTATTATACGAATTGGGATCATTGGGATACATTTCCACCAGCTTTTTTCCGATATCAACAACATTCATACGACCTTGTTTCAGCCTGACAAGAGCATCTTTCAGAAGTTCCTCAGAGTCACTGATTTTAGCTTTGCAGTTTATTGCGGCATCAGCATACTTCTCAAAATCACGAGGGGCCTGATTCAGATAGTAATAAAATGCCAGCTGGTAATTAGCCATGAAAAAATCCGGGTCCTCTTGAAGAGCTTTATTAAAAGTCTCAAGCGCTTTATTCAGTTTGACATCATCAAAGTACTTCATTGCCTGGTTGTAAAGTGACAATGCTGATGTGGAATTTGTAGTGA
>Ga0208980_10000384_pt1 | contig 24468 bp, 16 predicted proteins | sample WetSurMetagenome_3_FD_187993 | JGI IMG/M metagenome (GOLD analysis project Ga0208980, IMG submission 187993) | Wetland microbial communities from Twitchell Island in the Sacramento Delta, sample from surface sediment Aug2011 Site A1 Bulk (version 2) | ecosystem: Environmental > Aquatic > Marine... | reverse complement strand
TCCTTACAGAGAATTAATCCTAATCCAGTTCCTTTTTCATTCGCAGTTCCATCTCTTCTGAATTGTTCATCAATCCGGAACAGATTTTTTTGATTCGCTATGCTTATACCTATGCCTGTATCAGTTACTGAAACCTCTGCATTATCCCCGTTAATGACTCCCTTAATTATAATTTTTCCGCCACAATTTGTGAACTTAATACTGTTAGACACAAAATTTCTTATTATGGTATCTATCATATACTTATCAGCATAAACCAAAATATTTTCATTAATATTATTAACAAGTTCCAACTGTTTAGTATCTGCAGCATCTTTATATAAATTGATTATCTCTACACCCAATTCAGCAAGATTAATTACGCCTTTCTCGACTTTAAGTCTTCCGGATTGAAGCATTGACCATTCAAGAAGATTTAGAATTAAATTGTATACCTGTTGGGCGGAATTGTAAACGTTTAATATAGAACTTTTAACTTCTGATGGATTCATATCATCGTAGTAATGACTTATAAATTCAGTCAACCCGAGCAGTGAATTGAATGGGCTTCTCAGGTCATGAGATATAATTGAAAAAAATTTGTCTTTGGAAGCATTAAGATTTTTTAGTTCTTCCGCATACTTTAATACCTGTTCCTCATTCCTTTTCCTCTTCGTGATATCCTGCACCTGTACAATAAAGTAAAGAGGCTTGCCTTCGAATTCCGTCAAAAGCGAAACTGATGTCAAAGCCCAGATGATCTCACCTTTTTTTGTCAGGTATCTTTTTTCAATTAATGAACTTTCTCGAGCACCGCTTTTTAATAAATCTTTTACAAGTCCAACTGATTTTTCAATATCGCCGGGATGAGTGACGTCTCTAAAATTGACTGAAATTAATTCTTGTTCTTTGTATTCGAGCATTTCACAAAAAACGGAATTAACTTTTGTAAATTGACCATCGAGACTTAATATGGCCATTCCAATTCCTGATCCTTCAAAAACATTTCTGAATTTTTCTTCACTCTTTTGAAGTTCAATTTCCGCCTCTTTTCTTTCTGTAATATCAGTAGTGGTTCCAATTAACCTTAATGGTTTTTCATTATCTGCTTCGAACAATAAACCATGATCCACAACCCATCCAATGGATCCATCCTTTCTATAGATACGGTGTTCAAGTTTGAATTCTCGTCCCTTACTTTTCAGAAAATTATTAAAAGTAGAAGACATCAATTCTCTGTCATCTTTATAAACCAGAGCAGACCAATCATCGAGGTTATCGGTTAGTTCGTTTGGATCAAAGTGATAAAGTGCTTTAAGATTATTGTCTGAAAAATATTTTTTCTCGGTTGGCCAGAACTCCCAAACACCCATATTACCGGCTTTAATAGCAATCTCAAAACGCATTTTTGTTTCAAGCAACTCTTGATATATTTTATTTTTATATAATGCAAGCTCTACAACACGATTTAGCTCCTTATTATCAAAAGGCTTAATTAAATAACCGAATGGTTCGGTGCTCTTTGCTCTCTGAAAAGTTTCTTCATCAGCGTAAGAAGTAAGAAAGATAACGGGAAGTTGGAAGTTTCTTCTGAGAATGTCAGCTGTTTCAATGCCATCAATCTTTCCCTTTAGTTTGATATCCATCAAAATAATATCCGGCGAGTAACGCTTAGCTTTTTCGATTGCATCTTCACCTGTTGAAACTGAAGCAACAACTTGATATCCATCAGCAGTTAAACGTTTCTCGATATTCTTTGCTACAATCTGCTCATCTTCTGCTATTAAAATTTTGATATTGTTCATCTGTGTTCGATATGATTTTTAGTGAAGTTCGGTTTCGCCATTCATCGTTGGCAGTGGAAAAACAATTGAGATTACTGTACCAGAAGTTCCGTCAATAGCCATCTTACCATTAAGCTGTTTAGCCATAAGCTTAACAAGCTCCAGGCCAAGAGATTGAGGATTTACTGTTTTAAAATTAAGAGGAATACCGATACCGTTATCTGTTATTGTTAAAGCCAAATTTTCTTTGTTATCGCTTTGAAGAGAAACTTTAATCTTACCATTATGATTCTGCGGAAATGCATATTTCATTGAGTTTGAAACAAGCTCGTTGATTATCAGACCACAAGGTATAGCAACATCGAGATTTAGATAAAGGTCTGCAATCTCGGTTGTTATTTCAATGTCGCGGGAAGGTGATTGATAAGTACCCTCAAGATATTCAACAAGATTTATTATATACTCACAAGCTTTTATTTTTGAAAGATTTTCAGATTTATATAGACGCTCATGAATTAATGCCATTGATTTTATTCGACTTTGACTGCTGCGAAATGCTTCAACGCTTTTTGGTTCGGTTATTGACTCAGCTTGTAAATCCAGAAGACTCGACACAGTTTGTAAATTGTTTTTTACACGATGATGGACTTCCCTTAATAATATCTCTTTCTCAATTACTGAATTCTGAAGATACTTTTCCGTTTTCAACCTGTCTGTTATATCATGCAGAGTAAGTATTGTTAATTTTTGTTCGTGAAGAGGAATCATCTTTGCTGTTATAAATTTCTTATCTCCTGAAGCTGTAAGAATTTCGATATTATCCAATGATAGGTTTTCTTGATTTGCACCAGTATCGTTTTTTATCTTTTCCTTGGATCCATTTTTAATATTGTTCTTATCCCGAACTGATTTTGCCAAAACCTTTTCTACATTTAGTATTTCATCTTCACTCAAACCAAGTATATTCTTGAGTTCATTATTAATGAAAATATTTTTTCCCGTATCAGTTTCGTTAACAGCTATTCCAATTGGAATACTATCAACTATTGTTTCAATCAGCCGGGTTCTATGTTTTAGTTTTTCTTCTGCATCTATCTGGTCTGTTATATCAAGAAATAATGCTTGCAAAGCAGGTCTGCCATTGTAATCTATTACACTCGCGTACAAATCCAGAATAATTAGCTTGCTGTCCTTAGTCATCCCTTTAAATTTATAATGAGGAGGTATATCGATACCAGACATTCGCTTCCTGAAATTTCCCCAAACCAACTCCTGATCATCTGGATGCACTAAGTTGATTAACTTGGAAGTATCAAATTCAAGTAATTCCTCCACCGTGTAACCTGTAATTTTTGAGAATGCGGGATTTGAATAAACGATTTTGAAATCTTGTACAATTACTATCCCTTGGAGAGAATTTTCAACCAGATGCCTATATTTTTGTTCAGTATTCTGAATTGCCATTTTTTCTACAGTCAATTTTATAATAACAGATCGTTACTGCTAAAAAATCATTTCGATTAATCAAATCGTAACTTAATACATTGATTGTTCAAATTAAACCTTCTTTCAGTGTATTACCCTCTAGTTCTACTGGTAAGACCTTTAAGCCCTTGTAATCCGCCAGTATGAACAGCTATAATTTGGATTCCTTCTTCAAAGAATCCTTTTTCGGCAAGGTCGTAAATTCCGAATAACATCTTTCCGGTGTAAATCGGTTCTATTGGAATTTTTGTGATTGAAGTAAATCTGATCACAAAATCCAGCAGGATTGAGTTCGTTCTAGCATACCCGCCAAAGTGGTAATCAAGATTAACATCCCAGTTTGGAAAGGAACTTTCATTGAAATTTTTCAATAGCGAATTGACATTGTCTTTTAAAAATGAAGCACCTTTTAAAACAGCGAATCCAAGAGCAAATTTATTTCCCTTCAATCCTGAGATTAATCCGGCTAAAGTTCCACTCGTCCCACAGGGACAGCAAATGTAGTCAAAATCAATATCTATCTTGCTGATAATTTCACTGCATCCTTTAATAGCCAGCTCATTGGTTCCGCCTTCGGGCAATAAATAAAAATCACCAAATTCTTGCTGGAGCTGATTAATTATTTCAGATGACTCTTTTTTTCTATACGATTTTCTATCGATATAATAAATTTTCATCCCGTTCTCTACAGCAAAAGAAAGTGTTGGATTCAAAGGCAGATGTTCTTCTCCTCTAATAATGCCAATGGTTCTTAAATTAAAAATCTTTCCCGCAGCTGCAACAGCATAAATATGATTTGAATAAGCTCCCCCAAATGTTAGAAGAGTATCAATGCCCTCATTTTTAGCTTTGTGAATATTGTACTTCAACTTATGCCACTTGTTGCCTGACATGTGAGAATGGTTAAGATCTTCTCTTTTAATGAACAGAGAAATTTTTCTTTCACTAAGCAAAGGATCGTTAACTTTCTCCAGAGGAGTATTTTCATTTATGTATTTTAATTCTTCCAGAATATAGATCTCTTTTTAACCACTAAATTTATTTAATTATTTTTGTTATCATAATAATCATTTAAGCACAAATAAGGTGATATGAATAATAAAGAGCTTGAATCTTTAAAAAATGAGTTACAAACTGAAGAAGGCCTTCCACTTTCTGTTGACAAAATCATTGAGCAAGTAGAAATATTTGAAAAAGGAATCCCTTTTATAAAACTCTTAAAACCCTGTACAATCGGCGATGGTGTAAAAGTAATATCCAAAGCTGATCAGGAACACTACACCAATGAATATCTTTCAGCATTGGATGGGGGAAGAGTAATTAAATTTGTCCCGGCTTCAGGTGCCGCTACGAGAATGTTTAAGAAGCAATTATCTGCGATGGTGAGATACGAAAACCCTGATATTCATAAGATTAAAATGCTATCTGAGAGGGGAGATGAAGATTGTATAGCAACTCTTGACTTTATTCGAAACATAAATCGCTTCGCATTCTATAATGAATTAAAGCAGAAAGTTCAGAAAAGTGGTAGAAGGATTGATGATTTACTTACAAATGAAAACGTATCTGAAATAATTTATTTTGTAACTGAAGATATTGGTTTGAATTATGCAAACCTTCCGAAGGGATGTATTCTCTTTCACTTCTATCCCGAAGGTTCGCGGACAGCGTTTGAAGAGCATTTGGTTGAAGCGATGAATTATGCAACCGGAAAGGATAAAGTAGTAAAAGTCCATTTTACAATTTCACCTGAGCACCAGACAGAAATAAACAAGCTGTTTCACTCATTGATTAAAAAATATAGTGATCTGGGATGGACGTTTGATGTCGGATTTTCATTTCAAAGTACTTCAACTGACACAGTGTCAGTAAATCTGGATAATAGACTTTTCAGAGATGAAAAAGGAAAAATTGTATTCAGACCGGGAGGGCACGGTGCATTACTAAAAAATTTAAATGACCTGGATGCGGATATCGTATCTATAAAGAATATTGACAATATCGTACCAGATCATTTAAAAGTTGAGACTTACAATTACAAAAAAATTCTTGGGGGTTATCTTATTTCTCTTCAAAAGAAAGTTTTTGATTTTCTGCAAAAACTTGAAAAGGAAATGATAACTGAAAGTATTATTACTGAAATTATAGATTTGGTAAAAATTGATTTTGAAATGGACTTGTCAAAATTTTTGAAGAATAACACTTTATCTGATAAAAAGAATTACTTATTTAATTTCCTCAACCGCCCTCTTCGGGTGTGTGGAATGGTAAAAAAGGAAAATCATCCGGGTGGAGGTCCTTTCTGGGTTAAAGGAGAAAATGGAGAAATTACCAAGCAGGTTGTTGAAACAGCACAAGTCAATGTTTCAGATTATAATCAATTAAAAATTCTTGAAGAAGCAACTCATTTTAGTCCGGTTGATTTTATATGCGGTTTGAAAGATTATAAAGGTAATCACTTTGACTTTGAAAAATTTTCTAATCCCGATACAGGTTTGATAACGACTAAATCCAAAGATGGGAAGGAATTAAAAGCTCTCGAGCTTCCCGGTTTATGGAATGGAGGAATGTATTATTGGTTAACAATCTTTATTGAAGTTCCGAAGATTACGTTTAATCCCGTGAAGGAAATAAACGATTTATTAAAACCGGAACACCAGTCTTTCAAGATTTAAAATATATTTTATGAAGTGGATCACCTCATGTGGCAGATGAGGTGATCGCACAAGGAGGGTGTTATCTAGTTAGCTAGACTCTTTGGAGGATTATGTACTATTTTTCTAATCGTATCGAATTGGAGGTACGGATATTCCTCTCTCAATGAATCAATCGCATCTCCAGTTCTCAGTTTCTGTGCACGAAGTGATTTGAATTTTTTCCTTATGATATAATCCCTTACAGCTCTGTCATTTATCAATCCACGCGATAAAAGGAGATCGTAAATTTCATCACTGATCAAATCAGATATAGGATTGCTCAGTTCTTTTTTTGTGGTTGTTGTTTCCATTTGCGCACCCTTTATGTTTATTGAGTTATTCAAACACAAATTTGAGAATTAAAGATTCAGGAAAATGAGTGTTCTTAATCTCTGGTCTAAAGTTAGCAGAATACAGTCGGGAATCAATTACACGATTATGTAATTATTTCTTTATATGGATTTAAGTTGAGGTTGGGACTACATATTTATGTAGGTACATGGGTTTTTAGATGATTTTTCTGCGAATTGCTTTTGCTACCGCTTCTGACTGCGTATGAACATGCAGTTTTTTGTAGATGTTTTTTATATGATGACGGACGGTATCAACACTAATAAATAGTTGATCAGCTATTTGCTGGTAGTTATTCCCACCGGCAAGAAGAGTTAAAACCTCTTTCTCGCGCGGACTAAGTTCGAATTCCTGGTTATCATCTTTAATATCTTTTGATTCTTTAAATGCCGTAATAACCTGTCTTGCAATCTGGCTGCTCATTGGTGAACCACCTTCGTAAACTTCTTTAATTGCTTCGAGAAGCTTGGATGGAGGAGTCTTTTTTACCAAATATCCGCACGCACCCGCACAAAGTGCGTCAAAAACTTTTTCGCTGTCCTCATATATCGTAAGCATTAGAATATCTATATCGGGCTTTATTCTTTTTGCCGCTTTCACTCCTTCTATTCCATTAATTCCCGGAAGGGCAATATCCATTAGAACCACATTCACATCAAGAGTGTTGAGTTTTAATAAAAAGCTTTCGCAATCTCTAAACAAACCTACACTCTTGTATCCGGTTGTTCCATTGATAAGGGCAGCTAATCCTTCCCTTATCGTGTCATTATCTTCAACTATCGCTACGTTGATCATTTCTGTTCCGGAAGAATTAATTAAAGAGTGATTTTATTTGATTGATTTTCCCAAGTTTACCGGAGAAAGAAACAGTCGTTCCTACACCAACTTCTGATTTACAGCTAAGTTTTCCTTTTATTTTATTTGCCCGGTTTTCCATGTTTTTTATCCCGTTACCAAACTTAACTTTATTTGTCTCAAAACCGGTACCATCATCTTTAAGAATGATTTCAATTATGTCATTTTTATAAGAAGCTTCAAGAACTAACTTCTTGCAGCCGCTATGCTTTATTGCATTGTTGATTGCTTCCTTAAACATCAATAAAAGATTTTGTTTGTAATCCATAGGAAGTTTGATATCATCGCTCTTTTCCACATTATTGACCTGGAATGAAATTCCTATCGAGCTGAAGAATTCATTGTAAGAATCCTTGAGTTTTACTATCAGGTCGTGGAGTGAATCTCGCTGCGGATTTACAACCCAAACAATATCACTCATTGAATCAACTAATTGACGGGCAGTTTCACTTATTTTTTGCAGATCCTTTTTAACTATTGAGCTCGAGTGACCCTCACTTCTCTCAGCAACTTCGCTTAGAATAGAAATCTCGGTCAAACCAGCCCCGATATTATCGTGTAAATCAGAAGCAATCTTTAATTTTAGTTTTTCTATTTCAAGCTGATTTTTTACTCTTATAGTACCAAGATAATAAATGAAAAATACAATTATAATCACTATCAAAGTTATGAACCACCACGTTTGCCAGTAGGGTGGATTAATAATTATTCTGATAGAAGCTGTGTTCTCACTCCATATTCCATCTGAATTTGTTCCCTTAACCATAAAAGTAAATTCTCCGGCAGGCAGGTTTGTATAAATTGCAGTTCTGTTCGATCCTTCAGTAAATGACCAGGACTTTTGAAAACCCTCAAGAATGTAACTATATCTGTTTCTTTTGGGAATAGAAAAGTCCAGTGCAGAGAATTCAATAGAAATAAAATTCTGGTCGTATGATAAGATTAGTTCAATTGGTTCTCCATTGACTTTAACGTCCATAACTTTAATACTACTAATTACAACGGGCGGAACATATTGATCGACAGTTATGCTATCTGGATTAAAATAATTAAATCCGTTTATACCACCGAAGTACATAATCCCATCTGAGTCTTCAAAATAGGCTCCACCGCTGAATTCAAGACTTTGAACGCCGTCCTCAATTCCAAATTGTGCAAATTTTTCTGTTTTGGTATTTAATAAAAAAATTCCGTTATCAGTGCTCAGCCATAAATTTGCTCTACTATCTTCAAGTATCCCATAGACAACCGAGCTTGTCAATCCCTGTGCTAATGAAAAGTTTTTAAATGTTTTAGTAGCCGGGTTAAACTGATTCAAACCGCCACCTGAGGTTCCAATCCAAAGTATTCCATCAGAGGACTCATAAATTGAAAGAATTTTTTCACTTGATACGGGCTGATGATTTTGCAAGTCTGGGAAAAAAACTTCGAACTTACCAGTTTGTTCATCAAATTTGTTAAGTCCACCGCCGTAGGTTCCTATCCAGAAATTATCTTTGCTGTCTTTTAATATTGCATATACGCGGTCATCTGAAATCGAATTTGGATTAGATGGATCATGTTTATAAGAACTGAAATTAGGAACACCAGAAGTATTTTCTGAAAAGGAAAGTTTATTTAATCCACCACCAAAAGTTGCAATCCAAATTGTATTTTCTGATTCTACAAAAATATCCAAAACCTGGTTTGCTGATAACGAGTTTGAATTGCCAGGTAAATTCTTAAATACTTCCACTTTTTGTCCAGAATTATCGACTCTGTTTAATCCACCGCTGTAAGTCCCGATCCATATGTTGCCAAACCTGTCTTCAGCAAAGGACCTGATATGATTATCACTGATACCAGTTATTTGATCAGACATTACTCTGTAAACATGGGTTTGATTTGTATTGTAGTTGAAAACATTCGCCCCACCTCTGTATGTTCCAATCCAGAGATTATCTTTGCTATCCTTAAACAGAGACCATACAACATCATCATTGAGTTTAAATCTTCCTGCAGAACGACTATTCACTGATTCAAATTTCGAAAAATACTTTTGGATTTTTGTAACACCTTCACCAAGGTGTGAACCTGCCCATAATATGCCAGATCTGTCAACGAATAATGAAAGTATTTCATCATCGGTAAAAGAATTTTGCTGAGCAGAAATTTTTGAAAAGTTGATGAATATTTCGGTATTTATATTGAATCGGTCGATACCTCCACCAAATGTTCCAATCCATAAATAGCCTTCAAAATCCTGATTGATTGCCATCACCGTATTATCTGAAATGCTGCCGCTTAACCCATTGCTTTTGCGATAATAATTAAACTTGGCTTTGTCTGGAGATAATGTTTTGTTATTCGAATCAAGCTTATTTAATCCGCCATAAAAAGTCCCTATCCAGATATTACGCTCTTTATCTTCAAATAAAGTAATCGTTTTATCATCACTAATAGAAAATTTATTTTTTTCATTCCATCTGTATATTAAAAAGTTTAATTCCCCTATTTCACTATTATTCCTGACCAGCTTATTTAAACCGCCGCCAAAAGTTGCAATCCAGATATCCTTATTTCTATCTGAGAGTATATCGACTATTCTGTTTGAGCTTAGACTGAATTGGTTGTATGGATCATTATAATAATGAATTGCTTTATTCTTCTTTTTATCAAACTTTACCAATCCATTTCCCCATGTACCAATCCACAAATAACCATCCTTGTCTTCAGTTATTGCAGTGATAGTATTAATTTGATTTCGCGAAAATGCTAAAGGATATTCATAAAAATTATCATCCGTACTAATGATTCTTGAAAAAAAATCATTGATAAAATATTTTTTGAAAACTTCTGTTTTCTTGTTAAAACTGTTTAAATAACCGTTAACAGTGCCAATCCAAATAAGACCATCACTATCTTCGTACATTGCTGAGATGAAATTGTCCGAGATCGATGCATCATCTGAAGGATCGTTTACATATACCCGGAATCCATAACCATCGTATCGGTTTAAGCCGTCAATAGTTCCAAGCCATAAATATCCATCTCTGTCTTGTATCATAGCAAAAATGGTGCTTTGAGAAAGTCCGTCTGCATCGGTAAGCTGTCTGAAAATATATTTGTCAGTTTGGGAAAAAGAAGAAGAAAAGATAAAGAAAGCGATTAGTATTATTTTTAAAGATTTCATAGGACTAAAAACGGCTTCGTCTGTATTTCAATAATGCGAAATATAGTAAATTGAATTGTCATTTTAATTATAATTAAATTATCTGCGAGTCGATTATTAATTAAATGTTTAACAATTAGCGTATAATGAAAAAGAATTTATCGATTGATACAATTAAGAGGATTTACTCCCTAAAATCCCACAAAATATTTTCTCTGCCGATAGTGATACTTATGCCTCACAGTCGCTGTAACTGCCGGTGTATAATGTGTGATATCTGGAAAGGTAATAATAATGTTAAGCAGCTCGAGGAAGCCGACATTGAGAAGATTTTAGAGGCGATGAAAAAGTTAAACACAAAACTAGTTGTGATGTCTGGTGGTGAAGCCTTGATGCATCCGAACTTTTTCAAACTTTGTAAAATAATTAAATCGAGGAAAATCAGTATCGCGCTTCTATCCACAGGATTACTTTTAAAGAAGTTCGCACGTGAAATTATTGAAAAGACTGATGAAGTGATTGTTTCTCTTGATGGTTCAAAAGAAGTGCACGATCAAATCAGGAACATTCCCAATGCATTTGAAAAACTCAAAGAGGGGGTACAGGAATTAAAAAGTTTAAAAGCAAAGTACAGAGTAACTGCACGTTGTGTAATTCAAAAGGAAAATTTTGAAGACTTGCCGAATATAGTTAATGCTGCACACGAAATCGGATTGGATCAGATCAGTTTTTTAACTGCTGATGTTACAACTGATGCTTTCAACCGACTGGAATTGTGGAATGAAGAAAAAATATGTGAAGTAAGATTATCAAGAGAACAGCTTGCAGGGTTTAAGGAGGTAATAGAAACTCTCATCCAAACTCATTCAAAAGATTTTGAGAAACGATTTATTGCTGAATCACCAGAAAAAGTGAAACGATTTTATGATTACTATGCTGCCTTCCAGGGATTAAATCAATTTCCTTTGGTTAGATGTAATGCACCTTGGGTTTCAACCGTAATTGAGGCAGACGGAACTGTTCGTCCATGTTTCTTCCATAAAAAAATTGGAAATATTTATGATAAGCAAATAATTGAAATTCTGAATTCAAACGAATCAATTTCATTCAGAAAACAGCTTGATATGAAAACGGACCCGATTTGTAAAAAGTGCGTCTGTTATTTAAACCTCTCACCATTCACAAAGCTCTAATGACTTCTCATCAATTTAAGATCTGCTTTCCAATGAACAATAAACGGTGATTTGAATAATAATGGATGAAATTCTAAACTATAAATCGTGGCAATCTGAGTCTTTACCTAAAAGAATTTTAATTATTCGTTTGCAAGCAATGGGGGATGTTGCAATAACGCTTCCGTTTGTACAAAGCTTAAGAAAAAAACTCCCGCCAGATACGCAATTACACTTTCTAACGCGAAATGAAGTAAGAGACATCGCTAATTCTGTGAGATTATATGATTGGATTTATTCAATAGCTGGGGGTAGAAATACTAAACTTCAGCTTTTGAGTTTATTATTATTACTACCAAGGCTTAAAATAAATAAGTATGATGTTGTAATTGATCTCCAAAGAAATAAGTTGAGCAGACTAGTGCGAAAACTCATTGATCCTGGAGCCTGGAGTGAGATAGAAAGATTCTCGGCTACATCAGCTGGTACTAAATATCAAAAAGCAATAGAAGCGATCGGTTTATTTTCCATTGGTTCAAGTACTGAATTACAATTAAAAAATCCGGATGCAGGAAATCTCAAATTAACAAAAGGAGGATGGAATTCTTCACATAAGATTGTTGTGCTGAATCCTGCTGGTGCTTTTAGTACACGCAATTGGGAAATTGAGAACTATGTGAAATATGCAGAATTATGGAAAATTAAAATTCCTGAAACCAAGTTTTTGATAATTGGATTAAAAACCATTTCTAAAAAATCTTTGTTTCTAAAAGAAATGCTCAAGGATGATTTAATTGACTTGGTAAATGGAGAGGGAACTACCGTTGAAGAAGCTTTTTCAATCTTAAATAAGTCATATTTTATTTTAAGTGAAGATTCAGGATTAATGCATATGGCTTGGGTTTGCGGAATTCCAACTTTAGCCATGTTTGGCTCCACACGTTCAGATTGGTCCGCACCACAAGGGGAACATTCATTATGCCTTAATTCATCTGATTTAGAATGCGGTAATTGTTTGCTTGAAGTTTGTAAGTATGGAGATGTTCATTGTTTATCACGATACACTCCGGAATTTGTATTTGAAGAATCAATTAGCTTATTACGAAGAATAGGCAAATTATAACGGTGAAAAGAATTGCAATAATAGTTCCTGGTGGAATTGGTAATGGGAAGTTTCTGCAAGGTGTTCCTTCCATGGTTAAGTTGATTGAAAGGCTTAGTCAAGATTTTGAAATAATTGTTTATTCTTTAATTAAAACTGAAGCTAAAGAGGTTTCAAAAAATTATAAGTTAAAATCAATCTTAGCTGGCATAAAATCACCAGGCTGGATTAAAGCTCTTTTATTTCTGTCCCGGTTTTTGATAGATCATATGGAAAACAGATTTGTTCTGCTCCATGCTTTCTGGGCATTACCAGCCGGAAATATTGCGGTAAAACTAAGCAAGCTTTTAAAAATTCCTTGTCTAGTGACACTGCAAGGTGGAGAAACAGCTAAACTTCCTGAAATTAACTATGGAAACATTTTAAACGAAAAAAGTAAGAAAAATACATTAGAGGTCTGCAAAAAAGCAGACAAGCTTGTTGTTCTAACTAATTTTCAGTTAATCCAACTAAGATCGCTTGGTGTGCATCGTGATTACATTGATATCATCCCGTATGGTGTTGAGGAAAAACTTTTCCCGTTTAATAAAACTAAGAACTTTGCGGAACCATATAAATTTATTCACATAGCAAACCTCACAGAGGTTAAAGATCAGGAAACATTATTAAAAGCCTTTAAATTTTTAAGCGAAAAGATTGATTGCCAGCTTACTATGATCGGTGATGATTTTTTAGATGGGAAGATCCAGAAATTTGTTCAAGATCTCGGACTTAAGAATGTTTTCTTTATTAATGCTGTACCGCATCAGCAATTAAGCAAGTATCTGTCAGATTCACACATTATGCTCCACACTTCTTTGCATGAAGCACAAGCCGTTGTCATAAATGAAGCAATGTCAAGTGGTATAATAGTATGTGGAAGCCGTGTCGGGCTTCTTTATGATCTTACATCTGATTTATGCATTTCTGTTAATTGTGGAGACTATATGGCTTTGGCAGAAAAAATTTTTGATTTAATATCCGATAAAGAAAGAATAGAAAAAATGAGAACTTCCGCCTACGATTGGTCAGTAAAGTATTCGGCTTCCTGGACTTATGAATCATATAAAAAAATTTATGATAAATTAATTAATAATTAAGAAATGTCGGCGCTTGTACTAAATAATGTTTCAATGCTTAATAATTCGGGTGACCACATTTGTGTTACAATACTCGACGGAAAAATTGATTCAGTGAATGCTGCACCGTTCGTTAATTCTGGGAATTCACACATGATAAATTTTAAAGGTGCTTTGGCATTCCCCGGATTATTTAATGCGCATGATCATCTTGAATTCAATCTCTTTCCCCGATTACGTTCAAAGATTTATAAGGACTATCTCGAATGGGGGAATGACATTCAAAAGTTGTATTCAACAGAAATTAATACTGCTCTGAATATTCCAATTGAGTTAAGAATGAAATTTGGAATGATTAAGAATTTGTTTAATGGAGTAACTACAGTTATACATCATGGAAGTAATTCTATAAAAAAATCAGATCAAATTATAAATGTAATTCGTAATTATAATTATTTGCATTCAATCTCATTAGAAAATAATTGGCATATAAAATTAAATTTGATATTTAATAAACTTCCTTTTGTTATTCATCTTGGAGAGGGAAGTGGAGAAACAGTGGAAAATGAAGTCAATAAATTATTCAAATGGAATTTATTCAAAAGGAAAATAATTGCAGTACACGGAATTAGTATAAACACAAACCATGCTGATAAGCTTGCTGCTCTAATTTGGTGTCCTGATTCAAACCTATTTCTTTATAATAAGACAGCAAACGTTTTTGAATTAAAAGCTAGAATGCCGGTTTTATTTGGTTCTGATTCGAACCTCTCATCCGATCCAAATTTCTGGAATCATATAAGGATTGCCAGAGCAATAAACGCTTTAAATGATGAAGAATTAATTAATTCTGTAACATCGTTGCCGGGAGAATTATTAAATCTAAAAGGCACAGGTAAAATAAAAAATGGATACCAGGCTGATATTGTTGTTGTGAAGAAAAAAAATGAAAATAGTTATAACGCTTTCTTTAACGCTAATCCAAAGGATATTTTGTTGATCATTCGAACTGGAAAAATCATGCTTTTTGACGAATCTTTGGAGCATGAATTTACAGATCTAAATTATCGTAAATTCAAAATAAATGGCTCAATAAAATTTACCGATGTGAAAATAGTTTCAATAATAAAGAAGTTAGAAGAATACAAAATCCAGCTCCCATTAGAGCTATCGACAATTGATTAGTTGCTGATGATTATTCTATGATTAAAATAAGTGCAGTCATTGCTACAAGAAACAGGAAAGATTCGCTTTATAGAACGTTGCGAGCTCTCAGTAATCAATCTTATAAACTTCAAGAAGTAATAATTGTTGATTCGAGCGATGAGAAATTAGTTGACACCGAATTGTCAACCACTTTTGATGGATTGAACATCAAATATTTTACATCAGAGCCATCTGTTTGTGTTCAGCGAAATATTGGTATCAGAAAGTCAACATCGGACTTTATTTTTATTTGCGATGATGACATTGAGCCCGAACCTGGATATGTATCAGCCTTATCAAACTATATTGAAAGTAACAGCTCGGTTAATGCTGTATCAGGATTGATAAGGCAAAAAAATGAAAACGAAGAATGGGTATCGCAATATCCACCGAAGTCCTCAGCAAATTTATTATTCAGTTTTATTTTTCAGCTCTCTGTTTGGGGAGAAGTTGATGAAAAAGTTCTCAGTTCTTTTTGGATTAAACCAATAATAGGGTTTTACAAAAAACGAGGAAACAGCCTTTCCTTCGCTGGTTGGCCTATAATTACAGAATTTAATAATTCTTTCTTTAAAACCATTATTTATGGGTTGGGTGCAAGCATTATAAAAAAGGAACTTCTACTCAATAACCCATTTGATGAAGTTTTGGATCAATATGGAATTGGGGACAACTATGGGATATGCATCGGTTTTCCTGATAAAGTTAATGTGTTAACTAACACGTTCGTATTTCATTATAAGGATTCCGAAAACAGACTCGATATTACAATAGCATATTACAGAAGAGTACTGGCACTTCATTATTTCATGAAGAAGAGTAGACGCTTCAATTTTATTAATACTCTTTGGCTGCTTTGGTCTTTGATTGGTAGCATGATTTTGTTTGTTAAAAATCATCAATTCAAATTAGCAAGAGCAGCATTAAAATCAATTATAGCAATTGTTACTTTTAATAATCCCTACTATACAGGTTGCCAAAAGAATATTAAAAATGTCTGTCCGAATTGAAACTTTAAGCACTAGGAATTTGAGTGGAGAGTTTGTTTAACAGGAAATACCATCCCATTTTCAACAAGATAAATTTTATCGCAAGCATCAAGTATTTCATCTTTATGAGAAACGAAAATTATAGTTTTATCCCGCTTTGCAATCTTTAAAATCGACTGGATTACTTCTTTCTCGGTCTCTTTATCTAGATTGCTTGTGATCTCATCAAAAACTAAAATTTCTCTATCAGAAAAAAGGACTCTGGCAATAGCAATCCTTTGTTTTTGACCGCCTGAAAGTTTTGATCCTTCCTCACCTATATTTGTGTCAATTCCGTCCGGCAGGCTTTTTAGCATAACATCCAGGTTCAGAAAATTCAAGATGTTGTCTATTCTTTCCCTGTCATTACCTTCGGTTGTTTTTTTGAAAGCTATGTTATAAACAAGTGAATCATTAAAGATAAATGGTTTCTGGCTAACGTATCCTATTAACTTTTGCCATTCGTGCATGTTATCGGAATTAATTTTTATTCCATCAATAAGAAATTCGCCTTTTTGCATTGCAATCAAACCGATTAAAATATTTATCAATGTAGTTTTACCCGATCCTGACGTACCACGTATTCCGACTTTTTCACCCTTCATCATGGAAAATTGTTCTATGTTTAACTTGAACGATGACTCAGGATATTCGAAGCGGACATTTTTTAATTCAATTTTATTTTTTACGTAGACAGGTTTATTGTTAATGCTTGATCTGGAAATTTTATAACTCTTAATCTCACTTAATTCATCCAGTGTATATTGATGAGTTTTAAGATTTAAGAAAGAGACGAATATTTTATTAATGGAAGGAACAATTTTGTAGGAAGCTGCGGCAAACAAACTTAATATCAGAACCACTTCATTTTTATTCTCGATGAATAGAAGACTGTAAACAAATAAGATCCCAATCCCCATCATTATAATTATTTCCACAAATTTAATTGATGTCCCCTGTGCTGTGGTTAGTTTAGTATAATCCTGGGTTAAACTCTTGTTTATATTATCAAATTTGTTCGCAAAATGCTTTTGCTTTTGGAACATAGTTGATTCTACAAAACTCTTTATGGCTTCTGTAGCGAATTTCAAGACTACGGGCAATTTTGATTTTAGACTATAATTCAAAGAGCTCAACTTCTTCTTCCTGATTAAATAGTAAATGAAAGCTCCGGGACCCAGAACCAATAGAAGCAAAATAAAAATGTTAAAATTATAAATTAATAGTCCAGACGAAATTAGTATCACTAGCAATCCTTCACTGAATATTGTTAGGAGCGATAAAAGGATATTAGTAACGAATGACGCCGGGATGTTGACAATTCTATTCAAGTAAATTGAAGTATCTGTGTGAGTAACGGTAAGATATGGTAAAGTATAAAAATGATCTAACATATTTCTTGAAAGGTCTGCAGATACACTAAATGCATATTTCGACTGATAATGATAAATGGAATAACTGATAGTATTCTTTATGATGAATAGTACTATAACAATAGAGGTTATCAAAATAAAAAAATCAGTGCTATTGTTGAATCCAATAATGTCATAAAATGATTTCAACAATTTATTTGATTGAATAAGCTCGGGATTTAGTAATAACGCCACTAACGGAAGAATGGAGGCTATTGAAAAAACATCCAGAAAAGCATTGATTAGAAGTAGAATGATAATGAACATCCCACGCAATTTCTGTGTGTGGTTTAAAAGAGATGATGAAAATCTGAAAGATCTAAATAAAATATTATTTTCTGTCTGGTTCATTAGATGGAATGCGGTGGTTTGTTCCCTGAATATTCTGCAGTGACGATTATGTGGTCTCCTAATCTATTGAAAGGGAAAAGGCCTGAAATTATCTCATCTAACCTATTAAATAATCTTATTAGTCCTGGAAACTTTTTAGGAATCTTTTCCATCTGAGGCCCGGGAGTGAATATTCCTAATCCTTTAGAATTTAAAAAATTGAATTCTTTCCCAAGTGCATTCATTACTTCGCTTTTGTTGAAATAGTAAGTCCTGAATTGAATTCCTTCAACATTTGCAAGTGCACCATTTTTCCCAAATCTTCTAAATGCAAATGAAATTTTTCCTCTGAATACTTGAATTAATTCCCACGGACAAACCGGTGGTAAAATTACTAAACAGACCCGGGCCTTTTTGTTTACCAAATCAGGAAAGAATTTTGTCACGTCACTTAAATCAGGGATACAGTTTAAACCTCCGAAATTGGAAAAAATAAAATCGAATTTTTTGTCTCTGATATTATCCAGTTCAGTGTACGAGCATTGCTGGAAAGTAATTTTTCCGGGTAAATTAATTTTTTCAACTTTCAATTTTATTTGTTCTATCATTCTATCTGATAAATCCGTACAGTGAACATCAAATCCTTTTTCAGCAAAGAAGACTGCATCCAATCCGGTTCCGCTGTTGAGTTCAAGAATTTTATCTCCGGGTTTAAGGAAGGATAATGCATGGTTTCTAACCTGTTCACGCATCCAGGTCAGAGTCGGATTAGATTTATCATACTCATCGTAGTTTACTGATTGGAGTGAAAATGCCTTGCTAACAAGTTCGGATTGTGCGTTATTCTGAATCATTTAGAAAATTACTTTGCTGTTTCCAGCTTCTTAAGTACAATTGAATCAGCAACTGAAGCAGGAATATAATACAGAGCGGAAATTGCAGAACGTATTTTTTTCCTGTTAGCTTTAAATGGATTCAAAATTAAATTTCGAAGATTTTGCATGCTCTGCTTTCTTCTGTAAACTTTGTGTACATACCTGTGAAGCTTTTTATAATATGACGGCGTAAAGGTTCCTTTATACATCATTGCAAGTTCGTCTGAGTCTGTCCAGTTAGTTTTTTCCTTTAACTGTTCTTTAACTTTGTCATAGAATTTTGTGCCTGGCAAAGGATATGAAACGGAAATTCCAATTTCCTCGGGCATAAGATCAAGGACCATGTTGATTGTTTTTTGAATATCTTCCTTTTCTTCTCCAAGATATCCGAATTGAAGAAAGAATGCCGGACGAATTTTATTTTTCTTTAATAATCTTGTCGCTTCATAAATCTGTTTAACGGTTGTTCCTTTATCCATTGCATCAAGAATTTTTTGCGAGCCTGATTCAGCACCAACCCATACTGTTTCTGCCCCAGATTCTGCTAAACCTGAAATTGTGTCTTCTTGTAAAAGTAAATCAACTCTAGATTGAATTTTGTATTTAAACTTTAAATCTTTTGATTTGACGATGTCTCTGAATTCCTGTACCCAACCTGGCTTTAAACCAAAAATGTCATCGCACATCCAAAAATGATTGACATTAAAATTTTTCATTAAGTACTCAATCTCCTCGACTACTTTCTGAGGAGAACGAGAATTATACCTGTTTCCGTAAATTGGCTTCGCACACCAATTACACTTGAATGGACATCCTCTTGTTGTGGCAATATTAAGTGAGAAATATCCATAGTGTTCTATCCAGATTTTTTTATAGGGTGAAATGTCTATCAAATCCCAAGCTGGCATTGGAAATGAATCAAGTTCTTTTACAATCTGTCTGGGTGTAGTTTTTATTACTGTCGTATTCTCTTTGAATGCCAGTCCGTCAATTTTTCTAAAATCAGTCTCATTTTTTTCAATTGAATTAACTAATTCTTTTAGAGTTATTTCACCTTCGCCGATTATCACAAAGTCAACACCATGTTCAATATATTTTTCATAATGATCGGCAGCATCTGAACTTGATGCAATTACTTTTATTCCATTCTTCTTCGCAATTTCAGCCATTCTAAAAGCTGCCTCCCGCATATTGGTCAGACACATTTTAGTCAGATAATTAAAACCATCGTCGTAAATAACTAAATAGTCAGGTTTCTCTGCTTCAATAACAAAAATTATTTTTTCAGGTGATTCAATCAAGGCTGTATCAAACAAAGCGACACGATATCCTGATTCACGCATAACTGCTGCAGCGTAAATTGTTCCAAGCGGTGGATACGGCTGTTTTGTATCCCATTGTTTTGGATCGAATCTATAGAAATATGAGTGTGTGAAAAGAATTTTTTTCATATTGCTTAAAGCGAAATCTTCAACTGGTCTTGAAGAGATCGGATTTTGTGATCAAACTCCAGAAGCACTTTTCTCTGAAAAAATTTTGGATGATGCTTTGATTCCCTTTTTGATGATTTAAATGCAAGTTTGAACTCTTCCTTGTCATAATCCTTGTATTTCTTTTTATTGAACTTTTCAAACAACGCCATTGCAAAGTCATCTAATTTATCACCCAGCTTGTTCCCAAGAATTTTTTCCCAGAAAGATTTAATAATTCCATTCTTTCTATCTAAAACATCTAGAGTCTCCCTTTTAGGAAAATTTGGGAAATATTGTCTGACCCAGATATTATTTTTGTAAAGTTCTTCATAAATATCCCTGCCGAATGTAGGAAGCAGAGTGACCAGTTCAGTAGCGGTAAAAATATTTTTTTCCTCTATTTCAAGGCTTTCTGAGTCGATAAAGTAATTTATGCAAAATATCTTTTTTGAGTTGAATAAAAATATCTTCTTAAAAAGCATCAGTATCAATCTTGAAAACCATACTCTGTTTGGATGAGTTATAACGAAATAATCAATATCAGAATCTTCTTCCATAAATCCTTTGGAAATTGAACCTGATAGTAAAATTCCACGAATAAACGGAAACCTGGAAATAAATCCAGATACACGTCGGGCAGTTTTTAACCTTTTCTCTGCTAACTTATTTCCTGTTTTTCTTCGAAGAATAAGATTATCATTATTAGTTAGCTGGAAAAATTCACCTTTGTGATAAACAACGTTAATCGAAATCAAGTTTTCCAGTTCTCTTTTAATTTCCTCCGGACTGGTGTGATTATCTCCTAAATTGTAGTAAATTTCGTCAGCAGTTAACGGATAAGAAAAAATATCATAATATGCGAGTGTACGTATTATGCTGCGTCTTAATGGGGTAAAACTTAAATCGTTATTCAAAATTTTTTCTTTGTTTCTGTTTTTTGAAAGAGGTATTACTAATCCCACCTTCAAATTAAGAAAATAATAGCATTGTTCTCAAGTCTGCTATGAAGACTAAAAAGTTGACAGAGGAAATAGTAGCAATTACGTTATATAATTTTTTTAACTGAAAATAACTTTATATGGCTAAAAACAAAGCAAATATAGGACTGAGCATATTATTCGGATTGACTTTCCTTTCTCCGGTCACATATTCGATAGCTGTATATGAAATGGACGTAGTACAAAGAGTGTTTTTCTTTTCCGTATCACTACTTTTGTTCCTGGTTTTTGTGGTTAAATTTAAAATTGATAAAACCATAACGCTGAATCGTTTTCTTTTTATCCTAATTCTTATTTTTCCATTCACATTTCTGACTTCATTTGTTAATAATTCTGCATCACTTCTGCTTCTAAAGCTGAGTGACATTATTATTCCATTATCAATTCTTCTTCAATCTACTCTTTTATTTGTAATGCTTGGTGAAGATAAATTTTTTAAAGTAGTGTCGTACTCAGTGATAGTAATCTCAACACTCTTCAGTATAATTGGTATATGTGAAATCTTCCAGATAGAAATCTTTCCACTTCCTACGGTAATGCCACCAGGCTCTGTATTAGGGCATCGGGGTTTCGCAGCTGAGTATCTGCTTTCTGCAATTCCTTTTTTTTTAATTGCGAATAGGTACATCGGTAAAAAGAAAAAAAATCTCCTTCTCATTGCTGCCATTATAAATATTTCGTTTCTTCTTTTTACACGTAGTCGTGCAGGTATTATTATATTACTTATTGCGTCTCTGATTTATCTACTCTTCATTTTTATAAGTAAGGAAAAAGGCAAAAGATTTTCAATTTTTAAGACTGTTTTGTTAGTGGTTATAACTTCATTTCTTATTTCTCTAATTCCAATTAAGGTGGGGGAGAGGCCAGATATAAAGTCAACTGCGGAAAGTTTTTTTGATGAAGAATTTAAGAGTAATATTTTACGGCTGAATTTTTGGAATGCATCTCTGCAGATGATAAAAGAGGACCCAATAACTGGTAAAGGATTATATAAGTGGAGTGGTTACTATCCTCAGTATTTCGGTGATTATTTTAATGACAAAAATCTTTATCTGGTTCATAACATTCATGCACATAATGATTTTCTTGAAATTTTTGCTGAAAGTGGAATTTCAGCGTCGTTAATTTTTATTTTAATGTGCCTTGCAATTGCATCAATACTATTCAAGAAAAGCAAAAAGAATGAAAAATATTTTCCAATGCTTTTAACTTTTATTATTACCAGTGCCTTTTCATTTATGTCATTTCCAAATCACAAGTTTGCCTCATACTTTTTAGCCGCAACTGTTAGTGGAGTTGCATTAGTATCTGCGAATGAAAAAGTGAAGAAGCAGATAACTATAAAATCGAACCATTTTAAATTGGTGTTATTTGTACTAATAATTCTTGGCGGTAGCATTTCAATTATTAAACTTAAATCTGAGATAAGTTATGGACAGGCAATTTATTTGAAAGAGCGAAGGCAATATCCCTTAATGATGCAAAAACTTGAGGAAGTGTCAGCAATATTTTATCCACTTGATGCTTCAAAACAACCTGTCGATTATTATAGAGGAATTGCAAATTCTTATTTAGGGAGATATCAAGAAGCATTAAAGAACAATCTCTCGGCACATGAACTTGCACCGTTTAATCCAATCATAATGCGAAATTTGGGAGCTGCATATAAAGCAATAGGAAATCTTGAGAGTGCAATCAGTTACTATGAAAAAGTCCGTGAACATTTCCCAAATTATCTCAGTGCTCAAATAAATCTGCTTGAGCTGTATTATGAATCAAAGCAAATAGAAAATGCTAATGACCTCTTCAGGGAATTGAGTGAAAAATCCCCTGATAATCTCCGGCTTCGTGAGCTTAAAGCTAAATATCAGGTAGTCCAACGTTGAAATTTCTTTGATTATATCATCCAGAAAAGATTTTTTCTTTAGTAAAAGGTTGGGGTGAGGATTTCCTTTTCTTATTTTTAGAGTAGAAATAATACTTTTTCCCGTAAGTCGGGAGCCTTTTCTCTAAATGCAATCAAAGAGGGAATTATGGATAAATTACTGCTCCTCGGTGCTGAAGCTATTGCTCAAGGGGCTATTGATGGGGGAATGTCTGGAGTCTATGCTTATCCCGGCACACCTTCTACCGAAATAACCGAATATGTCCAGAATAATAAAACTGCCTTAGAAAGAAAACTTCATAGTCAGTGGTCTGCGAATGAAAAGACTGCTATGGAATCCGCACTCGGAATGAGTTATGGAGGCAAGCGTGCAATGGTATGTATGAAACATGTTGGATTAAATGTAGCCGCTGATGCCTTCGTCAATTCAGCAATAACTGGTGTTAATGGCGGATTAATTGTAACCGTAGCTGATGATCCATCGATGCATTCATCACAAAATGAACAGGATTCACGATTTTTTGGAAAGTTTGCTATGATTCCAATTCTTGAGCCAGCTAACCAGCAGGAAGCTTATGATATGGCATATGAAGGATTTGAGCTTTCCGAAAAATATAAAATTCCAGTAATGATACGAATTACAACAAGACTTTCGCATTCACGCTCCGGAGTTGAAAGAAGAGAAACTAAAAGTGAAAATCCACTAACTTATCCTGAAGATCCGATACAGTTTGTACTTCTACCATCAAATGCAAGGAAGAGGTACAAAGGATTACTTTCTATTCAAGCTTTACTTGAGCAGGAGTCAGAGCACTCAGTATATAATACATACATTCCCGGAAGAGATAAATCACTTGGAATAATTGCCTGTGGAATAGCGTTCAATTATTTGAAAGAAAACTATCAGTCTAAAAGTTGTCCTCATCCTGTTCTAGAGATAAATCAATATCCACTTCCATTTGTTAAAGTTGAAAAGATTGTTAACGAATGTGAAAAAGTTCTCGTCCTTGAAGATGGTTATCCATTTGTTGAAGAACAATTGAGAGGATTTCTGAACATCAACTCTAAAATTATTGGAAGATTGAATGGAACAGTTCCTCGGGATGGTGAACTGAATCCTGATGTTGTAGCCAGAGCACTTGGTAAAGAAGTAAAAACGTTTAGTAAGGTACCGGATATAGTTAAGAATCGTCCACCTGAGCTATGTTCCGGATGCAGCCATAGAGACATATACAATGCGCTCAATGAAACTATGAGAGAATTCGGTAAGCAGAAAGTTTTTTCGGATATCGGTTGCTATACACTCGGGGCTCTACCACCTTGGAATTCAATTAACTCGTGTGTAGATATGGGTGCATCTATCACAATGGCCAAAGGTGCTGCTGATGCTGGTATTCGTCCTTCAATAGCTGTGATTGGAGATTCAACTTTTACTCACAGCGGGATGACAGCTTTGCTTGACTGTGTTTATGAAAACACTCCGGTTACTGTAATAATTTCTGATAACGCAACCACGGCAATGACTGGCGGGCAAGCATCTCACGCAACCGGAAGGTTGGAAGAAATATG
>Ga0208980_10000383_pt1 | contig 24497 bp, 21 predicted proteins | sample WetSurMetagenome_3_FD_187993 | JGI IMG/M metagenome (GOLD analysis project Ga0208980, IMG submission 187993) | Wetland microbial communities from Twitchell Island in the Sacramento Delta, sample from surface sediment Aug2011 Site A1 Bulk (version 2) | ecosystem: Environmental > Aquatic > Marine... | reverse complement strand
TGGCGCGAGCTGCGAAGGGACTTCCGATGAGCCGGTCGACCTGGACCCTGACGATCGCCGTGCTTCTTGCCGGCACCGCCGCGGTCGGCGAGATCTACAAGTGGGTGGACGAGAAGGGCGGCGTCCACTACGGCGAGTGTTTGCCGCCGGACTGCGCGGGGGTGCCCGTGGACGTACCGCCGCCGCCCTCCGACGCCGCCGTTCGTGAGGCCGAGGAACGGCTCGGGCGTCTGCGACGGCACGACGAGCAGGGCCCGAAAGGGCATGCGGTCGACGAGCGGCCGGGATCACGCGAGGGCGGTACGTCGCCGGCGCTGCGACCGCCCGCGGACCCCGGCTGCCTGGCGTCGTTGAGTCAGGGATGGACGGGCCAGGTAGCGGACGTGCGTGAGCCGGTCTCACCCCGGCTGTTGAGCAAGGCCGAGCGGCTGCAGCTTCAGGCCCTGCTGCGGGCGATGGCGGGCCGCTGGGAGGGACGGGCGGAGGACGTTCGCTGCGCGGGCGAGGTGACGGCGCCGTCCACCGAGGTCGTAGCCGGGCGCTCGCGCCTGCATGCGCGCTGGCAGACGGACGACCTCTTCAAGATCGACGTCGACGTCCTCTGGAACAGTGGCGCGTCCGATCGCTGGTTCTACAGCTTCCAGCTCGACGCCGACCACCTGCGCTTCTGGAAGGCGGACACCGACTTTGCGAACGAAAGTGACATGCAGCGGTTCGACGTCGAGCTCGTCTCGGTCGGTAATGACGGGGTCAGGTTCTTCCAGCGCTACGATCAGGGACTGCGGCGCACTCGCGTGATCTCGCTGTCGCGCACGGGTGGGGACTTCAGGCTCGGCGAGTTTTTCTACCTCGAGGGACAGATGATCGGAAAGCAGTCCTGGACGTTTTCGAGGTAACGCGTCCGGGGCCCACCAGGTCTTCCCATCGGCCGGGGCATCTTGCGGCCGCCTGCCGCTTGAGCAGCCTCAAGCGCCGAGGGGGCCTTGTCCACTAGACTGTGCACAGTCTGGCGGCTCGATCCCGCACAACCCCCGCGGTTCCCATGGTTAAACGCCTGTCGCTCGTATTCCTTCTGCTGCTCGTCATCTTCGGCGCGGTGTTCGGCTGGTGGTACTACCAGTTGCAGCAGAAGATGGCGGCCCGCAAGCCGCCCCCGCCGGCCGTCGTGGCGGTGACTCAGGTGCGGGAAGACACCTGGCCGTCCTATCAGAACGCCGTGGGCAGCCTCGTCGCGGTCGCGGGCATCGACGTCACCAACGAGGTGCCCGGCAAGGTCAGCGCGCTGAAGTTCGAGTCGGGCGCCATCGCCAAAGAAGGGCAGCTGCTGATCGAGCTGGACGCCACCGCGGACCTGGCGGAGCTCGAGGGACTGCTGGCGGCGCAGCGGCTGGCCCGGATCAAGTTCCAGCGCTTTGCCGAGCTGCTGCCGAAGAAGTCGGCGTCGAAGGCGGACTACGACGAGGCCAGGGCGCTGCTCGACGTGGCGGAGGCGGCGGCCGAGGCCAAGCGCGCGGTCATCGCGAAGAAGAAGGTGCTCGCGCCGTTCAGCGGGCGGCTCGGCATCCGCAAGGTCGATCTCGGTCAATACCTGGCACCGGGCTCGCCGATCGTGCCGCTGGAGGCACTGAACCCAATCTACGTCGATTTCTCGCTTCCCGAGCGTCACCTCGCCGCGCTCGCGGTGGGCCAGAAGGTCTTCGTCGAGGTGCAGGCCTATCCGGGCGACACCTTCGAGGGCCGGATCACGGCGCTGAACCCTGGCATCGAGGAAGGCACGCGCACCGTGAAGGTCCGCGCCGCGCTCGACAACCCGCAGGAGCGGCTGCGCCCCGGCATGTTCGCCGAGGTCCGGGTGCTCCTGTCGGCCGACACGCGGGTGCTGACGATCCCTGACACGGCCATCACCTACGCGCCCTACGGTGACTCGGTGTTCACGGTGGTGCCGGGCGAGCAGGGGCTCACGGTGCAGCGCAAGCAGGTGGAGACCGGCGAGACCCGGCAGGGGCGCGTGGCGATCGTCGGCGGGCTTGCCCAGGGCGACCGCGTCGTCAGTGCCGGCCAGGTGAAGCTGCGCAATGGCATGGCGGTGACGCTCGACGACAAGCCGGCGCCCGGTGAGCGGGGAGCTGCCGTGCCGTGAGCTTCACCGACCTCTTCATCCACCGGCCCGTGCTGGCCAGCGTGGTCAGTCTGCTGATCGTGGTCGTCGGCCTGCGGGCCATCGCCGCCCTGGAGGTGCGCCAGTACCCGGCGACCCAGGACACGGTGGTGACGGTGACCACGACCTACCCGGGCGCCAGCTCCGAGCTCGTCAAGGGCTTCATCACCACGCCGCTGCAGCAGGCCATCGCCGAAGCGGACGGCATCGACTACCTGTCGTCGAACAGCACGCAGGGCCGGTCGCTGATCGAGGCGCGCATGCGCCTCAACTTCGACCCGAACGCCGCCGTCGCCGAGATCCAGGCCAAGGTCGCGAGCCAGCGCAACGTGCTGCCCGCCGAGGCCGACGACCCGGTGATCTCCTCGCAGACCGGTGACCCGACGGCGCTGATGTACATCGCCTTCTACAGCGAGACGATGAAGCCGTCGCAGATCACCGACTACCTGCTGCGCGTGGTGCAGCCGAAGCTGCAGGCGGTGCCGGGGGTGGGCAAAGCACGCCTGATCGGCAACAAGACCTTCGCGATGCGCGTGTGGCTCGACCCGCGGCGCATGGCGGCGCTGGGCGTCACGGCCCAGGACGTCGCCAACGTGCTGCGCGCCAACAACTACCAGTCAGGGGCCGGCGAGACCAAGGGCGACTTCGTGACGGTCGATCTGGCGGCCACCACGGACGTCGCCCGCGAGGCCGACTTTCGCGACCTCGTCGTGCGCAGCGAGAACGGCACCCTGGTGCGCTTGAGCGACGTCGCGACCACTGAGCTCGGTGCCGAGGACTACGACAGCTCGACCTGGTACAAGGGCAAGACCGCCATATTCGTGGGCGTCGAGCAGTCGCCCGGCGCAAACCCGCTGACCGTGGCGCGGGCGGTGCGGGCCGAGCTCAGCGACATCCGCGGTCAGCTGCCGGAAGGCCTGGCGGCGATCGTCCCCTACGACGCCAGCGAGTTCATCGAGGACTCGATCGACGAGGTGTTCCGCACCCTTGTCGAGGCCGTCGCCATCGTCCTGCTCGTCATCTACCTGTCGCTCGGCTCCCTGCGTGCCGCGGTGATACCGGCGGTGGCGGTGCCGCTGTCCCTGATCGGCGGCGCCTTCCTGATGCTGCTGATGGGCTTCTCGATCAACCTGCTGACGTTGCTGGCGATGGTGCTGGCCATCGGGCTCGTGGTCGACGACGCGATCGTGGTCGTCGAGAACGTCCACCGCCACATCGAGATGGGCAAGTCGCGCACGCAGGCGGCCCTCGACGGCGCGCGCGAGCTCGGGCTGCCGATCGTCGCGATGACGACCACCCTGGTCGCGGTGTACGCGCCGATCGGCTTCATGGGTGGGCTGGTCGGCACGCTGTTCACCGAGTTTGCCTTCTCGCTCGCGGGCGCCGTGCTGATCTCCGGCGTCGTGGCCCTGACCCTGTCGCCGATGCTGAGCGCCAAGGTGCTCAAACCGTCCGGCGCGCCCGGGCGCTTCGAGCACGCGGTCGAGCGCTTCTTCACGGGGCTCGCGAGCGGCTACCAGCGCCTGCTGCACGGCATGCTGGCCCAGCCCGCCGCCGTCCTGGTCTTTGCGGCGGCGATACTCGCCAGCATCTACCCCATGTTCATGCTGTCGCAGAAGGAGCTCGCGCCGACCGAGGACCAGAGCATCCTGTTTGCCCACGCGACCGGACCCCAGACCGCGACGCTCGACTACGACGCGGCCTACACGCGGGAGATCATCAAGACCTTCGAGTCGGTGCCGGAGTACAAGGAGAGCTTCCTGCTGCTCGGCTTCGGCGGCGAGAAGCACATCGTGTTCAGCGGGTTCAAGATGCCGCCGCCCTCGCAGCGCGCCCGCTCCCAGATGCAGGTCCAGCCGGAGCTGCAGGCCAAGCTCGCCGGCATCGCGGGCTTCCAGATCGCGGTGATTCCCCGGCCGAGCCTGCCGGGTGCCGGGCGCGGCCTGCCGCTGCAGTTCGTCGTCGTCACGGACGCCGGTTACGAGCAGCTCGACCAGGTGGCCGACCAGCTGATCGGCCGCGCGATGCAGAGCGGCCGATTCATGTTCCTGCAGAAGGACATCGAGCTGGCGCGCCCCAAGGCGACCCTCGTCGTCGACCGCGACCGCGCGGCGGACCTCGGCATCTCGATGCAGGACATCGGCCGGAACCTCGCCACCCTGCTCGGCGGCAACTACGTGAACCGCTTCAGCCTCGAGGGGCGCAGCTACAAGGTCATCCCGCAGGTCGACCGGCAGTTCCGCCTCGAGCCCGAGCAGCTGCAGGACTACTACCTGCGCACGGCGAGCGGCGGGCAGGTGCCGCTGGCATCGCTCGTGCACATCGAGACCACGGTGGAGCCGAGCAAGCGCACCCAGTTCCAGCAGCTCAACAGCCTCACCGTGCAGGGATTGATGGCGCCGGGTGTCACGCTGGGCGATGCCATGGCCTACCTGGAGGAGCAGGCGCGCGAGATCTTCCCACGCGGCTACACCTGGGACTACACCGGCAGCTCCCGCCAATACGCACAGCAGGGCAGCGCGCTTATCGCGACCTTCTTCATGTCGCTGCTCATCATCTATCTGGTCCTGGCCGCGCAGTTCGAGAGCTGGCGCGATCCCTTGATCATCCTCGTGTCGGTGCCGATGTCCCTCGCGGGCGCGCTCGCCTTCCTCATGCTCGGTTTTGCCTCGGTCAACATCTACACCCAGGTCGGGCTGATCACGCTGATCGGGCTGATCGCCAAGAACGGCATCCTCATCGTCGAGTTCGCCAACCAGCTGCAGATCCGCGAAGGGCTGGGCAAGCGCGAGGCGGTCGAGCGCGCGTCCGCGATCCGGCTGCGGCCGATCCTCATGACCACCGTGGCCATGATCGTGGCGATGGTGCCCCTGCTGACCGCGTCAGGACCCGGCGCGGTGAGCCGCTTCGACATCGGCCTGGTCATCGCGACGGGGCTCGGGATCGGCACGCTGTTCACGCTGTTCGTGGTCCCGGCGGTCTACGTGCTGCTCGCGCGCGACCACGCGGCCCGCGTGCGCGAGGCAGAGCGCGACGCCAGGGCGGACACCGCGCCGGCGTAGGACGCGCCGTGCGCCCCGGGCCGGCCCTCTGTAGAGTGCGGTGTCACGCGACGACCAGGGCGGCACACTGAGCGACATGAAGCACTCGCTGCGGCGTTGGGGGGACCAGTTCGCCGAGCTCGGCAACCGGCTGCGCGACCGGCACGTTCGCCTCGCGGTGACGGGCCTGAGCCGCGCGGGCAAGACGGTGTTCACGGCCTCGCTGATCCACTTCCTCCGCCACCTTCGCCACGAGGCGCAGGGCGCGCTGCTCGGCATCGAATCGGTCGAGGGCGTCGAGGTGCAGGGCTCGCCGTCGCTCGACGCGCCGCTTTTCCCCTATGACCCGGTGATCAACCGGCTCGGTGGCATCGACCCGCAGTGGCCGGAGGGCACGCGATCGGTTAGCGAGATCCGGGTCGCGATCCGTTTCCGCCCACGGCAGACGCTGCTGACGCGCGGTGAGCGCACGCTCTACGTCGACATCGTCGACTACCCGGGCGAGTGGCTGCTGGACCTGCCCCTCCTGGATGTGACCTTCGACGACTGGAGCCGCGAGATGCTCGCGCTCTGTGGCGCCGAGCCGCGGCGCTCGCGGGGGCGCGAGTGGCTCGCCTTTGTCGAGGGCCTCGATCCGAGGCGGGGCGCGGATCCGTCGCTGCTGCGTGAGGGCACGCGACTCTACCGCGAGTTCCTGCGGGCCTGCCGCAGCCAGGCGCCGGCACTGCAGCTGCTGCAGCCGGGGCGCTTCCTGATGCCGGGCGACCTGGACGGCGCGCCGATGCTGGAGTTCTTCCCCCTTCCGGCCGCCGCGCCGGGCGCGGGGGAGCCCTCGGCGCTGTGGGCCGAGCTCGAGCGCCGCTTCGAGGCCTACAAGGAGCACGTCGTCCGGCAGTTCTACGAGCGCCACTTCGTGCGCTTCGACCGGCAGATCGTGCTCGTCGACCTGCTGTCCGTGCTGGAGGACGGGCCCGCGGCCTACGAGGACACGCGCCGCGCCGTGGCGGCGATCCTGGAGCACTTCCAGTACGGGCAGGGCGCCTGGTGGACGCGGCTGTTCAGCCCGCGCATCGACCGCCTGCTGTTCGCCGTGACCAAGGCGGATCGCGTCAGCCGCTCGCAGTCGCCCCTGCTGCGTGAGCTGCTGGCACGGATGTTCTCGGAGCCGGAGAACGACATCGCTTTCAAGGGCGTCGCGGTGAAGACCCTCGCCGTGTCGGCGCTCTGCTGCACACAGGACGTGAGGTGCACGGTGGAGGGCAGGCCGCTCACCTGCGTGCGCGGCATCCCCGAAGGACAGGACGAGCAGCGGGTGGTGTTTCCCGGCCAGGTGCCTGCCGAGCCGCCCCTGCCCAGTGACTGGCCGGACTATGCGTTCATGGACTTCCGGCCGCCACGGCTACCGGACGTGCACTGTGCGGCGCTGCCACAGCTGAAGATGTTCGAGGTCGTGCGCTTCCTGCTCGAGGATCGGCTCGCATGAGCGCCCCCCGGGACTATCGGCGGGCCTTCATCGTCGAGGATGCGCAGTCCGTGTTGCCGCCCACCGGCCCGCGCGTCGAGTCTTCGGTGCCGACACGGGCCGTCGAGGGCGAGGCGGTCAGCGCAGTGTCGACGGAGACGACCGAGCGCGCCCTGGCGATCGCTGCCGCCCGGCCACGCCGGCGGCTTCGGATCACGCCGCTGCGACTGCTGGGGGGCTCGGCGCTGGCGCTGCTGGTCGCCGCGATGGGCGTCGACGCGTGGCGCTTTCTCGAGGCGACCTTTGCCGCGTCGCTCACCCTGGGGCTGGTGTTCACCCTGCTGTTCGGCCTCCTCGTGGGCGCTGTGATCTGGACCGGACTTGCGATCCGTCGTGATCTCCGTGAGCTCGCGGAGGTGGATGAGGTGCGCGCCCGCGCCCAGGCGATCCTGGACGGCGGGGACGAGCTGGATCTCGCCGCGCCGGACCTGGTCGCGGCGTTGGGCCGGCACTATGCGCGGCATCCGCAGCTCGGTCCGGTGCTCGAGACGTTCGAGGACCGCGTCGACAGCTCGCTGCCCGCGCGCTGGCAGGTCGAGCAGCTGTCGCGACAGGTCTTCGCGCCGCTGGACCAGGTCGCGTTCGACACGGTGAAGCGTCACTCGCAGCAGGCGGCGCTCCTCGCCATGCTGTCGCGGATGCCACTGGTCGACTTCCTGATCGCGCTCTGGCGCAGCCTGGCGCTGGTGCGGCAGATCGCACGCACCTACGGCGCCCGCCCCGGCGCTGCCGGCGTGTGGCGGCTATGGCGCGGCGTGTTGCGCAACGTCGTCTACGCGCCGGTGGGCGAGGTCGCCGCGGACACCCTGAGCCAGGTGCTCGGCGGGGGCGTCGCGGCCAGGATCTCCGGGCAGGCGGCACAGGGCCTCGGCACGGGGCTGCTGATCGGCAGGCTCGGACTCGAGGCGATCCGCGCGTGCCGCCCGCTGCCGTTCACGGGCCGCGAGGCGACGCAGCCCTCGCTGAAGGTGCTGGGCGAGGGGATGCTGCAGCTCGTCAAGAGCGGGCTGACGAAGACCGGTCCGTCGTGACCGCTTCCGCGGTCCGTGCGAGGCGGTGAGGGAGCGCTCTGGCACGAGGCCAGAGGACCGCAAGCGGCAGGGATGCCGCTCACGAGCCTACAGGGACGTATTCACGGAGCGTCCGAGGGCCTCATGGCTGCCCGCTGACGTGGACAGGTTCCGATCCCGCGCCGGCTGGCGGTAATGGCGTCTCAGCCACCGAGATACGCGGTGCGCACGCGCGGGTCCTGCAGGAGGTCCGCGGCGCGGCCGCTGATGGCCACCCGCCCGTTGTCGAGCACGTAGCCGCGATCGCTGAGCTGCAGCGCGAGGTTGGCGTTCTGCTCGACGAGCATCAGGGTCACGCCCTGCGCCGCGACCTCGCGCAGAGTCGCGAAGATCTTCTCCACGACGAGCGGCGCGAGCCCCATGCTCGGCTCATCGAGCAGCAGGAGCCTCGGCCGGCTCATCAGCGCGCGGCCGACCGCCAGCATCTGCTGCTCGCCGCCGGACAGCGTGCCGGCGACCTGTGCCTGGCGCTCGGCGAGGCGCGGGAAGAGCGCGAGCACGCGCTCGAGGTCCTGCCGGACTGCGGTGCCGTCCCGGTGCTGGTAGGCGCCCATTCGCAGGTTCTCGGTGATGGTCATGCGCGGGAAGATGCCGCGGCCTTCCGGCACGAGCGACAACCCCAGCCGTGCCCGCGCGTGGACCGGCAGCGCAGTGATGTCCCGGCCCGCGTAGGTGATCCTGCCCGCCGCGGCGGGAGCCAGTCCGACCAGCGCCCGCAGGGTAGTCGACTTGCCGGCGCCGTTCGCGCCGATGACGCAGATGGTCTCGCCCTCCGCCACCTCGAGCGTTACCCCCTGCACGGCGCGGATGCCGCCGTAGTGCACGGCAAGCCGGTCGACGGCGAGCAGGATCATGGCAGCGCCCCGCCCAGGTAGGCCTCGATGACGGCCGGGTCGTTCCGGACGGCGGCGGGAGCCCCCTCGGCGATCTTGCGCCCGTAGTCGAGCACCGCGACCCGATCGCAGAGGCCCATGACCAGGGCGACGTCGTGCTCGATCAGCAGCAGCGTCACGCCGTCGGCGCGGATCCGTTCCAGGAGGTGGCGCAGCTCCGCCGTCTCGGTCGCGTTCATGCCGGCGGCCGGCTCGTCGAGCGCGAGCAGGGTGGGCTCGGTCGCGAGGGCGCGTGCGATCTCGAGGCGGCGCTGGTCGCCGTAGGAGAGGTGCTTCGCCAGGTCGCCGGCGCGGTGAGCGATGCCCACGTAGTCCAGCAGGCGCTCCGCGTGGGCGGCGATGCCGGCCTCTTCGGCACGCGTGGCGCGGGTGCGCAGGACCGCCCCGAGCACGCCGGCGCGGGCGCGCGCGTGCCGGCCCACCATGACGTTCTCGAGCGCCGTCATGTTCGCGAACAGGCGGATGTTCTGGAACGTCCGGGCGATGCCGCGCCGGGCAACGGCGTGCGGCTTGAGGCCGGACAGCCTCTCGCCGTTCAGCAGGAAGCCGCCGGCGCTCGGCTGGTAGAGCCCGGTGAGGCAGTTGAAGAGCGTGGTCTTGCCGGCGCCGTTCGGGCCGATCAGGCCGTAGATCTCGCCGCGTTGCACCCTGAGCGTGACGTCGGTGAGCGCCGCCAGGCCGCCGAACTGCTTGGCGACGCCGCGCGCCTCGAGCAGCGGCGCGTCAGCGGCGGGCATCGTAGAGGCTCTCCTGCTCCTGGTGCGTGGTGTCCGGGTCGTCGGGCCGCAGCTCGCGCGCGCGCCGCGGCGAGGGCCAGAGCCCTTCGGGCCGGAAGATCATCACCAGGACGAGCGCCACGCCGAACAGCAGCATGCGCAGGTCGGACGGGTCGACCAGAACCTGGCCGAACAGCGCGTCCTGAAGCGGGCCGATGTAGCGCAGCAGCTCCGGCAGGACGGTGAGCAGCAACGCGCCGAGCACCACGCCGGGGATGTGCCCCATGCCGCCGAGGACCACCATGCACAGGATCATGATGGACTCCATCAGCGTGAACGACTCGGGGCTGACGAAGCCCTGGAACGCCGCGAACAGGCCGCCGCCCACGCCGCCAAAGGTCGCCCCCATGGCGAAGGCGAGCAGCTTGACGTTGCGGGTGTCGATGCCCATGGCCACCGCGGCCACCTCGTCCTCGCGGATCGCGACCCAGGCGCGGCCTATGCGCGAGCCCTGCAGCCGCAGGGCGACGAAGATGGTGAGGAGGGTGAGGGCGAGGAACAGGTAGTAATGGGCGTGCGCGCCGGAGAGGGTGTAGCCGAAGACCTCGACGGCAGGGTTCAGCGGCGTACCCGCGACGCGGATCGGGTCGATCAGGTTTATGCCCTGCGGGCCGTTGGTCAGGTTGATCGGCGCGTTCAGGTTGTTGAGGAAGATGCGGATGATCTCGCCGAAGCCGAGCGTGACGATCGCGAGGTAGTCGCCGCGCAGTCGCAGCGTCGGTGCGCCGAGCAGCACGCCGAAGACGCAGGCGATCAGGGCGCCGCCCGGCAGCAGCAGCCAGAACGGCAGGTGGATGTCGAAGTGCGGCGAGGCGAGGATCGCGTAGAAATAGGCGCCGACGGCGTAGAAGGCCACGTAGCCGAGGTCGAGCAGTCCGGCGAAGCCGACCACGATGTTCAGCCCGAGCGCGAGCATCACGTAGAGCAGGGCGAAGTCGAGTATGCGCACCCAGGTGCGGCCCATGCCCGCATCGACGACGAAGGGCAGCACGGCGAGCGTGATGCCGAGCGCGACGTAGCCCGCCCAGGCGATGCGGGGGTCGCTGCGCCAGCGGTCGGCGAGGAGGGTCTTCACCGACTACGCCCGATCGGCGACGCGCTCGCCGAGCAGCCCCGAGGGCCTCAGCACCAGGACGAGGATCAGCACGAGGAAGGCGAAGATGTCCTGGTAGTGGCTGCCGAGGAAGCCGCCGGTGAGATCGCCGATGTAGCCGGCCCCCAGGCTCTCGATGACGCCGAGCAGCAGGCCGCCGAGCATCGCCCCCGGGATGTTGCCGATCCCGCCCAGCACCGCGGCCGTGAAGGCCTTGAGCCCCAGCATGAAGCCCATGCCGTAGTGGCCGAGTCCGTAGTAGGCCGCCACCAGGAAGCCGGCGACGGCGGCGAGTGCCGAGCCGATCATGAAGGTCGCGGAGATCACGCGGTTCACGTCGACCCCCATGAGCCCCGCGACCTCGCGATTCTGCGCCGTCGCGCGCATCGCCCGGCCGAGCCGCGTGCCCCGCACCAGCGCCAGCAGCCCAGCCATGATCGCCGCAGCGACGATGAAGATCGCGAGCTGCAGGTTCGTGAGCGTCGCGCCCGCCAGCTCGTAGATCTGCAGGTCGACTAGCGGCGGGAAGGAGACGTACTGCCGGCCCCAGATGATCATGGCGAGGTTCTGCAGGACGATCGACACGCCGATGGCCGTGATCAGCGGGGCGAGGCGTGGGGCGTTGCGCAGCGGCCGGTAGGCGACGCGCTCGATCACGAAGCCGGTCGCCACGCAGACCGGAACCGCACACGCCACGGCCAGGGCGAGGATCACGGGCGTCGGCAGGCCGCTGCCCGCGAGCGCGCCGAGCACCGCGAGCGCGACCAGCGCGCCGAGCATCACCACCTCGCCGTGCGCGAAGTTGATGAGCTCGAGGATCCCGTAGACCATCGTGTAGCCCAACGCCACCAGGGCGTACAGGCTGCCCAGCACCAGGCCGTTCAGGATCTGCTGGAGAAGGATGTCCAAGAGAGCGGTTACTGCCCGCCCATCGTCTCGAGCGGCACCCACTGCCCGCCCGTCACCTGATAGAGCGTGACCGCGCCCTGCTTCAGGTCACCGTACTGGTCGAAGCTGATCGGGCCGATCACGCCGTCGATCGACACCTTCGCGAGCTCGGGCAGGTACTTCGCCGGCTCGGCCGAGTCCGCCTTCTTCATCGCCGTGACCAACACGGTCGCGGCGTCGTAGGCGAAGGGCGCGTAGATCTGGATCTTGCCGAAACGGGCGTTGAACTTCCGGGTGAACTCGCCGCCGCCCGGCATCTTCTCGAGCGGCAGCCCCGGCGACGAGCCGATCGCGCCCTCGGCGGCGCTGCCGGCGAGCTTGAGGAACTCCGCCGACTGCATGCCGTCGCCGCCCATGAAGGTGGCCTTGATGCCGAGCTGCTTCATCTGCCGGATCATCGGCGCCGCCTGCGGGTCCATGCCGCAGAACACGATCGCGTCGGGGCGCTTGCCCTTCAGCGAGGTGAGGATCGCGGTGAAGTCGGTGGACTTGTCGGTCGTGAACTCACGGCTGACGACCTCGCCGCCGGCGGCCTTGACGGCCTTGGCGACCTCGTCGGCCAGGCCCTGGCCGTAGGCGGTCCGGTCGTCGACCACGGCCACCCGCTTGCCGATCTTCACCGCGTACTGACCGAGCGCCTTGCCCTGCTGGCCGTCGTTGGCGATGGTTCGGAACGTCGTCTTGAAGCCCTGGCGCGTGTACAGGATGGCAGTCGACACGGGCGACACCTGTGCGATGCCGGCGTCCGAATAGATCTTGGAGGCCGGGATGCTCGCCCCCGAGTTCAGGTGTCCGACCACGGCCTTGACGCCACTGTCGACCAGCTTCTGGCCCACGATGGTCGCCGTGCGCGGGTCGGCCTGGTCGTCCTCGGCCAGGACCTCGAAGCGGACGGCCTTGCCACCCAGTGCGGGGCTCGTCGCGTTGATCTCGTCGATCGCGAGGCGGGCACCGTTCTCGATGTCCTTGCCGAGGTGGGCCTGCGGGCCGGTCAGCGGTGCCACCACGCCGATCCTGACGACGTCCGCGGCCTGGCTGGCGGCGGCGGCGAGGGTAAGGGCCAGCGCGAGGGAGAGGGGGCGAAAGGCGGTCATGGGGGCTCCGGCGGGTCGGCGACGGGTCGGTCGAGCTTGTCTGTGGTGACGAATTTAAGGATATCGGTACCGCCTGGAAAGCGTGGTGAGCGCCCGGGGCTGCGGACCGGTCGAAGCGCGTCGGCGCTTCCGCTAAAGTTCGGGCCTCGCGCAGACGGGGGTGCCCGATGGTGCGTCGCCAATTTCTGCTCGCCGCGCTCGGCGCGGTGCTGTTCGGCTGCGGCCCGGCAACCGGGCTCTACCACGAGCGCATCTACGTGTTCGGCACCCTCGTCGACGTCAGCCTCTGGGGCGTGACCGAGGAGCAGGGCCGGAAGGCGATCGCAGACCTGGACCGCACCTTCCAGACCCAGCACCTCGAGTGGCACGCCTGGAAGCCCGGTGCCCTCACCGATCTCAATGCCGCGATCGCGCGGGGCGAACGGGCTCGTGCGACGCCACACCTCGTACGCCTCATCGAGATCTCCAAGCGTCTCTCCGCCCAGAGTGACGACCTCTTCAATCCCGCGCTCGGGCACCTCGTCCGGCTCTGGGGGTTCCACAACGACGAGCTGCCGACCGGCCCGCCGCCCGCGCAGGATGAGATCGAGGCCTGGCTGGCCAAGCGGCCGCGCATGGAGGACGTCTCGGTCGAGGGGGAGTGGGTCCGCTCGTCCAACCCCGCCGTCATGCTCGACTTCGGTGCGATCGCGAAGGGGTACGCCGTCGATCTGGCCGTCGAGCGGCTGCGCGCGCTCGGCGTTCGCAGCGCCCTGGTCAACGCGGGCGGCGGGATGACCGCGATGGGCCGGCACGACGACCGGCCGTGGCGGGTCGGCGTGAGGCACCCGCAGGGCCGGGGTGTCCTCGCCGCGCTCGAGCTGCACGACGGCGAGAGCGTGCACACCTCGGGCAACTACGAACGCTACAGCGAGCACGAGGGGGTCCGCTACGGACACATCATCGACCCGCGCACCGGCTACCCGGGGCGCGAGATCGTTTCGGCGACGGTGATCCACGACGACGGTGCCGTCGCGGACGCGGCCGCGACGGCCCTCGTGCTGGCCGGCCTCCGCGACTGGCAGCGCATCGCCGCGCAGATGGGCGTGAAGCTCGCGATGCTGGTCGATGCGGATGGGACCGTGCACATGCCGCCGGCGATGGCGGCGCGGGTGCACTTCACCGACGAGCCGCCGCCGGTCCAGCTAAGCCCGTGACTCGGCGCGCACCGCGACGGTCTTCTGGTACAGCCCGCCGAAATAGGTCCGCTTGCTCCAGGTGAAGTCGCCGGCCCGGGTCGCGTAGCTCGCGATCTCGTGCTGCCAGAGCGCGGGTGCGAAGGGCTCGAGCCAGCGGAACACCAGCGACATCAGCCCGCGCAACGGGTGCCAGCGCCGCGGCGCGTGGTAGTCGACGAACACGGCCTTGCCGCCCGGACGCAGGCTGCCGAGCACGCGGTCGACGATCCGGTGCTTGTAGTCCTCGGGCACCTCGTGCAGCAGGAAGAAGCAGCAGACGCCGTCGTAGCCCTTGCCCTCGTGCGCCGCGGTGTCGGCCACCCGCAGCTTGACTTGCGGGTAGGCCGCGAGCTTGCGGCGGCAGTTGGCGACCTGCATCGGGGCGATGTCGATCACGTCGAGCCGGCCCTGTGGTCCGACCCGCTCGGCGAGGCGTGCCGAGAAGTCGCCGTAGACGCAGGCCGTCTGCAGGACGCGCGTCCCCGCGCCGAACTCGGCCGCCGCGTCGCCCATCAATCGGCGCGCATTGCCCCACAGGATTGCCGACACCATGCCCGGCCGGTCGAAGACGGCGCGGCCGACGCGGCTGAGGTAGGCCCAGTGGTAGGTGTCGCGGAGGTAGTCCGGGATCTCGGGGCGATCGGGAAGCGTCACCAGGTTGTCGGGCGGCGTGCCCGGTGGTGGTGCCGGCGGGGTCGGCGCGTGGGCAGCGGGGGTCGCGTGGTCGAGGGGCATGGTTACGTCCGATGGCTCGAAGCGGCAGGGGAGCGCAGGCCGGGGGGAGCGGGCGGCAGTGTTGGCGCTGGGTTGACGACGGTCAAGGCATTTTCGCTGGGCCCCCGATGCGCTGTCCTTCACTGGCGAGGACGCCACGCGGGCCTTGGTTATCGGCCGGCGCGCTACCATGTCCCGTCCGAAGCCATCAACCCCCGGAGGCGGAACATGTTCAACGCGCGCGATCTGCTCGGCTCTCTCATGCAGGCCGGCGTCAGCCAGTCGGCGAACGATCGTCTCGGCAACGCGATGGGTCCGCAGGGGCTCGGGCGCGCCGACAGCCCGTTCGGGCAGATCCTGGGACAGGTTCTCGGTGGCGGAGGCCAGGGCCAGGGCCAAGGCGGCGGCCTGGGCGACGTCCTGGGCGGGCTCATGGGAAAGGCCGGCGGCATGGTCGGAGACGCCTCGGCTGCGGTGAAGAGCGGCAATCCGCTGGCCGTGGGTGGCCTCGCGGCCCTCGCCGGGGCACTGCTCGGCGGCGGCGGGGATGCGGTGAAGGGCGCACTCGGCGGTGGCCTGCTCGCGGTGCTCGGCGGTCTGGCGATGAACGTCCTGAAGAACCAGGCGTCGGCGGGGCAGGCTCAGCCGCTCGTCGCCGCGCCGCTCGGCTTGCGGGCCCCCGAGAGCGCCAGCGAGGAGGCGGCGCTCGAGGCGCGGGCGCTCGTGCTGATCCGGGCCATGGTGTCCGCGGCGAAGGCGGACGGTCAGATCGATGCGGCGGAGCGCGGGCGTATCGCCGGGCAGGTCAAGGAATCGGGGGCTGGCGCCGAGGCGCTGGAGTTCCTGATGGTCGAGATGCAGCGACCACAGGACCTCGCGGGTCTCGTCGCGCAGGTCCGGGGACCGGAGGAGGCCGTCGAGGTCTATGCGGCGTCGCTGCTAGCCATCGAGGTCGACACGGCGGCCGAACGTGACTACCTGGCGCGACTGGCCGGGTCGCTCGGGCTCGATGCCGGCGTCGTCGGCGAGGTCCACCGAACGCTCGGGGTGCCGCAGCTCGCCTGAGCCGGGGCCCGGACGGCCGGCCGAGGCCGGCCATCCGGGTGAGCGCGGCGGTCTACTTGTAGTAGCCGACGGCGCAGATCTGGTCGCCGATCTTGGTCACGTAGACCACTTTCTGGACCGGCTCGGTCTCGTTTGGCCGCGGCCACATGTAAGGGATCTCGATGATGTCCCCGTCCTTCGCCTTGGCGTACATCTCGGCGCCGAAGGCCGCACCGGTCTTGTCCTTCAGGTCCTTCAGGCTCTGGCCGACCAGCTTCGGGTGAGCGGTGAACATGCCGTCGGCACCGCCGCAGTACGGGTAGAGGTCGCGGTCCTTGAAGCCGCCCTCACCCTTGGTGAACATCTCCAGCGCCTTCGCCTTGTCGGCCTTCACGGCCGCCACCGCCTTCTCGAGCATCGCTTTCGCCTCCGCCGGCGTGCCAAAGTCGGCTGCCCAGGCGCTGGCAGCGAGCAGGGCGGCGGACAGGGTGGTCAGGAAAACGGACTTCTTCATGCGGCTTGTCTCCTCGGGTGGTTGATTGGCTCCGCCGCGCCCGGGGATGGGCCGGCGGCGAGGGAACGTAGCAGAACGGGCCCCGGCCTGCGCGGCAAACAAAAAGGCCCCGACCTTGCGGCCGGGGCCTTCTCTCGATTGGTGCCCAGGAGAGGACTCGAACCTCCACGGGTCGCCCCACTAGAACCTGAATCTAGCGCGTCTACCAATTCCGCCACCTGGGCGAGGCGAGTCGGCCAGGCGATGAACGCCGACCGGCGCGGAGCGCGGAAATCTACAGGGACACCCTGGGGTTGTCAACGCTACAATCCGCCGACTCCATTCGCCAAGGTATTGTCGTGCCTAGAGGAAATCCCCGTCGCCGGTCGCGCGTGAGCGATCCCCACCACGCCCGCGAGGCGCGCAAGTACGCGAACCCGATACCGAGTCGCGAGTTCATCATCGAGGTGCTCGCCGGGGAGGCGGCGCCGCTCAAGTTCGATCGCATCGCCGAGCGGCTGCAGCTGACCGACCCGGAGCAGCTCGACGCCCTGTCGCGCCGGCTGTCGGCGATGGAGCGCGACGGCCAGCTGGTCTGCAACCGCCGCGGCGGCTACTGCGTCGTCAACCAGACCAACCTCGTCGCCGGCCGCGTCATCGGTCACCCGGACGGGTTCGGCTTCCTCAAGCCCGACGACGGCGCCGACGACCTGTTCCTGTCGCCGCGCGAGATGCGGGCCCTCATGCACGGCGATCGCGCGGTGGTGCGCGTCACCGGCGTCGACCACCGCGGCCGCCGCGAAGGCGCGATGGTCGAGGTGCTCGAGCGCGCGAACCGCAACGTGGTCGGGCGCCTGTACATGGAAGGCGGCGTCGGTTTCGTGGTGCCCGACAACAAGCGCCTCGCGAAGGAGATCGTGGTCCCGCAGTTCGGCCTGGAGGGCGCCGCGCAGGGCCAGATGGTGGTCGTCGAGATCACCGACCAGCCGACCGCGCGCACGCCGCCGCTCGGGCGCATCGCCGAGGTGCTCGGGGCGCACATGGCGCCGGGCATGGAGATCGACGTCGCCATCCGCGCGCACGACCTGCCGCTCGAGTGGCCGGCCGAGGTGCTGGAGGCCGTCGTGGGGCTGTCGCCCGAAGTGCCGGAGGCGGCGAAGGCGGGCAGGGTGGACCTGCGTCGCCTGGCGCTGGTGACGATCGACGGCGAGGATGCCCGCGACTTCGACGACGCGGTCTACTGCGAGCCCACGCCCAAGGGCTGGAAGCTGCTGGTGTGCATCGCCGACGTCTCGGCTTACGTCCACCCGGAGCAGCCGCTCGACGTCGAGGCCTTCAAGCGCGGGAACTCGGTGTACTTCCCGGAGCGCGTCATCCCCATGCTGCCGGAGGTGCTGTCGAACGGCCTGTGCTCGCTGAACCCGGACGTCGACCGCCTCTGCATGACGGCCGAGCTCTACTTCGACCGCGAGGGCGCGGTGTATCGCTCCCGGTTCTTCGAGGGGGTGATGCGGTCGCAGGCGCGGCTCACCTACACCAAGGTGGCCGCCATGCTCGTCGACGGCGACCCCGACCTTTGCGCCGAGTACGCGACGCTGCTGCCGCACCTGCACAACCTCTACCAGCTCTACCAGGTGCTGCTGAAGGCGCGTGCGGAGCGCGGCGCCATCGACTTCGACTCCACGGAGACCCGCATCGTCTTCAACGCCGAGCGCAAGGTGGAGCGCATCGTGCCGGTGGTCCGCAACGACGCGCACCGGCTGATCGAGGAGTGCATGCTCGCCGCCAACGTCGCGGCCGCGCGCTATCTGCAGCGCGGCAAGCTGCCGGCGCTGTACCGCATCCACGAGCTGCCGCCGCCGGCCAAGCTCAAGGACCTCCGCGAGTTCCTTGCGGAGCTCGCCCTGCGGCTCGGGGGCGGCGACGAGCCCACGGCCAAGGACTACGGCGAGCTGCTGGACGCCACCCGGCAGCGCCCCGACGCCCACCTCATCCAGACGGTCCTGCTGCGCTCCATGGCGCAGGCCACCTACAGCCCGGAGAACGTCGGCCACTTCGGCCTGGCCTATCCTGCGTACACGCACTTCACGTCGCCGATCCGGCGCTACCCCGACCTCCTCGTGCACCGCGCCATCAAGCACCTGCTGAAGGGCGGGACGGCGACCGACTTCGATTATCCCGTGCCGCGCCTGCAGGGGATCGGGGAGCACTGCTCGAACACGGAACGGCGGGCCGACGAGGCAACCCGCGACGCCGTCGACTGGCTCAAGTGCGAGTACATGCTCGACAAGGTCGGCCAGGAGTTCCGAGGGATCATCACCGGCGTGAACTCGTTCGGGCTGTTCGTCGAGCTCGACGAGGTGTACGTCACCGGCCTCGTGCACGTCACCGCCCTCGACCACGACTATTTCCACTTCGACCCGATCGGCCATCGTCTCAACGGCGAGCGGACCGGCCGCGTCTATCGTCTCGGCGACCCGATCTGGATCCAGGTCGCGGCCGTCAATCTCGACGACCGCAAGATCGACTTCGTGCTCGGCGCTGCGCGGGCCGAGGAGTCGGTGGGTCGCAAGCGGCGGCGCAAGGCCGACGCAAAGCCCGCCACGGAGGCGCCGCGGGAAGCCGCCGAGCCGCGTGACGAGGCCGCCCCGCGCGCGCCGGGACGCCGTCGCAAGAGGCGCTGATGGCGGAGGGGGCGCACCTCGTCGTCGGTCTCAACGCCGTCAGGAGTGCGCTGAAGCACGGGGCGGGGCAGGTCAGCGCACTGGCGGTCGATGCCGCCCGCCACGATCGCCGGCTGCGGGAGCTCATCGACGCGGCGAAGGCCGCGGGGATCCGCGTCGAGCTGGTGGCACGGGAGGCGCTCGACCGGCTCGCCGGCGGGGCGAACCACCAGGGCGCCGTGGCGACGGTGCTGGCGGCGACGGCGCGCGACGAATCCGAGCTTCACGCCCTGCTCGAATCATTGGACCGGCCGCCTTTCCTGCTGGTGCTCGACGGTGTGCAGGACCCCCACAATCTGGGCGCCTGCCTGCGCAGCGCCGACGCTGCGGGGGTGGATGCGGTCATCGCGCCGCGCGATCGCGCCGTGGGCCTGACGCCGGTGGCCTGCAAGGTGGCGAGCGGCGCGGCGGAGAGCGTGCCGTTCTTCCAGGTGACCAATCTGGCGCGAACGCTAGGGCAGCTGCGCGACCAGTGGCGGGTGTGGGTCGTCGGCACGGCGGGCGAGGCGGAGACGCTGCTCTACGACGCCGACCTGCGCGGTCCCCTCGCGCTGGTGCTCGGCGGGGAGGAGAAGGGCCTGCGGCGCCTGACGCGGGAGCACTGCGACCTGCTGGTGCGCCTGCCCATGGCGGGCGTGGTCGAGAGCCTCAACGTCTCGGTCGCCGCCGGCGTGTGCCTGTTCGAGGCGGTGCGGCAGCGGCGCGCCCTCACCGCTCCCTGACGCGCGTCCCGTCCTCGACGCGGTTCGAAGGGTGTAGGACGACGCGCTCGCCGCTGGTCAGGCCATTGATCACCTCCGCGGCCTCGGCGCTGCGGTGGCCGAGCACGATGCTCCGCCGGACGGCGCGGTCGCCTGCTACGACCAGCACCGCCCAGCCGTCGCCGTGGCGGAACAGGGCGCCGGCCGGTACCTGCAGCACGTCGGCGCCCTGCCAAAGCACGAAGCTCGCCTCGACGCGATAGCCGTCGCCGAGCCGTTGCCACTGTTCCGGCGGCGAGGTGATGTCCGCGATCACCCACACGCGCTGCTCCTCGACGCCCAGGGCGGAAACCTTGGTGAAGCCCGCCGGCTCGACGACGCGCACGCGAGCGAGCAGATCGGCGTCGCCGCCCCAGCGCGCGAGGCGCACGAGCGTTCCCGGCGCGATCCGCACCGCGTCGGACGAGAGCACGTCGACCTCCACCTCCAGCGCCGCGGGGTCGCCGATCTCGATCAGCGTCTCGCCAGCCGCGACCACCCCCTCGCTGCGGCGCACCAGCTTCAGGACGCGCCCCGCGACCGGCGAGCGGATCTGTACGCGCTCGACGGATGCGGGCGTCGGCTGCGCCGCGGAGTAGCTGAGCGCCGTCCGGGCGGCCTCGAGCTCGAAGCGCGCCACCTCGACGGCGAACGCCGCCGAGCGCTGCTCCGCAATGGTGCGTTGGGCGAGGAGCTCGGCGGTGTCCACCTCTTCCTGCGAGACGCCGCCGGACTCGCGGAGCTTCTTGCGCCTCGCAAACTCGTGCTGCGCGCGACTCGCCTCCGCCGCCGCTGCCGCGGTCTTCTGCTCGGCGGCCTGCAGGGCGTAATCCGCGGAGGTGACCCGCGCCTGCGCCTCGGCCTGGGTGCGCGGATCCAGCACGGTCGAGCGCAGTGGCTCGAGCTCGGCGACCACCTGGTTCCTGGTGACGGAATCCCCGGCGTCGAGGTCGAGTCGCCGCGCGAACCCCGCAACCGGTGCCGAGATCTCGAAGCGGTCGCGAACCCGTGTCCGGCCTTCCTCCTCGACCGTGACCGCGAGTGGCGCGCGCGACGCGACACCGGTCTCGACCGCCACGGGCCGGGGTCGAAAGCCCCAGACCAGGGCAGCCGCGGCGAGGACGGCGACGAGGGCGAGCCCGATGGATCGGCGAGTGGGCATCAGGGTCTATTCGCGGGCCTTGAGCACGGCGACCAGGTCCAGCCGGCCGAGCCTGTGCCAGATCAGTGTGAACGATAGCGCAGTCGCCGCCAGCGCGGCCGCTGCGGCGAGGGCGAGGCTGAAGGGCTCGACGACGAGGGGGATGCGGTACAGGTCGGACTCGAAGCGGCTCACCAGGAAGGCGCAGAGCCCGTGGCCGACCAGGAAGCCGAGCGGGATGCCGGCGAGCGTGAGCACGGCAAGCTCGCCGAGCAGGATGTAGGCGATCTCGTCGTGCCGGAAGCCGAGCACCCGCAGGCTCGCGAGCTCGCGGCTGCGCTCCGACAGCGCGATGCGCGCCGTGTTGTAGATGACGCCGAAGACGATGGTGGCGCCGAGCAGCGTGGCGATGCTGCTGAAGTACAGGACCATGCCCGCCATCGACTCGAAGAAGGCCTGAATCGAGCTCTCGTGGACCAGCACGCCGGCGACGCGGGGCATCTCCTTCAGCCGGTCGTAGACCCGCTGCCGATCGTGCCGATCGACGGTCAGCAGCGCGCCGGATACGACGTCGCCTTCCTGCAGCAGCCGGTTCAGGGCACCACGGTCCATGGTGGCGCCGACGCCGACGAACTGCGTGGTGACCGCGACGACGGGCACGTCGCGCTTCACCCGTGCGCCCTCCAGCACCTCGACGTGCGCCCGGTCGCCGGGCCTCAGGCCGAGGATGCCCGCCAGGTGATCGGTCAGCAGCAGGCCGTCCGGCGGCACCTCGATCGGCCGCAGCCTGTCGTCGAGGACGCGCTGCAGCGTGCCACCGGGATCGACGCCCTGGATGGCGGTGCGGAAGCTGCGGTGCTCGAAGCGCAGGCGTACCGGGGCGACGCGCTGCGCCTCCACCCGCGACACGCCCGGCAGGCTGCGCAGCTCCGCGAGCGCGCGCGTGTCGATCGGCTCGACGAAGCTGACCGAAAGGTCGTCGCGCTGGCTCAGGCCGAACTGGACGTCGACCATGAAGTTGATGGCGCCCTGCTGGAAGTTGCCGACGATCATCACCCCGCAGGCCATGGCGATGCCGGCGACCGAGAGCAGCGAGCGGACAGGGCGGCGCTCGATGTGGCGCGCGATCATCCGCGTGGGTTGTGAGAGCCACCGCTGCAGGCCCGCACGCTCGAGCAGGGTGGCGCGGTAGGTGATGGGTGACTCGGGCCGCATCGCCTCGGCCGGGGGCAGGCGCGTGGCGCGCCGCACCGCGTGCAGGGTGCCGGTGAGGACAGCGCCCCCGGAGACCGCCAGGGCGAGGGCCACGACCTCGGGCCGCAGCACGAACTGCAGGCTCGGGAAGCGGTAGAACGCCGCGTAGACGCCCGAGAGCCCCTTGCCGAACCAGATGCCGAGCGCGACGCCGCCGGCAACCCCGACCAGCGCGACCAGCAGGACGAGCTCGAGGTAGTGCCAGCCGATGGCGGGGTTGCCGTAGCCGAAGGCCTTGAGGATGCCGATCTGGTCGCGCTGCGTGGCGATCAGCCGGCTGACGACGACGTTGAGCAGGAAGGCGGCGACGGCGAGGAAGATCAGCGGGAAGACCGTCGCGGTGGTCTCGAGCTGCCGCAACTCCTCGCGCAGGAAGTGGTGCGAAAGCTGGTCGTCGCGACCCACGGCGCCCGCACCGCCGTAGGGCTCGAGCAGGTCGTCGAGGAGGGCGATGACTCCTGCCTCCGGCGCACCCGGGACGAGGGTGAGGGCGACGTCGTTGAAGGCCCCGTCGAGGCCGTAGGCGCTCGCGAGCGGCGTCCGCGCCATCCACAGGATGCCGTAGCGCTGGTAGTCGGGCAACAGTGCGCCGGGGGCGATCTGATAGACGTACTCGGGCGACAGCGCCACGCCTACGACGTTGAGCGCCTGGCGCCGACCGTTGATGATCGCCGTGATGCGGTCACCCGGCTTCAGGTCGTGGGCCTCGCTGAAGGTCTCGTGCAGCACGACCTCGTCGGCCCGCGCCGACTCGGGCAGGCGGCCTGCCCGCAGGTGCAGGCGATTGAGCTGCTCCGGGCCACGGTCGGGGAGCGACACGATCTGTCCGGTCACCGGCTCCGCGAAGCCGTCCACCTCGAGCCGGACTGCCGCGACCACCCGCGTCTCGGCCTGGTCGACGCCCGGCAGCGCCGCTATGCGCGCGGCGAGGTCCAGCGGTGCGCGCTTGAGGGATGCGAAGACCTGCGCGAAGCCGTAGTCGCGGTAGTAGGCGTCGCGCGTCTGCCGCAGCGAGTCGAGGGCGGTCAGCGACATCACCAGGGTCGAGACCCCACTGACGATGACCGCCGCGATCGCGAGCGCCTGGCCGCGCATCGCCCAGAGCTCGCGCCACAGCTTGCGGTCCAGGGCTCGCATCCGCGTCACCATTGGATCGCCCGCGCCGGCAGGCGCTGTGCCGGTCGCTCGACGCGGACGATGCGGCCGTCGGCCAGGTGGAAGACACGGTCCGCCATCGCCGCGATGCCGGCGTTGTGGGTGATCAGCGCCGTGGTGGTGCCGAGCGTCTGGTTGATGCGCTCGAGCACCTCCAGGACCACTATGCCCGTGGCCGAATCGAGCGCTCCGGTCGGTTCGTCGCAGAGCAGCACCGCGGGGTTCTTGGCGATCGCTCGGGCGATCGCGACGCGCTGCTGCTCGCCGCCGGACAGCTGGGCGGGGAAGTGGTCGAGTCGCTTCTCGAGCCCCACCAGGGCGAGGGCGTCCTCGGGGCGCATGGGGTGCTCGGCGATCTCCGTGACCGCAGCGACGTTCTCGCGGGCCGTGAGGCTCGGGATCAGGTTGTAGAACTGGAACACGAAGCCCACGTGGCGGCGGCGGTAGGCGGTGAGGGCGCGGTCGTCGGCCTTCGTCAGGTCGAGGTCGCGGTAGCGCACCTCGCCCGCGGTGGCGGTGTCGAGGCCGCCGAGGATGTTGAGGAGGGTCGACTTGCCGCTGCCCGAGGGGCCGAGCAGCACGACCAGCTCGCCGGCGAAGAGGTCGAGATCGACGCCGCGCAGGGCCGGCACCTCGACCTCGCCCATGCGGTATACCTTGGTGAGGCCGCGGGCGGAGAACACCGGGTCGCCGGGAGGGGCGTCCATGCCGGAATCTTAGCGGGCATCGCCGCGACGGTGATGGGGGTGCGCGAAAACGACCCGATGCTGGGCTGGCCCGTTCGTCGTCGGACTGTCAGGTTTTTTTACGGGTGGTCTCGGCGGCACCGGGCCGGAAAGGGGCGAAATCGACCGACCCTGCCAGCGGCTCGCGTACAGCGCGCAGATCGTCAGCGCGGGCAGGGCGGTGTTGTTGGTCAGGAACACCAGCGCCGTGCCCGACTCGGCGTCCTTGAAGCGGATGCGCCGCAGATGCTCCGGATACTTCCTGGCCGAGTAGTAGCCATTGAGCATCACGCGCCGATCGCAGATCACGCCGGTGGTCCGATCGGTCGGCGCCGAGTACACGCGCCGGGCATCCAGCGGCGACTTGGCGCGGGTTACGAAGAAGGCGCCGGCCTCGAAGGCCAGCAGATCCAGCACGTTGACGTCGTGAGGCGTGCCGTCGCTGATGTAATCGTCTCGCCCATGAGCTTCCCGGTGGCAGTGCTCGCCCTGGTCTTCCTGGCGATCGCCGTTCGCCGGATTGGGCGTCTGCGGCTGCGGATCTGGCAGGCCATGAGTGCCGGCGCTCTCGCCTTCCTGCTGAGCGGCGACATCTCACTGACGGACGTTGCCCGGGCCGGGGCGGAGTCCGACATCCGTGTCACGTGACCCACCGCCACGGTTGCGGTTCGGCCTGCAGATGTCGGGCTGCGACCG
>Ga0208980_10000382_pt1 | contig 24544 bp, 24 predicted proteins | sample WetSurMetagenome_3_FD_187993 | JGI IMG/M metagenome (GOLD analysis project Ga0208980, IMG submission 187993) | Wetland microbial communities from Twitchell Island in the Sacramento Delta, sample from surface sediment Aug2011 Site A1 Bulk (version 2) | ecosystem: Environmental > Aquatic > Marine... | reverse complement strand
GTCGCGCCCTTGCGGATGAACTTGAGAACGGCGTCACTGCCTGACTCGAGTCCCACGTGGATCCGGACGAGCCCCGCCTCGCGGATGCGCCTGAGATCCTCCACCGATTTGTGTTTGGCCGTCTTGGACCGGCAATAGGAGGTGATGCGGATGATATCGGGAAATCTTTCCTTCAGGTAGCGAAGCACTTCGATCAGGTCGTCAGTCTTCATGATCAGCGTATCGGCATCCTGGAGGAAGGCCGTATGACCGCCGAAGTAAAGCCAGGCCGCCACGTGCCTGAACACATCGTTGAACCGGGCGTCATCTCCGAAGACCTGGGAGACGACGGCGTCATTGACCTTCCCGCCCTGGCCGAGCTTCCAGGAAAGCTCGCCGATCGCGTCCGCCGTGTCGCGGACGGCATCGATATCCTTCTTGATCTCCTCGACGGGGCGCAACTGGAAGCGCGTGTCCCCGTAGGTATGGCAGAAGGCGCACTTGTTCCAGGGGCAATTCCGGGTCGGCCGGATCAGGAGACTCCTCGCCTCACTGGGCGGCCGTATGGGTCCCTGCTCGAAGCAGGCATTCAGTGTCATGGGTTGTGTTTTCCAGTGTTTGGATTTAGTGCAGACTTGTCTCTGACGGTTAGTATAGGCACTGATCGGCTTTCCGTCAATGAAGCTCGAATTTCGAATTCACTCGCCCCTCTACCCTCAACCCTGGCCCCTGATACCCCAGCCTCAGGGCAGGAAGAACTGCGGGTTCCTGGCCTTATTCTTCTCCCTGATTTCAAAATAAAGATAGGGCTCGCCGCCCGGCTCCTCGGACGGCCCGACAGATGCAATCTTTTCACCCTTCTTGACGCGCTCATCCCTTTTCGCAACGCTGCCTTTCAGGTATGCATAGACCGTCGTGTAGTTCTCGTCGTGCTTGACGATAACGGTTTCGCCGTACCCCTTGACGTAAGAGGCATAAATGATCGTTCCCGCCGCTGCTGCGCTGACAGGCGCCCCCTCTTTCGCGGCGATCTTGATGCCGTTGTATTTCATCCCGCTTGGCTGAATCCCGAAGCGGGTGATCACCGGACCCCGCAGGGGCCACACGAAACGGCCCTTGTCAACCTTGATATGACCCTGGGGCTCTTCGACCCTGGGAGGCGGCTCGGGCTTCTTCGGCGGGGGCGTTACGGCGGCCCTCTCTTTCAGGCCCGTGTCGGGGGTCTTGACCGGCGGGGGCGGCGCCGGCGGCTTCATGGCTACCTGGGTCTTTCCGGGATCCGCTTTCTCGGGCGTCTCGACAGGCCGGGCCGCGGTCTTCTCCGGTGGTTTTGCCGACGCCGGACTTCTTTCCGGCTTTGCGGCCGGCGCCCGGTCCGTAATGCTCTCCTCTTTCACCTTGCTTTTCCCCCCGGCAGACACAGCGGCGGCGCCTGCCGCTTCGGGTCCTGGCCGTCCCGCCTCCGGTTCCGCCTTTGCCGTGACCGGTTTTTCCGGCGGCTTCACGGTCGCGGGCCGGGTTTCGACAGGGGGTTTCACCGGGGGCAGATCGATGACATGGGGTGCATCCGGAATGAAGACGACGTTGCCCGCAGTGATGCGGGAGGCATCGGTGATGTTGTTGATCTCTGCCAGCTCCTGGAGATCGACGTTATAGGCCTTCGAGATCCGCCAGAGCGTTTCCCCGGGCTTGACCCGGTGGTACACGCCGCGCATCCGTTCGGATGACTTTACGCTGCTCCGATCGACGATCTGGATGGAACAGGAAAAAAGAAATACGCTGAGCAAGGCAAACAGGAGGATTTTCGATATGTTCGAGATAGACTTCATCTGTTCGATTACGATCTCCCAAAAGGCAGAGGGTAAGAAGCTGAGAAAGACCTCATACCTTCTGCCCTATTGCTGTTCTACCTTCCAGCCATGCTCCCCGATCAGGTTCACAAACCGGCATCCGCCGAGGTCCTCTCTTTTCACATCGTCCGGATTCTCGGAGAGGCGGGTCAGCTTGATCAGGCTCTGCGAATAGCGGCCCCCGACAGGGATCACGAGACGCCCTCCTATGGCCAGCTGCTCCACCAGCATCCGGGGTATCGACGGAGAGCCCGCCGAAACCGCGATGGCATCGAAAGGGGATTCCTCGCGCCACCCGTACGTCCCGTCTCCCACCCGGATCACCACGTTGTAGTAATTCAGGGACTCAAGCAATTTTCTTGCCTTCTGGGCCAGGGAGGCGATTCGCTCAATGGTGAACACCCGGTCTGCCAGCTCCGCCAGGATGGCCGCCTCGTAGCCCGATCCGGTACCGAGTTCCAGGACCTTCTCGCGTCCCTTGAGCTCCAGGGCTTCCGTCATGAGGGCCACGATGTAGGGCTGCGAGATGGTCTGCTTCTCGCCGATGGGCAGCGGGTTGTCATTGTAGGCCTGGTCGATGAGCCCCTCATCGATGAAGAGATGACGGGGGATTTTCTCCATGGCCCGCAGGACTCGCTCGTCCCGGACGCCTCGCGAGCGGATCTGGGAGTCGACCATCTTTTTTCTTTGCTTGGCGTAACGATCCATGGGGGATTATAGATACTTTTTCCTGGGAGGGATTTTGTAGGCTTCTTCGACCATCTTGTGCCGACGGATCCCCATGGCCTCCCTGGTGACGATGAGGTAATAGTAACGAAGCTGCGCGTATTCGCGGGCGCGGTTGTAGTGCCGGATTTCCCCGTTGATCTCCGTCAGAGTTTCCGGTCCCGGGTGCTCACCGGCCTCACGGAATCTCTCGGTGATGGAACGTCCTATTTTCTCGAGATCGGAAAGCGCGGCAGAAAGCGCCTCGCCCGCCCTGCCAAGAATCTCGGCCCGTTCCTGCAATAACTCTTCCTGGGTTTTCTCCCAGGCTGATTTCCTCATACCACGCGTAAATCCCGCTTTTTCGAGTGATTTTTATCACTTCGACTCCCCCTTTGCAACCGAAAAGGTCCCTTTGACCGCGGACCCGTTTTCCAGTATGATGGGCCGGCACCGCGGAAGAGATGGGCCTTTGGAGACCCCTCGCCAGGCGGTTGCCGCTATCGTACGGAAACGAAAGGATGCCATGGAAACACTCTTTCCCAATACCCTGTCCCAGGCGGTGCGCGATGCCTACCGCCGCGGAGAGGACGACGAAACGCTCAATCCCCTCGTGCTCGCCGACCCGTCGGGGAAACCCGTCGGACGGATCAAGCCGGGGGATGTGGTGATCTTCTACAACATCCGCGGAGAGCGCGAGGTGGAGCTCTCGCAGAGCCTCGTCGAAGACGATTTTCACGAGTTCCCCACCGCAGGGCCGCTCGGTCTTCACTACACCACCATGATCGAGTACTCGAAGGACCTGCGGGCCGAAGTTGCCTTCCCGCCCGAGGAGGACCTGGAAGACACCCTGAGTGAAGTCCTCTCCCGCCGCGGCATCCGCCAGGTGAAGATCACCGAAGCGGAAAAGGCCTTTCACGTGACCTATTTCCTGAGCGGCAAGCGAAAGGACCCCTTCCCCGGCGAGGACCGCATTGTCGTACCGACGCGAAAGGATGTAAAGCTCTTCGATGAGGCCCCGGAGATGTCTGTGGGCGAAGTGGCCGACACCACGATCCGCGAGATCCGGGAAGGCCGGCACGATTTTATCCTGACGAACTTCGCCAACGTGGACGTCGTCGGCCACATCGAAAACGAAACCGCCGTGATCCGCGCCGTGGAAGCGGTCGATTTCGCGATGGGCCGTGTCCTTGACGAGGCGAACAAGTCCGGGGTCCCGGTCCTCGTCACGGCCGACCACGGTACGGTAGAGCGGTGGCTCTATCCCGACGGCATCGTCGACACGGGACATACCTCGAGCCCGGTGCCGCTTGTCATCGTGACCGATGGTGCTCCCCTGGAGATCCGCAGGGAAGGCGAACTGACCGACGTGGCACCCACCATCCTCGAGCTCTTCGGGATCGACGCGCCGGCATGCATGGAGGGCCGCTCGCTGCTGAAAAGCAAGCCGCCGAAGCCCACCCGGCGTCTCGTCGTCCTCATCCTCGACGGCTGGGGCGACAACCCCGAGCCGCAGGGAAATCTCATCGCCCGGGCAAACACGCCGACCATGGACCGCCTGCGGAATTTTTACCCTTTCGCATCGCTGGCCGCCGCCGGCGAATCGGTGGGGCTCCCCTCAGGAACCGTCGGCAATTCCGAGGCGGGGCATCTCCACATCGGCGCAGGACGGCGTGTCTGGTCCGACCGGCTGAAAATCGACCGGGCCATCGAAAGCGGTGAATTCTTCTCGAACAAGGCGTTTCGCAACGCGATGGCCGAATCCCGCAAACGAGGCTCCGCCCTGCACCTCATGGGGATCGTGTCCTTCTTCAGCTCCCACGGCATGATGGCCCACCTGATCGCCCTCATGGACATGGCGAAGAAAGAAGGTGTCGGCGAGATGTACATCCACGCCATGCTCGGGCGCCGCGGCGAGATGCCCGAGAGCGGTGCCAACTACGTGAAGCAAATCGAGGACAAGTGCGGGGAGATGAACCTGGGCCGGGTCGTCTCCGTCATCGGCCGCTACTGGTCCATGGATCGCGAGGAGAACTGGGACCGTATCGGGAAAACCTACCGGATGCTCGTTCACGGGGAAGGATTCCCTGTGAAGGTGACAGGTGACAGGTAACAGGTGTCAGGATATTGCTTCACCTGTTACCGGCGACCTGATACCTGTTACCTCAGATGATAATCGGTTGCTTAAAGGATAAGGAGGGTTCCCTGATGGACGTCAAGATCGGCAATGCCACACTATCGATCGTCGAGGGGGATATTACGCGGGAAGAGACCGATGCCATCGTGAACGCGGCCAATTCGGGACTGAAGGGCGGAGGGGGCGTGGACGGGGCGATCCACAGGGCCGGCGGCCCGGCGATCCTGGAGGCATGCAGGAAAATCGGCTATTGCCCCGCGGGCCAGGCCGTCATCACGACGGGCGGAAACCTGAAAGCGAAATACGTCATCCATACCGTGGGGCCCATATACAGCGGCGGGGGCCGAAACGAGCCGGAGCTTCTCAAGAGCGCCTACCTGGAGAGCCTGAAGCTAGCATCGAAGAAAGGGCTCAAGAGCCTCTCCTTCCCGGCCATCAGCACGGGCGCCTATGGCTACCCGGTTTCCGAAGCCGCCCGCATCGCCCTGAAGACGGCCATCGACTACCTGAAGGAGCATGCCGATATCGAAAGGGTCCGCTTCGTCCTCTTCGGCAAACCCGCTTACGACGTCTTCGCGGAGGAGATGAAAAAGTTGATCCTGCAGTAAAAAAAGCTTGCATTTGCTTGAAAGTTCATATATTGTTGCTGCCAATCTGATGTGCAGTACCTGTTTGTAGTTGCCAAATTACAGAGAAGTCGACCGCACAGACCGAAATCATGGAATGTGCGTTTTTTTTGTTGCAAAAAGGTCTGCCAGCCGAATCGTTCGGCGAAATTATTATACGGTTCCCTGGAGGAGCCCCATTCAAAAAAGGAGTAGTTACGATGCCTGAAGGAAAAGTAAAGTGGTTCAATGATTCAAAGGGATTTGGCTTTATCGAGCAGGACGGTGGCAAGGACGTTTTCGTTCATCATTCCGCCATCCAGGCCGATGGTTTCAAATCGCTGGCCGAAGGTGAACGCGTAAGCTTCGAAGTGGTCGCAGGCCCCAAGGGCCCGGCTGCAGCGAACGTTCGCAAGCTGTAAGACCAGAACCTCATTGTTCACGAAAAAGCTCCCCCGTCGCAGGGGGAGCTTTTTTTGTAAGGGATAAATAAATGATCATCGCATCGAACGTGGCCCTCTCCTACGGCAAGAGGGTTATCTTTAAGGACGTCAACATCAAGTTCACGCCGGGAAATTGCTATGGACTGATCGGCGCCAACGGCTCCGGAAAATCGACCTTCCTGAAGATTCTCGCAGGCGAGCTCGAGCCGGACCAGGGAACGGTCTCCGTCGGTCCCGGGGAGAGGATAGCAGTCCTGAGCCAGGATCAATTCGCCTATGACGAGGAAACGGTCTTCAACACCGTCATCCGGGGTCATGAGCGGCTCTACGCGTTGATGGCCGAGCGGGAAGCGATCTACGCCAAGACCGAGTTCTCGGAGGAGGACGGCATTCGCTGCGGGGCGCTGGAGGCCGAATTCGGCGAGATCAACGGCTATGAAGCGGAATCCGAAGCGGCGGTGCTCCTGAGCGGTCTTGGCATATCGGAGGAGCTGCGCAAAAAGAGGATGAAAGAACTCGACGGGGCCGACAAGGTCAGGGTTCTGCTCGCCAAGGCACTCTTCGGCAACCCGGATGTCCTGCTTCTCGACGAACCGACCAACCAGCTGAACCTCAAGTCCATCGCCTGGCTCGAGGATTTTCTCTCCCGTTTCCAGAACACGGTCATCATCGTCTCCCACGACCGCCACTTCCTGAACCAGGTCTGCACCCACGTGGCGGATATCGATTTCGGTCGCATCCAGGTGTATACGGGAAACTACGACTTCTGGTACCAGACGAGCCAGCTCCATCTGAAACAACGCCAGAACGACAACAAGAAGATCGCCGCCAAGGCCGAGGAACTGAAACAGTTCATCCAGCGTTTCAGCGCCAACGCCTCCAAGGCCAAGCAGGCCACCGCCCGGAAAAACCTCCTGGAGAAACTCACCCTCGAGGACATGCCGGTCTCGTCGCGCAAATATCCGTTCATCGCCTTCAAGCCCGAGCGGCCCTGCGGCGATGTCATTCTGGAGATCCGCGATCTCTCCAAGAAGATCGACGGGGTTGCCGTCCTGAACAACATCACCCTCAACGTCAACCGGGGAGGCAAAATCGCCTTTGTGGGGGAAGACAGCCTGGCGAAGACCACCCTCTTCCAGATCCTCGCCGGTGAACTGGAGCCGGACAGCGGAAGCTTCCGCTGGGGGGTCACCATCAGCCACTCCTATTTCCCCAAGGAGAACAGCGGCTTTTTCAACAACGACCTGAGCCTTGTCGAGTGGCTTGGCCAGTTCTGCCCCGAAACCGAGGGGGAAACCTTCGCCAGGGGGTTTCTCGGGAAGATGCTCTTCTCCGGTGAAGAGGCGTTGAAGAAGGCCTCAGTCCTCTCGGGCGGGGAGCGGGTCCGATGCATGCTCTCCAGGATGATGCTCTCCGGCGCCAACGCCCTCATCCTCGACGAGCCGACCAACCACCTGGACCTGGAATCCATCATCGCCCTGAATGATGGGCTGATCGCCTTTCCGGGCGTGATTCTCTTCTGCTCCCATGACTATCAACTGGTATCCACGGTTGCCGACAGGATCGTCGAGATCACCCCTGACGGGATCATCGACCGGATGACGGGATACGACGAATATCTGGATGAGGGGAACGTTTCGATGAGCAGGCCGGAGTCTTACCACGGTCATCAGGCGTTACGCCTGTAGGAGCAGATCCGGGCCGGGCAGATCCCCTTCGGGAACCTTGCTGAGCCCGCCGTATCGGGTTTGCGCCGTGACGGCTATTTCTTGAACAGGTTGTCGAGCCGGCTGCGGGCGTCATCCTTTTTCGACGCCTCCCGTCCCCGGGTTGAAGCATCGGCCAGTGTGAAGTAGTCGCAGAAATTGCTCCTGCTTTTCTCAACGACACGTTCGGCCTGGGGTTCCCGGCACTGGTTGTATTCCGCGGGGCTGAAGAACAGGCAGTTCAGACAGACGTGCAGGTCCACCCCGCAGTGGGGACACATCTCGGAGCGTCCCACCTTTCTTTCGATCTGAAGCTCTTTTCCGCAGGCATGGCACCGTTTCATGATGCGTTTCTCCTTTCCATCCGGCGAGTCGGCTTCGCGCCGGATCGCATCCACTTGTCGAACTCCACAACGACGATGACGGAGAGCGACATCGCCACGATCAGCAGCCACTCGAACCCGGCAACGGGCTCCGTCGACAGCAGCCACTGGAAGGGCGGAGCATAGATGGCCGCGATGTGCGCCATCACGGAGGCCGCAAGCCCGTAGGCCAGGTAGGGATTGGTGAACACCCCGATCTGGAAAATGGACTTCGTCTCGGAGCGGCTGTTCCAGGCCTGGAAGAACTGGAAGAAGACCATGGTGGTCATGGCGATGGTTCGTGCCTTTTCCAGCGACATTCCGGCCTGGAGCGAGTATGCAAACTTGATCACGACACCCGCCGATATGAGAAGCCCCACGATGACGGTACGCTGCACGAGCACTCTCGACATGATCCCTTCGGAGGGGTCCAGGGGAGGCCGCTGGACGACTTCCCGGTCCCCGGGCTCGAAGGTCAGTGCAATGACCTGGAAGCCGTTGGTCACGAGGTTGATCCAGAGCAGTTGCGACGCGGTGTAGGGAATGGGGATCCCCATGAGGACGCAGCCCAGGATGGAGCCGATGGCGGCCACGCCCGTGGGGATCAAAAAGAAGACGACCTTACGGATATTTTCGAAGACGACACGTCCTTCCCGTACGGCATGGAAGATGGCGGCGAAGTTGTCGTCAGTGACAACCATGTCCGAGGCCTCCTTGGCCACGTCCGTCCCCTTGCGGCCCATGGCAACTCCCAGGTGTGCGGCCCGCAGGGCCGGCGCATCGTTGACCCCGTCACCGGTGACAGCCACGACCTCCCCGTGATCCATCAGCTGCCTGACGATCCGCAGCTTGTGGTGAGGGGCTACGCGGGCGTAGACGGAAACCGTTTTTACCCGATAGAAGAGATCCTCATCGGCCATCTCCTCGATCTCGCGTCCCGTGATCACACGATCTCCCGTCGTGTCGATGCCGACCATCCTCGCGATGGCCAAGGCCGTCGTCGGGTGGTCGCCCGTGATCATGATGACCCGGATGCCCGCCCGGCGGCAGTCGCGCACGGCCTCCACCGCCTCTTCGCGGGGCGGGTCGATCATGGCCTGGATACCCGCCAGGGTCAGGTCGTGCTGCACATCCTCGTGTCGCAGCTCGGACAGGTCGTCGGGCGCCCGCTTGTAAGCCATGGCCAGTACGCGCATCCCCTCCGAGGCGAACCGGTCCGAAATCTTCAGGATCTCTTCCGTGCGGAGGCCGTCGAGCTCCATGCAGGTGACGCAGAGCTCGAGAACCTTTTCTGGGGCTCCCTTGATGAAGATGTATTTTTCGTCCCCGCAGCGGTGCAGGGTCGCCATGTATCCCCGGTCCGATTCGAAGGGGATGATGCCGATCTGCGGGTATCTCTGTCTTTCCTCCTCGTGCTGCAGGCCTGCCTTCAGGGCCGAGACGATCAGCGCCCCCTCCGTGGGATCGCCGTTGACCCGCCAGACCCCCTCATCCTCGTAGAGGCTCGACTCATTGCACAGAAGCCCCACGCGGAAGCACATGGCGAGATGCTCGCGCTCTGCTTCGGGTTTCGGGATCCAGTCGTGGAGGATCTCCCCCCTCGGCTCGTAGCCGGTCCCCGTCAGCTCGAAGTGCCGCGCCCCGTCGAAGACCACCTTGACCGTCATCTCGTTTTTCGTGAGGGTCCCCGTCTTGTCCGTGCAGATGACCGTCGTGCTCCCCAGGGTCTCCACAGCCGGCAGTTTCCGAAGGATCGCGTTGCGTGCTGCCATGCGCTGCACCCCGACGGCCAATGCGATGGTCAACACGACGGGCAGGCCCTCGGGGATCGTCGCCACGGCCGCCGCCACGACCGTCATGAACATCTCCCGGACGGGCTCGCCGACCGCGATGCCGACTGCGAAGAGAGCCGAGGCTGCCGCCAGCACGTACAGACCGATCCGGTTGGAGAAACGGGCAAATTTTTCCTGCAGGGGCGCCCGGGCCGCCTTCGTCTCCCGAATCTCGTGGGCGATGCCGCCCAGCACCGTTCTGGCCCCGGTCTCGACGACGACGCCCGTGCCCCGCCCGTTCACGACGACGGTCCCCATGAAGGCGATGTTTCGCTGATCACCCGGCGTCAGATTCGCCTCCGGTATCGCGTCGGCGAATTTCTCCGCCGGGACGGATTCCCCGGTGAGCAACGATTCGTCGATGCGCATCTCGATGGCGCTCACGAGCCGGATATCGGCGGGCACCTTCGCGCCCGAAGCAAGCAGGACGATGTCGCCGGGCACGAGCCCTTCGCTGCTGATCTCTCTCTCCCGGCCCTCCCGCACGACGCGAGCCTGGGGAACGATCATCTTCTGGAGGGCCCGGACGCTCTCCTCGGCGCGGCTCTCCTGGATGAACCCGATGATCGCATTGAACAGCAGAACGGCCGCGATGACGATCGTGTCCTTGTATTCGGCCAAGGCGAAGGTAACGGCTGCGGCGATCAGCAGGATGTAGATCAGCGGGCTTGCGAACTGGCGAAGGAGGATCACGACGCGGCTGACCCGCTTTGCCTCGGGCAGCCTGTTGGGCCCGTAAGACTCGAGTTTGTCGGCCGCCGCTTTTTCATGTAGCCCTGCCGGTCCCGTACCGAGTTCCTGGAGGGCTTCTTCAGACGTTTTCTGATACCAGGCCGCTGCAACCATGCGTTCTCCCTTTGCGTGAAATCCGTCGCGAACCCATGCAGGGCGCAATATGAATACTATAGCACAATTGCCGTCCCGTCGGCCAGCCGGGTGCGGGGTTTTCCCTGCTTTGCTTTTTCCCCCGTCCTTCTTTATCGTATTCTTATCTTTTCCATTCCGGCTGAGAAAGGACTTCACCGAAAGGACGGGAAAGCAGCCATGATCGTGGGCGTGCTCAAAGAAATCGTAGATTTTTTCGGGTCATCCGGCAAGGCGGTTTAGTGCAGGGGGTCCTGGGAGATCTCGTCGAAGTGGCGCCATTCGAACCATCCCGAGAGTTGAAGCGCACGGGCCCAGGTGTCGATGACGGTCACGTCCCCCTCGTGGACCTCGCTGAAATGTCCGGCCGTCCAGGACGCCAGTTCCTCCCCTCCCAGCATGTAGCGGCTTTTCTCGTAAGGCCCGGTGAGACGGATTCCCAGGAGCTCTCCCGCTAGCCTGAAAAATACATAATTCATGACTTGGGAAACCTCGTAGATCTTCACGGGTGTCATGCGGCGGATATTCCCGGACAGCACCGATGCGGCTTTTTCATGCTGCTCTCGCAGGGCCGCGAGCTGAATGTCGCGCATCTCAGGGTACTCTTCGAAGAGCCAGCGCTCGATCATGATGTCGGGGGGCATTCGCGTAAGCTGGAAAACCACACTTTCATACCACAGCGGGATGAAGGTCCTCAGCGTGTCCAGCCCATGGATCAGCGAGAGCCTCTGGATGTCTTCCCGGATCTCCTCGCGGTAGCGCGCCTGCGTGCGCTCGTTGGCAACCGCCACGAGACGCTTTTTCGGCGGGGCGCCGAACAGGCGGATCAGGTGGCCGCACTCATTGGCGATCACGTGGTTGATGAGGGGATTTTGTTCGTCGCGATAGAACAGCACGTGAGCGGTCGAGGCGCCCCCGGCCATCCTCATCCGGGCAAGAGATTTGAGGTCCGGCTTGGACACAAACTGCACATCCCTTCCCGACACTTCTCTCAGGGTGTCGAGGATCGCGCGGACCGGTTCGAGGAGCCCCTGGATCATGGATCGGTCTTATCCCAGAGTCTTCCGGGAATCAATCACAGGTTGATGAAGCCTTAATAAAAAAAGGACCGGAGAGTCTTCCCCGATCCTTTTTCATTCTTTCCTCGTACCTCGATCCTGGTTCCTCGAACCTACCTTTACATCACATCCTTCGAGCTCAGGTCGATGGCCCGGTCGATCTCCGCCTTGAGCTTCGGGGGCAGCCCCGGGATGTCCACGCTGAGGAAACCCCGGACGATGGTGGAGGTCGCTTCTTCCTCGGAGAGCCCGCGGGACATGAGGTACATGATCTCTTCCTGGGCGATCTTGCCGACCGCCGCCTCGTGGGACATCTCGACGCCGTCCACCTTGCCCTGGAGTTCGGGGATGGCGTGAATGATGCCGCCGTTGAGAATCATGCCCTTGCACTCGAGGTGGGCCTTCACACCGGCGACCTCGCCAACGAGGTCGCCTCGGTTGATGATCTTCCCTCCATTAGTGATGGCCCGCGCGATGATCTCGGCCCTCGTGTTCTCGGCCTTTAGAAGAATCCTTCCGCCCACGTCCATCTCGGAGCCGGGGGAGCCGACGAGAATGCTGTAGAAGCGGGCGACGGCACCCTTGCCCACGAGGTGAGTCGTGGGATACATCTGCAGGCTCTTTACGGGCTTCATGCAGATGTAGTTGTTCAGGAAAAGTCCCCCCTCCTCGACAATGCCCACGGAGCGGGGCCGCACCATCACCTCCTCGGCCCAGTGGTGTATCATCGTAAAGCTCAGCTTGGCGTTCTTCTTGACGAAAAACTCCGAGATGCCGACGTGAAGACCTCGCTTGAGATTCGGCGACGTCGCGCAGCCGGTGATGACGTGGAGCTCCGAGTCTTCCTCGGCAATGATCAGATTGTGGACATACTGGCTGATGTTTTCCTTGTCCAGGTACAGACAGGCCTGCACGGGCCAGACGGCCTTGGCGCCGGGCAGGGCCCGGATGACGTATCCGTCATGGAGATGGAGATGCGCCGCCGCCGTGTACTTGTCGGCATCGACGGAGACGAGTTTCCAGTAATACTCCCTGGCCCATTCGTACTTCTTGAGGGCCTCCTTGATGGGGATCACCTCGAGGCCTTCCTGCCTGGCGTGGGAGTGCACCACGGCCGTGTCCATCTGGATGTAGGTCCCCGACCTGCCGCTCTCGCCGGCGTCTATACCGGCCTGGATCATTCTCAGGCGGTCTTGTTCGGGAAGCTTCTTCAGGTCCTGCACGTAATCATGCCGGACCGGCTCTGCCGTGAAGGTAGACAGATCCACGTCGGGTCCTATGGCTGCTTTCTTATCTTTAGCCTCCTGGGCCCTTTCGCTCAGATTGCGCATTTCACACACTCCTCGTATCCCATGATCTTGATGCAACTGAAGATATCGGTCGGGTTGTTGGAACAGGACAAGACGCCGTTGAAAAGGACCTGCCCCTTGTCGGCGGTGACGTAATCCAGAATGAAACCCGTGTGGGTGATGATGAGACCCATTTTCGTACGCTCCCTCTTCCTCTGGACCTGTGTCTTGCCGGGCTCCGTCTGAAAATCCCTCTGCAGGAGCTTGCTGATCGTGTTCCCGATGAGAGAGATATTCTCGAGATCGACACCCGATTCGGGCTCGTCAAATAGAAGCAAATCGGGCTTCTGTGCCATGAGCTGCAGCAGCTCCGAGCGCTTGATCTCACCTCCCGAGAAACCCGCGTTGATGTCCCTCTCGAGAAAGTCCGTGAAATTCATTTTTGCCGCCATGCCGTCAACATCGATATTCCGGCTTGCTCCACAGATCTGAACCATCTGCTTCGTTTTGAGCCCGTGGACGGTCGGTGGGCGCTGGTAAGACATGCCGATGCCGAGCTTAGCCCGCTCGTTGATGGGCATGTTCGTAATATCCTCTCCCTTGAATTTTATTTTCCCTGCCGTCACCCGGTACTGGGGATAGCCCATGATGGTCATCAGAAGCGACGTCTTCCCGGATCCGTTCGGCCCGAAAAGGATGTGAGTCTCGCCGGGGTTGATCTGCAGATCGATGTGCCGAAGCACCTCCCGCTCTCCGAGCTTAACTTGAAGATCCTCTATAAGAAGCATCTCCGACTCCTTTTTATAATCTTGACTCGCTCAACTTTTTTGAGCATTCATTCACTCATGGTATTGTGACTCATCTAATATCGGCAGTTTATGACACACTGTCAAGGGGTTTGCGGCCACGGCCCATCGAAAAATATTAACAAAAAAAAAGTTGACTTTTCCCGGCTACATCATCCATAAACAGCGTCGCGTCCCATTTTTTCGATCTTTTCCAGCGGCTGTATCCACGTCAGTCGCCCGGTGCCGGGAAAAGGAGGGGAAATGAAAGCCAACGTCATTGAGGATCTCTGCATCGGCTGTGAGAGCTGTGCCGATATATGCCCTGATGTCTTCGAGATGCAGGATGAACTGGCAGTCTGCCGTTTCGACGAAGAGATCCCTGACGAATTCGAGGATGCCTGCCGCGAAGCCGCCGAGTCCTGCCCCGTCGAGGCAATCGAAATCGAAGAATAAGCGGCGGACCTCACCTCACGATCCCATCGTATTGCGGAACGGATCCGCTAAGGTATCAAGCCCTGTACCCTGTCAGTATTTGAACACCCCGTCATCATAGACGACCACCCTTTTTCCCGTTGTCAGTTGTGCCGTAACGGTCTTGGACTCCGTGTTGACAAGGTCCCAGTGCAGCGCCGAGTCGTTGAATCCCAGGTCTTTTTTCAGGGCCGGCGTCAGATCGGCCGGGTTTTTCGAGTACGTGTCCGCGTAGGATGAGCCGAAGGCAATGTGGCAGTTGCCGTATTTCCCGCCGAAATTCTCGTCGTAGAGGGTATTGGCCATGAAACGGTCGATCCGGGAGAATCGCCGGTCCGTCAGCGAAAACTCTCCGATCCGGCTTGCCCCCTCATCCATGGCGATTTGCTTCCGGGTGAACTCCGCCCCCTCGTCGGCCCGAACGACAGACCCGACTCCCTTTCGAAAATCGAGGACAACCCCTGCCACGTAATTGCCGCTCCGGAAGGACGGCATGTTGGCGTAATAGCGGCCCTCCGTGCCTCTCCAGTCCGGCGACAAAAATATCTCGAAGCTCGGGACATTGTGCCCCGAGATGCCCACCCACTTGCGGCTCTGCCCGGGAGTGATTTTCAGATCCACATTCTTCCCCTCCACGTGATAGAAGGCAACCTTCATCCCGTTGAGCCATTTCTTGATGCCGCTCACTTCCCCGTAGATTTTTTCCCACTCTCGCACGGGGTCATCGCTGTCAAGGTAGCAGGCCCTGATGACCTGTTTTTCATACTGCGCCGTCGTCAGCTTTGCCTGCCGGGCAAGCTCATCGGTTGGCATCATGCACAGGGTCCACCCGAAGCTGCCCTCGCTGTCCCGCCGGTCCAATATATCTTTCAGGACTTTCCGGGCGACGGTGGCCATGGCGATCCTCTTGGGATCCACGTCCCGCAGGTGTGTGAGCGACGCCGGGGCGTAGAGATAGATGCTGCCGTTGATGTGCTCGCAGAGTTCACGGTCGCCGGGGGCAAGAAAGGTGAGCTGTTTTTTATCCGAAAGACCGTAAAAATTCTTTTCCATGGCCGGCGTCAACCCGGATCGGAGGATGGGGTTGATTCCCCTCCCGATCAGCTTTTCCTGGAGGATCTCCGCCAGGCGGATGGCGGGAAAGTCGAAATTGACCCTTACGATTTCTCCCTTCCTGACCTTTCTTTTCCTGGCCGTATCCAGGCCCCAGATGAGCACCTCGGCATAACGCTCCAGCAGTTTCTCCGACAGCATGATTCTTCTCCTCTTTTCTTTGTCCTTACCCGATACCCTGGACCCTATACCCGCTACCCTCGATTCAGAACTCCCTCGGCTTGCAGATGACTTCCCGGACCTTCAGATCGAAAAAATGATAACTGTTGGCCGGGCGGACGACAAGGGCTGTGTCCACGCCCTCACAGGTGCCACCCATCGAGATGACATCCTCATCGGTTCGAACGAGGCCGGCATCGGCCGCCATGAGTGCAATCTCAACGGCTACCTTGCTCCCCTGCCCGAAGGTCCGCAGCGTCCAGGCCATGATCTCATCGACCTGGTAGGTCCCCAGCCTGTTCCGCACCGCCCGCCCCACGCCTCCGAAGGCGTGCTGGCCCGTTAACACGCTCACCCCGGCCGACTCCAGGCGCTTTCTCATGGCGGGGCTCAATTCCTGGACGTTGGGTCCATCGAAGCCGGTCACATGGGTGACGGCGATGATCCGCGCCCCCCCGCCAAGCGTCTTGGCCGCGGCGAGCGCCGTCGTGCCGCTTACGCTCGGCACAAGAACCTTTTGAATGCCCAGTTCTCCGGCCCGCCTGGCTACCGCTTCAAGAACATTCAGCGTATTGCTTTTCCCGGCCTTCCTGAAGTAACGGCTCATCACCTCGTCAAATCGTCTCGCTTGGGCCATGTCTTCACATCCTTCCGGAATCCTTTCAGGGGTTTTTGTCAGCGCACTCTTCGCAGAGCCCGAACATGTCGAGATGGACCCTGGAGATGCTGAATTTTTCTTTCCTTGCCAGCTGCTCCAGATCCTCCATGAACCGGCCCGTGATCTCCCGGAGCCTGCCGCAGCCCGTACAGACAAAATGGGCATGGCTGCCCGTTTCGGCGTCGTGGATTTCGAAATGGGTGTGTCCCTCGCCGAAGGTCCGCCCGCGGATCACGTCCCGTTCCCGGAAATAGGCCAGGGCACGGTATACCGTCGCAAGGCTGATCCGGGAGTCTTTCTTCCTCGCCATCTCCAGAAGTTCGTAGGCATCGAGATGGCCGTGTTCCCGAAGAATGTCGAGGACCAGAATCCTGCGCTTTGTCAACCGGATCGATTGTTCCATGGCTCCTCTCACCTTCTCACCGTATCCATCTTCCGTCGTCCGGTTTCCCGATTACCGGCCGCCGCCCCACCGTAACCTCCAGCGGGGCCCCCCTCTGTCCCGCGATCGTCTCCTCAAGGCGGGTCTCACAAAAATCTCCCGGGCGATGGATTCATCGAAGGCCACGGAATTCTCGTCAACCTTCACGATGAAAGAAGGCCTTTTCTGCACGAGCTGCACGGGCCTCCCCGTGACCACACCGAGAGACGTGAGATACGAAAGCCTGCCGTTGTCCCGGGTTCCCACGTAGGCCACCGTCGCGTCTTCCCCGGAATCGAGTTCCGTCAGGGGCACCACGAGGGGCCTCAGCGATGTCTCGCCGGCGTCACAGCACTCCCCCGGCGGGATGCTTTTGCCATGGGGACAGGTCCTGGGGTGGCCGAGCAGGATGCAGATGGAGTCGGCCGCTTCCGTATCCAGCATATGTTCGTAGCGGCAGGCCGAGCGCTCCATCTCTTCGCTCTGGAGATTCAAGACATCGTGGAGCAGCCTCTCCGACAGCCGGTGGTTCCTGACAACCTCTTTTGCCTTCTGATACCCCTGCTCTGTCAGGACGGCCTGGTCTGCCTCGGTGCGGATGTCTCCCCCCTGGATAAGAGGGGAGAGCCTCTGCCCGTTGCCGAGCTTTGCGAGCCCTATGCGGGAACCGGGTTGGGGGGTGATCCGGTCCAGCTCGAGGGTTGTCCAGATCTCCTCGAGAATCTCTTCCCGTTCCTCAGCCGTGCAGGGTTTGCAGGTTTCTTCCATTTCGCATCCTCTCAGAACGTGATGTGCAGGAGCCGCAGCGCAAAGTTGATGATCGTTCCGGCAACAATCGCATAGAACGTGACAAATCCTACGATGGCAAGTCCCACGCCGATGCCTCTTTCCTTGATGATCACAAAGGTGCTTGCCGTGCAGGGAATGAACAACGTCATCACCATCGTGGCGACAAAGGCCTGGAGATTGTCCAGCAGGCCCTTTCCATACATGTCAAAAAAATACGCCGCCACGTATTCCCTTCGCAGGAAACCCAGAATGAAGCCCTCTGATGTCTTTGCAGGCAGGTCGAGCATGCCGACGACTACCGGTTCCATGAGCCTCTTGAGCCCCGGAAGAGCCCCCGTCAGATCGGCCAGGAAGAGCATGGCGGTTCCCACGAGAAACCAGGGGATAACCTCCCGGATAAACCAGTAGGAGCGATAGAGCGTCTTGCTGACGATGTTTCTCGCCTGCGGCAGCCGATAGGGCGGCAGCTCCGTGACGAAGGCCGTCGTCTCCCCCGGAAACAGCTTGGAGGCAAGCCAGCCGGCAGCGACCAGCTGAACCGTGAGGAAGACGAAGAAAAGAACCAGGGGGATGAATCCGATCTTTGCAAACAGGCCTAGAATGAGGCCCATCTGCGGGGCACAGGGAATGCCGAGCGCGAGGATCAGCGTGGCGATAATCCGTTCGCGCCGGGTTTCCAGTATCCGCGTAACGATCACAGCCATCGTGCCGCAGCCGAACCCCAGGACGATCGGTATGACAGCCTTGCCGTTGAGCCCGACAAAAGAAAAAATGCGGTTCAGCATCACCTGCAGCCTGGGAAGATAGCCGGAATCTTCCAGGATGGAAAACACCAGAAAGAAGGCCGAGACGGTCGGCAATACGATGCCGAGTGCCAGCGTGATGCCCATGGTGATCTGGCCGTAGGGCCCCACGAGGAAATCCCTCATGACACTGAACGGGATATGGGACACGAGCTGGACAACCGGCGGGAGAAGAACCTCCCCGAAGATGACTTCCTGGAAAAAGTCGACGACCGTGCCGGCGGCAAAGACACCCACAAATACATAAATGACAAAGAGGATGCCGAACAGCATCACCGCGCCCCAAAACGGGTGGATGGATACCCGGTCCAGGAAACCGGCGATTCGTGATCGGAACCCCGGCCCTTTGGCCATCGTCTGGCATTCGCGGATCAGCCTTTCGACACAGGCCGTCCTGGCATTCATGATCAACTGCTGAAGGGGTTCGAGAACCTCGCTCTGCGTCCGGGCGATGATCTCCTTGACGACGCGGCATTCCTTTTCCCGCCCCCCCAGCAGGGTATCAACCAGGGAGGGGTTCGCCGACAGAAGTGTCAGGGCGATGGCCCTCTTGGATATGCGATAATCCGGCAGGTGATTTGCTATCTGCATGGCCGCAGCTTCCACCCGCGGATCGTAGGTGATTCGTATGGGCGATCTCGCCGGTCGTCGCAGGGAATTCAGAAGTTCATCTTTGCCCCTGCCTTCCGTGGCAACCGTCATGGCAACGGGAAATCCCAGGCTCCGGGACAGCCGGGACTGATCGATGCGGTACCCCTTTCTCTCCGCCTCATCAGCCATATTGAGGTCCAGAACAAGCGGCAGACCCGTCTCGACGAGAGCAAGCGTCAGCAGGAGCGTTCTCCGGAGGTTTTTGGCATCCCCGACCTGCAGGACGGCCGCGACATGATCGGTCAAGAGGGTCTGGAGGGCAACCAGTTCCTCCTCACTGCGGGGCACAACACCGCCAATTCCCGGTGTGTCCACTACATGGTAGTCCAACTCCGTAGCCTTCCCGGAACTGATCTCCACCGTCGTGCCCGGGTAGTTGGACACAATGACATATTGGCCGGTCAGGAGAGAAAAGATTTTACTTTTCCCCACATTCGGTTGACCGACCAGAACGAGACGCTTTTCCTCGCCGTGGTTTTCTGCTATCGCCGCCGCGTTAATGTCCTGCACACTTAATTCCCTATATTATGAGAATGATTCTCAATTGCAATTTAGCGATTGCGGCTGAATAATGCAAGAGAAATCATCAGAAATAAAAGAGAAACCGGGAATCTGCGGATGGGTATGGGAATTTCGGGAAATTCCTTGATGGGTTGACTGACTTAAAAGTAGATACGGTGAATCAGGAAGCCGGAGATTCGTTCCCCCTTCTCCTGTCAAGCCTCGAACCTCGCTCCTCGGACCTCGAACCCTCACAGACCTTTGAGCATGGCGTCGAGATTCCTGCACTGAAAGCAGACGATTTTCCCCTGCCTGTCCAAGAGGACGAGCGTCGGGACTCCGCGGACCTGGTAGCGCTCGGCCACCTTTCCATCGCTGTCCAGGAGAACCCGGTAGGGCAGCGCATACTTCGCGGCAAAGGCGGAGACCTTGGCCTCCGGCTCATTGATGAAGATATTGAGGACTTCCAGATTCTTTTCCCGTCCCAGACGGTAGATTTCCTTGATCCGGGGGATCTCTTCCCGGCAGTAGGGACACCACGTCGTGCCGAATACGAGCAGGATGGGACGGTCCCGGAAACTGCCGAGACTCACCTCCTGGCCCTTTAAATCTTTGAGAATGAAATCCGGCCCCGCGGCATCGACGGCGATCTTGTCCGGCGGGCCTTTCCTGGGTTCTTCGCCGAGAGAGCAGGCAAACGCAAAGGCGCAGCAGAAGAGCAGAAGGAACGGCAGTCTCCAGTTCATCGGTTCAGAACCTCTCGTTCAGGCGATGAAGGCACTGTACAGAAAAAAAGCGCCGACGGCAAGCATCACGATCCCGGACAGCTTTTTTACGCCGCTCATCCAGGCCCCCGATTTCGGCAGGCCGGCAAGAATCCCCGCAAACGTTCCGACGAGGACGAGCAGCGATCCTACGCCGAGCGAGAACACGAACAGCAGCGATCCACCGAAGACCACACTTTGCCTGGCCGCTACAACTCCGAGGATGACTGCCAGAACGGGCGCCGTGCAGGGGCCCAGGACGAAACCTGACGTCACCCCGATCATGAAACTCCCGAAGATGCCTTTGCGATTTCCGCCTGACAGTCCCCGGGGTGCGTATCGCTCCAGCGACAATTGAAATACATCCAGCATGGCAAGCCCCATGAGGATAAAAAGCCCCCCCAGAACCCCCAAGGTCAGGGGACTTGTCTGTATCGTCCCGAAGAGCTTGCCCGTCAAGGCCGCGAAGACCCCGAGTGCCGTGTAGGTCAGCGCAAGGCCCAGGACAAAAAACAGCGACAGCACAAAGCCCCTGGCTCCGGATAGGTCCCCCTGTCCGCCGATGACGGCTGCCGTGATCGGAATGACGGGATAGACGCAGGGGGTGAAGCTGACAAGAACGCCTGCCAGGTATGCCGCGATATAGGCGAACAGAAGAGACTGCCCGAGATAGAACTCGAACTGCCCGATTAACTGGTCAATCATTTCCATGGATTTGTTTCACCCTCTTCACCCATAACGCAATTCAACGGGCCGTGCAAGTGCGGCAACAGGGTCATCGCGGAAAAGCCTTTGCAAATCAGTTGCAATTATCGTATAGTATTTTCATCCATGGACCAATGCGACATCCATACCACGCTCGAGCATGCGGGCCTTTCGAAGACATCCCAGCGCGTAGCTGTCCTGACGGCACTCGTTCATGCTCAGACCCCGCTGAGTGTAAAGGACATCCTCGACCGGGTCTGCGGTGAGGGCCGGATCAATAAGGTCACGGTCTACCGGATCCTGGCTTCCTTCAAGGCCGAGGGCATCATCCGGGAAATCGCGACGGATCACGGCGTGAATTTCTATGAAATGGCGTGCCGGCACAACCCGACCCACCCCCATTTCTACTGCCGCATCTGCCGGAGCCTCTCCTGCCTGCCCGAGCAGGTCATCCGCGAGAGCCGCTTCGAACATCTGCTGAAAGGCAACGAGACCGTCGACGGGATCACGCTTAACCTCTCCGGGGTTTGCGGGCCCTGCAATCGCAGCAAGGACGGTCATCGTCGAGCGAAGGAATGATCGCCCGCTTGAAAAGGAGGTCGGCATGAGAATCCGGGCTCTTATTTTTTTCCTCTCCCTTGTCGTCGCCCTCGCTTTTTCTTCCTGTGCGCGGCAAGAAGAGAAAAAGCCTGAGAGGATGAGGCTCGTTGTAGTCGCCACCCTCTTCCCGCTTTACGACTTTGCGAAGAACGTGGCCGGGGAGCGGGCGGAAGTGATCCTCCTTCTTCCACCGGGCGCCGAGCCTCACGGCTTTGAGCCCAAGCCGGCTGACATCGTGAGGCTCAACAAGGCCGATGTCTTTCTGTATACGAGCCCCGACATGGAGCCTTGGGCGGTGGATATCCTGAAAGGCCTTCAGAACAGGAATCTCGAAGTCGTCGACACGAGCCGGGGAGTCATCACGGGGGACGGCCCGGCGAAAAGAGAGCACCGGCACGATCACCCGGACAAGCACAAACATGGGCATCACGACCCCTCCGGCACAGCGGACCCTCACATCTGGCTCGACTTCGGCAATGCCGTGAAGATGGTGGAAAACATCCGTGACGGCCTTGTGAAAAAAGACCCCGCCGGAAAAGACGTCTACGAGAAAAATGCCGCCTCAACCATCGATCAATTGAAGACGCTCGACGAGAGGTTCCACAAAGGCCTGCAGGCCTGCGAGAAGAAAGTCATCGTCAACGGGGGACACTTCGCTTTCGATGCCATGGCGAAACGCTACGGCTTGCGATATGTCTCCGTCTACGGCGTCTCGCCGGACGCCGAACCGACGGCGGCAACCCTCGCGAAGCTCACGAGACTGATCCGGGAAAACCGCCTCGATTATCTCTTCCATGAAGAATTGATCAACCCCCGTGTCGCCGAAACCCTTGCAAGGGAGACGGGCGCCACCCTGCTGAAGCTCAACCCCGCGGGAAACCTCGCGAAGGAACAATTCGACAGGGGGGAAACCTTCATCACGCTGATGGATCGGAATCTCGAAAACCTCAAAACCGGATTGAAATGCCCGTGAAGATCATCGAAGTTGATCATCTCCACTTCTCCTACAACTCGATCCCCGTTCTCGAGGACGTATCCTTCTGCGTCGAGGCGGGCAGTTTCGTGGGCCTCGTGGGACCCAACGGCTCGGGAAAGACAACGCTCGTCAAACTGATCCTCGGCCTTGCGACATGCAGGCGCGGGGCGATCCGCCTGTTCGGCCAGGAAATCTCCGACTTTCGGCTCTGGGCGAAGGTGGGGTATCTGCCCCAGTCCCTTTCCGCGCTCAACCCGTACTTCCCGTCGACGGTCCGAGAGATCGTCGGCCTCGGCCTCCTGTCCGGGAAACGATTCCCCAGAACCGTCTCCCACCCCGACAAGCGGGTCATCGACGGGGTCCTCGACCTGCTCGGCATCGCGTCGATCGGCGACACCCGGGTGGGAGAACTTTCCGGGGGTCAGCAGCAGCGTGTCCTCATCGCCCGGGCCATGGTCAACAAACCGGCGCTGCTCATCCTCGACGAACCCACGGCCGCTCTCGACCCCGAGGCGCGCGATTCATTTTTCGGCATCCTGAAGGACCTGCAGGAAACCAAAAACACCTCCATCATCCTGGTCACTCACGATATCGGCAGCATCGGAAAATACGCCGACCACCTCCTGTGGATCGACCGGAAGCTCCTTTTTTATGGTGGCTTCGACGAGTTCTGCAAATCGGACCGCATGACCCGCCTCTTTGGGGCGGACTCCCAGCACATCATTTGCCACCGGCACTGATGCGCACGGCGCCGGGGACAAAGGGTTCAGGGTACAGGGTACAGGGTATAGGGGCGGATGGAACTTCTAGAATATCTGCAGTATGGCTTCATTCAGAGGGCGCTTATCTGCGGCTCCTTCATTGCCCTGTTGTGCTCGACGCTGGGCGTGATCCTCGTACTGCGCCGCTTCTCCCTCATCGGTGACGGACTGGCTCACGTGACCTTCGGCACGGTGGCACTTGGGCTGTTCTTTAGGATCTACCCCCTTTACGTCTCGATTCCGCTGGTCATGCTGTGCTCCCTGGGCATTCTCAAACTCACGCAACGGGCGAGGCTCTACGGGGATGCGGCGATCGGCGTCGTCTCGTCCTTCGGGATCGCCGGTGGCGTACTGCTCGCCAGCGTGGCAGGCGGGTTCAACGTGGATCTTTTCAGTTACCTCTTCGGGAACATCCTGGCCATCGGCCAAGGCGAGATGGTCATCTCCGTTGTCCTTTCCATCGTCGTCCTGACCGTCATCCTCCTTTTCTTCAACGATATCTTTTCGATGACCTTCGACGAGGAGTTCGCCCGTGTCTCCGGCATCGGCACGGAGAGGCTCAACACGACCCTGGTTCTTCTGACCGCCGTCACGGTCGTCCTGTCCATGAACGTCGTGGGGATCATGCTCATCTCGGCCCTGCTCATCCTGCCGGCCGTCACGGCCCTCCAGCTTGCGAGGGGCTTCAAAGACGCCATGCTGATCTCAGCCTGCGCGGCCCTCGCTTCCGTCGTGGGCGGGGTTTTCATCTCTCTGGCCATGAATCTTCCCACGGGGGCAACGATCGTCATGACGAATTTTCTTCTCTTCCTCACCGCCTTCGCGTTTCGCGTCGCCCGTCAACGGTCTCATGCCGCAAAATCCTGAGAAAGGTCCTTTCGCATGAAAAAAGAGGCACCCCACCATCTCGGGCATCGGAAGCGCCTGAAAGAGAGGTACGAAAAGGCGGGAATGGAGGCTCTGCAGGATTACGAGATCCTGGAGCTCCTTCTTTTCTACGCCATTCCGCAGGGAGACGTGAAGGCCCGGGCCAAGGAACTTCTGAAGCGATTCGGGTCGTTGAAAGGGGTTCTGGACGCCGATCTCAAGGCACTGAGGGAGGTTCCGGGCATCGGAGACCACTCGTCGCTGTTTTTCAAGGTCGTCAGAGATGTCCGCACTCTTTACCTTCGGCAGGGTGCGGAGGTGAAGGAACAGATCTCCTCGACGAAGGAGCTGATCGATTACTGCCTGGCCTCCATGGGCGGATTGAAGGACGAGCATTTCGCCGTCATCTACCTCAACGCGCGTAACCGGATCATCAAGGTGGAGACGATCCAGGAGGGGATCGTGAACCAGGCCGTCGTCTACCCCCGCAAGGTTCTCGAGAAGGCCCTCAAGCACAAGGCATCGGCCATCATCCTCGTCCACAATCACCCCTCGGGGCACGTGCGCCCCTCGGACGCCGATATCCGCCTGACTCGGGTTCTGCAAGACGCCGCACGGGTCATGGACATCGTGCTGCACGACCATCTGATTGTGGGCGAGAATCGTTTCTTCAGCTTCCGCGAGGAG
>Ga0208980_10000381_pt1 | contig 24569 bp, 24 predicted proteins | sample WetSurMetagenome_3_FD_187993 | JGI IMG/M metagenome (GOLD analysis project Ga0208980, IMG submission 187993) | Wetland microbial communities from Twitchell Island in the Sacramento Delta, sample from surface sediment Aug2011 Site A1 Bulk (version 2) | ecosystem: Environmental > Aquatic > Marine... | reverse complement strand
TAGGTTCCGCAGATACTCCATGAAACACATAGATGACATTATTGTAATTTATAAAACAGGATAAAATTTTATTCGTTGATGTTGCACCTGTTGATTGATCGGTAGAAGTCTGCGTTGATAGCATGGTAAGTGCAGGCAGAGTATTAACACTAATATCTTTTCTGCTGACGAGAGTTAACTTAAATTGGCTGAGTGCAGAATCAGCGGCAACTTTAAGTGTCTTTTGCGGTGAAAGAGCGAATAGAATCAAAGCATTGCCATCTGAAGGTGCCATAGTAATCTGAATGGGAGAATTTTGAAACTGCCAGCTTGTAGGGTAGATAAATTTGAATTTAAGCTCAGGATGATAAAAAGTAGTTCCCTCACAATATCCCTGTCTTGGATCTTCTCCATATACAATTCCGTCAATAAGTTTCAGATATGGATCGTGGTTTACTCTGTACTCAGAAAGCTTAAGGCTATCCTGCCATGCTTTAGCTCTTATATTTACATAGTTGTACCTGTCGCCTGGATCCGGATGCGTTGACAGGAAAGTCGGAATGCCACCCTGATTACTGGATAAGTTCATCTTGTACAGAACCTTAAAGAATTCTGCCATCTGATGAGCATCATAACCGACCAACGAGGAATACATAACCCCCAGCCGGTCAGCTTCACGCTCGTCATCACGACTGAATCTCAGGAACAGCAATTGCATTCCCTGCATTGCATAATCGGCATATTGTGCCAGCTTTTCAGAAGCTATCATACTGCCGATAAGCACCAGCTGGCCAAGAGTCTGCTTGGTTTGCTGGCTGGCTGAATGCCTGGCTGCAACATGGCCCATTTCATGACCTATAACTCCTGCAAGCTCGGCTTCACTGTTAAGCTGGGCAAGAATACCGCGTGTAAGATAAATATATCCTCCGGGCACCGCAAAAGCGTTTATAACAGGCGAATCAAGAACTTTGACATGATATTGCACATTTGGCCGGTGAGATATTTTACCCATCTGGTTTCCCTGTGTCTGGACAAAATTCGTAAGTACAGCATTGTTATACTCGCCGAATGTCGCCAGAACCTGAGGATCATACGAAGCGCCAAGCTGAAGCTCCTGATCTTCCGACATAAGCATGATCTGTCTTTTTCCTGTCACCGGATTTACTGCACAGGATGCGAAAAAAAGAACAGCAGTTATAAAAGCCAGAACAGATAAACAAATATCAGATTTTTTCATTGCCGTAATATTTATGAATAAAATATTGAGGTCTTCTGAAAACTTAAGCCCCGCTGAAATAACTATAAAACTTAAGAATCTCAAGTTAAAATTAGAAAAATTACTCCCAATTCCAAATCATGATCCTTACTGAACTTTTAATTTGCCTTCAAGCACTAATGCAATGACTGTCAGATACTCATCCAGTACCGTTTCGGGGACATCGATAAAAATAAGTCCGGCATTGTTGCTCCAATATGGTTTCAGAAATTCTTTCCATAACAATTTTGTTCCGTTGCCCACAACATAAATACGGTTGATCCTGTTTTTAACTCCCGCAAGCATTACCTGTCCGCGCGGATCTCCGCTGATGAAAAGGTAAAGGATCGTGCTGTCCGCCTTAAGGGTTGATGGGCCGTAAAAATAACCGGCAGGCAGTCCTGCTTCAGTTCCATATATTGCTTCTGAATGTTTTGCTGTCCATCGTCCGAGAGCCTTAAGCACATCAACCTCTTCATTCGGTATTGTTCCGTCAGCCTTAGGGCCAATATCCAGAAGCAGGTTTCCTCCTTTCGAGATACATTCTGAAAATATCCTTATTATCTGTTCCGGAGTCTTGAATTCCCTGTCATTCTGCTGATAACCCCATGAATCATTTATAGTCATGCAGAGTTCCCAGTATCTGTCAGCAGGTTTTGAAATGGGGAGCCCCTGTTCCGGAGTCGCGTAATCACCATAACCCTGCAACCTGGAATTGATAATTGCCCCCGGATTGCGCGCAAGTATCATTTCCCTGATCTCTTTTGCTTTCCATTTTTCTGCACTCTGCTCCCAGTCCCCATCAAACCACCAGAGGTCGGGATTGAAATTTTTCCCAAGCTCATTTATCTGGGAATGGTTGAAAACGATAAATTTCCCCCATCTGGCAATGTCGTCACTATATCTTTTTTCATTCTTTGTAAAATTCGGATAATCGGGATGCGACCAGTCGAGCAATGAATAATATAGGCCTGTCTTTAGCCCCTGTTTTCTGAGGGCTTCACAAAAGGGAGCAACGAGATCACGGGAGGCGGGTGTTTTTCTGACAACCGTAAGATCTCCGGCTTTTGAATTCCACAGGGCTACGCCATCATGATGTTTTGAAGTTAGCACCGCATATTTTGCGCCTGACTCCTTAATAAGGGATGCCCATAAATCAGGGTCGTACTTTGCTGCAGTAAATCCATTAAGCTGTTTCAGGTAATCAGAATGCGAGATGTACCCATTGTAGAATGACCAGGATTCATCGATCCCGTTGACTGCATAGATCCCCCAATGGATAAAGATCCCAAGTTTTGCATCTTTAAACCATTGCATTCGTTCATTTTTTTGTTCTGTGTTTTCCTGTGCCGAAACTTTAAAACCAAAAGCTGACAGAAGAAAAATAGAAATAAAAAATCTCTTCATGCTAATAACATTTTTTCGATTATTGCTGCTGCGTTGTTGAGCCTTTACGACATAAAGCCGCTGTTATGAAAAATCAAATCCTGAAATATATGCAGGGGCATCATAGAATCGGTTCTTTTCTGCTTCTGTAAGATTGATGAAACGTGAATAAACAAGTCCTGGTTTTGCATTCAGCAACCTGTTCAGGGCCCCCAGATTAACTTCTGTTCTCATCTTGTCGAATAATTCGCTCCGGTCGTCAAGCCAGGTAAGCCCGGTATGAAATCCTTCAGCAGCACAGGCAGATTCAAAAAGCGGAGCTAAAGCATCTTCTCTCCCCTTTTTATAATATATGGCATCCAACACAAGATACTTAAACTCGCCGGGCCTGAACAAGCGCCTGTAATACGGCACTTTAGGAAGAACTTTCATCATTATCCAGCCCCAGATACCCGGTACCTCGTAGACTTTATACGAAGTTGGAATGGCGCAAACTCCTGCAATGATTTTATCGCCCTCCTTTAAAACATAATATTTATCGGCATAGAATGCGTACTCTGAAGTGAAGAATGAATAATTTGTATAAAAACCTGAAAGCAGATCCTTCATTGCAGGTTTTTCGCCTTCGCTGAGTTTAACAACCCGGTTGTCGGCTTCCGGGCTGAACCTGCTGAAAGCAACTGTCAGGAACGATCTGATATATTCGTATCCTGCCTGATTGACAAGATTCTTCGACCTCTCATTCATGCTTTCCGTGAATGCGTACATGATGTGCTTGCCTTCTTCAAAGATCCCCGGAAGATCAAGTAAGTGAGGATTGCTGAAGATTTCAAGCGTCTTTTGCTTGAACGAATCTTCCGATTCGGCCTTCATTGCCGTTTGCTTCTCTTTTCTGCGGCTGATGTCGGATTGATAGGTTGTCTGAAAGGCAAGATATCTTATATATGTCGAAGGATATTGCAAGAATCCCTGTCCTGAAAGACGAAAACAGGCACCAACAGTGCCGGTAATCTTATTGTTCTTGTAAAGAGAAATAAATCTTATCTGGTCTTTATATGCTGCAATCTTTTCGCCGATGTTCTGAAGTGAAAACCGCAGCCCCCCTTCTGATCCCTGCACTGAATGATTAAGGATATCCATTATGCCTTCGTTGGCATGATCAGAAACTTTGACCTCAAGTCCGTGAAAGGTCAGAATGCTTTTTTCAAACATTACCTGCAATAATATTAGTTCGTTTTATTGTCAAGCGATCCGAATACTTTCTGAAGGATTGGTGTTACACGGGCAGAGACCTCTTTTCTGATCTTAAGCTCTTCGCCCTCAACTTTCAGGAACATGCCTGACAGTGCTTTATTGGTCAGAAAATCATCGAGATCGGTATTTACCGGTTTAAGTCCTGCAATCTTACCTGCTACAGAGTTGGCGACCGTATTCCATTTCGATGTAAGTGTATTCCACGAGTCTTTTGTTGAAATGTTACCGATTATCTTTTTTTCTGTAGATGCCTGTATTTTAGGTTTATACAGCTGGTAAAGCTGGTTGTAGGTCGTATTCCGCAGGTATGTTGTTGCTGCATTATCTGCTCCTTTTAGAATATTGAAAGCATCCGGGATCGACATTGATGTAATACTGTTCACGAAAATCGGCGTTACTTCCTTTGCAGCATCTTCAGCAGCCCGGTTTATCCTGAGTATAACATCTTCCACAAGTTTATCACCGCCCGGGATCTTTGAGATATTTTCCACTATTGTCTTTGCCTCATCCGGAAGAGGAATCTTTATGAGGGCATCTCCGTAATAGCCATTTTCAGCAGAAAGTCTTGTTGCTGAGTTTTTTGCACCGGTTATCAGAGCCTCTTTCAGTCCGTTTATTATTTCGGCTTCTGTTAATGGTGCACTGCCCGGTGTCTGAAGAAGATTCAGCACTTCTGCACATCCTGTACAGATTATAATCAGAATAATGAGAACAGGTATTCTTGCTTTCATGACATTATTTAATGAATTCTCTAAAACAAGACAACGGGGAGATCAGGATATAGTTGGTAATAGCGCGGCAGATATTATAAGATCTTCCGGTGTGGTGATTTTGATGTTCTCCCTGTTGCCCTCAACAAGATTTATCTTTACTCCTGTTTTCTCAAGAACAGTTGCATCGTCGGTAAATTCAGGAAGATAATCCTGCTGATAAGCTTTTCTTATAAGGGCCGAATCAAAAACCTGCGGCGTCTGAACCTGTCTTACAATCAACCTGTTGACAGGAGTGCTGCCTTTGTCTGAAACCATCCTGAGCGTGTCTGAAGGAGGAATAACCGGTACTGCATTGCCAAGCTTTCCAGCCGTATCAAAGCATCTTCTGATCGTTTCAATACTTACGAAAGGCCGCACGCCGTCGTGAATTGCCACCAGTGCGGAATCATCGACAAATTTCAATCCGTTCCTTACTGAAAAAAAACGTGCTTTCCCCCCTTTCACCAGGGTATGGGGAATATTGAAAGAATATTTTTGTTGCAGGTCGTTCCAGAATCTCAATTGATTTTCTGGAAGTACGGCAATTATCTCTATTGAATCATCGAATAATTTGAAACGCTCTAGAGTGTGCATCAGAACGGGCTTACCTGAAATCTCAAGATATTGCTTGGGCATTTCGCTGCCCATTCTTTTGCCGCTGCCGCCCGCGACAATGACTGCGTAAAGTTTCATTCTTTCGTATATAAAAATCTCTTAATGCTTCTCTTTGGTGTTTTTGCGAACTCTTCCGGATGGATCCTGTATTTGCTAACCTGCATGAATTCAGGGATCTTGTCATTGACTGCCTTCCTGATATCTTCGAGAATATCCGATAACTTTTCCTCGGGAATATTATGGTTTTTCAGCATTTCCAGGTCAGGACATATCAGGCCGATAAGCTTGTTGTCCTCCATAATTACAAGCGATTCGGTGACATAATCCATGTTATTGATCACAGCCTCTATTTCCTCAGGAAAGATGTTCTTGCCTGATGGCCCGAGCAGCATGGTTTTACTTCTTCCCTTAATATAAATATTCCCGTCTTTATCAATAAGTCCCAGGTCGCCGGTGTGCATCCATCCTTTTTCATCGATCATCTCCCTGGTTGCTTTCTCATTCTTGTAATAACCCAGCATTACATTTTCGCCGCGCAGAATAATTTCCCCGATCTGTTTTTCGGGATCGGGAGAATCTATGGTAACTTCAAGGGTATCGACTGCTTTTCCTGAACCTCCAAGTACGGTTGTATCCCATGATCTGTAACTGATAAGAGGTCCGCATTCGGTCATTCCGTAACCAACTGAGAAATTAAACCTGATCTTTCTGAAGAATCTTTCAGCTTCTGCATTAAATGGAGCTCCTCCGATAACAATTTCCTTTGCTCTTCCTCCAAATGATGCAGTAAGTTTTTCACGGATCTTCTTATGTAAGATAGCATTCAGTCCCGGTATTGCAAGAAGCATTTTCATTTGTGGTTTGCCAATTACAGGAAGAAGCTGCTTCTTGAAAATCTTTTCAATAACCAGAGGAACTGAAAGAATCAGCCTTGGTTTTATCTCCTTAAATGCCTGCAGTATAATTTGTGGGGATGGAGTTTTGGTGAGTATTGTTATATGGCATCCGAAAGTGAAAGGAAAAAGAAATTCAAATGCACAGCCGTATGTGTGTGCAAGCGGAAGGAATGAAACGAGGGGATCTCCCGGGCTGAGAGGCATGTTATTCTGTGCAAACCTGACATTGGCAGCAAGGCTGTTATGGGAGATCATCACTCCTTTTGAAAACCCGGTAGTCCCGCCGGTATAGCTGATTACGGCAAGTTTGTCATTTGTGATGTCGGAGAATTTTACATGTTCGGGTTTTAATTCCGGATAGATTTTCCGGTATTTTTCATCATTTGAAGAAAAAGCATCCCTGGTCTCCGGATTTCCGGATGTTATCAGTGTAAAATTATCCAGGGAAACTACCCCGGTGATCAGGGGTGTTTTGGTAAGCTCAAGAGTTTCATAAATCTTATCATCTGCAAATAACAGACATGCATCTGAGTGGTTTATAAGATTCATAAGGTCTTCCGGTTTGAAGTCCGGAAGAATTGGGACGATCACAGCTCCATAGCTTACGGTCGCAAGATAGGTTACGCACCAGTTTGCCGAGTTCCGGCCGACAAGTGCAATTTTGTCACCTTCTTTTATTCCTATGTCTTTGAAGAACAAGTGAAACCTCAGGATCTTTCCGGCTATTTCCTTATAAGTATATCCCTTTTCCTTATAATTCGACAAAGCCTCAATATCCCAGTTCTGCTTTATGCTCTGTTCAAAATACCCAATTAAGCGTTCCCTGATCATAGAATTATGTTTTGGTTTATAATGACAAATTTACGATATGGAAAACAATTACTGTCGGTATAAAGACCCTTTTTTGGATCAAATAAAGAACATCACAAGAATGGCAAGGGCGGAAAGGATATTGACCACAGTGAAAAACCAGTTATAGCTTTCACGCTTTTTACTGAAATGCCCCAGTTTACGAGCAAGGATTCCAATGTTCGGAACAAAAAGCACAATCAAAAATGCAAAAAATTCTATATCGGGAAATACTTTATCAAGGCCTCCCATTTTCAGGGCTGCCAGGTAAACGGCAACAAGTAAGATCAGAAGGTAAAATAGATATGTTCCTTTAAGCATAAGTGTCGACAACAGCCTGCGTTTATGCAGCTGGTGCGGCTTAAGATACACATATGCAAGGGTAAAGATCAGGATAATGAATACGGCTCCAAGAATATAATTCAGGATTTCGGGGAAATTTGCCATCTCTTCAGTTATTGGTTTCCGTATCATACTTTCTCATTAGACCATATTAATGAACTGGCACCAAGAACGGCTGCGTTCCTGGTATTTAGCCGAGATTCAAGAAGCTTAACCTTTCCCCTGTAAATACCCAGGAGATTTTCCTCCATAGATTCTCTGGCAGGTTCAAGAATAAGGTCTTTAGCCAGGGCAAGTCCTCCAAAAAGGAAAATTGCCTCTGGATTGGTATGTGCAACAAGATCGGCAAGTTTGAAACCCAGGATCTGACCGGTGTGCTTAAATGCCCGGATTGCAAGAGTATCGCCTTTCTTTGCCGCATTATATATTATTTTAGAATCAATTTTTTCGAAGCTGAATTTTCTTAATTCACTTGGATCAATGCTGTCTGCCATAATTTTCAGAAGAGTGCGTTTAAGCCCTGTTGCTGAAACATAAGTTTCCAGACAGCCTTTTTTCCCGCATCCGCATTCACGGTTTGATGATCCTGGTTTTATTGACGTATGACCTATTTCCCCTGCAAAGCCAAGGTGCCCGTACACCAGTTTTCCGTCGACAACAAAACCGCTTCCAAGTCCCGTTCCAAGAGTGATCACAACAAAATTTTTCATCCCTTTTGCACCGCCGTAAATCATTTCTCCTACGGCTGCCGCATTTGCATCATTTGTAATAATGACCGGCAGCTTGGTGTATTTTTGAAAAATCCTGGCCAGAGGTACGATGCCTTTCCAGGGAAGCCCTGCTGCATGCTCTATAGTTCCTTTATTGATGTTCCCGGCAGGAGCGCCAATGCCATAGCCTTTAATTTCAACTCCTCCTTTTATTTTTTCACCGGCAGCCTGAATCTTTTTATAAAGTGCGGAAACAAAAATTTCAGCAGTATCATATTGTGCTGTTTTTAAACACTCCCCGGCAAGAATATTACCTTTCCTGTCTGCAAAACCAAAAATTGTATTTGTTCCGCCAATATCAATGCCAACTGCAAGCTCCTTTACGGGCATACGAATCTGTTGAGTATTTTGTATGTGTAAATATACCAATTTACTAATCAAATCTGACTACCCCAAAAAATTCGGGCCGGTGAAAATCAGGCTTAACTGTTTTAACCGGACTCCAGGTAACATAATGCGGAACGGAAAGCTTATCTCCGCATTTATAAAAATTAGCCCTGACAGTATTCCCCCTAAGAGTTTTTATTTTATGATGAAAGAAAACACTCAGGGGAATGGCTATTGTAATTGTCCAGGTGAATTTACCCTTTCGCCCGGTGATCGGAGCTGTCCCTGAAGAGGCAATTCTTCTTATACCTGAAATGATTTCCGGATCCGCCCTGAGTCGCCCTGTTCTTGATGTCCCTGAACCAAGCAGACAGGTACCTATACCATTGAATTCCAGGTTGTAATAGATACCATCGTCAGATGGTGACAGAAAGAATTCAACACATGAGTCTTCAAATACGTTCTGGTTCGATTCTGTTTTTTCAGCCTTGAAATAATCCTCTGTTACAAAATATTTGAGCATTATCTCATGATCAGTATACCCGATTGAAAAATCAGCTTCGGGTTTATAAACAAATTCTTCCCAGTTTATCTGATCGATATGATTTCTTTTTAGATTATCAAGCCTGGCAGATACAATATTGATATCGGGGTGATCAGTATCAAATTCCAGTCGTGTGATCTTTAAAGTTTTCATTATTTTATGTCATTCCAGATCAGGGCTGCGGAGCCGAGAACTGCGCCGTTGCTTTCTGAGATGCCTGAAGGAAGTATCTTCACCGTATTCTTCATCAGAACATAGTTATTCTTTTCAAGGTATGCTCTTACCGGTTTGAAAAGCATCTCTCCTGCCTGTGCCAATCCACCGAACAGGAATATGGCTTCCGGACTTGAAAAGACGATCGAGTTGATGATCCCGAAACCAAGTATTTCTGCCGTTTCATTCATTGCCCTTACTGCAACAGGATCTTTTTTAGCTGCCAGCTCTGCTATTTTTTTCGATGTCAGTTTTGAAGGAGGGATATCCCTGAGGGGAGTTTCGTCTCTCATTTCGCTAAGGAGGGTTTGAACCGTCCTTACGAGGCCTGTTGCTGAAGCATAAGTTTCAAAACATCCTTTTCTTCCGCAGCCGCATTCGCGTCCCCCCGGAACAACGGTCATATGCCCGAGCTCTCCCGCAAAACCGGTATGACCATAAACCATCTTGCCGTCAATGACTATTCCGCTGCCAAGTCCTGTCCCAAGAGTCAGAACAATAAAATCCTTCATCTTTTTCGCACCACCAAAGATCATTTCTCCCATGGCTGCAGCATTGGCATCGTTAGTGACAACAACCGGAACATTTATTTTCTTTTTTATAAGATCTGCAAGTGGAACAATTCCCTTCCACGCAAGATTTGGTGCATGTTCAATAGTCCCTCTGTGATAATTTGCATCAGGAGCTCCGATCCCAATTCCTGCAAGCTTGTATTCTTTATTTGCAGACAGCAATTTCCTGATTGCACCAGTCAGCGCAATAACGAAATTCTCAACTTTTGGATGATCAGTCGTCTTGAATGTTCCCTGTGACAAAACCTTGCCTTTTTCATCAACCAGGCCATAAACCGTATTTGTGCCTCCGATATCGACACCTGCAACTACTTTTTTCATATTAAAGGAATGTTTAGATTATTATTTTTACCTGCCGGGGTTAGTCCCGGGCATTTTCTTCACTTTTTTAACATTCTTCTGACCTATATCCCAATCCTGTGTGATCCAGTAATTTTCCGGAATGCTGATTTCCCTGGGATAAAAAGAAACAGGCTCCGGTTGTCTGCCTGTAAAGAAATCGCCTGTTGTCCATTTTCCGTCACCATTAAGATCATATATCACCCGGAGTTTGTATATGCCTTTATCGAGAAGCAAGAATTCTGTGGTTCCGTCTTTGTCCATTTTTGTTTCGCGAAGTATTTTGTCCTGAGCATCTAACAGCTGGATAATCCGGCTCCCTTCAAAATTACTTATATTTAAACCAAGTTTGCTGAAAGTGTCATCATTCCTGATATTGAACCGTGCTCCCGTTGAGTCTGACTGCTCTCCATACAGGTTTCCGAAAGCTGCTGAATCGGCAGTAAAAACATAATCCTTTTTCTGCAATAAATCGGCACGCAGAAAAAGCCTGCAGGAATTCCGGCTGTCTTTTTCAAACCGGTAAGGTATTGATATCTGTTCTTTATCGCGTATTTCGTATAAACGGATTTTAGACGTGTCCGGATCCCGGAAAGGTCTCTGGGCGCTGAAAACAATATCCTGCTTTGGTTTGAGAGAACCGGTAATTAAACTTGAGTTTACCTTGAATGGAGCTGGTTTGGGTCTTGATCTGCCTGTCCTGGGTACAAGGTAACGCAGCATAATAGTGTCCTGCCTGGTTATGATGTTCCCGAGAGAATCAGTAAATGGAAAAGTAAGCAGTGTTGTAATTTGAGGTTTGGAATATATTGTACTGTCAGTGATCCATATCCTGATCGTGTCTTCCTCCCTGCTTCTCTCAATAAAATATGAATCATTCCCCGCTCCCGGAATAGAAAAATTAACATCAAACGTGTCCGGGGGAAGCGAAAGAGTGTAAACCAGCTTATACTGAGGATCCCTCGTAGAACCTGTTAAATAGTGTGCCTTTTTCGCGGGCTTGAATAAAATAAGCTTATGATCACCCTGAATAACTATCGTGTCGGTGATTTGTTTTATTATCGTTTTACGCTTTATGGTATCAGGCACGTAGGGTATATAGTTTTTTTCTGCCGACACCACAATAAGTGAATCCATAAAAGCTATTTCCTCATCCGGAAGATTGAAGCTTTTGCTGTTATCGGCATCTTTGAGAGCATATATTCTGTAAGTTCCTTCTCTTAAATTATTGATACGGAAATATCCGGTTTTTGTAGCATTGGTAATGTAGTCGGGCAGGCTTTTAACAACTGCTGTGTCAGAATGATTCCTGTAAAGCATTACAAGTGTATTTTCCGGCGGATCAAGGCTGTAGGCAGACATGACATTACCGGTTACAGACAGCGAATCGACCACGTCTCCCGTTGAAATTACAAACTGGTAATTGTCAATCGGATTTGATTCATTGAGGTCTCTTATTGCATCCTGGAAATAAAAAGTATATGTTGTACTGTCTTTCAGGTCTTCCTCATATTCAATGACTACGTTTTTACCCCTGACGGAGATCTGCGGTTTTTTAGCCATTGGCGGTGATACCATGAATTTTTCGTTGATTTTGTCAAGAGCAACAAATTCATCAAAGGTTATCGTGATTTTCTTATCCTTGAAATTTGTCTGACCGTTGGCGGGTTCGCTTTTAAGAATAACAGGCGGCTCCTTGTCTTTAGGCCCGCCGGTCGGAGAGCTGATTTTAGCACACGATGATATCAGGATAAATACCAGTGAGAAAATAAAAAAATGGTTCATTAAATTCTTGTTCATCCTTTTTCCTGCCTGATAACGTACAAACATACATTATTTTTTCTTCAGCTCTATCTCTCATTATCTATAACTTTAGGCACTTCAAACTTTAGCTCACTCTAGGCACTTACATTTCTATTTTCTACCTTTGATGGTCACAATTCATAGTCAGTTATGCATTTGCTTGTAATTCCCTGGGATGTCAATCCCGAAATTTTCCGGATCGGATCTTTTGCCATAAGATGGTATGGGTTGTTGTTTGCTTCATCCTTTCTGGTAGGATATTTTATACTGCTCAGGATATTTAAAAATGAAAATCTTTCGGATGCTCTCCTCGACAAGCTTACGGTATATATGGCCCTGGGCGTGATCATCGGTGCAAGATTGGGGCATTGTCTTCTTTATGAACCTGAATATTATTTGGCAAAACCGCTCGAAATTCTTAAAGTGTGGAAAGGTGGTCTTGCCAGCCACGGAGCCGCGGCAGGAATATTAATTGCCGTTGGCATCTTTGCCTACAAAGAGAAGAAAAACTATTTCTGGACACTTGACGTTATTGCAATCGTTGTTGCACTTGCAGGTTTTTTCATCAGGATGGGAAATCTGATGAATTCTGAAATCTATGGTGTTGAAACCACTTTGCCCTGGGGATTTGTTTTTCTGCAAAATGGAGAGACTGCGCCAAAACATCCCACCCAGATCTATGAAGGGCTGACTTATCTTTCCATATTTTTTCTCTTTTTCTGGATGTACTGGAGAAAAAAGGGGGAGATTATTCAGGGTCTTCTTATAAGTCTTGCTTTAATTCTTATTTTCGGATCCCGGTTTTTTATCGAATTCCTTAAGGAAGATCAGGTTGCAAAAGAAGCCAGTATGATCCTGAATTATGGTCAGAAATATAGCATTTTGCCTTTCCTTGCAGGATGTGTGGGTTTGTTTCTATGCCTGAAAATAAATAGCCGTCATGTGATTAAAAAGCCGGCTACTTCTTCAAAATCCCGTTGAAAAGAACCTCCAGTATTGCATTCAGACGGCTTTCAATGTTTACTTCTTTCTTCATCCAGAAGAGTGGTACTTCCAGTCCTTTCAGGGTTGTCTGAATAGCCAGTGCGGTATATTCGCTGTTTACCACATTGAATACTTTTTTCCTGGTTCCATGCCAGATCAGAAGTCTCAGAATAGCAAGCTCCTCCCGGTCATATCTGGCGCGTATATTTTCAATAAAATCAAAGTGATCGAGGTTCTTATCAAAAATCGCATTATAATAATTTGATAATTTTTCGAACGCTTTCATTCTTACGAAGACATAATTTTTCATCTTTTCCACAGGCGACTCGACAGATTTAATTGCCGTAGTAAGCTCATTCCTAAGGATATTGGCTTCATATAATACAACTGCTTCAAAGATTTCTTCTTTGCTTTCAAAGTAATAATAAATAGAGCTTTTACCCATTTTTAATTCCCGGGCTATCTCGTCCATGGTCGTTTTTCTGAATCCGTAGCGGCTGAAAATCTGCCCTGCAGCAATTATAACTTTTTTCCTAAATTCCTCTTTGTTAACCATATATCACCTGATTCAATATCATGTTTCCATGTATTTGCAAATTTAAAACATATAATGCTCAGTTCAAAATTTTCGAATTGATTGGTCGATTATTCGAAAGAGGCTTCTTTACCTATAATTATTGTAAATTTGATTTTCGATCTTATAATGTCTTAATCAACATGCTGGTCGGCGGTAAAAATTATCAAAGCATCTGGCTCGATGAATCAGATCCATCGGTAATTAAAGCAATTGATCAGCAAAAGCTGCCATTCTCGTTTGAGATTTGTGAATTTCGTTCTGTAGAAGATATTTATACGGCAATAAAGGATATGACCGTCAGGGGTGCGCCTCTTATAGGCGCGGCAGGCGCTTTTGCCATTTACCTGGCAACACTTGAAATGAATTCTGCCACAGACCCGGCACATCATCTTGAGAATGCTGCCCGGTATATTGTCTCCTGCCGCCCCACAGCTGTGAATCTCTCCTGGGCGGTAAATTATGTGATGAGAAAAATAAAAGAGAGGCCTTCCGGAATGTCATTTTCCGAAACAGCACTTGCGGCAGCCCTGGAGATCTGCGAGAAAGAAAAGGAAAACTGCAGAAAAATAGGTAGTTATGGCTTGCCGCTTATTGAAGAAATAAACAAAAGAAAGAAAGGAAAGCCTGTCAATATACTTACACACTGCAATGCCGGATGGCTGGCGTGCATCGATTATGGCACCGTAACAGCGCCTGTGTATTTTGCGCAGGAAGCAAAAATACCCGTACATGTCTGGGTTGACGAAACACGGCCAAGGAATCAGGGGGCCAGGCTTACAGCATGGGAACTTGGCGAATCAGGTATCTCTCACACACTTATTGCCGATAATACCGGCGGGCATCTTATGCAGCATGGCATGGTGGATATTGTTCTTGTCGGATGCGACAGGGCAACACGCAGGGGTGATGTGGCAAATAAGATCGGGACATATCTAAAAGCACTTGCCGCATATGACAATAAAATTCCGTTTTATTCAGTATTCCCCACAACATCATTCGACTTTGGCATTTTGGATGGGGTTGCTGAAATCCCTGTTGAGGAACGCGATCCGGATGAAGTAACAACTATTTCAGGATTATCCGGCAGAGATATTATTAATATACGCCTCTGTCCTGAAAAAACACCTGCTGTCAATTACGGTTTCGATGTTACGCCGGCAAAGTATATAACCGGTCTTATAACCGAAAAGGGCATTTGCAGGGCTGATGAAGAAGAAATTAAGAAAATGTTTTCCGATAAATTTCAATAACATGGAAGGGGTAGTAAAATTCAATTGTCACTGGAGTCAGTCGGGACCTGTTATCTCCGATGAACAGTATGAGATAATAAATTACTGGCGTGAAATACTTTATAACATGGACCTGATAGGGGCATATGAAAATGGAGTAGGCTTCGGGAATCTGAGCATGAGGATCAGGGGCGGGAATCAGTTTATAATAACCGGTTCTGCGACTGGTGAAATACCAGAACTGGAGCCGGGGCATTATGTTAAGGTAAACTCTTTCAATATTGACGACAATGCTGTGCAGTGTGTCGGACCGCTGAAGGCATCTTCTGAATCACTTACCCATGCAGCTATATACCTGGCAGAACCAGGGGCTAATGCAGTGGTTCATGTCCACAGTATAGATCTCTGGAACGAATTGATATATAAAGTCCCCACAACAAATCCTTCAATGGATTATGGTACAACGGGTCTTGCAAAAGACATTTTTCGTCTCTTCAGTGACTCAGACGTTTTTGAAAAGAGAATTATTGTTATGGCAGGCGACAGGGCCGGAATTCTTTCTTTTGGTCATGACATGGACGAAGCTGTAAATGTTTTGATGTCTTATCTCAGGAAGGAGAAGTGAGCCTGAAACTTTAGTTTGCCATTTGCATAATTTGCAACTAATATATAATATTGCAGTCCGTTTCCGGGCCCATAGCTCAGATGGTTAGAGCACCTGACTCATAATCAGGGGGTCGCTGGTTCGATCCCAGCTGGGCCCACCTTCGCCCTCCGAAGCTTTAGCGTAGGAGGGCTTCGCCATTTATAGAGGGCTTTGTAACGCTAAATCTTCTTCGGGCTTCGGTGGGCGCAGCCCACTGAAGCCTAGTAAAAAAAGTCTGCATTTTATTCTCTTAATAATTATTTCTATTTTTGATTATATATTTCATTGGTTACTCCAGTAGGATGACCATTGAAAATATTGTCATCGCTGTAACTATGTGGTTTGTATATATTTTAAAGTGTTCTGATAGTACATTTTATACAGGTTGTACATCAGATTTGGATGACCGTTTAAAACGACATTCCAAAGGAGAAAATACCTATACAAAATACAGATTGCCTGTAAATCTAATTACCTATATCGCTTTTCAAGACAAGTACAAAGCTTATAATTTTGAAAAATATTTGAAGTCAGGATCAGGCATTGCTTTTGCCGGCAAAAGATTACTTTAATTTTGAAATTTTTACTCCCAAAATACTCTTTGAAATCGTTATGTTTTCTTTTTGTGCCTGTTTGGTGCCAGGATTTGGTAGAAAAAAGTATGTTTCAGACGAAAAAAATGGAAATAGGCTTTCGCCGGATCGGTGTCTGTATTTTATCTTAGTTGTCGTCTCTCTTCTTAAGTTCTCCTTCAATTTTCTTTTTACCCAGATAAATTGGTATAAATATCACAATGCAAGCAGCAATAGGTACAAAAAGTGTATTAATGAAGCCTTTTCCAATTACTAAATTATAGATTATTACCGACCCATCAAATACTACAGCAGCAACTAAGATCACTAAAAGTATGTATGCATACTTTTTTCTTTTCTGAAGTTGTTTTGCGGAAAGATTTGCATATTTTCCTTTTTCCATAGTTAACTATTTTTTATTATAACTCCGGTTACATGCATAAAGAGACAGGAGTGCTATTACTATTTCAATTCCGGAAAAGATTCTTATCATGAGAGTATCAAAGGTTTTTCTTATCTCATCAACCGGCCATTTGGAAACGTAAAATCCCCATATACTTAGTAAAATTAGAATCACCGACAAAACTACAAGCAATACTTTAATTATCAAACTGTCTCTTTTATTTATAATTCCAATTCCAAATAGCAAGATGGTGATTACTATTTGAATACCTATCAATATCCATTCACTTGTCAGAGTAATGATTCCTTTCAACGAAGGGACTACAGTAGTAATAATAATTCCCAGAGCAATAACAGAAAGCAACGCTCCTGAATATGGCAGATGCTTCCAGCTTTTTACACGGGTGAAAATACCAATTATACCGGTCATTATTCCGGCCATACAACCAATTCCTGCTGTCATTGCAACATCTTCATTAATAAAAGGCCACATGATGTCAAGGGCGAGAATTACAAAGCATACTACTGTTAAAACCACAAAAGAGGCAGCTTTTTCCCAGGGATGCAATACTGTAAAAAAAAGAAAAATAATCCCTGCCAGGAGCATCGCAATCATTGGTATATTGTCACCTGTACCTACAATTAATGAAACTGTGATTAATAAAGCTGAGGTTGCAAATAGGATAATAGTTTTCTTAATCTTATCGGGTTTAAATAGAGAAATGATGTGTTTTATCATGGTAAGGGATTTTAGTTATCAAATTTACACCATTAAGAAACCGAAGTCAAATAAATTTGAGTCACATCTTAATAAATCCAGGGAGTCAAAACCCATTCAAGTGTTCCCAGACCTTCTTTTAAAGTGGCCAAAGAAGGACGGATTTTCTTGATTGAAAAAATGAGTTGGAAATATTCCTTCCCCAACAAGAGCATCATCTTTACAATTTGGAGAGTAGACCCGAATTGTAGATTCACTTCTGCTTAATCAGCACTACGCCATTAAGAACCATTTTCATTGTGTCCCCGTCCATATAAGGATTCCTGTTAATTCTGTATTCCCTTGCCCGAACAGTTGGTTTACGAATTATTAAAACACTGTCATCTCTAAACCCAACCAGCATATCCGTGGCATATTCTGGTGTTATCCCAATAATTAATTTCATATTATCAGAATTCAGTAAAAGATTATGTTCATAAACATCTGCTGTCCCAGAAGCTTTGATATTAACCTTAAATCCTGAGCTTGCTTGCCATACTCCTTCGAATGCTTCCTTCCCTTTTGGAATGGGTTGGGGATTACTGCAAGAAAGGCAGAAGGAATAAAAAATACCAGTCAGTATTACACCCTTTAATAAGATTTTTAAAGACCTTAGTTTCATTGCCAGATTATAATAAGGAATTATTTTACGGTTAATTATCAAAGTTACACCAAAAAAAAAGATGAAGTCAAATAAATTTGAGTCACATCTTAATAAATCCAGGGAGTCAAAACACATTCAAGTGTTATCAGACCGCCTTTTGAAGTGGTCAAAGAAGGTCAGATTTTGCAATTAGGGATAATAACAGACTTTTAACACATCATTTATGGGCAAGGATGGAACGACGATCATTTCTGGACCTGATAAGACCAAGCATATCTGATGATCATGTCTTCAATATCAAATTTGCTCGGTCTGGCTCAAAAAAGGGGAGACTGGGATTTGAAATTTTATTTTACATAAGGTCAAACAATTCCTAACTTGCATTATTCACCAATTTGGGATTAAAATGAAATCACAAAAGAATTTATTGTCTCAGTTTATGCTAAATAGACTTTCACTCCTGGCAGTATTCTGTATGTTGATTAGTCAGGTTACTGTTACATCACAGTCATCAAATAAGATTATGGTCGGCACTATTGTAGCGGAATCCGGAACCAAGGTCTCAGGAATTATTGAAGTACCCCAAGGAGTTGATCAGGGGACTATAATCCCTGTCAGCATAATCAATGGATCAAAACCTGGTCCTGTTTTGTCTTTAATTGCAGGCCAGCATGGGACAGAGTATGTTCCTGTAATAACCCTGCAAAGGCTATTGTCAGCAATAAATCCAGGCGAAGTATCAGGTACAATAATAATGGTTCATATTGCAAATGTCCCCTCATTTAAGGAACGCAGAATCTATTATAACCCTATAGACGGGAAGAATCTGAACAGGCAATATCCTGGGAATAAAAATGGAACTGTAACTGAAAAAATAGCAGATATCATTACCAGCCAGATAATTGATCAGTCTGACTATTTATTGGATCTTCATGGCGGGGAAATAAATGAAACCATTTTAAACTATGCTTGTTTTTATTATGATTGTCCAGATACCAAAATATGTGAGCAATCAGAGTTCCTGGCTCATGCTTTTGGCGGTTACTATCTGCAACCTTATCCTTATAATATAGTCGCTGATACAACATATTGGGATTATAATGATACAATTAAAAGTAAATATTGTGATTTAACTGCCGTGATGAGAGGTGTGCCTGCAGTATTTGTTGAAGCCGGAGGCAGAGGAAACAGAGACGAAGGTTCTATTCTTTACATGGAACATGGTATTACCAATGTCATGAAATCTTTAAAAATGATCAAGGGTGAAATAAATATATATGATCCTGTCATCTATCTATCACCAGAAGAGTCTGTTGTGAGTCAGGTTGATGGTTTGTTTTATTCAGAAGTAAGTTGCGGTCAGTATGTATCAAAAGACGCCATGTTGGGTTATACAACTGACTATTTTGGTAAAAGGATTGAAGAGTACAGGTCACCAATAACAGGAATTGTAATAATGGCTTATGATACCCCGGTTGTAAACAAGGATGAGAATTTGTTTTATGTTTCATTGCCAAGAGATAGTATTAGATAATTGTAAATTGTCATTACTGGAAAAGCCGGCACCACTGGCTAATCCACGCCGGAGTAAATTGACCACCTCTCTCCGGTTCAAATAGACCATCCTTCGGCTGAATTAAGTACTTGCTGTTAAATTATTTAGGCTTGCTGCAACTCAACCGGCCGGATGTGTTCAGGGCTTATGGTTTTTAAAGGCATATGAGAATTGTTTGAATAAGAGTAAAATAAGAATGGATTCAAACAAAATCAAATGTTTAAATTTGTTTGTTTATTATATCCCTAACTAAAAAGTTATGAAAAGTAAAAATCCCTACATCTGGCTCAGATGGATAGCCCGCGCTACCGGTACATTGATTGTGGTATTTACTCTTTTTATAGCAATAGGAGAATTTATCGATGGTCTGAAAAGATCCTCTGACCCTCCGCTGGCAGCATTCACTCCCCTTATGATGATTATTTTCATCATCTGGGGCATTGCCCTTTCCGGACTTGTGCTGGCATTATGGAAAGAAGGCCTGGGCGGTATCATCTCCCTCGCAGGCTTTATGCTGGTTTACATTCTTAATTTGTTTAACAAGGAAGCATCCATGAGGGGCAATGCCATCAGCATCTTCGTTATTTTCTCTATCCCCGCGATCCTGTACCTGATTTACTGGAAACTTAATAAAGATGATTTAAAGAAATCAGTTACTACAAAACCATAAACACCCTGATCTCTATAAAATGTTAAATTGTAATCACATTCAGATATTGATAAAATGGCAATAAATAATATAACAGGCTGAAAAAATTAGTCATTATGATGTCAAAACTCTTTTCTCCCCTGACTATCGGAAATGTTACTTTAAAAAACAGGATCGCAATGTCGCCCATGTGCCAGTATTCCGCAGAAAACGGATTTGCGGGCGACTGGCATATGGTCCATTACGGGACCAGGGCATCAGGCGGAGCAGGCCTGTTAATTATGGAGGCCTGCGCCGTTTCCCCTGAAGGGCGCATAACCCCGGGCGATTTAGGCATCTGGAACGACGATCATATGCCCGGGCTAAACAGGATTGTGTCATTCATACACCAGCAGGGTTCCGTAGCCGCCATACAATTGGCACATGCAGGCAGAAAAGCATCATGCGCGACTCCGCTTGCCGGAGGAAAACAGCTTGATCTCAATAAAGGCGGATGGCAGACAATTGCTCCTTCGGAAATGCCGTTCATGCCGGGAGAAAGAGCGCCTCAGCAGCTGAACAAAGAAGATATTAATAATGTTGTCAGCAATTTCAGAAAAGCCGCAGAGCGTGCACTTGCTTCAGGATTTAAGGTCATTGAAATCCATAGTGCCCATGGGTATCTTCTCCAGGAATTTCTATCCCCTTTAAGCAATCAACGGAATGACGAATATGGTGGTCTGTTCGAAAACAGGATCAGATTACTGAAAGAGGTTGTTTCGGCTGTAAGAACAGTCTGGACTGCGGGGAATCCTCTTTTTGTACGCATCTCGTCTACAGACTGGACAGAAGGAGGCTGGACGATTGAAGATAGCGTAAAGCTTGCTTTAGTTCTTAAAGAATCAAATGTTAATCTTTTAGATTGTTCATCGGGAGGGAATGTTTATAATGCAACAATTCCTTCAGCACCCGGCTTCCAGGTCCCTTTCTCAGATGCCATCAGGAAAACAGGTATTCTTACTTCCGCGGTGGGACTAATATCCAATGCCGGACAGGCAGAATCAATACTTCAGGAAAATAAAGCTGATCTGATCCTGATGGGAAGAGAGCTGCTCAGGAATCCTTATTTTCCACTTCAGGCCGCCAGGCAGCTTGGGGACGATATAAACTGGCCACGTCAGTACCTGAGAGCAAAATAGCCAATATTCAGCTCAATCTTTTCCCTCAGGCGCGCTCTCACACTTCCCCTCATCTTGCTTTGCTTTACCTTGTCATCCTCTCACCTCGTCTCCGGGTTCAGAAAGTAATTGACACCAAGGGTTTGGAATTCATTCGACTATTAAATAGATTTGTCGAAAAGCATATCATTCTGAATTAGTATGATTCAAAAGGGAAGATGGTTCTATCCGGGATTTCTGGTTTTTATGTTTATCCTCAATTCCTGCTCAGGGCCTTTGGAATGGCCGGAATCTCCTTTATATGTTTTCGAACAGGGAGAATCGGACACATTTCAACCAACAGACCTGAAAAGTGCACAGGAAGCGATCGCAGGACATTATGCTCACTATGATGTGGTGGCATACGAAGACACCACAACCAGAACAACCATGCGGACCTTTATCATCTCATACGGATTTACTGATTTTTACCTGGATGAGAACAGATTGATGCAGTCGGACCGGTTTGTGCATTCAGAACAAAAACTTAGTAGAAAAAATTCTAAATCAGTATTCAAAGACGAAGCCGTACAGGCCATAAAACCCAGGCTTCAGGAAGTTGAATTATTCCGGAAAGATGAAACCTGGCATATCTACAGGCCCGAGAGCCCAAGCCTTCTGGGAATCGAGGGAGACCCAATGAAATCCCTTTCGACCGACCCCCATGACCCGGATTTAACAGATCCTGATAATGACGGTCATCCCGGAGTTACCGTCCAGATCAGAGTGGGGAAATTTTTCAGAGGAGAGATCTATTTTACCCGAAGGGAGATTTTCAGCAATTACCTGACTATGAACAATAACGGAACCCTCAGTGGATATGTTATTGACAGATCTGAACAATTCGTTGTTGGAGCATCCAAGAAAATACTGAACCAGGAATCTAATAATATTCAGCATCCCGATAAAGGACTGAGTCCGGTCTTGCTGGTTAAAGTCGACCCTGACGTTGATACTTACGAAGAGCTTATGAGGATAAGAGATAATATCTTCCCGGAAGAACCGGAATTCTATCTAAAGAAAAAGATGAAATAAATCAAATCCAAAAACCTGTAAAATATGTTTGAGAAGCCAACAGAACAGGAAGAGAGATCTGCCGGGACGGGTTTAAATGCTGAAAACATAAAAGAATTATGGTCGAAAACCTACAATACCCAGGGAAAGCCTGATTGGTCACATATCCTCCCCTTTTACGATGAAAACATTTATTTCAGGGATTCTGTTCAGGAGCTTCGGGGAATTGAAGAATTTGTCGCAATGACCAGGCGGCTGACCGATCGTTCCAAAGAACTGTCAATGAATATTGTCAGAACCGCTCAGCAGGACAGGGATATTTTTATTGAATGGGAAATGACCATTAAGTTTAAGAAAAATCCCAGTTCAGTTATATACGGAACAAGCCGTGTAACCCTGAATGAAGAAGGGAAGATCATTGAACAGAGGGACTATTATGATCTCTGGGGAGATATCTTTGACAATATACCCCGGTTCGGTAAGGCTTACAGGAAGTTTATGAAAAAAAGATTTGGCTGATCCATTTATTTAGATTATGGCGTTACCAAAATATTTCAATGAGTATAGATGGCCGAACATTGCGGCCATGATCAAAAATAACAGGCGGAATCCAAAGATCTGTACTACTGATTTCAAGGATCGGCTTGTGGTTATAAGTGGTGCCACATCAGGGATAGGTTATCATACAGCCAGAAAATTTGCCTCGCATGGAGCAAGGCTTCTCTGCATTAACCGGAACGAGAAGAAAAGTGAGGCTTTGAAAGCCGAGATAGAGAAAGAATATGGTGTCAGCTGCGAGTATATCATTGCAGACCTGAGCAATCTGAAAGATATTTACAGTACCGCACAAAAGCTTTGCAAAATAGATACTCCGATTGACGTACTGATCCATAATGCAGGTATCTATCTTACCAAAAGGGAACTTACTGCTGAAGGATTTGACAAGGTTTTTGTAGTAAATCACCTTTCCTCATTCGTGATAAATATTCTACTGAGTCAAAAGTTAAAATCCCGGGAGAAAGCGAGAATCATTCTGGTCAATTCAGAGGGCCACCGTTTTGCTGCCTGGGGTTTACATCTCGATGATTTGAACTGGGAAAAACGACGTTATTCCGGATTGCAAAGTTATGGTTCGGCCAAGCTTGCCCAGCTTCTTTCGATGCTCCTATTTGCAGAATACTTCAGATCCATGGAAGTAACCATAAATGCCTTACATCCCGGCGCCGTAAGATCAGAGTCCGGACAGGAAAATGGCCCTGTTTACCGCTGGTTAAAAAAGCATCTTTACGATAAGTTCCTGAAGCCGGCTGAAATTTCGGCAGAGGCGATCTACTATCTTGGGGTTTCAGATGAAATAGAAGGTGTAACCGGAAAATATTTTAACCTGACCACCGGGGAAGAACCCGCACCCCCCGCACTTGACAAAGAGGCCGCATATGAACTTTGGGCAAAAAGTGTGGAAATGACCGGGGTTGAGGATATAATCAGCAAATCTTGAACCTGTATGGTTGAAAAGAAATTCCATTCAATAGTCGTTGGTGGAGGTATGGCCGGACTGACCTGTGCTGCCAGTCTCGCCAAAGAGGGCCGTCGCGTTCTGCTTATTGAAAAGAACAGGGAATGCGGAGGGCTTGTGAATTCCTTTTCACATAACGGGTTTCAGTTTGATACAGGGATCAGGGCTCTTGAAAATGCCGGCATTATTTTTCCCATGTTAAAGGAACTGGGCATTAAGCTCGATATTGTTAAAAGCCCTGTTTCGGTTGGTGTGGAAAAGGAGATTCTGAATATCAAAGACATTAATAGTCTGACAGAATACAAGTACCTGCTCAGGAGAATCTATCCTGAAAGTGAAGCCGAAATAGATCATATCATAAGAATAATCCGAAAGGTAATGAAGCATATGGATGTGCTTTATGGTATAGAAAATCCCTGGTTTAAAGATCTTAGTCGTGACAGGACCTATCTGTTTAAAGAGCTTCTGCCCTGGTTGCCCAAATTCCTGTTTACAATAGGAAAAATCAACCGGATGAATGTGCCGGTGGAGCCATACCTGGAAAAGATTGTTAAAAACCCCTCGCTGAGAGACATTATCTCACAGCATTTTTTTAAGAATACACCTGCCTTTTTTGCATTGAGCTATTTTTCCCTTTACCTCGATTATTTTTATCCCAGGGGAGGTATGGGCAAGCTTGCCGAAGCCGTGGAAAAAAGGTTTCTTGAATATGGAGGCGAGATCGCGAGGGAAACGATCATCGAAAAGGTATTGGCTTGCGATAAAAGGGTAACAGACCAGAATAATGTCAGCTATGGATACGAAAATCTTGTCTGGGCAGCAGATCTGAAAACTTTTTACAACATCACCAATACAGAGGGATTCTCCGGAAAGATCCGGTCGAAATTTGAAAAGGTTAAATCCCGCTTGCTGGAAAAACGGGGCGGGGATTCCGTTTTTACACTTTTTGTCGAAGTGGATGAACCTGTTGAG
>Ga0208980_10000380_pt1 | contig 24601 bp, 15 predicted proteins | sample WetSurMetagenome_3_FD_187993 | JGI IMG/M metagenome (GOLD analysis project Ga0208980, IMG submission 187993) | Wetland microbial communities from Twitchell Island in the Sacramento Delta, sample from surface sediment Aug2011 Site A1 Bulk (version 2) | ecosystem: Environmental > Aquatic > Marine... | reverse complement strand
CACGCCTGATCCGCTCCTGCCTGCAGAGCAAAGAGCCAGTTATTTGTACCAGCTTTTCCCCTCAGTTTCTTCTCTTGCGAGCGGCCGCGTGGAAATCCAATCCAGCATCCCGATCAGTGGGATAGCCATGACGCAAGAAGCGGTGAGTGGACAATTCTCTTCCCTCCCGCTGGGTTCCACGATCCGTACCTATAATGTAAACACTACAATTGGCGAAGTAAGCCTAGCAAGAATCGCGCTCTGGACGAACGGGCCTTTTGTAAACGGCTATCTGATTATTCAATACGGTATGCAGCGGGAATTGGTTCAGGTTTATGGCCAAATAAGCGGAGAGGGTAGCAATCAGACACTCAACTTGCACTTTGATACCAATAGCGAGCTGAGCGAGTATGAACAGCTGATTGGGTTTGCCCAAACAAATGCGCCATTTACGTGGAATAGCACGACTTTTAGCGGCGAATATATGGTAGTGGTTCCCGATTTCAGTTATTCAACATATGGCCATTTTACAGCCACTCTTGTCATCCCATAGCTGCGGTTGAGAACTGCCAAAAGAAAGGTTCTATCAAAATATTTGTGCGGGCCGGGCCGGAGCCCCGGCCCCACAAATCTTCATATGAGAAGGCTGCCCGGCCACCGACAAGGATGTCCTCCGGCGATTTGCTCAATTTCTTCTCAGGCATCAAAGCTTTCATAATTTGGCTGGACTTTTCGATTTATCCAAACCGTATCTCTTCTGGAAGCGCTCGATCCCTCTGCCGTGTCGACCAACTTCTGCTTTCCGGTGCAAAACGTGTGCCCCCTGAATAGAGCTCCAAACGAATTCCGCCTTGCGCTGCTCCGCTTGGTTTTAGCTGCCATCATCGCCAAGGATGTCGGTGGCTGGGCGGTTTTGAGGTGATTCAGAGTCTTCGAATTCACCCTCCAAATTCTGCGCAAAAATATCCTTAAAAGGGTGTATTATGCAGTTCGCGCAATAGGAATCTTCCTAAATACAAACTGGACATATAGACCGGAGAACGGTCTCGATATTTCGTTTTGTTTAGATCTCGCAACTAGTCAGAATTGCCAAATGGAGGCTACTATGAGATACAAAATAGCGATTGGGATTTTGTTTATCTGTTTATCTTCAAGCTTTGCTTTTGCTCAAGCGAATATCGATCAGCCTTTTCCCTTCAAGGACTTAATCTTTCCCGAGGTTGTTGCTGGGAGTGGCCTTGAATCCCTGGTCACTCTGAGCAACCGCGGCACGGCGACCTATAATGGCACTGCCTATTTGGTTCAGGGACAGGATGATGAATGGAACCCCGTTGTCAACGGCGTGTCGATCACTAATGGTCGATTTAACGTGTCCATCTTGCCCGGCAGGACCGTTACATACCTTATTACGGGATCAAGCCTCGAAGTGGGGGCAATGAGTATCGTTTCTATCGAAGGCATTATTGACGAAACTTTCCTGACCAACTATCTTGAAGGCAACCTGACCTATTTCATAACGTCAGGAGGTTTAACCACCGACAGCGTCGGTGTTCTCCCTGCTACTCCATTCGTGGCTGCGTCTCTGCCCTTCGACGATTTCTATGGCATCACGCTCGCGTTTTTGAATGCAGATTTTATGGAAAGACCTGCCAATATCACATTCAAGCTGTATTCCGACATTAACGTCTTGCTTGGTACCTACACGCCCAATCCACTATTGGCTTTTGAGCAAAGATCCAGTTATTTGTACCAGCTTTTCCCCGCAGTTTCTTCGCTTGCGAGCGGCCGCGTGGAAATTCAATCCAGCATCCCCATCTGCGGTGTAGCCATGACGCAGGCTGTGAGTGGACAATTCTCTTCCCTCCCGCTGGGTTCGACAATCCGAACCTATAACGTGGATAACCCAGGCGATGAGGTAGACTTTGCAAGAATCGCGCTCTGGACGAATGGGCCCTTTGTAACCGGCTATCTGATTGTGGAACTTAATTTCGAGCAGAAACTTTTCCTTGTATCTGGCCAAATAAGCGGAGAGGATAGCAATCAGAGGCTCTACTTGCACTTTGATGGGAACAGTGAATTTACCGGGTATGAACAGATATATGGAATGATCAGAACCAATGCGCCGTTTAGGTGGAGTGATACAACTTTTAGCGGCATATACTATGTGACGCTTCCTGAAACAGAAGAGGGATATTCAAACGCTTTTACAGCTACACTTTTCATCCCATAGCTGCGGTTGAGAACTGTCAAAAGAAAGGTTTTATAAGATAATTGTGCGGGCCGGGCCGGAGCCCCGGCCCCACAAATCCTTATGGAAGGGAGCGGAAATAGCTTACTTAAGCAATTCTTCCAATTGATCCAGTAACTCGCCGAATAGGTCCATCGTGTCCTGGATCGGTTGCGGTGAACTCATGTCAACGCCTGCCTTCTTGAGAGTCTCAATCGGGTAATCGCTGCCCCCGGCCCTTAGAAAGTCCAGATAGGCGTTCAGCTTGTTTTTATCCCCGCTCAACACTCCTTTAGACAACGCCGTCGAAGCGCTGTAGCTTGTCGCATATTTGTAAACATAGAACCCGCGATAAAAATGCGGCACCCTCAGCCAGTAACCATCGACCTCGTCGTCATACTCGAAAGATGGGCCAAAATATTCCTGCACAAGCTTTCTGTAGAGCTTGCTCATCGTGTCGTACGTGAGGGGCGCGCCCTGCTCGGCCTGTTCATGGATCAGCTTCTCATACTCCGCCCACATCGTTTGATTGATTACCGTACCCCGAATGCTTTCCAGGGCATTGTTCACCAGGAATAGCTTTTCCGATTTATCCTTGGCGTTTTTGCGCAGATAGTCGCTCAAAATGATCTCGTTGCTGGTGGAGGCGACTTCTGCCAGGAAGATCGGGTAGTTGAAGTACACGGGCGGTTGGTTGTGCTGCGAGAACCAGGTGTGCATCGAATGTCCCATTTCGTGGGCGACAGTAAACATTTCATCGTAGGTGTCGTTGTAATTGAGCAGGATGTAAGGATGCGAGGCATACACACCCATGCTGTAAGCGCCGCTCCGTTTCCCCAGCGTTTCGTATACATCGATCCACCGGCTCTGAAATGCCTGGGCCATCGGGTCCAGATACTCCTGATCCAAGGGCTCCAGCCCTTTGATAATCGTTTTAACTGCATCATCAAAGCCGATCTTGGGGGATTCGCCTTCAATCAGCGGCAGGAACGTATCGTAGAGGTGCACCTTGTCAATGCCCAATCTTTTGCGACGAATTTCCATGTAGCGGTTCAGCTTCGGCAGGTTGCTGTGAATTGTCGCGATCAGATTTTCATAAACGCTCACAGGAATATTGTCCGGCGCCAGCGCCGCTTCGAGAGCGCTGCCGTAATGCCGGGCGCGCGCCTGGAAAATGTCCTTCTGCACCGACCCCGCCAACGTCGCAGCCATGGTGTTTTTGTAAGCCAAATAGGTTGAGAGTGTTTTTTTAAAAGCGCGTTCTCTCAACGTGCGGTCGGTGGATCGCATGAATAGCGCGTACCGTCCCTCACTGAGCTGCAAGTCCTCCCCCTTGTCGTCTTTGATGGTGGGGAACGCCATATCCGCATTGGCAAGCATGGAGTAAGCTTCGCGCGGAACGGCGGTCACCTTGCCGCTCATCGCCATCAACTCCTCCTCGCGCGCGCTCAGAATGTGCTTTCTTTGCCGCAGCAGGTTGTCGATCCGGTGCGTATAAATTGCCAATTTAGGGTTGTTCTTGAGCCATCCCTTCAGTTTCCGTTCGGGCACTGCAAGCACTTCCGGCTCAAACCAGGATGACGCCTCATCAAGTTTGACGGAAAGTGTCGTCGCCCGGTCATACATGCCCTGAGGCCCGGGCTGGCGGGTGTCCTGATCTTTGAGCATGTTTGCATAAGCCGCGAGCTTATCCAGCTTGACCGAAACATCGTCGACCAGCGCCAGATATTTCAGCAGGGCTTCCGGCGAAGCGGCAATCGTGCCTTTCATTTTTTGAAGCACAACCTTGCTCTGCTCGCAGGCTTTATAGTCGGCTTCCCAGGCCTCCTGATTGGGATACATTGTGGTCAGGTCCCAGGTATATTTGGAGTCGACTTGCTGCCGCTCAGGAACCTTCCCCTGCCCGGGCTTTTGCGGCTCGGACTGCGCAACAGAAAATCCGATGATTACGACCAGAAGAATCAGGCTGAGAACGCGTAGGCAAAGAAACATGGCATTGCTCCTGCTGCATTTTTTTATATAGAGAATTGCGGGCATATTCCATAGAATGACAATATATTATAGATGTGCTGCGAGGCAAATCTTTGCTTGGAGCTTCACTTGAGCTCCAGTATAGTAGTGGGTCGCGGTTTGTCCTTAATCAAGTATGATTACTGACGTTGAGGGATGCACATGGCAATTTTCTTGCAGGAAGCGGAGATTGAAAAACTGGCAACAATGAAAATGGCTCTCGATGCCGTGGAGCAGGCATTCAAGCTTCAGGGAGAAGCAAAGGCCGAAAACCCTCCCAGACGGCGTTGCCGGATGGAAAAGGGCATCCATCATGTGATGAATGCCTCGTTGCCGACCTTGGGCTTCTCCGGCCTTAAAACTTATACCTCAGTCGCCGGCAAAACCCGGTTCCATGTGCTGTTGTATGGAATTGATGGACAGCTCCTGGCAATGATGGAAGCGGAGCGTCTGGGCCAGATGCGCACGGGAGCGGCCAGCGGAATCGCCACAAAATACATGGCGTGCAAGGATGCGACGCGATTGGGAATCATAGGGACGGGACGGCAGGCGCGCACTCAGGTGGAGGCAATTTGCCAGGTCCGGCCCATCGCCAGCGTTCTGGCCTACTCTCCGAACCAGGAGCATCTGGAGAAGTTCTGCGCGGAACTGACGAATTCCCTGGGAATTGAAGTCCGGCCGGCAGGAAGCCCTGAGGAAGCCGTCAAGGACATGGACATTGTGGTGACTGCAACGGACGCAAAAGAGCCGGTGCTCAAAGGGGAATGGCTTTCCAAGGGAACTCATCTGAATGCCATGGGCGCCAATTTCCTCGTGAAACAGGAGATTGACGTGGAGGCCGTTCGCCGAAGCGCCTGCGTCGTGGTCGACTGTGCCGAGCAGGCCAAACTCGAAGCCGGGGATCTCGCGCGCGCCGCCGAAGAAGAAGCGTTTTATTGGGAAGATGCCCGCGAACTCGGCCTGGTTGTGACTGGAGAATTCCCGGGGCGGGAAGACGACAGCGAAATCACGCTTTTTAGATCTGTGGGCATTGCCCTGGGAGATGTAGCTCTGGCAGTAAAAATTTACAAGGCGGCAACGAAGGCCGGCATCGGCCAGCCTCTGCCTTTCTGATCCCTCTCATCCATTCCGGCTATCGGAATGCCAGAGTGCACAAGCTGTTTCAGCAGGCTTCACCCGCCTGGATCGAAGCAGGAGCAATGTTGCCGCAATCAGAATTCCTGTGCTCAACACACCACCTTCAGGACCATAAGAGCCTCCCGTGATCCATGCGGACCCTCGCTGGGATAGTTTTATCATGGCATCCGGCACGGCTACCCCGCTGACTGGATAACCGTAAATAAACCCGAGAGTAAGATTCCATGTCATGTGCAGGCTGGTCGGGAGCCAAAGTGAACGTGTTTTAAGATAGGCAATCGAGAGCCAGATTCCCGCCAGGATGGTATTGAGCAGTGCGATCACATCGACATGCGGGTTATTGAAGTGGCCCAGGGAAAAAAACATGGCGGAAATACAGACAGCCCCTGTTTTTCCGACGCCCTGCACCAGCACTTGAAAAGCATAGCCGCGGGCCAGCAACTCCTCCATGGCAGAACTAAGGCCGAAAAAGGCCAGGTAATAGGCTAGCATCAACAGCAGGCGGCCGGCATGGAATCCGGTCCAGGACAAGCTGACGCAACCGGCGATCCATTCAATTCCGAAAAGGAATGAAATCATGATAAAAGCCAGCAGGATTCCCTGCGCAACCTCAACCCCTGTCCGAATGTGAATCGAGTAGCCCAGCGTTCTTAAAGGAAGTTTATCGAAAAGGCGCAGCATTATGAATGCTGCAAGAATGGCTGCAGCACATATCAGGGCATAGGGCGCTATCTGATCGAGCCGAGAAGCATTCGTTGCCGCCGGGAAAAGGCTGGCCGCGATCGGCATATATCCTGCCAAGAGAGCGGCGCTCCCCAGCGCGCACAACAGGAGATAAAACAAGACTCGCCAGCCGGCTCTTACCTGGCCCTGATCATCAAAAACAATCCCGGAAATTTTCACGCGCGACTGCCCCGGCAGCCTGTTGCAAGTCAATGGCCGTGCTTCCTACGCGAAATGTGGGGATTGCGGAAAAGGCAAACGGACATCGATCTGCATGCATGGCGCTAAATGTTACATGTCACATTACTTGACAACAACGTCATAGGAGAGTATAAACCATCTCTCTATATCTCTAGTGATCTAAGGAATGTTAACATTTGCTCCCGTTTCACCATTCGAATCAAAACGCCGGCATTGAATCGTTTCATTACTGCCCAGATCACACAGCCATAATATTTTATTTTGAATTGAAAGAAATCCTGATTGCGAGCCCAACGCTTGCTTCAGGTCATTTTAGGAGGAATGAATGTCACTTGATGTAAACAATACCCATCCTGCTGCGGCGGGAAACTCGCAGACGCAGGGCGGCAAAACCCCATCCGAAGAGATCTCCCAGATGGGAGATCAGGAGGAAAATAGTTTCGAGAATCTACTGGCAGCCTACGAAGGCCGAACGCAGAGCTTTTCAGAAGGCGAAGTCATTAAGGGAAAAGTGATCGCAATTTCCGGCGGAGGTGTGATCATCGATGTCGGATTCAAGTCTGAAGGGGTCATCCCCATTGAGCAGTTCATCGATGATCGCGGTCAAGTAGGCGTGAAGGTGGGTGATTCCATAGATGTTTTCCTGGAATCAACTGAGGATTCGAACGGCCACGTCGTCCTTTCCCGCGAAAAAGCGGAGCGAATGAAGATCTGGGATGAGATCGAGCAGGCTTACCGCGAAGGGACCGTGGTCAAAGGCCGGGTCATCGAGCGCATCAAAGGGGGCCTGGCGGTGGATATCGGAGTGCGCGCCTTTCTCCCTGGCTCTCAGATAGACATGCGTCCGATCCGCAACCTGGACAGTTTGCGCGGCGAAGAATTTGAAATGCGGGTCATCAAGGTCAATAAGAAACGCGGCAATATCGTCCTTTCTCGAAAAGCTGTTCTGGAAGAGTCGATGAAGGAAGAAAAGGCCAAGACCATGGAGGTCCTCGAGGACGGTAAAGAGATGGATGGCGTCGTCAAGAACATTACGGATTACGGCGCATTCATTGATCTCGGGGGCGTGGATGGCCTTCTGCACATCACAGATATGTCATGGGGGCGTGTCAACCATCCTTCAGAGCTGTTTTCGGTGGGAGATAAGCTGAGAGTCAAAGTAATCAAATTTAATCGTGAAGACGGCCGCGTTTCGCTGGGCTACAAGCAGCTCACCGAAGACCCTTGGCTGCATGCCGATGAGCGTTATCCCAAAAATATTCGCATCCAGGGCAAAGTGGTCAGCCTTACCGACTATGGCGCATTCGTAGAATTGGAGCCGGGAATCGAGGGACTGATTCACATCTCCGAAATGACCTGGAACAAGCGGGTAAAACACCCGTCGAAGATCGTTAATGTCGGCGATTCAGTGGAGGTTATTGTTCTGGACATCGATACTGAAGCCCGGCGCATTTCCCTCGGGCTGAAGCAAACCGAGCCTAACCCATGGGACGTCATCGAAACACGCTATGCGCCCGGCACCGTAATCACGGGCAGGGTGCGCAATGTAACCGATTTCGGCGCCTTCATTGAGGTTGAAGAAGGGATTGACGGCCTGGTCCACGTGTCCGACATGTCCTGGACTAAGCGGATAAAACACCCATCGGAAGTGCTCAAGAAGGGGGATGAGGTGCAAGCCGTAATCCTCAGCATCGATGCCGCCAATCAGAAGTTGTCGCTGGGCATAAAGCAGCTTGAGCCCGATAAATGGGAGGATTGGTTCAGCCGCCACAACCTGGGCGAAGTCGTACGTGGCAAAGTAGCGCGCATGACCAATTTCGGGGCCTTTGTCGAGCTGGAAGAGGGAATTGAAGGGCTATGCCATGTTTCCGAGCTGGATGAGAAACACGTGGAGAAACCCACAGAATTCCTCAACGTAGGCCAGGAAATTGAAATGAGGGTGATTAAACTCAATCTGCAGGAGAAAAAGATCGGTTTGAGTTTGAAGGCAATGAAAGAGGATGAACCTCGATTGGAGTTCACTTCATATATCGCTTCGGCGGATTCGGGGAATGCATCTATGGGTGAACGCCTGGGCGAACAATTGCAGCGCCTGAAGAGGAGCGAATCCGAATAGGATGCTCCCGGAGGGTATTCGACAATGCCCGACAAACGCTCAAATCTGATTCTTTGGCTGGTCCTGGGAGGAGGCGCACTCCTGTTCTTCTGCCTCCTCCTTGTTTCTCTGATCGTGTATTACACACGGGACAGTGATTCCTCCTTATCGTCCTTTGCCTTGTCCTCCCAACAAATCGCCGTGCTAGAGGTAGAGGGGCTCATAGCCGATTCAACGGACTTCGTCGATCAACTCAAGGAGTACGGCGAGCGTCCCTCAGTGAAGGCCGTGATATTGCATCTCAACACGCCGGGCGGAGGAGTTGCCGCGTCGCAGGAGATGTTCGAAGCCGTGAAGAGGTTTCGATCCGAAACCGGCAAGAAAGTTGTCGTTAGCATGGCGTCTGTGGCCGCTTCCGGGGGCTATTACCTGGCTTGCGGCGCCGATAAGATCTTCGCTAATCCGGGAACTGTTACCGGCAGCATTGGCGTTATCGCTGAATGGTATAATTACGGCGAGCTTCTGAAGTGGGCTAAGACCGCCGATATAGTCATCAAAAGCGGCCCTTTTAAAGACGCGGGGTCAGGCACCAGGCCGCTTACGGAGGAGGAGAGGGCCTACATGCAAAATCTGGTTGATAACATGTACAGCCAGTTTGTTTCCGCGGTCGCCAGTGGTCGTAAAATGAATGAAGCTGTGGTGCGAAAGCTTGCCGATGGAAGAGTTTACACAGGTCAGGAAGCCAAGGTAAACGGCCTGATCGATGAAATTGGAACCTTTCAGGACGCCGTCGAGGCAACAGCCAAAATGGCGGGAATAAGCGGTAAACCCCGCTTGCTCAAGCCTCCCAAGGCGAGTGTCTCACTTTTGGATATGCTTCTTGGAAATTCCAAATCTGCCCTTTCCCTTATCCCGGACCGTTCTCAATCCAACATCAGATTTCAATATCTCTGGAGATAGATTGCAATGACGAAAGCAGAATTGGTTGAGGAAGTAGCCAGTCAATCCGATTTGACTAAGAAGGACGCTGAGGTCATCGTTCAAACCGTTCTCGACAGTATTACCGAGTCACTGCAACGCGGCGAGAAAATAGAGCTGAGAGGATTCGGATCCTTTCGCATCCGCAACCGTTCTTCGCGTCAGGGGCGCAATCCCAAGACCGGGAATGGCGTCAGCGTTCCGGCCAAGAACGTGCCCTATTTTAAGCCCGGCAAAGAGATCAAGGACCTCATAAACCCGGAATAGATTTCAGGATGCAGTTGGGCAAAGCCTAAGGGAACTGCGCTCAGGTGAGGAGTCCGTTCAACGATTGGCACTCGACGAATCCCCTGGTCAGAGGGGGTTTCTTCAACCTGAGTGGTGGGTACTGTGGGCTGTAACTAATTGTATTGACTATGGATCACCTCTGGACGCCCTGGCGTTTCGATTACATCAATAACATCGGGAAAAGCGACGACGGCTGCGTTTTTTGCCGGATTCTATCCGAAGATCGGGATGAGGACAACTACGTAGTCGCGCGCGGCAGGAATCTCTTCATAATCCTGAATCTCTTTCCGTATACCGCTGGCCACCTTCTCATTGTGGCCAACCGTCACATTCCGTTCCTGAGCGACGCCACCGCCGCGGAACTGCATGAATTTCTCGAGCTGGCGCAACAATGCGAGCGAGCGCTCAGGACCGAGTATCAACCTGAGGGCTTCAATCTTGGATTCAACCTCGGCCGTTCGGCAGGTGCGGGGGTTGCCAGCCATCTCCACATGCATGTCCTGCCCCGCTGGAGCGGCGATGCGAATTTTGTTTCAGTATTGGCTGAAACCCGCGTCCTGCCTGAATCTCTGCCCCAAACCTGCAAGCGGCTTCGCCCGCATTTCACCCAGCCTTTCCAGCAGAGCGCACCGCAGGGGCGCTGAGAGCGCAGAGAAAAGCAACCTATGGTCTCTGCTATCTCTGCGTTCTTTGCGTCTCTGCGGTGTGCCGTTATCTTTTGCCTGCGTGTGAGAGTTCCTGGGAGACACATTTTCGTTTTCAATCTGCAGCAAAATCGATTCGTGCCAGAGGAATTTTCATTTTTTTTCATTTTTTTTGGGGCGTGGATTCGAGTCAATAGGCCCCGGCAATCTTATTCGAATTTAGTTTGAGACATGATCGCAACCCGCATGCAGATTGAAGAAATGGAAATTGGGGCACAACATCTTCCTGCCTGTTTGCTGCCCCGGCTCCCGGTTTCACCGCGAAAAATCGGGCGATTTCCAGATTCCGGTTCTGGAGGAAAGCCGCAATATTTTTCTTGATTTTTTTTGACTTGTCGGTGCGGAGGCGGCTACCCCGTCAAAACCGCTCTCAGTCTACATCGAGATTTTGAAATTCGTTTTATCCGCCTCATTTTTTCCAATTTCCTATAATTATTTTCTAAAATATTTCGGATTTCGCCACCGATTCCAGGGCCGCTGTTTTACGCTGTTTTTGGACAACCACTGCCTTGAAACCCAGTGGTCATAAGGGTTTCATGACTCGCGTGGAAACGGAAAAAAAACTGTTGCAATGCAAAAAATCGCATGTTACTTTGTCGCCCGTTGTTGAGCGAAAACGCTTCACGATAATTAAGAAGCCCATCATCGCAAAGCCAAAATTTCGTTCTTTGTGAGCAGTCGGCAACGCCAAGTTACGGCTGTTCGATAGGCCTTCTTTTTCCACAGGTTGTGAATAACCTGTGGAAATCTATCTTGCGTCCCGCAAACCCGGAGACATTCTCAAAAGGGTTTGTAAGGAAATGACATACATATGCGTCAGGCTCCCAAACGCCCGGTGAGGTGATTTTTGCGCCTGTGGTTGATGCCGTATGTCCTTTCTTGACAAGCTCTAATAGCTCATGGGCCTTTGATATGCTGATTGCTGCTGCTACCGTCATTGATGTTTGGGATCAGGTGCTGTTGGGTGTAGGTAAAAGAGTAAATCAGCAGTGCTTTGACACCTGGTTCAGGCCAATCATATATAAAGGCTGTGATAACGCATTCCTCCGTTTGACGGTTCCCAACGAAAGCTTCAAGCAGTGCCTTCTCGAAAACTATTCGGAAGTTCTCCAGCAGGCAGTTGGAGAAGCGGCGGGCTTGGATTTGAAGCTGAACATATCCGTTGGAGCACCTCTGAATCGGGAAAAGACTCTCCTGGCTGGCGAGCCCGCGGACCCCGCTCTACCCCCGCCACTGTTGAATGCCAGATACACCTTTGATTCCTTTGTGGTAGGCGCCAGCAATCAATTTGCCCAGGCGGCAGCCAAGGCTGTGGCAGATCAGCCCTCAAAGGCTTATAACCCTTTGTACATTTACGGCGGCGTGGGGCTCGGCAAAACCCACCTTATGCATGCCATCGGGCATCAAATCCTCCGACAAAACAGCAAGATGCGTCTGACGTACATGTCGTCGGAAAGATTCATGAATGAATTGGTGAATTCGATCCGGTACGACAAGACGAATCAGTTTCGTCAGAAATACCGGAACATCGACATCCTGCTCATGGATGATATTCAATTCATTGCCGGCAAGGAACGGACGCAGGAGGAATTCTTTCATACCTTCAATGCACTTTACGACGCGCAAAAACAAATAGTAATCACAAGCGATTGCCCGCCGAGAGAAATTCCCACCATTGAGGAGCGCCTGCACTCGCGCTTCGAATGGGGGCTTATTGCGGACATCCAGTCGCCCGACCTTGAAACCAAGCTCGCCATCCTCAAGAAAAAGGCGGATGCCATGCGTCTACCGATTTCTGATTCAGTGGCGATGTATCTGGCCAGCTGTGTCCGCTCCAATATCCGCGAGCTGGAGGGGGCGCTGAATCGCCTTGGCGCACGCGCATCCCTGGACGGAATGGATGTCATGGAAATCGATGTTTCCTATGCCAAAGATGTGCTCAAGGATATCGTTGCCGAGGACAAAAATATCATCTCCAGCGAAATGATCATTCGTGCGGTTTGCGCTCATTTCGGTCTCAGATCATCCCAACTTAAAACAAAAAGCAACGCCCGCCTGATCACACAGCCCCGGCAGATCGCGATGTTTTTGTGCAAACAGCTGACCAAGATGTCTCTTCCTGAGATCGGGAAAGATTTCGGCGGAAAACATCATACGACGGTATTACATTCGATCCGCAAGATCGACCAGCAGCAAAAGAAGGACGCCGAGGCCGCGTCCGTCATCCGAAAGATTGTTCAATCCATCAAATGAATCCCCCCACAGATGTTTCCATCCGAAAATAGGCAGGTAAATCAAAGCGAGAAGAAAGAAAGTCGCGAGAGAACCCGGCGCCGGCTGATATTTACACTGTTTTTGTTCTTCCTGGATTATCATGCCCCGGTTCGGTGACTTTGGCGAGAGAGGCTATAGTCATTTCTTTCAAATGCAAGGAGAACTGATCAATGAGCTCTAAGAATTCGAAAATCACGCGGCGAGATCTCATGCTCGTCGGTTCGGCCGCGCTTGCTGTGCCGATGGTTGCCGGTGCGGCAGCCCCGGCCAAGACCGCGGCGGCCGCCAAGCCAGCGGCGGCGGCTCAAACAATCTACTTCATCGGCTATAATTGCATCGGCTGCCAGGTTTGCCGGATGAACTGCCCGGCGTCCGCGATCGATTTCGGCGATGACCGGAATGTGATCAACCAGAAGAAGTGCATCCACTGCGGAACATGTTACGAAAACTGTCCCTTGTCGGCCATTTCCGCCAAGTAAACCTTACATAAGGAGATCGATATGGCAACGACTACTATGACGTGTGATTTGGTCGTGCTTGGTGGTGGTGGATGCGGTCTGGTCGCCGCCGCGAAGGCGGCGGACCTGAGCGGCAAGAAGGTCATCGTTTTGGAGAAGGCAAAGAAGGTTGGCGGCGCAACTACGTTCGCCCACGGCTTTGGAGTGCGCGACTCAAAGTGGAAAGCAGCCTCCGGGCAGATCGCCAGCGAATCGCAGGACATCTCCGGCCAGCTCTTCGATTGGGCGCTTTCAAAGGGTGCCTCCGACAAGTGGTTCACCTTAGCCACGGCCAACAGCGGAATCCCCATGATGGGAGGGGGCGGGATCGCCATGCTGGAGCGCATGGATCCGTATAAGAAGCATCCCGATGGCTCGATTGGACCGGGTTGGTGGGGAACCTACATGGTCGAGTCGATGGTGGAAATCTGCAAGAAGCTGAATGTCCCGATTCTCACCGGGACCCGCGCCAAGGAATTCCTCTTCGACGCGAACGGCAAGATCACCGGCGTCCTGGCCGAGACGAAAGACGGCCAGCTTCAGGTCAACTGCAAGGCCTGCTTCATCGGCGCGGGAGGATTCGCAGCCAATGAGACAATGGCAAAGAAGGTGAACCCCGAGCACTTCAACGGCAAGCCTATGCACCGTTTCTGCCCCTCCACCGACGAAGGTGATTGTATCCTGATGGCCGCGAAAGCCGGGGCGTTCACCGACCTCAGCAACGCCTATATCCTGGTCGGCGGTCCGGCGCACCATCCTTACTCGTACTCGATCTACCGCATAATGCGGCAGCCCGAGGTGGTTACAGTCGACCTCAACGGCAAGCGCTTCTACGACGAAACCGGGGAATTACTGAACGGTTACACCGAGCTGGGCAAGCACCCCAGGGCCGAATCCTACGGCATTGCCGACTCGGACGTGGTCGAGATGTGCGGCAAGAGGCTTATCGCGAGCCCGCCGGAGCCGAGCGACCTGCCAGTTCTCAATCGCTTCAGGGAGGAGATCGCATACGAAGTCGCCCTGGATGAAGGAGGATCCAAGGGAAACCACGTCAAGAAAGCTGATACTCTGAGCGAGCTGGCGTTGAAGATGGATATTGACCCCGTTGCCTTTGTCGCTACCATCGAGAAGTACAATGAGTTCTGCGCCAAGGGGAAGGACGAGGAGTTCGGAAAGGCTGCAGCATCACTCAAGCCTGTCAGCAAACCGCCCTTCTATGCCTTCTGGGGGCAGCGTTTCTCCGAAACGTCACACGGCGGCATCGCCGTCAATGACAACGGCGAAGTGTACGACAAGAACGGCAAGATCATTCCCGGCTTGTTCGCGGGCGGCGATGGAACGACAATCTTCGGCAGCCGCCGCGGCATGCGCGGTGGTGGACCACCGAGCGGCGGGCCTACCGGACAGGGGGGTGCAACGGGTGCCGCACCTGGTGGAGCGGCGGGTGGACGTGGCGCCGCTCAAGCCGGAGCGCCTGGAGCCTCCGGTCCCGGACAGGGTGGAGCTCCCGGAGGAGCTCCCGGCGCGGGGGGCGGCCCTCCCTTGGGCGGTATGGGCTCCCGCGGTGGCACGGGTGAAGCCGCTCACCCCGTTCTCGGCGTTGGCTCTCCCGGCGGCGGCCTCTCTGCCGCATTGACGAGCGGATATCAGGGTGGTATTACCGCAGGGAACTACGTGAAAAACCTCTAAATGCACAGATGCCCGCGGGCGCATTTCCTGTTCTTTGTTGCAGTACGTTTATCTTTTGGGTTTTAAAATCTGTGGGAGCTTTGAATACCCCGCCTCATCCGGGCGGGGTATTCTATTTTGGGGCTATGATCAGATATTTCGCTGCCGCGCCCCCTATCTTTCTAGAGTGTTTTCAGCCAAATATTGCGGAACTAAGCCCTCATGTTGGTCCCTTCAACCTGAAGCGCGATGATTCCTTTGCTCTGGCGCTTTGAGGCATCGTCGTCAATGTTCACTGTCAGAACTCGGCCGTTTGAATGAAATGTTGGCAAATGGCCTACTCCAAGTATAATCAGCCCCAAATTGATACTGACGTCGGGAGTCATGAAATGACAAATGGTGCACGCAGGGATGGAAAATACGAATGGTTCACCCCGGGGGATATCAACGGCTTTTTCGGCCTCATGTTTGACAACATGACTGTCCTGTCTTTTCTGGCCGCTACCCTGATCATTGTGTTCAATTTTCCCGCCGACATTGTCTACAAGAAGATGTTCCCGGGTACTGCATTTGGGGTCTTGCTTGGCGATCTTGTTTATACATGGATGGCCTTCCGCCTGGCGAAAAAAACAGGGAACACCAAGGTAACAGCGATGCCCCTCGGTTTGGACTCTCCTTCAACTATCGGGCTGGTCCTGACGGTGCTTGGTCCCGCTTTTGTCGCCATGAAGGCTAATGGACTTGGTGATCACGATGCTGCGATGATGACCTGGTATATAGGCATGGCAACTATGGTCAGCATAGGGGTCGTCAAGCTCATTCTCTCCTTCGCCGGAAATTGGGTTCAGAAGATGGTGCCTCAGGCAGGGCTATTGGGATCTCTCGCGGGAGTCGGGATAGCGCTCCTCGGTTTCATCCCCATGGTTGAGGTTATGGGTATTCCTCTTGTTGGAATGATTGCCCTCGGCCTCATTCTCTACACGCTGGTGGCAAAAATTCCTTTGCCCAGGAATTTCCCCGGGGCCTTTGCTGCAGTGGCGCTGGGGACGGTTCTCTACTATCTTCTGGCACCAATAGGATTGACTGGAGGAACCTATGCTCCGCCGACGGGCGAACTGCATTTTGGTTTTCCACTACCCACACTGGGATTTGTGAAAGGATTCGTCGAGTCGCTCAAGTACCTACCGATCGCTCTACCGTTCGGCATTTTGACCGTTGTTGGGGGCATCAATGTAACCGAGAGTGCCCGGGTGGCTGGGGATAATTTCAATACCAGGGATATCCTGCTGACTGAAGCCGTGGCCACATTGTTCGCCGGACTTTGCGGAGGTGTCGCCCAATCTACCCCTTACATCGGCCAGCCGGCCTACAAGCATATGGGCAGCCGCGCGGGCTATACGCTGTTGACGGGTCTGTTCATCGGCCTGGGCGGAATTCTGGGGTATGTGGGTTTCATTGTAGAACTGATACCAAGTGCGGTTATTGCGCCCATCCTCGTTTTCGTGGCGCTCGAGATCATAGCTCAGGCCTTCCTTGCCTGCCCTGCCCGCCATGCCCCGGCCGTGGTCATTTCCTATTTCCCCACAGTGGCCCGCCTCCTGCAAATAAAATTCTCCAACGTAGATCTGGCGCCGCTCGCAAATTTTAACGCCCTGCTGGTTGCCCCGGGAAAAGAACTGCCGGAGTTGCTTGTCACAGTAGCTCTGGGAAACGGGTTCATCCTCACGGCCATGCTTTGGGGCGCCTTCGTAGCCGAGTTGGTCGATCGCAGGTTGAAGGCTGCGGCGCTCTATCTGGCTATATCCGCAGGGTTCACCTTTTTCGGGATTATTCACTCCGCGTCGCCCAACGGCAACATATACTTGCCCTGGAACCTGGGAGAGCCCTTCCGACAGATTCCATACCAGTTTACTGCCGGCTATGTTGCGCTGGCCCTCCTGATATTCATGCTTTCCTTTACGCAGGCGAGCAAGGCGCGTCTCCCGGAGCACACCTAGCCCGTTATTCTCACAAGGATCAACAGATTAAACGCACGCGGCATTGGGATTACCTGGCATTTCCACAGCGACATCGCATTAATGGTGTGTGAATTTTCCAGCATGAATAATCATGCACAGGAATCGCGGTTTTTCCACAAGCTGCCGGCTGCTTTCCCGACCTCTATGTCTTGACAACTGCATTTCTTGGCCCGCTTTTCCACAATTCCACAGGACCTACTAGTTATTCTAGGCTATAGTAGAAATAAATATTGAAAGAAGAATAACAAAAGCACGGATGTGTTCCATGTACCCCAAATTGTTTTTTGCGAACAGGCGGGGATCAACCTTTTTGCCGCGAACACACCCGATGGCTCTGTTCGAATCCGCTGATTGAGTGATGCTTATTTTGCGTCTTTTGCTATAATCGGTTCATCATGAGCTAAACCGTTACAGTATTATTTCCAAGGAGCGTGGATTCATGGAATTCACTGTTAAAAGGAACGCGCTGTTAGGCGAGTTAAATCTGGTCCAGGGCGTAATTGAACGCAAGAGCACGATTCCGATTCTTGCAAACATTCTTCTGGAAGCTGCCAACGGAAGTCTGAACATCACGGCAACGGATCTTGACGTCAGTGTTTGCTGCGGCTGCCCGGCAGAAGTGCTGGCCGATGGCACAACATCGGTTTCGGCGCGCCATTTGTTTGATATTGTGCGATTGTTGCCGGAAGACGCAGATATTCATTTTTCGCTTCTGGAAAACGATTGGGTGAAGCTGCACTTCGGCAAGGCGGAATACAAGGTTGTGGCCCTTCCGAAGGAGAATTTTCCCTCTATTCCCGAATTCTCCGGCCCCCAGCTGTCAATACCCGGTTTTATGCTCAGCGCTTTGATACAGCGCACGATGTTTGCCATAACGCAGGAGGAATCCCGCTATTCGCTGAACGGCGCATTATTGACCATACTGCCGCAGGAAATTAGAATGGTCGCCACCGATGGCCATCGGTTGGCTTTGGTTTCCAATAGCATTGATATTCCGAGTGTGGATTCCGAAAGCAGTGCTTTGATTCCACGCAAAACCCTCGTGGAGATTCAGAAACTGATTGGGGACCAGAATAGTGTTGTGCAGTATGGGCGCGATGAGAACCACCTGTTCTTTACAGTAGGGAGCAAGAGGATTGTTTCGCGAATCCTGGCCGGACAGTTTCCTAACTACGAAATGGTTATCCCGAGGGAAAACGACAAGAGTATTCTGGCCAGCACACAAAATTTTGCCGAAGCCGTCCGGCGCGCCAAGGTGATGTCGGATCAAAAATTGAAATCGATACGGCTTTCTTTAAGCCCCGGCACGCTGGAACTGACAGCCAGCAGCGCTGAAGCGGGAGAAGCCAGGGAAGTTGTTCAAGTGGAATATGACGGACCAAGCGTTGAAATCGGGTTCAACCCCGATTATTTGCTGGATTTCTTGAGTGTGTGCGGCACAGAGAAGGTGGAAATCTCTGTCAGAGATTCTGAAACCCAAGGAATGCTCCGCCCCAGCGGAGAGAGCAGTTTTGACTATCGCTACGTAGTAATGCCGATGAAATTCTAGTGTGCAGCTACTCAAGCTCCGCGTTTTTCAATATCGAAATTTTTCCCATCAGGAGATTCAATTCTCTTCGGGCGTAAATCTGCTCGTTGGGGACAATGGCCAGGGGAAGACAAACCTGCTGGAGGCCGTTTATTTTCTCGGGTACGGGAAGAGTTTTCGCACGGCAACGGCGCGCGAGTGCATTCAGCATGGACAGAGTGAATGCCACATCGGCGGCGTGATGAACGAAAGAGAAATTGTCAGGGCTCTTCATGTAGTTGTCAGTCCGGAAGACAAAAAACTGTTTATCTCCGGGAAGGCGGCTTCCCTTGAGGAGTTTGCCGGAAACCTCCATGTCCTGGCGTTTACCAATGAGCATCTGGCCATTGTCCGTGGAGGACCAAAGGAGAGGCGCGCTTTTCTGGATCGCGCAATGATCACTCTCTACCCCGGACACCTGCGTCTCCACGCTAATTTTGGAAGAGCTGTAAAACAGCGCAACCGGATGCTTTCGGAAGCGCATGCCGGCGGGAAGGCGCTCGACGGCAGGCTTCTGGACAGTTGGGACGAAACGCTGATTCATGAAGGCGCCCGTATTGTGTGGAATCGCAGTCGATATGTGGATGAGCTTAAAAAGGAACTGCCGGCCGGGTTATTTGGCTCCGAGGAAATTAAAATCCACTATCTTTCAACCGTGCCGGCGCCAGACGGTGGCATCCCCGCAATTGCGGAAAAGTACAGGGAACGGCTTCTCCAGGCGAGAAGTCTCGATGAAAAAACCGGCTTTACATCGATCGGACCACATCGGGACGACCTGAAGCTGTTTATAAACGGGAAGGCCCTCGCCGATTTCGGATCCGCTGGACAGCAACGCAGTTGCCTGCTGTCCCTGATCTTCGCGCAGATGGAAATTCACCAGAAACACCATGGCTTTTATCCTGTGTTTCTTGTGGATGACGCTGAGGCGGAGTTGGACGAGAGAAGGCTGCGAACATTCCTGGATTATTTATCAGCACGGACCCAAACCTTCCTTACCTCAGCAAAAGAATCCTTTCTTCCCCATATAGCAGGTCAGACAAGCCGATTTGTGATTCAGACCGGCACTGTTATTTCTGGATAAAACCCCTTCCTTTTCACAAACCGAACCATGCAGCATCACCATAAATAATCGTGCGCCTAAACAATTGAAATATAAGGAGATAATTCTGCAGGGAAAACAAAAAAATAGCTCCGGTTTTAAGCTTTATTGTGATATGATTATGCGTTAAGTCGATGGCGAATAAATAACTGTAAATAAAAAGGTTATTGCATAATCGGCATCACGGTTTTGGGATACTTTTTTTAAGGGGATTTCAGGAATTATCGTATGGAAGAAAAGGTTCCATCTCCACTCTTTTCGGAAAACTCGCCTCCTATATTAGCAGACGCCGCGGTAGAAGATTACGGGGCTGATAAGATCAAGGTTTTGGAAGGGTTGGAGGCCGTGCGGGTTCGCCCGGCGATGTATATCGGGTCTACGGGCCAGGAAGGGCTGCATCACCTGATTTACGAGGTGGTGGACAACTCAATCGACGAAGCCCTGAATGGATTCTGCACGCGCATCGAAGTGACAATCCACATCGACAACAGCGTCACCGTCATCGATGATGGAAGAGGCATTCCAACTGATTTTCACGAACAATCGCAAAAGTCAGCGGCGGAAGTGGTCATGACCGTCCTGCACGCCGGCGGAAAATTCGACAATGATTCCTACAAAGTATCCGGCGGGCTTCATGGCGTGGGTGTTTCGGTTGTGAATGCATTGAGCAAGCGTCTCGATCTGGAGATCTGGCGCGGAGGGAAAGTCTACGAGCAGAGCTATGAAAGGGGCCGGGCGGTCACGGAATTTCGTCAGACGGGAATAACCAAAAGGCGCGGCACAAAAATCACCTTCTTGCCGGATGATGAGATATTCGAAACTCTGGAATTCAGCTATGACGCGATATCAGGAAGATTGCGCGAACTCTCCTTTCTAAACAAGGGACTTGAAATAGTACTGGAAGATTTGCGCTTCGACCGGAAGGCGGTCTTTAAATACGAAGGTGGAATCACTTCGTTTGTAGAGCATCTGAATCAGAATAAGAACGTGCTCCATCCCAACCCGATTTATTTTGAGGCGCGGAAGGAGGATGTGGTTGTAGAGGTAGCCATGCAATACAACGATGGTTACTCGGAAACCACTTTTTCCTTTGCCAACAACATCAACACCCATGAAGGGGGGACGCACCTGAGCGGATTCAAATCTGCGCTTACCCGCAGCATTAATTCCTATGCGCAGGCGCACGATCTGATCAAAGACCTGAAAGAGAATCTCTCTGGCGAAGATGTGCGCGAGGGATTGATCGCCGTTATCAGCATTAAGCTGAAGAATCCGCAGTTTGAAGGCCAGACAAAAACCAAGCTGGGAAACAGCGAGATCAAGGGTGTTGTGGAGACAGCTGTCAACGAAAGCCTGGGTGCTTTCCTGGAGGAAAATCCCCCGATAGCTCGAAGGATCCTCACCAAGTCTGTTGAAGCGGCCCGGGCGCGCGAGGCAGCGCGCAAAGCGCGGGACTTGACGCGCCGCAAAGGGGCGCTGGATATGGCTCTGCTCCCGGGAAAGCTGGCGGACTGCCAGGAAAGGGATGCCAGCCTGTGCGAAATATACATTGTGGAGGGGGACAGTGCGGGCGGCTCGGCCAAGCAGGGGCGCGACCGCAAATTTCAGGCCATCCTCCCGATCAGGGGAAAAATCCTCAATGTTGAAAAAGCCCGCTTTGACAAGATGTTGGGCAGCGCGGAAATTGGAACCATGATTTCCGCTTTCGGCACCGGCATCGGCAAAGAGGATTTCAACCTGGAAAAATTGAGGTATGACCGCATCATCATCATGACGGACGCCGATGTGGATGGCGCGCATATTCGCACTCTTTTGCTCACCTTTTTTTATCGGCAATTGCCGGAGCTGGTCGAAGGGGGGCATATCTATATCGCGCAGCCGCCGCTATACAGGATTGAAAAAGGCAAATGGGTTAAATACCTCAAGAATGAGCATGAGATGGAAGAATTTCTCATGCAGCGCGCTACGGAAGATGTTGTTGTCATGGTGGAAAAGACCGGCATGCAATATCATGGAGCGCAACTGGTAAAACTGCTCAAAAATATCCACGAATATACTTCCGTTTACGCCAAGCTTAATCGGAGATTGGAAGATTCCGAACTTCTCAATCGCCTGCTTCTGTTTGTCGCCGGCGAAGGCGGACTCTGGCGCAATGGTTTCACGCTGAAGCAGTTGTTTTTGGATCACGATATTCTAATGGAACTGGGGCGCGTCCTGGCAGAAATCGGGTATGAGAATACGGTGCTTCAGGACGAAGAACACGGTCTGCATTCGCTGGTAATTGATAAGCCGGGGGACGGAGGCAGGAAGCGGATGCTGGACTGGGAATTCCTCTCATCCGCCGAATGGCAGCGTCTATTCCAGCTCTATGCGGAAACCTCCCCGTTCGAAAAGCCCCCTTTCCATGTCAAGGAGAATGGGGACGACACTTCCGTTTCCTCAAAAGAAGAACTGCTGGATTACATCCTGGCGCTTGGGAAAAAGGGCCTGACAATTCAGCGCTATAAAGGATTAGGAGAAATGAATGCGGAGCAGCTCTGGGAAACCACGATGAATCCCGAGTTTAGGACACTTCTGAAAGTATCCATTGATGATGCTGTGCAGACTGATGCCATCTTTACCATCCTGATGGGCGATGCTGTGGAGCCCAGAAGGCGGTTTATCGAAGAGAACGCCCTCAACGTCCGCAACTTGGATATCTAATAGCCAGATATGAGAGATACCCTCGATCAGGTACCTGTAAATATAATCAATGAAATGCGCTCGTCCTACCTGGATTACGCCATGAGCGTGATTATCGGCAGAGCGCTTCCCGATGCCCGTGACGGGCTCAAACCGGTTCATCGGCGGGTGCTGTATGCCATGTATGAGCTGGGGAATACTTACAACAAGGCATACAAGAAGTCGGCGCGTGTTGTTGGCGATGTTGTCGGCAAATATCATCCGCACTCGACCGAAGCAGCCTATGACACGATTGTGCGCCTGGCGCAGGATTTCTCGCTGCGCTATCCGCTGATAGACGGGCAGGGAAACTTCGGATCCGTCGATGGCGACAGCGCCGCTGCGATGCGTTATACCGAAATCCGCATGAAGAAGCTTACGGATGAGATGCTGGCGGACATCGACGAAGAAACGGTCGACTTCGAACCCAACTATGACGGCTCCCTGCAGGAACCTGTGGTGCTGCCTTCAAAATTTCCCAATCTGCTGGTCAATGGATCCTCTGGAATTGCGGTTGGGATGGCAACGAACATTCCGCCTCATAACTTGAGCGAAATAATAAATGCAACAATTTTGCTGCTCGAGAAGCCCGAAGCGAGCCTCGACGAGCTCATGGAGCTGGTTCCCGGGCCGGATTTTCCAACTGCAGGATTCATTTATGGCCGGGGCGGAATCCGCGCAGCATACAGCACAGGGCGCGGCGCAATCACCATGCGCGCGCGCGCCGCAATCGAAAAAATGACGCGCGACCGCGAAGCGATTATTGTCACTGAAATTCCTTACCAGGTTAATAAGGCCAAGCTTGTTGAGCGCATCGCCGAGCTGGTGCGCGATAAGAAGATCGAGGGAATAAGCGATCTGCGCGACGAGTCGGACCGCGAGGGGATGCGGATTGTCATAGAGCTGAAAAAAGACGAACCGGCGCAAGTAGTGCTGAACAATCTCTACCAATTAACGCAGATGCAATCCAGCTATGGAATCATTCTCCTCACCATCCTGGATAATCAGCCGCGAATTCTTGACCTGCGCGGCGCGCTGATGTGCTTCATAGACCATCGGCGAGAAGTGGTGCGGCGAAGAACCATCTTTGAGTTGGGAAAGGCTGAAGCACGCGCTCATATCCTCGAAGGCTTGAAGCGAGCGTTGGACATCCTGGATGAAATCATTACCTTGATACGCTCCTCCAAGGAACCGGCAACGGCAAAAACGGGCTTGATGGAGCAGTTTCAATTTTCTGATTTGCAGGCGCAGGCAATCCTCGACATGCGCTTGCAGCGTTTGACCGGTCTTGAGCGGGAAAAAATTAATGAGGAATACGAAGAGGTTCTGAAACTTATCGCCAGATTGAAGGAGATTTTGGCCAGTGAGAAAGTGCTGAAGGGCGTTATCGTGAGCGAGCTGCGCGAAATTCAGCAGAACTTCGGCGATGAGCGGCGCACTGAAATCGTCGACGAATATGTGGAGATCACGCTCGAAGATCTGGTAGCCGACGAAGATGTGGTTATTACCGTCACCCACTCCGGATACATCAAGCGCACGATGGCCTCCCTTTACAAACCGCAAGGGCGAGGAGGAAAAGGGCGGATCGGGATGACAACGAGGGAGGAAGATTTTATCGACCATGTCTTCCTGGCCTCGACGCACAGCTATCTTCTCGTTTTTACCGACCGCGGGCAGGTCTATTGGCTTAAGGTCTATGCGATTCCGGATGTGGGGACGGCAGGTAAGGGGAAAGCTATTGTCAATCTCGTGAATCTTTCCAAGGATGAAAAAATAGCGGACCTTATCGCCATAAAAGGTTTTGAAACCGGTGAGTATGTGGTTATGGCCACCGCGGACGGGATTGTAAAAAAGACGGCCCTCACGGAGTTCTCAAACCCGCGATCTTCCGGGATCATCGCAATCAATATTCCGGAAGATGATGAGCTGATTGGGTGTCAGCTCACGGATGGCTCGTATGATGTCCTGTTGGCGACCCGGATGGGGAAGGCAATCCGGTTTTCGGAAACCGAGGTCCGCGATATGGGGCGAACTGCGCGAGGCGTCATCGGGATCAGGCTGGCGCAGGGCGATCGCATGGTGGCCATGGCGGCTTTCAAAGGGCCGGGACAATTTCTTACCGTCACGAAACGCGGCTTCGGCAAACGCACCGATGTGGAAGCATATCCGCTGCAGGGACGCGGCGGATCCGGTGTGATCAATCTTAGGACCGGAGCGAAAAATGGCATGGTGGTCAATACCTGCCATGTCCAGGACGACTCGTCCGTAATGCTCATCACAGCTCAGGGAAAACTGATCCAGCTCTACACGGAGGATATCCGCAGTACGCAGGCGAGGGCAGCCATTGGCGTAAAATGCATCGACCTTGAAGAGAACGATTATGTCGCGAGCGTGACTGTGGTAGCCGGAGAAGAA
>Ga0208980_10000379_pt1 | contig 24603 bp, 16 predicted proteins | sample WetSurMetagenome_3_FD_187993 | JGI IMG/M metagenome (GOLD analysis project Ga0208980, IMG submission 187993) | Wetland microbial communities from Twitchell Island in the Sacramento Delta, sample from surface sediment Aug2011 Site A1 Bulk (version 2) | ecosystem: Environmental > Aquatic > Marine... | reverse complement strand
TATGTTTGATTTCTTCCTGCGCAAAAAGAAGTGCGGGTAACAAAATAAAGAAAGTTAATAAAAAGGGTTTTGCTGCTTTTTTCATGTTTTTATAAATAAGGTTTTTAATTATCCGGGTTGAGATATAATGTATGACAAAACGGGCGGTAAAAAGGTTTAACCGTAAAGACGGAAATCCGGTGCGTTCCCGATCCCTGCGTTCGCGGGGAGGAGCTTGGAAATTAGTGAAAAGCAGAAAACAGAAACTGAAAAAGCGCAAAATGCAAAGGGCAAAATGCAAAAATAAGAAAAAAGAAAATGGGGAAACGGAAAACGGGGGGGGGAATAGTGCAAAAGGCAAAGGGCAAAAGGCAAAATGCAAAGGGCAAAATGCAAAAATAAGAAAACAGAAAACCAGGAAAATAGAAAACAGGGGGTTCTTACATACGGCAAACGGAGAAAATGGGGAAAAACGACGTTATGTTTATAAGTTTGCGTTTGGTAATTTGAAAAGATTCTCAAAAAATGTAACTTTGAAAAACGGGGGTTTCATGAAAAAATTGTTACTTTATATACTGATTGTTCTTATTACGGGGATTAGTTCTTCGGGCTGTTTCTTTTTCAAGAAAGACTTAATGAAAGACCCTGCGGATAATATTGATGAGGCTGTGATTGTTTCTTCCGGAGGTGAAAAATTTCTTGTTATGAAGGAAGAGATTTTTCAGGCGACCTCGAAGTCCAGCAAGCAGGGTATCAGAACTACGTCCGGTTACACCGAATACAGGTTGTCAAGTTACAATCTTAATACCGGAGAACTTGTAAAGCGGATAGAACTTGGAGAAAGAGAAGAGGGTTACCAATATTTTATGGGTTCAACTGAGGGAAAATTGTGGTACGTAAGCATGGATGAGAAAACGGGGGTGCACGCAAGAGACCCGAAGACGCTGGTTATCGTAGTATCGCAGGACGACATTGTTAAAGCAAATACATTTCTGAAAAACAATTTTCCAAAAGTTAAATGGTATGAAATGCGAAGGTATTTCGGGTTCAATATACAGAAAAATGTGCCGCTTGTTTCTGATAATTCGGGCGTAATTTACGAGATAAACCCGGATACATACAAAGCAGAAAGGGTTGCGGGCTCTGTTACTAACCTGGGTTATGAAGAAGGCGTCGAGACAACATCGATTCCTCTTGACAGGCGTGTAAACGCAACGCTAACGGGGGATCCAAGAAAATCTATCAGTGTGGGAAGCAAGAAGTTTCAGGACCTGGATTTTTTAAAGGGGCAGTTTCTCCTGTGTTCGTCGCCTTACAACGCGGTGACTGTTTATCCTGAGTATTTCGGGTCCGTATATGCAGAAATTGAAAAGAAACAGAGTGCGGTTGATTCTTTAACCAATTTAATAGAAGAATACAGCGGTAAAACGGATACGGAAAAAAGGTTCAATGTAAGGTTTGCAGAAAGCCGGATAAAAAGCGGGAACGATGACATAAAAAGACTTAACGAAGAACTTGGCAAAACAGAGCTTAAGAAACTTAATGTTGTGGTAAGCCCCGGGGGCGGTTATTTTATTATCCATAGTTCAAGCGCTTCGGATACAGCCAAAGTGATGATTTCAAAAGTCATGCTGGGTGTAAACATGCCCGACGTTAAACTTGAATGGACAACTGAAATTGACAATATTTTTTCGGACCCCGAAAAGGTTTTTGAAAAAGGCGGGTTTGAATATGTGTTTTCCAAGGGTAGTCCCGATTTAAGAACTAAAAGGGTTGTTTTTTCGGGCGACAAACTGGTTTATGTTTCTATGCTGAAAGCTGTTTGCATAAATATGAATGACGGAAAGATTCTGTGGAAAATTGATGTATAGGGGTGGAGAAAGTGCAAAATGCAAAATGCAAAGCGCAAAAATAAGAGAATAGAAAACGGGGTGGAGAAAGTGCAAAATGCAAAATGCAAAGTGCAAAAATAAGAAGACAGAAAACGGGGGAACAAAAAAGAGTGGGCATTCCCAAGCCGGAGCTTGGGAATGAGTAAAAAACAGAAAACAGAAATTGAAAAAGTGCAAAATTCAAGGTTCAAAATAAGAGAATAGAAAGCGGGGAAATAAAAAAGAGCGGGCATTCCCAAGCCGGAGCTTGGGAATGAGTAAAAAACAGAAAACAGAAAACGGGGAAACAGAAAAGAGTTAGAGTTAAAGAACTGTGTGCGGGAATTGGTGATTTTGCTGATTAATATTTCCTTTCCGGGCCGGGGTTTGCGGAGGGGAACGGGAAAAACTTAAAACCCAAGCCCGGGAATGAAAACAAATAAAACTATTTTTTTCTTAACAATCCGAGGCCTTCAAGAGCGGAAGCGTCGTCGGGGCTTATCAGCAAGACTTTATTAAAGAGCACTTCGGCTTCTTTTCCTTTGCCGAGCTGGTAGTTTGTCCAGGCAAGCATAAGCACGGAATAATAATCAAACGGATACATGTTAACAACTTTTTCAAAATAATTATATGCCTTTTGATAATCGGGTTTATAATAATAAAGAAGCCCGAGCCTGTAAAGCACGATCGAGTTATTCGGATCGATATTCAGAATCTCAATATACATTTCGCCGGTCTTAACCCAGTCCTGAAGGGCTGCGGCAGAGTTTGCATATCCGAGCCGCGCTTCGATTGAATACGGCATAATCTTATACGCCGTCTGATAATTCTGCATTGCTTCGTTATACTGCTTATTTGAATAATAGAGCCAGCCGAGGCGCAGATTAACCTCGTAATTGTCCTGTTTATAAACTGATTTGATCGCTGTAATTGCGTCGCCCAACTGTCCCGCAGCTTCATATTTATAACTTAATTTAAAGGCGTTTAACAGGTCATCGTCAGAAAAGCCCGAGCCCGTTCCGGTGGCGGTAAATACCACGGCAAATACAATTACAGATGCAAGAATTGCTTTTTTCAAAAAGTCCATTTAAAGCCTCCTATTAGTTTATGTTTATATAATTTTTCTGCTGCATACAAATTTCCTTCCGTGTTTACTCCCGAAAAAACTTTATACTCCGTAGATATGACAAGATATCTAAAGGAAACCTCGAATTTTTCGGAAAGATAAATAAGAATGTTACCTCCGAATTTATAATCCATTTTATCCACAACATTATAAACGATGAAACCGTTATTTTCCGTATAATTAATCATATTTCCGGCGGTTACAACTCCCTCAGCCCAGAAAGTATCCGAAATTTTCAAACCGATTTTCTCGTCGAAAATAAAATTTGTTATATAATCCGAGGATTGGTTTTCTCTGTTTGAATGAAGAATCAGTCCGGTAATAGAATACAGATTCAGGTTACCGAGCGGGTAATATGCAAAAGTCATCGCTGCCTGATTTTGGTCACCGCCGCTGAGATTTGAATATAACAGCGAAATTCCCGGTTCAAAGTTTCCGACTCTTTTTGACGCGCCCGCAGAATAAACAAATTCATTATATACCGTTGTATTTGTTCGGTTTTTTGGCGGCGGCGCATCCTGCGGCGGGGGCACCGGATTTTCGATGCTTACACGCAGATAATGCAGAGATGCAAAAAGGCTGAAATACTTACCGGGGTCGGCGGACAGCCTGCCGTAATATTCAAGTTGTTTTGCAGTCTGACTTACTTCTTCGGGGGTTTGCGAAAGTGTGTTGTTTATTATTGACGAATTTACGGTGATACTGTTGAGTCCGTGAAAATATTTTACACTTTTTCCGAATGAATGGATTAAACTTAAGTTTATATACGTTTCATTCTCCGGCACCTTATATGTCAGTTCGGGTTTTTCGGGTGTTGTTTTGTTCTTATTAGCAATGTCGTTGAACTCAGGAACAAATGTATATCCGCCTTCAGAGTAAAGTCCGGAAACAAAACCCGGGCTTGTGTAGCCAACTTTTTCTTTAAGGTGCCCGGGAAATTTCTCTGCGGTTATGTTTGCTTCAGACCGAAGGCCGGAAAAAAGGTAAGAATAGTACAGGTACTCAAGCGCGAGGGTGTCTTTGTTCCTAAAATATAAAGCTTTTTCGAAATGCGGAATTGCGGACATATAATTTTCTGCATTATAGTAAGATATTCCCATTCTTAATCTCAGGTAGTAGAAATCTATTCCTGAGTTTATCGCGCTGTAACATATTTCTTTCAGGTTTTTCCAGTCGGATTTTACAAAATAATCATACGTTTTCGCATCAACAGTTGCGTTATAATTTTCCTGCTGGGCCATGAGAAAGCCGGGAAAAATCAAAACAAAAAGCAGTGTTTTCAGGAGTCCGGACATACAGCTCCCATCTTTCTGCCGCGCGCATCTACCGAAAGTTTACACAACCCTTTACGGGATACCGTAAGTTCAAAATCCATAGATTTAAGGGTAAAACCAAAAAACCTTTTTGTAACAGATGATACGAGGGTCAGCGTGCCGGGATTTAAGTCATCATCCTTGCGCGCATAAACCATTTTATAATCCGCATTCATAAAAATATAAAACGGCGCTATAAAATCCTGAATGAACAGTCCCGGTTTTGAATAAACGTAATTCACCGCCACCGTATCTTCAACCTCGAGGTTTTCATAAAACCCAAGGGGCATTTTATACGCAAGTAAAAAGAAATAATACAGCAGTGATTTTTTGCTGCCGGCGAACCTGTAAAAATAAAACACCCTGTCGTCGTTTACGTAATAAGCATAAGAGTTTGTTTCTTTGCAGAACAGGTACGAAATATTATATATATCCGTTACAATTTCCCATTCAACGTGTTTTCTTTTTCCAGAAGCCGGAATTTCAAACTTTATCTTTTTCCCGGGGATAAAGTTAAACGCGTTTTTCATAAGAGCGCTAGTTTCGAAATTTCCCACAATATCGTTCATTAAGGGCCTTTTGAAGGAGCTGTATTTAGTGCCTGTGTTTTTTTCGAGATAGTATCCAAAAGGATAATCAACCGTTTCCGAGCCGACCGCGGGCTGTGTCTGAAACTGGAAATGCAGGTGCGGCTCGGGCGAGCGGCCCGAATTACCGCAAGCCGCTATTACCTGCCCGGCTTTGACCCATTCCCCTTTTATCACTTTAAATGAGCCGGGTTTTAGATGGCTCATCTGTGAATAAAAACCGTCCCCATGTTTAATTACTATCGAATTGCCCCAGTTTGATTCGAGGTTCACGTTACCGATAATATTATCAGGAACGCTGTCTATTATTTCCTCTACGATTCCTGACGAGGACGCTATAACGGCCTTGCCATAACAATAGTAGTCTTCGAGCCGGACTCCGTGGTTTTTATACGTTTTATTTTCGTTATCTCTGATAACAAAATCCCAGGCATACTGCCATTTATCGCGGTGCGTCTGGTTTGTTTTGTGTCCCTGCGATACCACCCATTCTCCAAAGAACGGAAGGCGCATCGAAAAATAGACGTTGTCTTTATACCTGTGGTTATTATTAACATAATTATAGAGGTTTTCTTCGGGCGTTCCGTACAGAAGCGAAACTTCTTCAAGTCCTTTCTGACCGTACAGCCGCGCTTTCATCACAAGTAAAAACGCTATTACAACTATATTGAAGGGAAGAGAATAAATCATCAGTGTCAGAGGTGTGAAGATTTTAATGCCCGCGATTGAAACAAGCACTATAACCGGCATAAGTAAAACTGTCCACAGGTATGATTTCCGCGAGGGTATGTAAAAATATGCTCCGACGGCGATTGCAACGAGAATAAAATTAAAACCGATGTAAGAAAACAGCATTTCGTTAAGTTTTATGCCTACAAAGGGATAGAATATATAGGCCGTGTAGAAACCAATCAGTGACAGACTGAACGCTATGCGCGAAAAGTATAACAGGCCCGCGGCAATGAAAATACCGGAAATAATTTTATGCTGGAAAAAAATCGAGCCGAGTGACAGGAAATAAGTCCGCAGAGATTCTGCTACTATAAACCCGTTCCACCAGTAATAAACATTAATCAGCTGTTCGCCGCCCAATCCGTAAAGAAAATTAACAAAATAAATTTCCCGGGGGCTAAGAACAAGAAGCGGAACGTCCCTTATTCCAAGCGAAACAATCCAGTAAACAATAAGAAACGGCAGGCTTAAAAAAGGAAGGCCGTATTTAGACAGAATACTTTCAAGAAAAACAGCTGTAAACAAAGTCATAAACGCTCCGATTATAACGAGGAAGAATACCACGGCATTAAACTCAAGCGTCAAGCCCATTACAATTCCGAAAAGAACGGCATTGAAACCATAATACCCTTTTTCGGTTTTTAATCTGTCGAAACCAGTAAGTTCTGCCGCAAGGTTGGCGCTTATTCCTGCCGCAATGCCGCAGATACCCGAATAAATATCAAAGAAAGAAACCGCAATCAGAATAACGGCAAACAGCCGTTTTTCCGAAAAGAAAATCACCGAATAACTGTTCAATATGCCGTTAATTGTGTTCTTTAACTTCACCGGGTTATAAAATTTAACAATCGTTTGTTATCTGCGCAAAACATTTACATGTTAAGGGTTTTAAGGTGGTTCGGAATTATTTCCAGCGCATTCAGCGTTTCCGTATTTTCGTTATTTCTTATCACATGAACGGTTCTCTCCATATCAATTAACACAACTTTCGGTCTCATCCTGATAAACTGCATCCATTGGGTCATATTATATGCTCCTATTCTGCTGAATACCACGTGGTCTCCTTTTTTCATCGGAGGAAGCGTAACGGTATCTCTTAACTGGTCTATGTTCATACAAAGCGGTCCGTAAAGGCTTGTTATTTCAGAATGCTGTGAAAATTCCTGCGCAGGTGTTATTTTATGTTCATACCAGAACGACGTAAAGAGTATATTCACGCCTACGTCAAGAATAGTTGACCTTCGTCCGTCCGATAGTTTTTTATTTGCAATAACCGTTCCGATAAGGCTTCCCGCGTCATCTATAAGGGCGCGGCCTGTTTCCAGAATTAAAACGGGAAGGTTTTCAGGGTCAAGAGAAGAATTAATAATTGCCGTTGTAATCGCTTCCGCATAATCGTCAAATGACGGGCTTGTATCTATGCCCAGCAGGTATGAGCCTTTCAGCGTGTTTTTTGAGGCAAACCCGCCGCCCATATCTATATAACTTATATCGTGATTAAATTTTCTTTTCAGGTTCAGCGCGAGATCAACAAGTTTTTCCGCTGCTCTTGCGTAAGCGTCTGCGGTAAGCATAAATGTTCCTATGTGGCAGTGCAGGCCGGCAAGGTCAAATTTCTTGCTCAGCATTATTCTGTTCAGGGCTTCCCAGGCCTCGCCGTTTTCGTAATTAAACCCAAACCTGTCCCACATGGGATAAACTCCCGTATCCATGTTAACCCTTATTGCCAGTTTCGGTTTTTCTTTAAATTTATCCGTAAGTTCCAGCAGTGTATAGAATTCATCAAAGTGGTCAAGGTGAATATATGAGCCGTTTTTGATTGCCAGATTTAAGTCTTCAACGCTTTTGTCGGGCCCGTTAAAAATAATTTTATTGCCCGGCACTCCGTTTTTAACCGCCTTTTCATATTCAAAACCAGAAACAACCTCCGCCCACGAACCTTCCTGGTGAAAAACGTTGCATACAGCATTAAGATAGTTCGTTTTATAACTCCACGCAAACTGAACCTTGGGGTATCTTGTATTGAATGCCCGTTTCGCTTCTGTGAGGGTTTTTCTGATTGTTTTTTCCGAAATTACAAACAAAGGCGAACCGTAATTTTTAACCAGTTCTTTAACCGGCACCCCGCTGATTTCTTTCATCGGTTCAAACTCCGTTTTCATTCCGAATTTAGACGATATTCCGATATTAAGTTTTGTTATGACCGGGCGTTCAAAATTTTTCTTTTCCATTATAAATTAAGTTTTCATTTAAGGTTACAGTTCGGCGTACAGTGAAAGTTTTTCAAACTCGTTTATATCGGTTATGATATCATAAGAATAGCGGATGAATATTTTTCCAACTTCATACTTGTCATACGGTTCAACTTTAAGGCCCAGAGCAAGCTTTGTAAGCGCTTCGGGCAGATTTTGGCCTGCGCCTACGGAAAGATAGACCCATGCAGGGAGACGCGGGTTAATTTCAAGAAGATAGTATTTTCCGTTTTTATCTTTTATAAGTTCAAGTTCCATTCCGCCGCGCCATTTCGTTTCTCCGATGATTTTTTCTGTTATCTCAATCAGCTTTCGGTCTGCAAGGGTGACTCCTGCCCAGGCTTTTCCTTTATCTGTGATATACAGTTTCCGCATCGCAACTGCGCCAACCATGTTTCCTTTGCCGTCCCCAAGGGCAACAACATTCACCTCGTTACCCGAAACGCACTGCTGAAGAATTACAGGAAAACCCCATTTTGCCGCTATTTTATTGAATGCTTCTTTTGCTTCGTCATAGTCGTACACAGAATAAGCGTCGTAATATTTTCCCTTTACATATATAGGATAATTATATTCTTTCGCAAAAACCTTAATTTCCGATTCTGCAGTTGCCGTTTTGCCGAAAGGAACGTCTATACCGTGTTTTTTCCCGAATTCGTTCAGGTTTGCTTTCTGCCTCTCTTCAAACTGCTCCAGCGTAGGCAGGAAGGTTTTTATTCCCATGTCCCCGAGCTTTTTAGATGCTTTCATAAAGGTGTAAAGTTCGGCATCGAAATTCGGAATAAGCACATCGATTTTTTCTTCACCGTTTATATACTCAAGCCGTTTAAGCAAAACATCAGAGCCCGCCGTAGGATAGGGGATGTGATAAGACTTATCGACAAGTTCTTTCATATAGATTCCAGGTTCAAGGTTTTCGTAGGCAAGCCCTATAATCCTTGCCTGAAATTCTTTTGAATCTTTCAGGCCCCTTATAAACGGTATTCCCGGTCCCGGGTTGTCGGTGTTGTTCAGCCCTGTTGCCGCTACAGTAACTTCGGTTTTATTCATTCTCTATTATGTTAAACCCTTTCAGTGACCAAATAAAGTCGTCCAGCGATTTATCGAGTGTTTCGTGAGTTACTTCATATTCCTTTGCGAGACGCTCTTTGATGTCTTCCACAGACATCCGGTTTTTTATCATTTCAACTATGTTTAGTCCGAGCGGATTCAGCGAATATGAATCGCCTGTTTCTGCGTCAAAAACAAAACCTGTTTCGCTAATAGCTACCATTCTGTTAAGTTTCATAACTGTTATTTTTGGGTTTTTTAGACATAAAAGCCGGGTTTACTAGGTAATAGACAAAATATACTTCCCGTGGGTTTAATTAATAATGCAAAAATGAGACTGTTTAAGACTAAACCTTTTTATTGCGCGGGTTGTCTACCTTATAAACCAACATTTACAAAATATAAAAAGGATACATTATGAAAAAAATTATTTTATTATTAGTCTTTTTCGCATTAAGCGTTTCTTTCGCTTCAGCACAAAACACCGTTACGACAGTAACCGGCAGCGTTACAGAGGTAAACCACCCTACTGCCCTTCTTAGCGCCGGAGACGGAACGGTATATAAAATGTTTCTCGGACCTTACTGGTACTGGAAAAACAACGGATACAATCTTCTTCTCGAACAGGCGGTGGTTAAGGGTGTTATTGACGGCAAGAATATCTATCCCTATGAAATTACACAAAACGGGAACACTATAAAGTTAAAGGATGAAAATGGTATAGCGCTTTGGGGCGGCAAAGGTATGGGTAAGGGCAGGTGCGGTAAAGGCAATCAAAACAGAAACAGGTGGAATAACACACAGGATACCCAGAGGGGTTACGGAAGGGGGCCAGGAAACAATCCTAGCTGTCCGTACAATCAGAATAAGTAATATTTTACATATCGTTAGGTAAAGGAAAGCACGAATTTCGTGCTTTCTTTGTTTTGTTTATATGTTTTCAACAGAATGTTTATAACCCGTTTATAATAACAAACCAGATCTTGTTTTGCCGGGGTTTCTGTGATCAGCTCTAATAAGATAAAAGCAGCACTACTATTACTAACATTCAGTTAACACTGTTTTATTAATTATATTTCAAATTACGTAGTATTTGGATATTTTTTAACAGTATTAACATACCTATTACTTTTACTATATTATACTATATATTATTAATTGTTAGAGAAGTTGTACATAAAGAACTACCTGATTATAAAAGAAGCCGAAATTAACTTTAAGAAAGGGCTGAATATAATCACCGGAGAGACAGGCGCAGGCAAATCGATAATACTGGATGCGCTGGGTCTTCTGCTCGGAGACAGGGGCAATTACTCAATAATCAAGAACGAAGACGAAAAGATGGTTGTTGAAGGCATTTTCAATTTTAATAATTACAAAAAGGCAGTTTTGTTTTTAGATAGCAACAATTTATCGGGCGAAAACAAAAATGGCTATATTATAATAAGAAGGGAGCTGTCGAAAAAAGGTATCAGCCGGGTATTCGTGAACGACACACCCGTAAATATAAGTCTCTTAAAGGAAATCGGCGACACAATAATAGACATACACTCTCAAAACGAGCACCAGTCGCTGCTGAGAAAGGAAACACACCTGGAATTTCTTGACAATTTTACCGGAGAAAATCCGCTGCTGGAAGAATATGCCGTAAAGTTTGATGAATATAAAAAGCTTATTGCGGAATACGAAACACTGAAATCAAAAAAAGAAACACTTCAGGAAAGAAAATCATACATTGAATTTCAACTGAAAGAAATAAACAATATTAATCCACAGCCGTACGAAGACGAAGAACTAGAAAAGAACCTTAAAAAACTCGAAAACTCAGAGTTGATAAACGAAGTGATCAACAACACGCAGGCACAGCTTTACGAAAAAGATGAAAATGTATCAGCAGGCCTTTCGGCATCAATAAAAGAAATAAGAAAAATAGTATCGTACGACAAAACCCTCGAAAGAATACTTGCAACACTCGAAGAAGCGTATTTCCAGGTAAAAAGCATAACGGAAGAACTGAGAGAGTTCAAGGGAAATATAAATTATGACCGGGAAACGACAGAACAGATACGGCAGCGCCTGTCAACAATCGCTTTTCTTAAGAAAAAATACGGCCTTTCAGTTAACGAACTGGTTAAAAAAGCCGAAGACCTGACAGAGGAGCTTAACGCGGCGGAAAATTATGATTTTGAATTGGAAAAACTTGAAAAAGAGATAGAGGAAAAATTAAAAGCGTTGTATTTACAGGCGGAAAAACTAACCGAAAAGAGAAAATTAAGCTCCGTCCAGCTTGAAAAAAACGTAAACAAGTATCTTCGGGAAACAGGGCTTGAAAACGCACTTTTTAGAGTAAAAATAGAAGATTATGAAAACGAAGATAACCACGGGTTTACACATAAAGACAGAACAAAAAAGACAAAATTAACCAGGAACGGAAAAGACAACGCAGAGTTTTTTGTAAGAATAAACAAAGGCGAGGAATTTACACCGCTTCGTAAAACCGCGTCGGGCGGAGAAATTTCGCGCATAATGCTTTCATTAAAAGCGTCTATAAGCGGAAAAGAAAGCATACCAGTGCTTGTGTTTGACGAAATTGACGCCGGAATAAGCGGAAAGACGGCGGACAAAGTCGGAAAAGTATTATCAAAACTTGCATCAAACCACCAGATAATAGCCATAACACACCTGCCACAGATTGCAGCATCCGGGGAAAACAACCTCCGTGTGAGCAAAAGAGAAACCGAAACAAACACGCTTGTAGAAATTAAAACACTGGACGGAAAAGAAAAAATTGACGAAATCGCGAAGTTAATAAGCGGCAAGGAAATAACCAAGACAACCATTAAGGCGGCCAAGGAGCTGATAAAACAAAAAGAAGAATTGTAATTTTAAAGACCGGCGGGAAGTGAAAAATGAACGATAGAATAAAAAAACTATTAGCAACCCTGTATTTAATAATGATTCCGGGAGTACTATTGCCGCAAATATACAACGTAGAGCAATATACAGAACTCAACGGTCTTGCTGAAAACAACGTTAAATCTATGCTGCAAGACGAAAACGGCAGAATGTGGTTTGCTTCGGAGGGAAACATAACCGTATATGACGGCATAAAATGGACTACCTTTCCTAAAAAAGAGGTAATAGAAAACGGCGAAATATTTAAAGTTACAAAAGATCCTCAAAAAAACATCTATGCTGTTTTCGGAACAGGGGAAATAGGCATCTCGAAATTTGAAAATGGAATCTGGAAAAAAGAAAACACAGGGATAATCAGAACAAGGAATTATGTAAACGATTTTATAGTAGACACAATAAAGGGGCAGCGGGTAGTAATAATCACAGAAGTTGGAACGGGATTACTTATCGGATTTAATAACGCGTGGAAAAAGATATCCTTTCCGGAAGGCGGCACAAATGAAATTCTGTCAGTTACCAGGTACAAAGACAGGTTTCTTGTTTCTACAGAAGACGGGTTGTATTATGTTACCGAAAAAGGAGAAACCAGAGAAACAGATATAACGGTCCCGTCTAAAGTTATGGGGCTGTATTTTGACCGAACAGGGGATAAACTTTATCTTGCGGGGGAAACATGGATAGGGTTTATTGAAAACGGAGAACTAAAAGTTCTTTCAGAAAAACTGACCGGTACTTTTACGACAAAAGCCCCGGGTCTTCAAATAATACCCGATAAAGAAAGGGGTCTTATAATCGGAAACGAGTTCACGCTTCTTTATTATTCCTTTATAGATAACGGGGTATCAACGCTTGGGCTGTTTAACGGCCTGATAGCCGACGGGATGATTTCCGGGCTTTTGGACAGAGAAAATAACATCTGGATATCATGCTCAAGGGGAGTAAGCAAAATTTCCTCCCGCCGGTTTAAAAATTTCGTGAATGTATTTATGAACTACGAAAGAGAGGTCTCTTCAATTCTTGAATACGAACCGGGAAACATACTGCTCGCCGGGAACTTCGGAGTTTCATTTTACAACGGGACGTCTTTTGAGAGGATTTCAATTCTTGAATCTCCCGACGAACCAAGGGGATTTACAAGGGTACTTGATATGTGCAAAGATGAAAGCGGCAACGTCTGGGCGGCGTGCAACACAAAGGGGCTATGGCGCATCTACAAAGACGGGAGAAAAGAAAACATTACAAGAAAACACAACTTAACCGAACAGGTAACGTCGGTTTTATATGATAACGGGAAATTGTGGTTTTCCAGCACCACAAAAATATATACATACGAGAACAATAAAATACAAGAAATAAAGCTTAATCTGGAAAACGAACCCAGCGTCAGAAAAATATTCAGGGGCAAAGACGGAACAATATATTTTGCAGTCATAGAAGACGGTATAATTGCACTTAAGGGAAAAACAATAAGGCACATAGGAAAGAATTCACCGAAGCAAGAAAAAAATACGTACGCAGTATTTGAACACGAAAACGGAAAAGTTCTTGTGGGAACAACGGGAGGGTTGTTTGAAATTTCCGGCGACTCATTAATAAAAACAAGTGTTGACGGATTTACTCTTGATAAACCCATTTTTCTCATAATAAAAGACAGGAAAAACAGGCTTTGGTTCGGCACGAATAACGGGATATACAGAGTTGACGGCAAAACAACAAGGTTTTATTCTCCCAAAGAAGGGCTCGCCGGGAACGAGGTGAACAGGTCTGCCGGAATAGTTGACGCAGCGGGAAGGGTTTGGATAGGAACAAACCACGGCGCGTCGTGTTACTATGAAGAGTATGACGACAGCCCGGATAAAATTCCGCCCCCGGAAACAAAAATCACGGGAATTATTTCGGGAAAGGTAATATACGCGGCGAACGAAAAAATAGAACTCGGGCCGGATGAAAACACATTTAACGTAAAATTTATAGGGGTCTCGCTTATAAAAGAAAAAGAAAACAGGTTACGGTATAAACTAGAAGGTTACAACAAAGACTGGATTACAATCACCGGTATTTACTCCGACGAATTGATATTTGCAGATATACCCGCCGGTGATTACAGTGTCAGCCTGCAAATGTCAAACAGTTACGGAATATGGGGTCCGGTTTCGTCATCTCCCCAAATTACAATTAACAAACCATACAACCAGCGGTGGTGGTTTTACAGTTTAATGCTTATAACACTGGTCATTACGCTATTTTATGTACAAAAATATATATCCCAGAAGCGTTACAACAGGTATCTTAAATCAGAAATAGACAAAGCCACAAAAGAATTAACGGAAACAGAAACAAAATACCGGGAAGCGCTTTTGCAGGAGGTCCATCACAGGGTTAAAAACAACCTGCAGATAATTTCCAGCCTGCTTAGCCTGCAGGGGCAGTCAATAGATGATAAAAAGACACGCAGCTTACTAAAAGAAAGCGAAGGAAGAATACACACAATGGCGCTTATTCACGAAAAACTTTACAAAGCCAAAAAACTTACAACAATTAACGTATCGGAATATATAAAAGAAATAGTTGACCATCTTCGCCGCTCATATCTTACTGACACATCACAAATTAAAATAGAATATAAAATCCCGCAGGTTGAAATTAATTCAGATACGGCGACAACTATCGGCCTTATTATAAACGAACTTGTAACAAACTCGTTTAAACACGCATTTCCGGAAAACAACAAGGGAAAAATATTAATTTCATTAAACAGACCCGGGGACGGGCAGCTGCACTTAAAAGTTTCCGACAACGGGACGGGGCTGAAAGAAGTTTACGACAAGAATTCGGCAAATACCCTCGGACTAAAGGTAGTTGAAATATTGTCCAGACAACACAAAGGTTCATTTAATATTTATAACGACAACGGGGTGACCACGGAAGCAACAATTAAAGAAAATCACTGATGGCGGACAAAGAAAATAAAATAAAAATACTCGTCGTTGAAGATGAACTTTTAGTAGCAGAAGATATCTCAATGAGACTCAGAACAATAGGTTACGATATTACGGGAACCGCGCCCACAGGAGAAGAAGCGCTGAAAATCTGCGAGAAAAACCTCCCGGATGTAATATTAATGGATATTATGCTGGGAGAAGGAATGGATGGAATAGAAACACAGAAAATTATTAAAGAAAAATTTAATGTACCGGTTATATACCTGACCTCCTATTCGGATCCCGTAACAGTTTCACGGGCAAAAACCACAGAGCCCTACGGATATATCATTAAGCCGTTCGATGAACGCGAACTGCACACAACAATAGAAATGGCCCTTCACAAGCATAAAATTGAAACGGCACTCCGTAACAGGGAAAAAGAATTAAGCGAACTCAACATTGCAAAAGATAAACTTTTTTCAATTATAGCGCATGATTTAAAAAACCCGTTCCTGGGGATTTTGGGATTTACAGAAGTGCTTGCGAATTCCTCGGGCAAATACAGCGAAGCAGAAAGAAATAAAATGATACGGTTCATTAACAATTCCGCACACAACACATACAGGCTTATTGAAAACCTGCTTGAATGGTCACGCATACAGATATCGGGAATAAAGGTAGTGCCCGCAGAAATCATTGCAGACGAGCTTATATCAGACACCATAGAAACACTGCTTGAATCCGCCTACCAAAAAAACATTTCTGTTTCACTAAACGTGGAACAGCAAATTGAAATCTTCTCGGACGAAGACATGCTAAAGACAATAATCAGGAATTTATTGTCTAACGCAATAAAATTTACCCATAAAGGGGGAAACATAACTCTTGATGCAGTAAAAACCGAAAAGGGTTTGAAAATATCCGTTCAGGATAACGGACTCGGTATCCCCGAAAATAAATTAAAAAACCTGTTTAAAATTGACAAAGCCGCTTCAGCAACCGGAACAGAAGGAGAAAAGGGCACGGGACTGGGGCTGATTTTATGTAAAGAATTTACAGACAAACTGCAGGGTAAAATAACCGCAGAAAGCATCGTTAAAAAGGGCACAAAAATTACCGTTGAAATTCCCTCTTTAAAAAAGGACTAAGGCAGAATAAACCAGGTTTTGATATCGGCGGCATCGTGCCTGCCGGCCTGGTGGAAAAACTCGTTTTTATATTTATCGTAAACGTAATCTTCTTTCCACACTTTTTGATTCTTAACAATTTCTTCAATCGCGAAAATTGTTAAATCAAGGTCTTCGTCCGTCATTGTCGGGTGAAGCGAAAGGCGCACCCACCCCGGCTTAAGCGACAAATCACCGAGGTTTATCAGTTCGGTAATTTCTTTTGAATGATTATAGTCAACATTTAAAAGATAATGCCCGTATGTGCCCGCGCAAGCGCAGCCACCGCGCACCTGAACGCCGAAACGGTCGCTTAACAGCCGCACAATTAAATTATAATGCAGATTATCAATATAGAAGGAGATTATCCCCAGCCTGTTTTTAACATTATCCGCGAGAATATGCAATCCGCGTATTTTTGCAAGCCCGGCAAAAGCTTTTTTTACAAGAACCTCTTCCCTCTCCGCCATTTTATTTACATTAATCCGGCTCTTCAGTTCTGTACAGAGGGCGGTGCGCATTGCCTGTATAAAACCGGGCGTACCGCCGTCTTCCCGTATTTCTATATCATCAATATATTTATACTCCCCCCATGGATTTGTCCACTCTACCGTTCCTCCGCCAGGATGGTCCGGGGTGTAATTGCGGTAAAGGTCAGAGTTGAATATTAAAACGCCCGAAGAACCGGGACCACCAAGAAATTTATGCGGAGAAAAGAATACGGCATCGAGATGTTCTTCATCATCTTTGGGATGCATGTTTATTTCAACATACGGCGCAGAAGCAGCAAAATCAATAAAACAATAACCTCCATATTTGTGCATTAACTTTGCCATCGCGTGGTACGGAGTCTGAATTCCCGTAACATTTGAACAGGCAGTAAAAGAACCGTACTTTATTTTTCTGTCTTTATATCTGATTAATTCGGCTTCAAGATTATTTAAGTCAACCAGAAGATCATTTCCCGGGGGGACCACCACCACGTCTGCGTTAGTTTCATACCATGACGTCTGGTTTGAATGGTGTTCCATGTGCGTGATAAATACAACAGGCTTTTCGGGCTCTTTCTGTTCGGGTTTATAAGTAAGTTTGTTATAATGCTTAAGTCCGAGCATTCTCTGAAACTTGTTAATAACAGTAGTCATACCGAACCCCGCGGTAATAATAACGTCTTTTTTTCCGGCATTACAGTGTTCTTTAATTTTCCGGTGCGCATAGCGGTAAGCGTTTGTCATAAGCGTTCCCGTTTCGCTGGTTTCGGTATGCGTATTCGCGACGAACGGACCGATTGAATTTATTATTGTCTCCTCAATTGGTTTATAAAGACGCCCGCTGGCGACCCAGTCGGCATAAATCAGCCGCTGTTCTCCGTAAACCGTTTTGTACGTCAGGTTGTGGCCTATTGTATTTTGCCTGAATTTTTCGAAATAATCCTGCATAAAAGCGTTAAATATATATTTATTAAAAATACCTACAATAAAAATAATATATAACCCTAATTATCTTCTGTTTTCGGCACTCCGTTTGAAACGATAAAATTAGTTTTGACTCAATGCGGCGAATTTTATTGATAATAATTAGTCTTGCAAATACCAAAAAAAGTATTTACGTTAAATCGAGTTTAAGTAATGTGAGGGATGAAGAAAAACGGATGGGTTTATTGTTAAAAATGCCATCCAAAACGAATTGTTTTCTTTTTAAAAAATGAAAGAAACATTACTTAAATATTGTAAAGACTGTTTCAAAGAACAGGAAGCACGGAATACCCCGGGTAATCACACAAATTCGTTTATTTCAATCGCTTCTTACAATTTCATTACCCATAACAACAATTTTTTTATTGCTATAATCAAATTTCAACAATATTACCGGATGATTTTCAATTATATCAAAACTATCCGAATCCGTTTACCGGCAGTACTATCATAAAATTTAAAGTGAAAGAGACAGGATAAAATTTAAAGTGAAAGAGACAGGATAAAATTTAAAGTGAAAGAGACAGGAAAATACAATTTAACAATATATGATGTTACTGGAAAAGAAATTCAAAAAGAGTTATCAATGGAATTAAAACCGGGAGAATATCAATATACTTTCCAGAACGCTAAGATATCCTCCGGTATTTTTTAGAAAATTGAATAATAACAAAAAAAGCTTAACTAAAAAAATGATGCTAATGAAATAGCCATTAAAGAACACCAAAATGAAATCATAAAATGAAAATAAAACGTTATATATTAACAGTGAGTATATTCCTGCTCTTTGTTCAAATAAGTTATGGACAATGGTCATACCAGTACACAGGGGTTACATCGCCGTTACTGGATATTGAATTTATAAATAATACAACAGGGTGGACTTGTGGTGGGGAAGGTGTAATTTTAAAAACCACAAATGGTGGAATAAACTGGGTAAGTCAATATAATGAAGCATTTGGAAAAGCATTATATGGGGTTTTCCCAGTTAATGATAGTATGGTGTATTGTGTGGGCTGGTTTGAAACAATATTAAAAACAACAAACGGCGGTACTAATTGGATTACTTTACAAAACGGACCTATAGGACAAGGTAATAGTCATTTTAGTCTATTCTTTTTAAATGAAAATACAGGTTGGATTGGTAGTACTTTTGAAGTTAAGAAAACTACTAATGGAGGATTAATTTGGACTGATTATATATATAGCAATTGGTTGCATGACATTTATTTCAAAGATAGTTTAAATGGAATAGGGGTAAGTGGTAATTCATATCCTTACGGAATAACAACAAACGGAGGTGTTAATTGGATACAATTAATATCGGGTGAAGGAAACTATTATAATATTTCTATTATGCCTTATAATAAAAATATTGGATTTATTGTTCACACAGGAGGCTATAGTGTCAGAAAAACAACAAATTTTGGAATTACATTCGATAGTGTAGGAAATATTCCAAATGTTCCTCACGAATTATACTGTTCAAAATTTATAAATGAAAATATCGGTTGGGTAGGAGGGAGTTATGGGCAGCTTTATAAAACAGAAAATGGGGGAAAAATCTGGAGAACTCAAAATTCCCTGAGTACTGCATTTATTGGAAATTTTTATGCCTTAAACGATTCAGTCGTCTGGGCTTGCGGGGGAGGAGGAAAAATAATATATACTACAAATGGCGGAGATACAATAACCGCAATAAAACAAATTTCAACAATATTTCCAAATGATTTTCAGTTGTTTCAAAACTATCCAAATCCTTTTAACGGTAGTACTATCATAAAATTTAAAGTGAAAGAGATAGGAGAATACAATTTAGCAATATATGATGTTACCGGAAAAGAAATTCAAAAAGAGTTATCAATGGAATTAAAACCGGGAGAGTATCAATATACTTTCCAGAATGCTAAGATATCCTCCGGTGTTTATTTCTATAAATTGAATAACAACAAAAGAAGCTTAACTAAAAAAATGATGCTAATGAAATAGCCATTAAAGTACAAAGGGACCCCAAATGACCGGCTAGTCAAATATTAGATTAATCTCTAATAGAGGTCCCCTTTTATAAACTTTAATTTCTAAAAATATGAAAAAGAAATTAATTAATCTTTGCATTTTGCTATCCCTGTTTTTTGCGGGAAGCAAATCGATTTCGCAGGTTGATTGCGGAACATCGGTTTTAAGTACGAGCCCTGTTTTAACCGATATCGGAGGGTATTTGAAACCGGAAAGAACAGATAAGTCCAACGGTCAAAATTGTGACGGTACATTTAAGGTGTTATTTGTTTTTATTCAGTTTCAGGGCGAAGATCCAAATTCTCAAACAAATGAGTGGCAAATTGGTCAGCCACCCGTTTATATAAACCAGTTATTTTCTGAATTTAAATTATATTCAGGAAACTATTGGGATAGATATAGTGACCAGACTCAATTTTTTTCTGACTACTATATGGAGGTTAGTAGGGGGATATTAGATGTAACAGGCATAACAAGAAATATTCTTTTGGATTATACTGCATCAGAATACAAAAATAATCCAAATCTAGGTTATAATGGTATGTTGAGTGAGATTTATTATAAACTCTCGCAAGACCTAACAATAAATTGGTTTCAATTAGATCAATGGAGGAGAAACAATACAACAGGTTTATTTGAAAATTTTCCGGATACTTATATAGATATGATAGGTCTATTTTTCAGAACTGTTACAATACCAAGTCTCTTTATTCACAATGCGGCTGGTTATGTACCGCTTTATGGACCGCAGTATAGTCTTCCAAACGGAAAATTTATTGGACCAGATAGAAGCGATCTTGGTTCGGGATTTCTGTGTATGGGCAATAGTAAACCTAATGGTAAATCAAGGAACATAGGAATTGCTATTCATGAGATTGGGCATTATTTATATAATGGTAATCATTCAACTTCCGGTATTATGACATCCAGAGGCGGGATGAGCATCAATGACTTTTTTTATTCAGGATTTGAAAGAATGAAATTAGGATACGTAACAGCAAATACCGTAAATTATAATTTTAACGATTATCAGTTAGATGACGTATCGGGGCGTGACGGAACTTCAAATTTAATGATGAAGGTTCCTATTAATTCGAACGAATTTTTCTTAATTGAAAACCGGAGAAAACTTTCTCAGTATGATATATATATGCTTGGTGATACAGTAAGATGTGAACCTCTGATAATAGATGCATGGGACAAAGGAAAAGGTGTCTATATATATCATTCTATGAATAACAATTATTATGCGAGCAATGTAGATTTAGAATGTGCAGACGGATTATGGCACTGGACTCTCCAGGGCTATACAACGCCGGACTGGAGCCCCAGCCAGCAAGTCCCGATAATTGCGAAAGATATTATTCCCGACCCAGTCAACAATGACGATTCGAACTGGGGATTATACAACAAAGATGGTGTCTCCGCAGAACAGGTTTTCTTTACATTAGGTAAACGTCATGCTCAATATGGACAATTTGGGACAATAAAAGATTACACAAATACTCCCGATTGGTACACCTCCAGAGAAACGTGGGGAGATAGGTATGATGCCTGGAATATCGGTTATAATGAAATCTTCTCTCCATACTCAAATCCGAATACAAAAGACCGTTATAATAACCAAACCGGCATATTTATCTATTATAATGGACTGACAGGAAACAAAGCAAATATTAGTATTTATAAGGTTGGAGAGAATGGTACAGAGGGTCAAATATTAGCAATAACACCACCATCAAAGCCTATGGGAATAAAACACGATTATTTTTATCCGCAATTTGGCTGGTGCCACCCCAAAATAACCTGGTATCACAATATGGAACCAGATATGGAGCGTGGGAATGAAGAAAAATACAAAAGGTATGAAGTTTGGCGTGTTACGGCCAGCGATATGATTCACTTACCAAATGAAAATAATTATATATTAATTGCGACTGTAGATATCCCTGTAAATCAAACACCGACTTATATTGATTATTCAGTTTTAGAACACGACTGTGCAGAGTTAGATCAATTGCCTCCTTTTGGCATTGAATATCCTTTGAGATACAGAGTAAAAGCTATTGATAATACAAATACCTCATCTGTAAGATCTGATTATGTATATACAACGGGAATTACTCCAAACGGAGGTATTGATCCCGATGGAGGCGATAATCCTGTATTTAGTTCTAATATACCAAAAGAGTTTAGTATTTCGCAGAATTATCCGAATCCGTTTAATCCCATAACGAAGATAAATTTTGCTTTGCCGAAACAAGGTTTCGTGACCTTGAAGATTTATGATATTACAGGAAAAGAAATTCAGACACTTGTAAATGAAGTGAAGCAGGCGGGATATTATTCTGTTGATTTTAACGGGTCTTCGCTTTCAAGCGGTATTTATTTCTACAGATTACAGAGCGGTGATTTTATTCAGACGACAAGAATGGTTATAATTAAATAAATATTTAATAGGTAAACAAATAAACCCCGCCGGGTGGAAACATCCGGCGGGTATTAAATCAGAGCACACTTACAATGGCCGGGTAATCAGAACCAGCACGCGGCCACCGATTGATATACCCACCAATAAAAAGTGGCAAAATTATACATTGAACTTCGAAGTAATCTTGCATAATTTTGTATACGGTTTAAAAGCGTTTCCCCCACGAAAAAACCCTGTAATATTACAAAGAACAAAAAAGCTGGGGCGGCTTTAATGACGTTCAAGAATAAAAAATATAAAAACATTTCAAAACATCCGGGTAAACTATGCACATGCGGATGTTTAAATTTTAATTTTTTCCTATGAGTTCACACGTTCATAATCACGCGCATACTGTTGCAGACGAAATAGCAGAAAAAACGTTTCAGGATGTAAGCATCTGCTATCAGTGCGGAAAATGCTCCGCGGGATGTCCCGTAAGGTATTATATGGATGTTGCGCCGAACAAAGTAGTGCGGCTGATACAACTGGGTTTTTACGAAGAAGCGCTCAATTCTTCCACACCGTGGCTTTGTGCGGGATGCCAGACATGTTCAACGCGCTGCCCGCAGGAATTTGACCTTGCAAAATTCATGGACGCAGTAAGGGAAATTGCTCTGGAAAAAGGAGTCGAAGTAAAAGAGAAACACATAATGGATTTTCACAAAGCGTTCCTCGACCAGATAAAATGGTTTGGTAAGTCATATGAAGTGGGACTTACCGCCGATTACAAGGCAAGAACCCTTGATTTACTTACGGATGTTGATTCTGCCCCGGGACTGTTTTTCAAAGGGAAACTGAACATTTTACCGCATAAAATTAAAGACAAAGAATCCGTCAGAAAGATTTTCAAAAAGACGGCTAAAAAATAATTTTTATAACCTCATAACGGAGGATACTTTGAAGTTAGGTTATTTCCCCGGCTGCTCGCAGACCGGAACAGCAATCGAATACGACATTTCGCTCAAAAAAGTCGTTGACAAACTCGGCACATCACTGGACGAAATAAAAGACTGGTCGTGCTGCGGAGCGACATCCGCACACGTTACCAACCATAAGCTTGCAAACGCGCTTGCAATGCGGAACATAGCCCTTGCAGGAGAACAGGGTTTAGACGAATTAGTTGCTCCGTGCGCAGCATGTTACAACAGGCTTGTGGTTTCACAGCACGACACGCTTTCCAGAAAGGAAACAAAAGAAGAAATCGAATCAATAATCGAGGCAAAAATTGATAAGGAAATAAAGGTGATGAACCTTATCGAACTTTTCAGGAAAATCGGCTATGATAAAATCACAGCAGGCAAAGTTAAAGATCTTAAAAACCTGAGCGTTGCCTGTTATTACGGATGCCTTCTGGTTCGTCCAGCAGGTATCACAAAGTTTGACGACCCCGAACAGCCCGAATCAATGGAAGAACTCGTAAAACTTACGGGAGCCAAAACAGTTGACTGGAATTATAAAATCGAGTGCTGCGGCGCGGGGCATTCACTTTCAAGAAGGGATATCGTACTTGACCTCTCGCACAAAATCATCGAAGACGCAAAGAAGCACGGTGCTGACGTTATGGTTGTCGCCTGTCCGATGTGCCATACAAACCTTGACATGAGGCAGAGGGCGATGAAACGCGAATATCCCGAACACAATGACTTCCCTGTTCTTTATCTGACAGAGCTTATCGGGCTTGCTCTTGGAATGTCCGAAAAAGAACTCGGAATCGACAAGCACTACATTAATTATAAATACAAAGAACCAGCCGAAGTAAAAGCGGCGGTATAACACGGAGCTATATTTATGAAAATCGGAGTTTTTATCTGCCATTGCGGCGAAAACATAGGGAGAACGGTTGACTGTCCGCGCGTTGCCAAAGCATGCGCATGGTTTCCCGGCGTTGCAGTATCGATAGATTACAAGTACATGTGTTCAGATCCCGGGCAGAACATGATTAAAGACGAAATAAGAAAACACAAACTTGACGCGATAGTCGTCGGCTCCTGTTCGCCTCATATGCACGAAAAGACATTCCGCAAGGCAGCGGTATCGGCAGGAATAAATCCGTTCCTCGTTGAAATAGCGAACCTTCGCGAGCATTGTTCCTGGGTGCACGACGACATTGAGGCCGCAACAGACAAGGCAATTGACTTAACGAAGATGGCGATTGAAAAAGTGAAACGCAACCAACCACTTTCGACGATTGAAGTTCCTGTTACTAAGAGAACGCTTGTCATCGGAGGCGGAATAGCCGGAATACAGGCTGCGCTTGACGTTGCGAATGCAGGATACGAAGTGGTTCTGATTGAAAAAGAACCGTCAATCGGCGGACACATGAGCCAATTGTCGGAAACGTTTCCGACTCTCGACTGCTCGCAATGCATACTGACGCCGAGAATGGTGGAAGTTTACCAGCACCCGAAAATAAAACTGCTCTCCTATTCGGAAGTCGAAAAGGTTGAAGGGTTCATAGGGAATTTTACCGTTACAATCAGGAAAAAAGCACGCCACATTGACGAGACGCTTTGCACGGGGTGCGGACTCTGTGTTACAAAATGCCCCGTAAAGAAAAAAGCTTACAACAGTTTTGAAGAAAACCTTGCTTATCGCCCCGCTGTTTACGTTCCGTTCCCGCAGGCAGTTCCGAACATTCCGGTGATTGACGAAACGGTCTGCACTTATTATAAAACGGGCAAGTGCCAGATGTGCGTGAAAGTATGCGGGCGCGAAGCAATCAG
>Ga0208980_10000378_pt1 | contig 24607 bp, 16 predicted proteins | sample WetSurMetagenome_3_FD_187993 | JGI IMG/M metagenome (GOLD analysis project Ga0208980, IMG submission 187993) | Wetland microbial communities from Twitchell Island in the Sacramento Delta, sample from surface sediment Aug2011 Site A1 Bulk (version 2) | ecosystem: Environmental > Aquatic > Marine... | reverse complement strand
CAATGTTTAACAGACTTGTAAAATATTTTCTTGAAAACAGGCTGATTACCTTTATTTTCCTTATTGCTTTTATTGGAATGGGGTTGGTATATATGCCGTTCAATCTTAGATCAGGGATATTACCGCGTGATCCGGTACCGGTTGATGCTATTCCTGATATCGGTGAAAACCAGCAGATTGTTGCTGCCGAGTGGATGGGACGTTCCCCGAAAGATATTGAGGATCAGGTGACATACCCGTTAACTACTGCCCTGCTGGGCATACCTGGAGTACAGACAATCAGAAGCACTTCAATGTTCGGTATGTCCTTTATCTACATAATATTCAAGGACAATATTGAATTCTACTGGAGCCGGTCAAGAATCCTCGAAAAACTAAATTCCCTTCCATCCGGAACCCTTCCACCGGGTGTCCAACCCACTTTGGGTCCTGATGCAACCGCATTGGGGCAGATATTCTGGTACACACTGGAAGGGCGTGATCCGAAAACAGGCAAACCAGCCGGGGGATGGGATCCTCAGGAACTGAGAACCCTCCAGGATTTTTATGTTAAGTACAGCCTTGCAACTGCAGAAGGTGTATCAGAAGTTGCTTCAGTGGGAGGATACGTAAAGGAGTACCAGGTTGATATTGATCCCAATGCTCTTAAAGCATTCAACGTCTCGGTCATGGATGTTATGAATGCAGTCAGAAAAAGCAATCTCGACATAGGGGCTGAGACTATTGAACTTAATAATGTTGAATACCTTATTCGTGGATTGGGATACGTTAAGAGTCTGGCTGATCTTGACAATTCGGTTATTACAGTCCGTAAAAATGTTCCGGTCAGGATAAAAGATGTCGCTCATGTATCTTTTGGTCCGGCTACGCGACGTGGCGGACTCGATAAGGATGGTTCCGAGGCAGTAGGGGCGGTAGTGGTTGCCAGATATGGTTCAAATCCTATGGAGGTTATTAATAATGTCAAAGAAAAAATTAAGGAAATTGAGGCGGGATTACCACAGAAAACCCTTCCTGACGGTACTGTTTCAAAGGTTACTGTAGTACCCTTTTATGACAGGACAGGATTAATAAAAGAGACTATCGGTACGCTGGAGTCTGCCCTGTCCCATGAAATCCTGATAAGTATTATTGTGATTATAATCCTGGTTCTGAACCTTCGCGCATCCCTGATAGTTGCAGGTTTATTACCCGTTGGTGTGTTAATGACGTTCATTCTTATGAGGTTTTTTGGCGTTGATGCCAATGTTGTTGCCCTTTCCGGTATTGCGATAGCGATTGGTGTAATGGTTGATATTGGTATAGTGGATGTGGAAAACATTCTGCGTCATCTGGAAATGCCTGAGAATAAAGGAATACGCGGTAAAAAACTAATGCAGGTAATTTATGAAGCTACAACCGAAGTGAGAGCCGCAGTGGTAACTTCAATAGCAACAACGATAGTTAGTTTTCTGCCTGTATTTGCCATGCAGGCCTCAGAAGGGAAACTATTCCGGCCACTTGCCTTTACTAAAACGTTCGCCCTGATTTCAGCATTCATATTAGGCATTGTGGTACTTCCTACTCTTGTTCATATTTTATTCAATATCCGGTTCAACACGAAGAAAATAAGGAAGATATGGAATTTTATACTTGTCGGTGCAGGTCTGGTTTTTGCGATTGCCTGGCATACATGGCCAGCTCTTGCACTTACAGCGGTGGGACTAAATAATCTGTTGGATTACAAGTGGTCTGAGAGACGATTTGAGTTTCCAAATTATATAAATATCGGCATTACAGTCTTGTTTGCCACGTATTATCTTTCTATAGAATGGTTGCCACTCGGAGCTCATAACAGCGAGCTGATTAATTTCATCTTTGTTGCAGGCATTACAGGAGTGATACTTCTTATTCTGATGTCGATGGTCCACTTTTATGAAAAAATTCTCAGATGGGCTTTACTTAACAAGCTGAAGTTTCTGATTATCCCTGCTGCAGTTCTGGTTCTTGGAGTTCTTGTATGGCAGGGATTCGATAAGGTTTTCGGATTTATTGCAACAGGTGCTGAAAAAGCAGGATGGAAAAAGATTCGCCAGACATCATTGTGGTCCGCACCGGTCAGGACATTTCCCGGTACCGGTAAAGAATTTATGCCATCACTGAATGAGGGTTCATTCCTGCTTATGCCAACAAGTATGCCTCATACAGGCATTGAACAGAACCTCAGGTATATTGAGATACTTGACAGGCGGCTCTCTGCTATCCCCGAAGTGGAGGTAGCAGTTGGTAAGTGGGGACGTGCCAATTCGGCACTCGACCCGGCACCGGTACAGATGTTTGAAAATACAATTAATTACCGTCCTGAATATATTCTTGATGAAAATGGCCACAGGCTGAGATTCAGAGTTGATAAAGAGGGAAATTATTTGCTGATAAATAATAAAATTTACAATCCTGAGAAATCCGGGTTCAGAGTAATACCTGCAGACAGTCTCATCGCTGACAAAAAGGGCGAATACTTCCGCCAATGGCGCCCACAGATCAAAAAGCCGGTTGACATATGGAACGAGATCGTAAAGGTTACAAATATTCCGGGCCTGACTTCCGCACCAAAGCTTCAGCCGATCGAAACCCGCCTTGTTATGCTTTCTACAGGCATGCGAGCCCCGATGGGATTAAAGGTTTATGGACCCGACCTGAGTTCCATTGAAAAGGCAGGACTTCAGCTTGAACAGGCGCTCAGGGAAGTACCATCTGTTGAGTCCTCATCTGTTTTTTACGACCGGGCTGTTGGTGCTCCTTATCTTGAAATCAAGCTTGACAGGGAAGCAATGGCCCGTTATGGAATGACTGTCAGCGATGTTCAGGATGTTCTGCAGGTAGCTGTAGGAGGAATGGCTCTTTCCACGTCTGTTGAAGGCAGGGAAAGATTCCCGATAAGGGTCAGATATGCAAGGGAGTTACGTGATAATCCTGAAGATATGAAACGCATCCTGGTTCCTGCCTTAGATGGCGTCCAGGTTCCACTCGGAGAGATTGCAGAGATAGGTTATACTCGTGGTGCCCAGATGATCAGGAGTGAAAATACATTCCTTGTAGGCTATGTGATTTTTGATAAGGCAGAGGGAAAGGCAGAGGTTAATGTTGTTAATGAAGCTGATAAAATCCTTAAAGAAAAACTGGGATCAGGCTCACTGAAATTGCCTGAAGGAATATCATATAAATTTGCCGGGAACTATGAAAACCAGCTGCGAGCCTCAAGAAGACTTGCAATATTAGTGCCTCTGAGTCTTATTATTATTTTGTTGTTGCTTTATTTCCAGTTCCGCACTTTAACGGCTTCATTCATTCACTTCTCTGGTGTATTTGTTGCCTTTTCAGGTGGGTTTATTATGTTATGGTTGTATGGACAGGATTGGTTCATGAACTTCTCCATTTCAGGAGTTAACCTGAGGGATATGTTTCAGATGCATACGGTAAACCTGAGTGTGGCTGTATGGGTTGGATTTATAGCTCTGTTCGGTATAGCAACTAACGATGGAGTCATTATGGGTACCTATATTCACCAGGTATTCGAAGTTAAAAAGCCGGCGACTGTCAGCGAAGTTCGTGAAGCGGTTATACTTGCCGGAAAAAAACGGGTACGGCCCGCTATGATGACAACTGCCGTTGCTGTAATTGCTCTTCTTCCGGTTCTTTCATCAACAGGTAAGGGTGCTGATATTATGGTTCCCATGGCTATCCCCATGTTCGGAGGGATGATACTACAGGTTATGACAATTTTCGTCGTTCCGCTTTTCCAGGCTATCTGGAGAGAAAGTGCTGTAAGTAATAAAATCATTGTGACTCGCCAGCCTGATAATAATCTAATGGAAAATGAAAACTACACCATATAAAAAAATATTGCTATTATTTATTGCTTTGAGCAGCCTGCTTGTCGCTCAGAGTCAGCAGTATCCTGATTCTCTCATTAAATATCTCGAAATAGCCGGAAGGAATAATCCTGATATTCTCCGGAAATTCAATGAATATCAGGCCTCATTGCAAAAAATACCACAGGTCGGCAGTCTGTCTGACCCTGAGCTTAGTATGGGTGTTTTTCTTACACCTATGGAACTTGTCAACGGTCAGCAGGCCGCCGATATAAGGTTGATGCAGATGTTTCCATGGTTCGGTGTTCTTAAATCTGCAAGGGACGAGATGAGCCTCATGGCAAATGCAAAATTCGAGCTCTTCCGCGATACCAAATTGCAGGTTTTTTATGAGGTTCAGCGAACCTGGTATGAATTATATAAAATTCAGAAGGAGATCAGTATTTCAGAGGAAAATGTTGAGATTCTTAAAACAATTGAACGGCTTGCTATTACCAGATTTAAGGCAACAGCAGCCGGAAACACAGGAACCGCAGCATCAAACAACCCGGCCAGATCTTATGAGTCTCTGAATGATGCTTCCGGATCGACAGGCATGCAGGGCATGGGGGCTTCCCGGGCAGGTAGTGTATCTTCTTCTTCAACTCAGGTTGCTTCATCAATGCAACCCGGTGCAATGGGATCATCTTCAACCGGTCCTGGACTGGCTGATCTGTACAGGATCCAGATTGAAACAGGGGACCTTGTAAACAATATTGCACTTCTCTATAACCAGCAAAACACAATTATTGCTCAGTTTAATTCTTACCTCAACAGACCGGTTGCATCGCCCGTATATACACCTGATATATTAACACCTGATTCACTTGGGTTATCACTGGTTTCCATATCTGACAGCATGCTGGCAAAAAATCCGATGCTCGGAATGATTGGATATGAGGAGCAGTCGCTCGATGCAAGGAAAAAAATGGTTTCACGGATGGGATATCCGATGGTGGGGCTGGGTTTAAATTATTCACTTATTAATAAAAGTGAAATGGTTACATCCTCAATGAATGGGAAAGATATGATAATGCCCATGGTAACTGTTACACTGCCTGTTTACAGGAAAAAATACATTGCAATGCAAAAAGAAACCGATTTTTTAAAAACTGCTGCATCCCAGAATTTTCAGGTTACCTCAAACAGACTGCAGACAGAATACTACCAGGCATTGCAGCTTTACCAGGATGCAAAACGCCGTGTAAAACTATATGATAATCAGTCAGAACTGGCTTCAAAATCATTTGACCTGAAGGTGAAGAGCTTTTCTGTTTCAGCTTCAGAGCTTACAGATGTATTGCGGGTACTTCAGCAGAAACTTGATTATGAGATAAAAGAAGCTGAGGCTATTGCCGATCTGAATACTTCCATAGCATGGTTAAAGAGGTTAGGAAATCTTGAAATGTATGAAAGTAAGTAAGGATCATACCATTAAAATCATAATTAAATAATAATGAAACAGAAGATATTATTTATAAGTATTGCTCTGATAGCCGGATTATTTATAGGATGGCTGATTTTTCATCCTTCCGGAAGAGCAGCAGACAAACCTGACAAATTGACTCTGGAGAAAGATGTTAAAGTCTGGACCTGTGCCATGCACCCTCAGATAAGGATGCATGAGCCCGGAAAATGCCCTATTTGCGGAATGGATTTAATTCCTCTTTCCACAGGCGGATCATCCCCGGTTGATCCGGATGCAGTCACCATGAGCAATGAGGCAGCTGCACTGGCGAACGTACGGACATCAGTTGCCGGCAGAAAACAACCTGTAAAAGAGATCCGGCTGTATGGTAAAGTACAGGCAGATGAAAGGTTGTTGCAGAGTCAGGTGGCACATATACCGGGACGTATTGAAACGCTGAATGTAAACTTTACAGGAGAACCGGTTAGAGAAGGTCAGGTCCTGGCAAAAATCTATTCCCCGGAACTGGTTAATGCACAGCAGGAATTACTTGAAGCAGCAAAAGTAAAATTGTCTCAGGCATCAATTTACGAAGCTGCCAGGGAGAAATTGCGCCAATGGAAACTTACTGACAATCAAATATCAGCAATAGAGGAGTCAGGGATTACACAAAATACTGTTGATGTTGTTTCAAATACAAATGGTATTGTTACAAACCGCCGTGTAAACAAGGGTGATTATGTCTCGCAGGGGATAGTCCTGTTTGAGATCGCTGACCTTTCTAAAGTCTGGATTTTGTTTGATGCCTATGAGAGTGACCTTCAGTTTTTAAATGAGGGTGAAAGTGTAACATTTACACTTCAATCATTGCCGGGAATTAAATATACAGGGAATATTGCTTTTATTGATCCTGTTATTGATCCAGTAACACGTGTCTCAAAGGTCAGGGTTGAAGCAGGAAATCAGTCGGGTAAGCTTAAACCTGAAATGTTTGCTACCGGAATTGTTTCATCGGCTCTGGGTGGATACAGTGATAAACTTGTCATACCGCGTTCATCTGTGTTATGGACAGGCAAACGATCGGTTGTATATGTAAAGCAGACTTCTACAGATCAGCCTGTTTTCAAAATGCGGGAAATAGAACTCGGTCCTTTACTTGGCGAAACGTACATTGTAATGAACGGCCTTTCAGAAGGGGAGGAGGTTGTGACCAGTGGGGCGTTCAGTGTTGATGCAGCTGCCCAGCTTGAAGGGAAACCCAGCATGATGAATGTTAACGGAGGCGATATTATGAACCATGTGACATTCAGGGTATCGGGTAATTGTGAAATGTGTAAGGATAGAATTGAAAAAGCCGCTCTTTCTGTTAAAGGAGTGTCAGTCGCTGTCTGGGATATGAATACAAAAAAGATAAGTGTTGATTTCGATAAAAGTATTACTGATCAGGAATCAATTGAAAAAGCCATCGCCGATGTTGGTCATGATACAGAATTGTTCAGAGCAGATGATTCTGTTTATAAAGCGCTTCCCGCCTGCTGTCTTTATAGGAAATAGCAGGGAACATAGATCACAATATAATCAAGGGATAAGGTCAATCAGGGAAATCGGAGGAAGAGAATGGTCTGAAAACAAAAAAGGCTGTATGTCATTGTACAGCCTTTAATTTTTTAAGAGTGTAATACTATGCTGGATGAATAGCCTCTACAGGGCAAACATCAGCGCAGGCACCGCAGTCAGTGCAAACATCAGCATCAATTTTATAGATATCGCCTTCTGATATTGCTTCAACAGGACACTCGTCGATGCATGTTCCGCATGCAGTACAATCATCATTAATTTTGTAAGCCATTTCGATTATTTTTTGATTTATTAATTACAATAAGTGCACAAAATTACTTAAAATTTTCAATAGAAAAAAAAACATGATAAATATATAGGTATAATAGTAAATTCTATTTAATGGCAATCCTTGTTATTTCACACAATTTATAGAAAAAATATTGATAAAATGTTGTTCGCCAGTCGTCTCATTATTGCCGGACTGGTCACATATACAACCTTGTACATGTCATAATAAACTGCCGGTCCAATTAAGTAATTCTCCGGGATCTTTAAAAATCAAGACTGAAAGAGAGGTAGAATATTCTTGGGAGGACGTATCCATTTTCAATTCCCCAGGCCCAGTCGGCCCTTACAAAATATCCGAATATCTGCGCCCTTCCTCCGACACCGAATCCTGTAACTATGGGTTCCCTGTTTGAATCGAGTGTTACAGATACCGGACCGCTGGTTATTTTCTGAATATCATACCCGTTTTCACCTGCCCATGGTGATTTTCCTGACCATGCTGTTCCTATATCGCCGAACCCGACAACCTGCAGGCTGTTGAGGAAATTGGAGCGGAGCGGATGGCCGGCAAAATACCTGACGAAAGGCCACCTTATTTCACTGTTTATAAGGGCAAAATTGTTTCCGTTCCTCACGTTTTGAGTGAATCCCCGCATATTAGTGGCAAGTGTCTGAAATCCGTAGTTTACATTCGGGGTTACAGGTATGGTATTGTCGAACATCGGATAATTGTTGAAAAGATATCCCATCCAGTTATCCACGCCACCGAGATAGTAAAGGAGTTTTGTTGGTCCGAAGGAGGTACTTGCTGCAAATCTGTTGGCCCATATAAGTTCCCTGTGTATCCTGGTGTATTTTCTGAAATCAATTCCAAGAACGAACATATCTGATTTCGCAGCTGTAAGCTCCCTGTAGTACTCACCAAAAATCTTAAACCTTGTACCGAAATATATATTGATGCTTCTCTTACGGGTATTATCATAAATTGCCTCTGCTTTGAGACCACCCCAGTGCTGGGATGAGTTTCCATAGTCAAGGGTCATCATATCAGTGGCCATAATATTATGCTGGTCGTAACGGTATGTAAGTGTCCCTTTCAGTGCAAGGACAGGAGAGATCGGTTTAGCATAGGAAAGATATAAATTGTTTGTTATGGTTTTAAAATAGCTGGAGTCGTTATAACTTTCAATAGACTGCCGGTGATAGATCAGCTGTTTATCGAAGGTCCCTTTAAGGCTCTCAACGCTAAGCAGATATTCGTTGCTGTCGAAATCACCCGCGAATCTGAATCCTCCGGTAACGCGATAGTTTTCAAAGAGATCCACGGCTCCGAACCGTGTCATGATATTAAACCCGGGATTATAGTATGGTGCTCCTCCGCTATATACCTGGTAGGAATTATTGAGAAAACTGAAGTCAATCTGTGTGGCTACGTAGTTATTGTAAAAGGAAGCTTCATAAATCCTGATAAGCGGCAGGTTTATTGTACCGGTATCAAGATCTATGTTCATATATTTCTTCCGCCAGAGCTGGTCATAATAATTTTGTTTTTCCTTCTCAAAAATGTAATGATTTATGTCAATGGGTTCGTTCTTTATGTAATATTCATACAAAGGTTTGGTAAGAGTGTCTCTCCTTTTTTTATCTTCTGCAACAAGCCACTGTCTTATCTGCTCAATACTGTCAGCTTTATGAAGCAGCCTGGTTCTCTCTTTCCTGAAGGTGGTGCTGGTAATTTCAGCTGCCGGTATTGTAGCTGACTCATTGAGCGATCCCTTCCTCACGTTATACTTTGTGTTGCTGAAAAGCACTTCCCCGTAAGTGTCCGAACCGTTGGCAACAGACTGATTGATTATATTCCGGTCATAATTGGTTACAGGCAGGGAATTGATAAAAAACCTGTAATGAGTAGTTGTGTCGATATAGCTGATTGAGCTGTCAAATTTTGCTATATACCTGTTCATTATCCCGTTTTGATCGCCCAGATAAGTAAATTTATTTTTTCCAATGCCTTCAGGTTCAAACCTGTCAGTATATTTCCCTTCTGAAAGCCTGAGCAGGGTATTATTCTTTTTTGTCAGGTTGTAGGTAAAGAGATCGAAGTTCTGGGATAACTTTTCAAAAGGACTCGCTGTATTTGTGAGTGTATCCGATAACCGGTTTGATGTAAAAATTATCTCATCAGGCGAATCTTTCAGGAAAGACGGATTCAGATCGTCCGGCAGATCCCGGGTTATCTGTTCATTTGTACCTGAGGAAATTGTATGAATATATATATCTGTAATGCCGTCTTTCACTGCAGAAAATACGAGCCGTGATCCTTCCGGAGCATATGAAAAATCAAGAACCTTGTCAAAATACAGAAGATTTCTTTTTTCGGTAGATTTTTCATTTACCCTGTAGAAATACATTACAAGGTCGGCTCTTTCATCATTGATATATGTAAGTATTCTTCCGCTGGGATGCCATGCAATAACCGGATAAGTATTATCAGTTACCTGTTCGAATTTTGGTTCTTTTCTGAAAATTACTTTCCGTTTCCCTGTTGCCTGGTTATAAATCCATATTTTTTTCCTTCCCCAGTCATTTGTTACATAGGCTATATATTCGCCTCCCGGGCTCACTTTTACCTGTTGGATTATCTGTTCCTTTTTTGATTTACGTATAGTATTTCCATCATCAGGAGGCATATTTTTATCACCTGAAAACTCTTCTTTGTAAAAACTGGCCCACTCTTTAAGAATTTCACTGACATCCTGCCCAATTACATAAAGGAAACCATCATCAACACTCTTATAGATCTTTGTCAGATATATGATATTCGGGATAAGTGCATCACCGTACTTTTTTCCGATAAATCTCCAGAAAGACTGACCGGCATCAATGGCATCATCATATTCCAGATGGTTGATGTTCTTGTATTTTCCTGACTTGAACCCGTCCTTAACCCTGTTTTCAGCCTCATAGTCCCAGCCATATGCTACATAATTGATAAGTCCCTTAATATACCAGTCCGGCATATAAATGACGGAGGAACTTGATATCCTGTCTTTCATATCAGCACTGTACAGCATCTCATTGATAATAACCTCGGTGATTGAGGCGGCAATCTGCCGTTCATATGCTACATGGTCGCCCTCATAATAGAGCATTACCTTATTTTTGATAATCCTGCTGAAACCACCTGTATTATAAGTGTCCTCATCAAATGTGACCAGCCCGATATTTGACTGTTTGTATTCAGCATTTTTATTGTATATGATGAAAATTATTCTTTTCTCGAGTGAGTAATCAAAATAGTCTTCAATTTCTGCCAGTTTTTTTGTTGCGTAATCTGCAGTGAACTGGGCCAGATCCTGTCCGTATTCATTAAAATAACAATCAAAATCATCGAACCGGTAAAATGACCAGTAATAATTGAAGTACTGTACCCTGTTTTTGCCGAAGGTCATTTGGTGTCCATTATAGAACTGTGCTGCGGCATTTACGAAAAATGCACAGGTTATAATAGTGACAATCAGTTTTTTGATGTATCCCATTGCAAAATACTCAATAGATAGGCCGGATATCAGATCAACAAATTTTGTTCCAAATAATATAGACCAGACGACAAAACTAATGATTATCTGTTTTAATCTATCTTAAAATCTCAAACTTTATTATTTTTGCAGATGATTATTGGTCAAGTTTTGCGGCCTGATTTTTGATATATGACATGCAACCAAAACCCGATTCTTTTAGTTTTAATAAAGAATCTGGTTTAAAATGATAAAAATAAACACTGATAAACGGATATCTAACAGAATTACTAAGATTGAAAAAATAATGAAAGACACATGTATTTTGAAATTAAAAGTATCTTAAACTTCATCACATGTGAGTTTTATTATAAACATTTAAAAATAAATATATTATGATGAAAAGATTATTTTTATTCATTTCTCTTCTGATTGTTGGCATCACTGTCAAATCACAGGTAGCGCTGACAACTGTACAGTTTGCTGAAACACAGCATGATTTCAGCACTTTCAAAGAAGAAGCGGGAAGACAGACATATGATTTTGTTCTGACCAATACAGGTACTTTACCTCTTGTTATTCAAAACGTGGTTGCGTCATGTGGCTGTACCACTCCTGAGTGGACAAGGCAGCCTATTCCGGCCGGTGGCAAAGGCAAGGTTACTGCAATATACGATCCAAAAGACAGGCCGGGGCAGTTCAATAAAACACTATCTGTATATACAAATACAAAACCAGAGGTTACTGTTCTGGTAATTAAGGGAGAAGTCATACCACATGAGAAAACTGTTGAAGAGTTATTCACATTCGCTGTTAATGGTGTAAGGTTCGAGAGTCAGAATCTTGCTTTTACAAACGTCAAAAAGAATGAAAAGAAAATTCGTATTATGCAGCTGGTGAATACTACTACCGCTCCCGTTAAGGTTGAATTTGAAGGTTTACCAGTGCACCTGTCTATGAAAGCAAATCCCGAAACTCTTAAACCGGGGCAGAAAGGTCTGGTTGAGGGCACTTTTGATGCCACAAAAAACCCTGGATGGGGAAATGTCACTGACATGGTTAAAATAAAACTAAATGGCGTCCCGCAGGAGAATATATATTATTATGTAACAGCAAACCTTGTTGAGGATTTTTCTGCTCTTACTAAGGAAGAGCTTGCAAATGCACCTGTATTAAAATTGGCTTCAAACACTTATGATCTTGGTAAAATAAAAGGCTCAACGCAGAATGAAGTTGAATTTAAATTTACTAACGGAGGAAAATCAGATCTGATAATAAGATATGTGAGAGCTACCTGCGGTTGTACGGCTGTTCTTCAGGGTAATCAGGGTGTCGGTATTAAACCCGGCGAATCAAGCTCAATCAAGGCTGTTTTTAATTCGGGTGGTTACAGCGGGAAAGTTACCAAAGCTATTTATATCTATACCAATGATCCCAAGAGCTCTGAGGTTGTACTGATGCTTAATGCTGATGTTGAACAGCCTGCGGCTGCTAAATAGTTTGATGGATAAAAAAAAGGACTACAGGAGCGCACTTGTTGTAAAGGAAGGAATCCCTCGTCCTCCCAGCATAAATCCTGATGTTTTTTCAGGAAGAAAACGCCGCAGGAGATATTCTGTAGATGAATATGTCTCAGGTATTCTGTCAGGCAACAGGACGATCTTAAGCCAGGCAATTACGCTGGTTGAGAGCTCTCATCCCGGGCACTATGAAACAGCACAGGTTATAATCGAAAAATGTCTGCCATACAGTGCAAAGTCGCTGAGGATAGGAATTACCGGAGTCCCGGGAGCAGGTAAAAGCACTTTCATTGAAACCTTTGGATTATATATTACGGGCCATGGAAGGAAGCTTGCAGTACTTACAATTGATCCGAGCAGTGAACATACAAAGGGAAGTATTCTGGGTGACAAGACCAGGATGGAACGGCTGAGCATACATCCTGATGCGTTTATACGACCTTCTCCGGCAGCAGGCACCCTGGGAGGTGTTGCACGGAAAACCAGAGAGACAATAATTTTATGTGAAGCAGCAGGATTTGATACCATATTGGTTGAAACAGTGGGAGTAGGGCAGTCTGAAACAGAAGTAAACTCAATGGTCGATTTCTTCCTTTTGCTTATGCTTGCCGGAGCCGGTGATGAGCTTCAGGGGATGAAACGCGGAATCATGGAAATGGCTGATATGATAGCAATTACAAAAGCTGACGGACCAAACAAACTTGTTGCAGAAAGAGCAAGGGTATCTTACCAGAATGCTCTTCATCTTTTTCCTGTGAAATCATCGGGATGGAGACCCAGGGTAACGACCTGCTCTGCTGTCGACAACACCGGGATAACAGAGCTTTGGGATATTATTATGGATTATGTCAGAGTCACAAAGGAATCCGGATATTTTGAGGAGTTCAGAAAACAACAGGCGATTATCAGGATGCATAACATGATAATTGAATGCCTTAATACTTCATTTTATAATAATGATAAGGTAAAAATGATAAGACCTGAGCTGGAACAACTATTATCTGATGGTAAAATTACCTCCTATAAAGCCGCTCTCAGATTAATTGACAAATACAATGAAAGATGAAGTGAATTAACAATAATTCATATCTTTGCGCGGATTATTTCAAAACCATACAATTAATTAAATAAAAATCTAAGATCATGAAAAAAATCATTTATCTGCTTGTTATAGCCATAATAATAGCTTCATGTTCATCCGAGCCACATTATGTTATAAAAGGTAAAATAGAAGGTTCAGACAGTATTACTTTTTATCTTCAGAAAAGAGAAGCAGGTAAGGCAGTTAACATTGATTCCGCTGTCTCCAAAAAAGGCTCATTTACTCTAAAGGGCGGTAAAGTAGATTATCCCCAGCTGATTCAGCTTGTAGCCGGAAATACCAGAAAAAGGACTTCTTTTTACCTTGAGAACTCTGAAATTGCTATTACAGGAAGTCTTGATTCGCTCTTCAAAGCAAAGATTACCGGATCAAAAACGCAGGATGAGTATCAATCATTTGTTGATTCAAATAAACCACTTAGCGACAGCTACTCCAAGTTAGTTGTTGAATACCAGGCAGCAAACCAGGCCGGTGATGCTGCGAGAGTTGCAGTACTGGAAAAGAAAGCTGATTCTATTCAGACCGAAATGAAAAATCTTCAGAAAGGCTTTGTTAAAAATAATCCGGGTTCATACGTCTCACCTTCAATACTGGCAAGCCTTAGTTATGAGATGGACGCTCCAGAGATCGAATCGATGATTAATGGAATGGATACTACAATTGCTGCTTTGCCTCAGATGGTGACACTTAAGGAAAGGGTAGCTGTCATGAAATCTGTCGCTGTCGGACAAAAAGCACCTGATTTCACTTTGAATGATGTTAATGGCAATCCTGTTGCTCTTTCATCAAAGATCGGTTCGAAATTGCTGCTGGTAGATTTCTGGGCAGCATGGTGTGGTCCCTGCCGGCAGGAAAATCCAAATGTTGTCAAAGTATTTAACGAATTTAATAAAAAAGGTTTTGATGTTTTTGGTGTTTCATTGGATCAGAAAAAGGAGGACTGGGTAAAGGCAATTGCTGATGATAAGCTTACCTGGACACATGTTTCAGATCTTCAGTACTGGAGCAATGCCGCTGCCAAATTATATGCTGTAAACTCGATTCCAGCCAACTTTCTCCTTGATGAAACCGGAACAATAATCGCAAGGAACCTGAGAGGTGAAGACCTTTATAATAAGGTAAATGAAATGCTTGGGGCTAAGAAATAATTTGCCTCTCCCTAAATCCCTCCCCCAGAGGTGAGAGACTGCAAAAAAATAAAAAAAGGCTGTTTAAGAAATTGAGCAGCCTTTTTTTTGATCCCTGGTGCCAGGTACATCAGCCCCAGAACCCAGCACCCGGTACCCAGAAACAAACATTATTCCGTTTTGTCAGTTTCTTCTTTGTCAGTTTCTTCTTTCTTAATTTCTTCCAGAATAAAGCCGGTACCCCTTACAGTACGAATATCAATGTTTTTATCATCCGCAACAAACTTTCTTAACCTGCTGATAAAAACATCCATACTTCTTCCCAGGAAATAATCATCCTCGCCCCATATCTCTGTAAGTATATCTTCTCTGGCCAGAACCTTATTCTTGTTTATGATGAAAAATTTCAAGAGTTGCGCCTCCTTAAGAGTAAGTTTTTCTTTATTATTTCCACTTGTCAGTTCCAGAGTGTTGTAGTTAAGTACAGTATTTGATACTTTAAATTCATTATTGGCGGATGAATATGCCCTTTTAAGGATGTTATTGATCCTCAGAATAAGAACCTCCGGATCGAATGGTTTGGTAATATAATCATCAGCTCCGATTTTCAGCCCTCTGACAATATCTTCCTTGAGACTTTTGGCTGTAAGAAAAATAATTGGAATTTCAGGTCTGGCCTCCTTGACTTTTTCAGCCAGGGTAAATCCATCCATTTCCGGCATCATGACATCGAATACACAGATATCATACTTCGCCTGGTTAAATAGATCCCAGGCCTCTTTCCCATCACGGCCCAGAGTCACATCAAATCCGCTGATAGTGACATATTGGCTTAATATGTTTCCAAAATCCCTGTCATCTTCAGCTAATAAAACTTTCATATCCGGAATATTTAAAATTTATTGAGTCATTCTTACAGTAAATATACTACGTTTCCTGCTTTAATGCAATTAGTTATGAAATAATTGGTAATGTAACAGTAAAGGTACTGCCTTTTCCCGGCCTGCTGCTGACATTAACATCTCCGCCATGCGCTTCTGCAATTTTTTTGACATAGTAAAGTCCGAGCCCAAGTCCTTTAAACTTATGAATGTTGCCTGTTGAGGCTCTGTAAAATTTGTCAAAAATATGTTTCTGGTCATTCTTACCAATTCCAATGCCATTATCGGTAACTCTTATAGAAATATTATTGTCTCCTGAGAATCCTTCAATATCAATTACAGGTACTTTATCGGAATATTTCACAGCATTCGAAAGCAGGTTATTTATAAGGGTTGTAAAGTATACAACATCGAGATCGACTTTTACTCCGTTGAAACTATATTTCTGTGTAATCGTGGCGCCATTGCCTCCGCCCGATTTAAAGCTGTCAACGACATCATTCATCAGTGTCTCTATGTCAACTGTTTTTTTATCAAGTTGAAACTGGGTTCTTTCCCACATGCTAATCTCAAGGATCATATTGATCAGTTGATTCAGATGAACACTCTGTTTCCCTATCAGTTTTGCTGTCTCGAGTATTTTCTCCTCATTTGTTCTTATCTGTGCCATCTCAAGCGTTTTGCCGGCAACAGTAATTGTAGATAATGGGGTTTTAAGCTCGTGGGTCATGTTATTAATGAAGTCTGTCTTAAGATTTGAGAGCCTCTTTTCTTCCATCAGGTTCCGATAGGTAAACATAAATATTATCACCACAACGATAATACTGAAACCACTCATCCCAAGATACGCGGCTGTCTCCTTAAGTATCACCTTCTGCTTGTCGGAAAAATCAATGAAGTATTCAAATAAGAACCTGAAGTTATTGTCTTCCATTCTGAACCAGTTAACCAGGATCTTTTCTTTGGATATTTCAGGAGGAGCTGGTCTTGGGCCACGGTCAGTTGGCCGGCGGTTTGAAAAGCCTTCGCTCTGATACACTACGATCGTATCATTACCTATCATTTCCAGGTTGTTTATTACAATTGAGAATTTAAAGTTTTTTTCAAATCCCCTTCTTTCAAAATAGGATGACAGCAATCCTGAGAGATCCTGTTCCTGGTTCACTACTTTCGTAAAGTATTCGAGTATATCTTTCTTCTTTGCTGCCAGTTCATTTGAATCTGAAATTGAATGCAGCTCTATATTGGCCCTTTCGGAATACAGCCCGAGCAGAAATCGAACCGTATCAAACCCGTCGGTACGCATTCTCCTGTTTATCATGTTGAGAGCTTCCTGTGATCGCATTGTATACCTCAGGGAAAACATCTCATCCTTCTGTTTCCAGACACTCCGGACAATAAACACCTGTACCGAAATCAATATAATAATTGAAACTATACCAAGAAGAAGGACGGTATTTTTCTTTTTCATCTTTCAGGTTTTACATTTTCAAAATTATTCATTTTATTGATACCTCTTGCAGGTACCTCAAACATTAACCCTGCATTAACGCGGTATTAACAAAATAACAATAGATCCGGCTGTATCTTTACATTGTCAAACTTAAATCAAGGCAGCCATGAAAAAGTATAAGGTATTTATTTTAATAATGATCCTTCTCTCTGCAGGTGGTGTCTTTCAGCAGATAGCCGCACAGGAGAAATCCAAAGCAGAGCTGGAGAAGGAGGCTCAGCTTCAGCAATCAATTCTGGAGCAGAAGAAAGCAATGGCCGAACAGAAGAAAGCTCAGGAAGATCTCAAAAAAGAACAGGAAGCGGCATTGGACGAACTTATGGATATAAATGAAGTATCGACGGGCAAAGATGGTGAACTGGTAAAAGTCTATACTCAGCGGGGCGGAAGGTCCTCAGGCGCCAGAGCATTTTCGGGAACTGATCCCTTTATGTTCAATTATCAGCTTGGAGATACTTACTTTGGTCATTCATACGGTGGTGATGAGGAGAGGACCACCTGGGATTTTTCCAAATCGGTAAAGGAAAACTCATTCAGTCGTGATTATACTTTTGATGTTGAAAAAACGGCTAAGAATGTAGTAATGTCCATCATGGGTGATTGCAAAACAGGTGATATCCGTATCAAAATAGTAATGCCAAGCGGTAAAAGCTATTCAGAAATAGTAATTGACGAATTCGGTAATCTCAACTGGAGAAAATCCTTCACCATTTCTGAAACGGAGAATCAGGACAAGACGGGAGAGTGGAAATTTCAGGTAACTTCAAATAAAGCAACAGGATTTTTTAAAATTTCTCTTCAGACATATTAGTTTAGTTTTCATTCCTTGTAAAAGGGAGGCAGGCATAGGGGGGCCGGTCTCCCTTTTTTTATTCTGATTGAGCAACTGCCCTTCCTCCTTTGACACTTTCAACCTTTACAGTGAAATTACTTCCGCCTTTCACAAACCATTTCAGGTTTACCCGCTGATAACCAGGGATATTCTGGATCTCCAGGCGCTGAGGATTCTTCTTCTGTTCCCTGTTAATATTCCTGTCTTTATCTTCAACAATCATTCCGGCAATAACAGTTCCACCTTCAAGAATAACATAGTCGGGAGGGTCAATTTTAAACTTAAGATTGCTGGCCGAATGTGTAGGGAGCATCCTTTTATTTTCAACTGTGGCAGTCACCTCCTGGAGTCCGCCGGGTAACTTCTTTACTTTTATGTCAGTTATCTCGAGTTTCGGAGACTGGTATGAATTATAGATGCAGAATGCAGCGTTACGGTGGGCATCGCTCTCCAGGAGGAATCCCGGGTGAAGTCTGCCGAAGTTCTTGTTGAAACCACCTAGTTCAATCTCCCCGTAAAGAGGATGGGAGACCTTCTGCCATGGTATAAAAGCATCTTCAAACAGTAATAATTTATCAAATTCATATTCATCTGTATTTGTTGAATCATAGAACATCAGGTATGGTTTCCAAAGTTCATTTGAATATACAAAGCATCCCATGGCTCCATGAAACCAGTCGAGTTCTCCACCCCACACAGTGTACATATCCTTCCAGATCGTCAGGAGCCTGTACCCAGGTATCATCAGTTCTCCTTTTTTTCCTATAGCATTTAATACGGCATCATCGGAACGGCTGTAAGCTTCAGCACCTCCACCCTGGACAGAGGGCCCCCTGAGTATCATGCCCCCTGAATTATGGAATGACTGGGATCCTGTGATATTCCTGTGTTTAAGGATAAAATCCCTGACTGCCTGATTTTCCGGTTGTGAAAAGGGGTACTTATCTGCACCGCTCTGAACATAATTAGGTTCCCAGTTGAAACCCCAGTCACGGTTTCCGTCATATCCTCCGGGGCCGTCTTCATTTACCAGTCCATCTCCGTCATTGTCAATACCTTCATAGCCTAAAAGATCATATTCTCCTTTTTCCCCCGGGGCAACAGGAATCAATTTACGCTCGTCTGCCGGATCAGATTTATACAATCCATCAGGATTTTTCCTTCTCATCTGGCTGATATTCTTATCATTGTTCAGATCATCATAGCCATCTTCATCAAAAAGTCCGTCACGGTCATTATCCATTGGAATAAGACCCGATCTGGGGGGCATACCTACCAGAGTAAAATAATCCCTTGCATCGGGATTTATAGTCGGGGCTATGTAAAAAGTCTTATCTTTAAGTAATTGATTTATAAAGGTATTCTCATTGTACATTTCGCACAGATACCAGGCAGTATAGAGAGCCATTTCTGTCCCCTGTATTTCTATTGAATGGATATTTCCGTCGATCCAGAAACCTGGTTTGACATCGGGTGTCTGAACTTTCTTATCCGTGATAGTCAGTACAATAATATCCCGACCCTGGTAAGACTTCCCTGCAGATTCCATAGTTACCAGGTCCGGATATGCTTTTGCAAGACGTGTACAGATATCAACAACCCCTTTGTAAGTGTTGTACTTATTCCATGATACCTGGACTTTGGGGTTTTCCGGGCTTCCTGCAGCTTTGAAGAACATAACATCGTTCTGAGAGATACCGGGTACTGAAAAGAGCTGAAATATTAAAGCAAAGATTATGATTGAAAATAATTTTTTCATGATCTGGGTTTTCAATTGTTTTTATTTAAGTTCGATAGTAGAAGTTATGGTACCTGTATTCAGTGCTCCGGCCGTTACATTCAAAGGTCCCTTACCGCTTATTATCCAGCTGAATCCGGCTGAAGCATCACCTTCAAGGCGCCTTATCCTCTGAACCTTTTCTCCACTGATGAGACTCTGGCCTTTGCCCGGCTCAACAGATATGCGCATAATCCGGGTAAAGGTATTAATATTACCAACTTCAGCACAGGTGGAGAAAATTCCCTTGTTATGGATGTTAAGTGATACACGGTAAATATTTTCACCTATATTTTCAGTTTCAATATTAATGAATTCCAGTTCCGGATGCATACCGGCAATTACAGTAATAAATTTGTAGTTATTGCCTATCATGGAATCAAGTGTATCAGCTGGTGGATTGATCATAACAAAGGGTTTGATCCCGCCTATTTCTGCTTTTTTACCAGGAAAATCCGGATGGTTAAACTCAGTCCATGGGACAAAGACATCCTTGATTTTCTTCTTTTCAGCAAACTTCAGAAACGCGATCTCAGGATTCTTCTCTTTTTCAAGTGGGAACCACCAGGCAGGAGTACTGAAACTGTATCTTCCATAATGAAAATATGCCCAGTCCATGAAATTCCCCGGTGATGTTTTTGATACCGGCGCACCTTTGACGCCAGTTATTTCATGATATTTATCTGAAACGAGCCTGTTTATGATCTCATCACTTTTTGTTATTGCTGTAATGCGTCTGTCTCCGGTTTGCGGTCGTTCACCGCGGCTCATTCCCTGGCCGGGGCCCTGTTCCATTCCAGCCATAAGCACAGATGGTTGTCTTTCAGATGCTTTTAAAGGTTGCCCAAGGTTATCCTGTGGGCCAAAAGCAATTGTCATATAGATATTGAAATGATTAAATAAAAAATCTGCAACAGCTTTTGTTTCAGGTTCAGAAACAGGATACAGCCCGGCATTAAGACCAAACTCCTCATAGTTGAATGTAAAATTCCGGTTGAAATTTACTCCACCCTCACCATCTTCATTTAGTTTATCATCCTTGTCATTATCAATGCCTTCCGTAAAAAGAAGATAATTTCCTGTTTGTCCTTTTGAGAGATCTGCCTCAACCATAATCCTCTTATCTTCATCGCTTTCAATGTATTTTCCGGCAACATCTCTTATGCGAAGTAAGGTAATGAAACCATCCTGATTGAGATCTTCGTACGGGTCTTCATCAAACACAAAATCCTTATCATCGTCAGTTGACCTTGTATTTATATTCCTTTCGTACTTAATTTTTGAGAAATATTGCTCAGTGGCATCGGGACTGACATCAGGAAAAACATAAAAGGTGATTTTGTCGAGGAGCCCTTTAATTTCATCAGAGGTAGCTTCTTTTAGCAACATGCCGGCAAAGCCCAGGGCAAGTTCTTTACCGAGAAGGTGGCTTCCCTCAACACCTCCGAATATTGCAATCCCTGGTTTGTTGTCTTTAGTTCCGGTTCCTATAGTCAGAACCCAAATGTCTTTCCCTCCGGAAGTTTTAATAAGCGATCTGGCAGAACAGATGGAGGGGTATTGCCTTGCCATTGCATCTACTTTTTCTGACATAGTTTTAAAGTTGCTGTATTGAGTCTGAGCAGATAGCTGTAAGAAGCCTATGCAGAAGAACAGCAGCAGAATTGAAAGTCCGGGAGTTTTTTTCATCATAATGTAATATTGATTTTAAAGTTGTGATTCCATGCCTTTAAGCTGGCATGGAACCCCCTATGTTGATTAATATATATTTATAAGTGTTGGTTTCAGGGCAACATCAGTCTACCGCTATTTATAAATTTGTTTTCATTTTGCCTTTCTTGACAGGTTTTCTGACCGGTGTTCTGAACTGGCAGTTATTGAAAAAAGGATCCCAATTCATGTTTTGAAAAAATTCCGTTGTTTTGTTATTGAAGTATCCCAAAATATGTTTTGGTGATATAGTATAAATTAATTCATCGTTGTCGCCAAAGTATGGAACTGTGGTTGTTATGACCTCTTCAATTCCTATATCGTATTTATTTGAAACGTCCGAATAAATCTCATAAATTGTTTTCGGGATAGCTATAATTATTGTGTATGACCCATATTCTTTCCTCTGGAAGAGAAAATAAGTTATTTCAACAGGTTCATTTGGATTAACATGATCAGTAGAGTGGGGGAGCTGGCTTTCAAAAATAAATCCTTCACTCATTATGGTTTCAACAATTTTAAATTCTCTGGTGTTGTGTAGAAAGAAATAGCAGTCTTTGAAATTCTTCAGTATTGATGTAAGTATCTCTCCTTTGTTATTCATCCTTTAAAATATGGACATCATGTTAAACCATTTTCAAAAATAGCTTATATTATTTTATTTACAACACTTAATCCATTTGTTATGTTATATGTTAATTTTGTAGCCAACATAGAATTTTATATTTGATGAGAAAAGTTATCTCTCTTCTATTTGCATTAATAATAGTATCATGCGGCAGGCAGGGAACCAGTAGCAATGAAAGGATTATTACAGTAAGTATTGCTCCGTTCAAATTCTTTGTTGAAGCAATTGCCGGCGATGATTTTAAAGTTAATGTAATGGTTCCTGCCGGATCAGATCCTCATATCTACGAACCTTTTCCTGAGCAGATAACTAAGCTCAGAAAATCTGAGGGTTATATAAGTAATGGTTACCTGGGTTTTGAAATGAACTGGCTGGATCGTTTTTATGAAACTAACAAATCAATGAAGCGGTTATCACTGGGTGATAATATAAACCCATTAGTATCGGGACACCAGCATGAAGGAGAACATGTTGAGGGAGCTGATCCGCATTACTGGGTATCACCAAAATGTGCAATAATCATGGCTTCATCTGTAAAAGAGTTTTTATCGGGACTTAATCCATCTCAGAGCCTTAAATATGCAGCAAATTATCAGGCTTTTATTCTAAAAATTCAGGATCTGGACAGAAAGGGACAGGAACTTTTTTCAACTGTTCAGAAGAAATCATTCATGATCTATCATCCAAACCTGGCATACCTTGCAAGAGATTACGGTCTTGAGGAGATTGCTGTAGAATTTGAGGGGAAAGAACCTCCACCGTCAAGATTGAAAGAACTGATTGACCTTGCCAGGCAGGATGGAATGAAAACAATATTTGTGCAACGCGAATATGATACAAAAAATGCCAAGGCAATTGCAAAGGAGATCGGAGCTCAGCTGGAAATTATTGATCCGTTGTCGGAAGATTGGTTAAAATCAACTACCGATATTGTCAATGCCCTGTACAAGAGTTTAGCTCAGGATATAAAATAAACTGAAGTTATGGCCATTTTATTTGAAATGCATTCTTTATCTGCCTCTTATGGCGCTGTAACTGTTTTGAATGATGTTAATTTTACTGTCAGCGAAAATGATTTTATCGGGGTTATTGGTCCTAACGGAGGAGGCAAAACAACACTTTTAAAAATTATCCTTGGGTTGCTCAAACCTGTAAAGGGGGAGATCGTTTTCAATACTGAACTTTTAGACGGGAACAGAATTGGTTACCTCCCCCAAATGTCAACCGGAGATATCAACTATCCTGTAACAGTGAATGATATCGTATTATCGGGACTAATGATCAGGAAAGGAATTATATCGAGAATGACATCATCCGACAAAAAAAAAGCAAGGATGGTGATAGATGAGCTTGGTTTATCGGAAATGTCAGGATCAACAATAAATGAATTATCAGGAGGACAAATGCAGAGGGTCTTTCTCGGCAGGGCAATCATTGGAGATCCTAAATTGTTATTGCTTGATGAACCTGGAAATTTTGTTGATACCACCTTTGAAAATGATTTCTACGAAAAACTGAGGGACCTCAACAAACGTATGGCTATTCTTATGGTTTCACACGATGTTGGAACCATCTCAGCTCATATAAAATCTTTTGCATGCGTTAACAGGAGTCTTCATTACCATCCTTCCCATGAAATAACAGATGAGGATCTTCTAGCATATGGATGTCCGATTCAGCTTGTTACACATGGCGCGGTGCCACATACAGTACTGAAACACCATAAATAGTGGAAGCAAATATTTTTCAATATGATTTCATAGTTAAAGGACTCCTGGGAGCAATCTTTGCCAGCATTACAGCCGGGCTTGCTGGCAGCTATGTAGTATCAAAGCGCATGGTTTTTCTCAGCGGGGGAATTACTCACGCATCATTTGGTGGGATAGGAATAGGTTACTTTTTAGGGATCAACCCTGTTGTAGGAGCAGCTGTTTTTGGTATCATGGCGGCATTGGGAGTAGAATACCTTTCTGTGAAACAAAAAATAAGAGAGGACTCGGCAATTGGTATTTTATGGGCGTTTGGTATGGCTATTGGCATTATATTCATTTATCTGACACCCGGATATACCCCGAATCTCATGAGTTATCTGTTCGGGAGCATACTTACTGTGACAAATGCAGACCTTATAGCGCTCGGAACAATGTCTTTGATACTGATCCTTTACTTCAGCATATTTTACAGGACTATACTTTACATCTCATTTGATGAGGTATTTGCCAGAACTTATTCATCATATGTGAACCTGTTCAAATATTTTACCACATCGCTTATAGCACTTACTATTGTTTTAAATATAAGGATGGCAGGGGTGGTTCTGGTTATCTCATTGCTGACAATCCCCCCGAATATAGCCATGCTATTTACAAAAATTTATTTTAAAATTGTAGTCTGGTCAATTCTTGCAGGTTTTGCAGGGACAGCAACAGGATATGTAATTTCATATTTTGCAGGGATACCGGTTGGTGCAACAATTATTTTTACACTGGTGATTATCTGGGTGATTGCAAAAGGTATAAGTCAGTTATTAATGATATTATCAAAAAGGAAGAAATGAGGTACTGAAAGTTATTACATTGTCCTTTGTGAAACTTAGTGATAACCTTTGTGTCCCTTCGTGGTAAAAAAATAACCACAAAGGATCACAAAGGCTAACTCAAAGTAACACAAAGGGAAAACAGGACACTTAATATTTTATCAGACGAGCTCCTGGAAATAGATACTACAAAATTATCAATCTTTGGGAAGAGCTTTTACAATTAAATTATCATATTATTTAAAACAGGAATACCATGGATTACGATCTTATAATTATAGGCAGCGGGCCGGGTGGCTATGTTGCTGCTATAAGGG
>Ga0208980_10000377_pt1 | contig 24619 bp, 23 predicted proteins | sample WetSurMetagenome_3_FD_187993 | JGI IMG/M metagenome (GOLD analysis project Ga0208980, IMG submission 187993) | Wetland microbial communities from Twitchell Island in the Sacramento Delta, sample from surface sediment Aug2011 Site A1 Bulk (version 2) | ecosystem: Environmental > Aquatic > Marine... | reverse complement strand
GAAGAAGCCGCAAAACTGGGAATAACCGGTAATTTAACTATACCTGGAACTGACAGAAGTAAATGTCTTATAATGGTTCCGATTATGCTAGGTAACATTGCCAAGGGATTAATTCTAATAGAAAACTACGAGAGAGAAAATGCATTCACTGAATCAGAAATCAGGTTGCTTACAACAATTGCCAACAGTATGAGTGTTGCTTTAGAATGCAGAGTACCGTTTATGAACAGAGAATTGGTTGAGTTTGCCTTTTCCTTACCTGAAGATATTATTTATTCAGAGCTAATGTCAATATCTACAGAAGGTCGGCAAAAGTTATCAAAGATTAAACCTACGAATATTGGACAGGCTGGAAGAATAAGTGGAGTTTCACCATCGGATATAAATATTTTATTAATGTATCTGGGAAGATAATTGTTCCACGTGGAACAATTAATTATAAATATAAAAATGAAAATTGAGGGCAATATTGTTAATATCCATACAAGGGATACTTATCCTGCCATAGTAACTGTTGAAGGAGGTGTTATTACTGATATTGCAAGATGTAATAGAAATTATAAAAGATTTATTATTCCAGGATTTATTGATGCGCACGTTCATATTGAAAGTTCTATGGTTACTCCCGGGGCTTTCGCATCGGCTGCCGTGAGGCATGGAACTATAGGTACGATTTCAGATCCACATGAAATTGCAAATGTAATGGGTTTGAAAGGGGTAGAATATATGATAGAAGACGGGAATAGGGTTCCTTTTTATTTTTGGTTTGGCGCACCATCATGCGTACCAGCCACAAGTTTCGAATCGTCAGGAGCAACTATAGGAGTAGATGAAATTGATTTACTTATGGCCAGGGAGGAAGTAAAATATCTTTCAGAAATGATGAATTTCCCTGGTGTTTTGAATAACGACAAAGAAGTATATGCAAAGATTGAATCTGCCAGGAAGCATGGGAAACCGATTGATGGACATGCACCAGGGTTGAAGGGAGAGAACCTTATTAAATACGTAAATTCAGGAATATCAACAGATCATGAGTGCTCTGATATCATCGAGGCGAGAGAAAAGATAAAACTCGGCATGAAAATTCTTATCCGGGAGGGAAGTGCTGCAAGGAATCTTGAATCACTGAAGCCATTGTTTCTCGAGAAGGCTGAAATGCTGATGCTCTGTAGCGATGATATTCACCCGGAGATGCTTGTTCAAAGACATATTAATAGAATTGCGGCAAAGCTGATAAGAGAAAAATTTGATATTTATGATGTTCTGAGGGCTTGTTCATACAATGCCATTAAGCATTATGGTCTTGAAGCCGGATGCCTTCAAACTGGCGATAGCGCTGATTTTGTTGTAGTTAATGATCTTCAAAAAATGGATATCCTTGAAACATGGATCCGAGGGATAAAGGTGTTTGAAGGAAATTTGGTTTTGTTCAAATATAGAAGCGGACCAGCTATTAATAGGTTTGAATGTTCAGCAATAAGCAAAAGCAATCTGAACGTTATCAGAAATGGAGAAAAAATGCGAGTTATAGAAGTATTTGACGGAGAGCTGCTGACAGGATCAATAACAGAAAATGCAACAGCCGGAAATACAGTTGATAGTGATATTTCTAGGGATATTATTAAAATTGTTGTGAAGGACAGGTATTCTGATAATCTCCCTTCAATTGGTTTTATTAAGGGTTTTGGTCTCAGAAAAGGAGCTTTTGCCAGCTCTGTAGCCCATGACAGTCATAATATTATTTGCGTGGGGGTGGAGGACGAGGAGATAGAAAAATGTATCAATTCGGTTATTAAAATGAAAGGCGGGCTGTCTGTCTGTGCCTCTGGCGAGTTAAATTCACTTCCGTTAAAGATTGCTGGAATAATGTCGGACAATCCGTGTGAGGAGATCGCACAAAAATATCTCGCTCTTTCAGATAGGGTGAAAGCCCTGGGATGCCCACTATCTGCTCCGTTTATGACACTTTCATTCATGGCCCTTCTGGTCATACCATCACTTAAAATCAGTGACAAAGGGCTTTTTGATGTCGATAAATTTTGCTTTACACCACTCTTTACCTGATTGTTATGCAGGCAAAAAGGGATTTTAAGGAAATAATTTACGGATTGCCTGAAAAACCAGGGATTTATCAGTTTCTTGACGAGACCGGAACAATACTTTATGTAGGTAAAGCCAGGAATCTGAAAAAAAGAGTGGCCTCTTATTTCTCTGGAAACCAATCAGGAAAGACAAATCTTCTTATTAAAAAGATGAGTCTTATAAGGCATATTGTAGTCGACACAGAATCTGATGCGTTATTGCTGGAAAATAACCTGATAAAGAGGCACCAGCCAAAATATAATATTCTTCTCAAGGATGATAAGACATTTCCCTGGATTTGCATAAAGAATGAACCGTTTCCTCGGGTTTTCAGTACAAGGAATGTTTACCGTGATGGATCATTTTATTATGGGCCATACACCTCTGCCCTGATGGTCAAGACCCTGGTAACACTCATAAGGCAATTGTTTCAGCTCAGAACCTGTTCTTATAATCTGGAAGCGGATAATATCAGAATGGGGAAGCTGAAAGTTTGTCTTGAATACCATATTGGAAACTGTAAAGCCCCCTGTATCGGACTGCAGAGTGAACCTGACTATTCTGAAAACATAATGCAGGTAAGGGACATTCTGAAAGGAAATATTTCAGGAGTCATTGAACACCTTCGTGGGCTGATGCTGGAATACTCGACCGATTTGAAATTTGAGGAGGCTCAGAAGATAAAGGAGAAGATCGATATACTTTCAAAATTTAAAAGCAAGTCAACCATAGTAAGCACAACTATAAAGGATGTAGATGTTTTTGGTTTTACAGAAGAAGGAGGGACTGCTTACATTAATTACATGAAGGTTGCTCACGGGGCAGTTATACAGGCATTCAACCTGGAAATTAGAAGCAGAATAGATGAGGATAGAGAATCCCTTCTGACTCTGGGTATTACAGAAATAAGACAACGAGTTAACAGTGACTCTTCAGAGATTATAGTCCCGTTTATTCCCGATATGGCTCCTGAAAGGACAAGGTATGTTGTACCGGAAATAGGTGACAAGAAAAAGCTTCTGGATCTGGCCCTGAGGAATGCAATATATTATAAACTGGAGCAACGTAAAAAGAATGCAGAAAAGAGCAATGAATCAAGAACAGGGAAGAATCTTGAAAAAGTTAAAAATGATTTGCATTTGCCTGTAATGCCTGTGCATATAGAATGTTTTGACAATTCAAATATTATGGGAACAAATCCTGTGGCTGCATGCGTAGTATTCAGAAACGGGAAGCCATCGAAGAAAGAGTACCGACACTTTAACATTAAAACCGTTAAGGGGCCGGATGATTATTCTTCAATGGAGGAGATAGTCTTCAGGCGGTATAAAAGAATGTTAGATGAGAATCAGTCTTTACCACAGCTGGTAATTGTAGATGGTGGTAAGGGACAGCTTTCCTCTGCCATTCAGAGCATAGACAGACTTGAGCTAAGAAATAGAGTTACAGTGATAGGAATAGCCAAAAAGCTCGAAGAGATATATTTCCCGGGCGACAGTGTCCCGATATACCTTGATAAGAATTCTTACAGTCTGAAGCTTATACAACAATTGAGAAATGAAGCTCACCGGTTCGGGATTAATTTTCATCGTGCAAAAAGATCCTCATCAATGACAAGGTCAATTCTTGACGAAATAAATGGAATAGGACCTAAAACGAAGGAGATATTGCTAAAGCATTTTGATTCGGTTGATGATATCCGGAAAACAGAAAGGATTGAACTGGAAAAGCTCGTCGGAACAGCCAGGGCAACCATTTTATACAATTTCTTCATGGAATGATGCTGGTTTCACGTGGAACACAGAATATCAACATCTGGTTATAATAGTCAGATATATAGGTTGTTGATAAGCATATATTTCTTACTTAAGTCGGTTTGGCTTGAATATTTCTTCAGGTATGGATCGCTATAGTGAAATTTCCCGTCCAGAAGAGACTAATTTTCGAATATATTTGCTTTATATTCGAAAAATCAAAATTCATTCACTGGAATCAGAATATGAATAGGTTTGAACCCGGCAAAGTTTTTCCCGGCTCGTTGTCAGACACAATATCTTTTCAATTCGTAGTGAATTAATTCTAATGTCAATGGAGGAATTTGATCCCAAGCCTTTCCTGAAGAGTCTCATGCAATATTTCAGGATCGGGCAGGTGGATTCCTTTAATTCCAACTGATTCGGCTGCATGTGAATTTACTGCAATGTCATCAATGAATAAAGATTCAGCAGGCTCAAGTTGATACATCTTCAGTAACACCCTGAAGATATCAGGATCGGGTTTGGATAGTCTTACCCTGGCCGATATTATTCCACCATCAAAGTATCTGAAGAATTTATATCGGTTTTGTATTTCATCAAAAATGTCACCGGGGAAGTTGGAAAGATAATATAGTCTGAAACCCGCTTTTTTTAGCTCAGGAAGCAGCCTGGTGTTTTGGGTTAGGGGAAACAATATCTTCGTACGTAAATTGAATACATCTAAAATCTGTGGTATTTTAAGAGATGATCTTTCAGCGATTCTTCTGGCTGCTTCATTCAGGTCAATATCACCATTATCAAGGAGAAGCCATTCAGGACTTCTTACGATCTGTTCCAGTATTAATTTCCGGACATTATCATCATATCCATTTAGCCTCAGATATTCTTCAGGTTTCCAGCTTATAAGGACATTCCCAAGATCGAATATAATGTTTTGTATCATGGATTTTTCATACTCGATGGCTGACCCGTGGCTTCCAGAACGTTCCACCAGAGCTCGCTGTTGATATCGATCTTTTTACGCCGCGCCGTAGCAAGGGGAATGGGAAGGAGCGTGAAGAGATTATTCCAGTGGCCGATAACGAAATCTGTCTTGCCTGCCATTGCTGCATGAACTGCATTCTGTGCCAGCAGATTGCAGAACTTGCTGTCGTTAGGATTCGCCGGTGTGCTTCGGATAATATAGCTTGGATCAATATAACGGATTGAATGAGAGAAATTCTTGTTATTAAACTCCTCTGTTATCTTCTCTTTCAGGAATATACCTATATCCTTATGTTTGATGTTACCAGAAGCATCTTTAACCTGCTCCGATTTATCAAAGAAATCCTGACCGGCTCCTTCTGCAACCACCACAACTGCATGATGTCGCTCTTCAAGTCTCTTCCTGAGTATCCTTAGGAATCCCCGTTGTCCGTAAAGATCAAAACTTATTTCGGGAATAAGGACAAAATTTACCTCCTGGATTGCAAGAGCAGCATGGGCAGCTATAAATCCGGAATCCCGACCCATCAATTTTACAAGGGCAATGCCGTTAAATGCGCCAGATGCTTCATTGTGTGCATTGCGAATTATATCATTTGCAATGGAAAATGCAGTTTCAAAACCAAATGATTTGTCAATAAGGTTAATGTCGTTATCAATAGTTTTAGGAATACTGGCGATACAAATTTTCAGTTTCCGTTTCACTATCTCTTCGTGAATTGCGTGAGCACCTCTTAATGTCCCGTCTCCTCCTATGCAGAAAAGGATATTAACATTCAGAATCTCAAGTGTATCAACTATCTGCCCGACATCCTGGTTGCCACGGGATGATCCGAGGAAACTTCCGCCAGTATAGTTAAGTGCTCCCACAACTGATGGGGTTAAATCTATAACCGGATGATTATATGAAGAAATAAGCCCCTCAAATCCATACCTGATGCCTAGTATCCTTGATACGCCATACCTGTAGTGCAATTCGTAGACAAGGCTCCTGATAACATTGTTTAGCCCCGGACACAGCCCGCCGCATGTTACAATTGCTACCTTGGTTTTGGCCGGTTCGAAGAAAATATTCTCCCTTGGTCCAGCTTTTTCAAAAGAGAGCGGTTCCACTCCTGTCCTGACAGACTCTTTAAAGCCATCAAGTGATACGTCATGGAGTACGCGTTCACTGTCGTCAACAAATTTGTACAAGGGGCTGTAGTTCCTGACCGACTGGATCAAAGGAGATTTTATGGAGGTTTTTCCAAGCGTTTTTACCAAAAAATCGGAATTATTCATTTAAGGAGATTTTTGACAATACATTTAGATACGGCCCACAATATGAAAGCTGTTCAAAAATAGATAAAAAATCCTTTGCCGAATCTCAGGTTCTGCCAAAAAAGAGATCAGATCGTGATAATTTGCTTTACCCTTCCGATCTGTCCGTTGTCGAGCTTAACCTTTATGCCGTGAGGGTGTACCGGGGCTGATGTAAGTACTTCAAGTACCCTTCCCCCTGTAAGTTTTCCAGTTCTTTTATCCTCCGACAATTCAACCATAACAGCAATGCCTGGTCTTATATCATCTCTGCGAGTTCCTTCCACTTTAGAATATATTTAGGTTTATAGATCCTCACTGCCCATACCAGTGGTTATAAAGTCGAAAAAGCATACAATGATAGAAAAAATTTAATACAACAATAACAGGAAGTGATAAATCTTACTGCTATGCTGAAAAGAAGGGAAGTCGCTTTAAGAGAATTCTGAAAATGTTAAACCCTGATCTGGATTATTGAGGCAGGGTTACCTTTTCAGTGTTACAAGTGCGCTCTTCATTCGTGCAATATAGTTGTCAATCTGCTCCGGCTGCTCAAATCCGACGATTATCATATCAACAGTACCCAGTCCTAAAACATATCTCACCGAGGCATCAACTTTTTCAGAGTCATCCTTAAAACTTCCATTCCCGATAAGCTTCATTCCAATTACACCTTTGCCTGATTTGTGCAATTTTTCAATTAACGGAACAACTTCATTCGGGTCTTTTTTGTCCATATTTATGCCGAATGGATTTATTCTTACATGTATTACATCAACCCAGGAACTTTCGGATGCTGCCATAAGGGCATCGAATGAATGGACAGAAACACCATGTGCCTTTATGATTTTCTTAGCTTTCAGAGTCTCAAGTCCGTCCATATACCTCTTAAACTCATCCGTCCACCCACCGGTTGTCAGGCAGTGAAGCTGTACAAGATCAATATAATCAGTATTAAGTTCTTTCCTGAATCGGTCGATTACTATAGCGGCTTCAGGACGTTCTTTATCCGGTATCCCTCCATTTGTAACCCACATTTTTGTTCCGATCGTATATGATTCCCTTGATATACCCTTAAGTGCAGGGCCCATAAAAGGATGGGTTCCGTAATTATCGGCACAGTCAAAATACCGTATTCCTTTATCATATGCACTTCTGATTAACGATTCGGCCACCCCGTTTCTTGTAATGCTGGATGACCTGTTATAGCCGTTGAAACCCGTACCCATTCCAAGAAGAGTGGTTTTTATCCCGCTTTTTCCAAGAGAGATCAATTGGAGCGGATCAGTCTCCTTCAATGCAGGTGTTGTTGCAAATATATCAGCGACACTGCCAAGAAACAGGGTCCCTGCTCCTGCAGAAATAGTTGTCATAAATTTCCTGCGGCTTATAGTCCTCTTTTTCATAATTGAATGAAATTTGGTTAATTGGGTTAAAGGTAAAAAAAAACAAGAAGAGGGCTGTATTAAAGCCCCCTTCTTTTAAATTAAACCCCAATCCGTGCCAGTAGCAATCGTCATAATCATTCAACTCTTCTCCCCGAGCATTTTGATAAGAGGTTCCGGTGACACAGGCTTTCCGTTTCTAGAAGCAATTCCTGTTATTTCTGCCTTTATAATTTGTTTTTTATCAGGAATGCGGAAGATCTCCTGTTCAAAAGCAAGCCTCACATTCCCATCGCGCCGGAGATTCAGTGTGACAATGAATTTGTCGTGGCTTCGGAGGGGGAATTTGTAATCAATTACAGCTCTGGTAACTATCAGGTCAAGTCCCTGATCATGGAGATCAGAAAAACTTATTCCCTTTGAAACAAGGAATTCGTGCCGGGTGTGTTCCAGGTAATGCTGATAATTAGCATTATTTACTATGCCCTGCAGGTCGCATTCATAATCGCGGACTGTAAATTCAAGTATGTACTCGTATTCCATCAGGGTGAATTGATTATTTCGGATATCTGCCGAAAAATCTTTTGAGAGCCCTGTGAAATTTATGGACACTGTTGGGCTTATGAAACATTAGAATACATTCGCCGGTGATGTAGTTTATATCACTGCCTTCCAGTTCCTTAAGAGCCTCCTTTGAATCCGAGGATTGCTGGATCCAAATATTTTTTATCCCTCTGTTTTTGGCCTCCCTTACGACCGATGCTGTCTGATCTTTCTTTGTTATCACTATCACCCCTTTTACATCAGCAGGAAGAGAATTCAAATCGGGATAGGCTTTTTGTCCAAGAATTTCATTCGCAGACGGATTTACCGGAATTACATTTAACCCTTTTTCCCTTAGCTCCTTAAAAGCCACATATCCGAACTTTTTTGGATTGCGTGATACTCCAGCCATAGCAAGTGGCTGTGCTGCAATAAAATCCTCGATCTGTTTCAGTGATGCCATAATAGTTAAATTTTATTTAAAATTGAATAATAAGTATAAAGACTTAAAAATAATACAAAATATCCGAATGAGGATTTTTTTTATTTACTTGGTAAGTACCTTAAAACGACCTGTAAGATCAGGGTAAAAGTTGACTTTCCGGCAAATAAAATAAAAGAACCTCCAACCAAATTAATCTAATTATAGCTCTATGAAAAATATGGAAGATCGCCAGGGTTACCTCTTTTCAAGGAGATACTCCAACTATGTATTCATGCTGCTTTTTCTTCTTTACCTTTTCGATTATGCCGACAGGATGGTTGTGAACTCAATGTTCTCATACATTCAGAATGACCTGGGAATAAACGACTTTCAATCGGGATGGCTTGTTTCCATTATATACCTGGCAATTGGTGTATTGACTTTTCCAGTGTCGCTTCTCGTAGACAGGTGGAGCAGGACCAAAACTGTTGGGATGATGGCAATAGTTTGGAGTATGGCAACACTTCTCTGTGCATTTACCGGAAATTATGTCCAATTGCTAATGGCAAGGATCCTAATCGGGTTTGGAGAGGCCGGTTATGCACCTGGTGGAAGTGCTCTTATTTCAGGGATGTATCCAATTGAAAAGCGTTCCAAAATGATGGGGCTGTGGAATGCTTCTATTCCAGTGGGTTCCGCTATAGGTGTCACAATGGGAGGGATCATTGCTACTGTCTGGGGGTGGAAGCACGCGTTTGGAATTGTTGCTATCCCGGGTTTGATCATTGCAATACTTTTCCTGTTTGTCAAGGATTATAAAACAGTAGATCTCTCTTTTGTCGACAAAAGCAACAACAGGATAAAAATGGAGAAGAAGGACATGATAAGGGAATTTCTTAACAAACCTTCCGTACTTCTGACATACCTCGGGATGACCGCTATAGTTTTTGTTACGACTGCCATGATAGTATGGCTTCCAAAATTTTTTGAATCAGTCAATGGCATGCAGCCCAAAACTGCAGGTACCCTGGCAGGGGCGGTGATGATGCTTGCACTAATTGGTGCACCGATGGGAGGTGTTCTGACCGACAGATGGAGAAAGAATGAACCAAAGGCACGAATGTTGTTCCCCGCCATAACGACATTTATTTCTGCTTTGCTTCTTTTTATCGCATTCTATTTTACACGTGGAACAATCCAGCTGGTTGTACTTTTCATTTTCGGTATCTTTATTATGCTGTTTATCTCCGGGGCAGCTGCGGTTACACAGGATGTTATTCATCCTGGACTGCGTGCAACCTCATATGCAATTGCAGTTCTTGTTCAGAACCTTATAGGTTCGTTTACTGCTCCTATTGTTCTGGGAAGAATATCAGACCTTACCAATATAAAGACCGCAATGAGCATTTTACCATTCTTTCTTTTGTTAGGCGCATTGCTATTCTGGATCGGTTCAAAATATTATACGGCAGATATGGATAAGGTTGCCAAGATCCATCTTGAGGTCACAGAATAATACTTTCATTTTAAAGTTCTACATTTACAAGGTGCAGGATGCATTTCAATGTTGATGGCACCTTAATTTTTTATAATAATGCATACAATAGATCAGATAGAAGAGATTAGAAATAAGCAGCATACCTTTTTTTCGGAAGGAAAAACCAGGTCGATCCGTTTCAGGAAAGACGCCCTGAGGAGGTTAAGGGAATCAGTCAGGAGACACGAAAAAGAGATATTCCATGCGTTGAACAGCGATCTTGGCAAATCAGAATTTGAGGCATATGCAACTGAGACCGGGATTGTCCTCCACGAAATCGGAACACTCATGCATAATCTTAAATGGTGGAGCAGACATGAACAGGTAGTAACACCACTTTTTGCCTTCCCCTCCAGAAGTATGATAGTTCCTGAGCCCTTCGGACGGGTCCTTATCATTTCGCCATGGAATTACCCTTTCCAGTTGCCAATGGTCCCGTTGGCGGGGGCAATTGCAGCAGGGAATGTTGCCATTATAAGACAGTCGAGATTTTCTCCGGCGGTTAATGCAGTTATTAAGAAGATTATTTCGGAATGTTTTCCTGAAGGTCATGTAGCGATTATTGAGTGTGATCTTGAGACAGCAGAAGCCGCAATAAATCTCAGATGGGATCTTATCTTTTTCACCGGAAGCACAGAGGTGGGACGAAAAATATACACTGCAGCGGCACGCAACCTTACACCCGTAATTCTTGAACTCGGGGGAAAAAGTCCTGTTATTGTTGAAGACGATGCAGTAATTTCAAATGCTGCACGAAAAATAATATGGGGGAAGTTCATAAACGCGGGACAGACCTGTATTTCACCTGATCATGTGTTTGTTCATCATAATGTCAGAGACAAACTCATTAACGCAATGAAAGAAGAGATCGAAAAAATGTATGGTCCCGATCAGTTGAACAACGGGGATTATCCAAAGATCATTTCCGACAAAGCCTTTGAGAGGCTTTTATCTCTTATCACCGGAGGAAAAGTTATTTATGGAGGGTCCTTTGACCGGGATCAGAGAAAAATTAGTCCAACCCTTATCGATGCAAAACCTGAAGATCCATGCATGAAAGAGGAGATCTTTGGCCCAGTACTGCCCGTAATAGTTTATTCCGACCTTTATGAGGTAATAAACCATATTAATTCTGGTGAAAAACCGCTTGCTGTCTATCTGTTTTCCACAAACCGGAAAAAGCAGGAACTTGTACTTAATAATACCTCTTCCGGTGGATGCCTGATGAATGATGTTCTGCTTCACATTGCCAATAAAAATCTGCCTTTCGGAGGTGTTGGCGAATCAGGGACAGGGCGGTATCATGGCCGTGAGAGTTTCAGGGCTTTTTCAAATCTGAAAGCTGTAATGAAATCAAATCCGCATATAGATATTCCTGTAAAATATCCGCCATTTACTAAAACAAAAGAGAAACTGCTCCGGCTTTTCTTAAGATAGTCAGTTAAAGATTTCTCGAGGTGGTGTAAAAAACGAATTCCTTCAGGGAGCTTTTAACCTCTGATTCTGGGTAGGAGTCAAGTATCGCGAGCGCCTTATCACGATACTGATTCATCTTCAGTTCTGCATAATCCATTCCACCGTTATCACCTACGAATTTGATGACTTCAGATATTTCAGCCTTTGTCTTTTTCTTCTTTTTAACAATATTAAGAATGTGGTTTCGTTCAGACAGTGGCGATTTTTCAAGGGCATGGATCAGCGGGAGGGTTATCTTTCTTTCTTTAATGTCATTACCATGTGCTTTTCCTGTAAAACCATTGCCTTCATAATCGAGAAGATCGTCGCGTATCTGAAATGCTATTCCTATATTTTCACCAAGCTCTTTCATCAACTGGATTGCATCATTATCGTTGGTTGCAGACAACGCCCCGCACGCTGTACAGGCAGCGATTAAGGCAGCAGTTTTGGATCTTATTATCCTGAAGTAATCATCTTCTTTAATATTCTGTTTTCTTGCTTTTTGCAGTTGCAGAAGCTCTCCTTCACTCATTGATTTTACGGCCTCAGAAACGATCTCAAGCATGTCAGTCCTGTTTTTTTCAATGCTTATCAGCAGGCCCTGCGACAGCATATAGTCGCCGACAAGGACCGCAATTTTTGAGTTCCATAGAGCATTTATCGACAGCACTCCCCGCCTTTCCTGGGCATCGTCCACCACATCATCGTGAACAAGAGATGCAGTGTGCAGAAGTTCTATCATTGTTGCAGCCACATATGAGGCTTCAGTTATTTTGCCGTTCAGACTTGCAGTAAGGAAAACCAGCAGGGGACGCATTTGCTTTCCCTTTCGTCTGAAAACGTAATTAATGATAATCTTAAGCAGAGGGACTTCACTCCTTAATGTCCTGCTGAAAAAGAGCTCAAATTCGGCCATCTCCTTTTCTACAGGTTTTCTTATTTGGGCGAGTCCTGACATTACTGTTTTATTTTTATCAAATATAGCAAAAACAGCAAGAACGGAAATCTTTTAAACAATGTTGCTGTTTGCAAACCAGATGTTACGAAATACAAATATAATACATGAACATATTTATATATATTTGCAAAAGAATTGCAACCCAAAAATGAAAACAATTGAATTGACTCCTGAAAACCTTGATAAAGCTGCCGGAATGCTTAAAGCTATTGCCCATCCTGTGAGGATCTCAATAATAGGATGCCTTGAGGAAGGACAAAAGCTTACCGTTACCGAAATCCATAAAAAGCTTGGGATTGAGCAGGCCACAACATCACATCATCTCGGAATTCTTAGGGATAGGGGTGTCCTTTCATCAAAAAGAGAAGGGAAGAATATCTACTATTTCCTGAAACATGAAACGCTTAAAGTTCTTCTGGGTTGCGTGAGGGGTTGCTGCGCAACCTGACACATATTTTTCAATTCTGTTCTGGTATCACATTTTCTGTCCCCACCTGGGCATTTTCCCTGAACATCCATTTTTGAAAAAGAACTATTGAAAACACCCCGCAGGTAATTGCAGTGTCTGAAAGGTTAAATACCGGTCTGAAGAATACCAGGGTCTGACCCGGCCTGAAGGGGGACCATTCGGGCCAGTGTGTATTTATGACAGGAAAATATAGCATATCCACCACCTTCCCATGCAGAAAGGAGGAATAGCCTCCCCCTGAAGGAAACAGGAATGCCAGCCTGTCATATGAACTTTCACTGAATATCATTCCGTAAAAGGCGCTGTCGATTATATTACCGATAGCCCCGGCCATTATCGCACTGATTGCAAGAATAAGTCCGGTATTTGCTTTCTTGCTGATGAGGCTGTTAAGATACCAGCCGATACCGCAAATTGCAATGATTCTGAAAATACTGAGAATCAATTTTCCAGGTTTGCCACCCATCTCCATACCGAAAGCCATCCCATTGTTTTCAATAAAATGGAGCATTCCAAACCTTCCGAACAGATGTATCTCCTGCCCTATGACAAAATTGGTCTTAATCCAGATCTTTAATGCCTGATCAAGAAAAAGGATCATTATTATGAAGAGAACCGCTTTCTTGCGTAGTGATAATTTCATGATCACAAATTTATGGGCGCAAAATAGCAAAAAAGAAATAAGAAAAGAAAGCCGGATAAAGCTTCTTATAGCTTTTCCGGCTTAATATTATTGATCTTTTAAAACAGGCAGAGAAGTTAAGACTTTAACCTGCAACGAATATTAATTGTTAATCCGATCCAATAATATCTTCACCTTCTCCTTTGAATATCTTCATTTTACCGGCAAGACCCATAACCGCTGCAAGGAGTATGAACAACCCGATATTTCCGGCAAGATATGCATAGTCGTTAAGTGTCAGGAGTACATAAATGAAACCATATAAAATAGCAAGCATTCCCATAACCACCAATGAAGCTCTCTTATTCCTGAACAGGGTACCAGTAAAAAATGTAATTAGCAGTATTGTCGCAACAGATGCAATAATATAAGCCATGCTAAAACCTGTTTGTTCGCTAAGGGAATTGAGGAGAGAAAAGAAAAGAACAAGCCCCAGCGATACGAGGAAGTAGTGAAAAATGTGGATATTTTCCTTCCTTGTAATCTCAAGGAAAATCAGAACAAGGAACGTAAGTGCGATAAACAGTATCCCGTACCTTGCACTTCTGTATGATTTCTGGTAATGGTCAACAGGCAGAAACAGGTCAAGCCCAAATGCACTTTCAGCTGTATTGAATGAATTACCGGTCCAGCTTTGCGGGAAGTTCCTGTTCAGGTGTGTAACAATCCATTCTGCAGAGAATCCATCCTCATTTACTGTTCGGGTGGAGGGTAGGAAGCTGCCAGTAAAACTCGGTGAACACCAGGATGATTCTAGTTTTGCAGTAGTAGTTTTCCCAAACGGCGTGAAAAAAAGTGATTCGGAGCCTGACAGATTCAGATCGATGCTGAAAGAGATCTTTTTAGTCGTATCAGGCAAAGGGTTTCTGAACGATATTCCCGAAAGGAAAATATCCTGGTCGCGCACACCAGGCTCAGCCTGCAGCGTTCCTGAGGAAGTTTTAAGAAGGATATCTCCCTTTAATCCCCTGTTGTCAGAAATTCCTAAAGTATAATAAGCTTCGTTCCACATTATTTCTCCGTTAAGCCCGGCACTTATCTCCTTGATAGCGAATTCTCCCCTCATGGCGAGAACCGATCCGTATACAACGGACTGATATATACCCCTGTAGCGAATTTCAGGGTTTATTTTACCGGAAATATCGAGTGTTTCAGGCAATATGTGCAGTACCAGAAGCTTTGGCTTTTCATCCTTTTCAGTGGGAAGAACTCTGACCGGAAGGTTTAGTACCGGGCCTGATAAGGTTTGCCTTGCTGCCCATTGATTTGATATTTCTGTCTTGACCTTATCAGCATTGGACTGTCTTTCATTTATGATCGATTTGATCATCTCCAGCGGGATCAAAAATACTATTCCCATAAAGGCAAGCAGTGCGAGCTTAAGGGTGAGCGACTGATGCCATTTTCCATGATTTGTAATTTCAATTTTCATAATTATATTATTTGGATTTAAAGTACTTTGAGATACAAAGTAAAAGTGGAAAAAAATTATTGGGTTTTAATCAGATCTTCAAGTGCTTTAAGATGCTGCTGAAATAGTCGAATCCCCTCTTTTGTGGCCGAATAACTTGTGTTGGGTTTTCTTCCGATGAATTGCTTGTTGACCCTGATCATTTTCTTTTCTTCAAGTGCTTTGAGGTGACTTGCAAGATTACCATCCGTAACATCAAGGGTGTCTTTTAAACCATTGAAATCGTACGATTCATTGGCCATAAGAACAGACATAACCCCAAGTCTGATCCTGCTTTCAAAGACTTTATTCAAACCAGAAATAAGATCTTTCATGCCTCATATTTTCTATACATGAACAAACCATAAACTATATGCAGGAAACCAAAACCAAAGGTCCAGAAATATATGCCAAACGCGGGGAATATAGATGAGATAAGACCGGTGATAATCTCAAGAATCCCAAGGTAGAAGATCTCCCCGTAAGTGAATTTCCCGGCATTGACAAGTGCGAGTCCGTAAAATATCAGCATGCCTGGGACGATAAGCTGTATGTGGTTCTGAATAAGAAGGATGATTATAAATATTCCACCAGATACAAGCGGGATCATCATGTTTACCACAAGTCTTCTGAGGACCGGAGTCCATAAAGTTTTACCTGCAAGTTTCGCTTTCCTTTTAGAAAGCCATAAAGTCAAAAGCATTGAAAGAACCAGAACCATTACTGCATCAATTATCAGCTGCCACCTCAGTACAAGGGTCTGTTTTTCACTCAGGCTCCTGAAGAATTCATCATATCTGACAGACCCGTGACGGAGTATGAGGAACCATGCAACCATTGCTCCTGCAATTGCAAAGAGCCCTGCAAAAATGCCAGAGAGACCGCTTAGCGACAGAAAACGCGTTGACTCCTCCATTATCCTTCTGATGGTCTTCAGTTCATCGGCTGACGTAATATTCTTATCCATGATTTAAAAGTACTTTGAAAAACAAAGTAAAACATAATCAATATAATATCCAAATATTATTTGTAAATTTCTTCAATGAACAATAAAACGGCTATTGTATTTGGTTCAACCGGACTGATCGGGAATCTTCTGATTGAGGAGCTCACAAAATCAGAATATTATTCTCTAATAAGATCTTTTGTGAGGCAGACAACAGGAATTTCAGAACCTAAAGTCGAGGAGATCGTCACTGATTTTTCAGATAGAGGATCCTTATCGAGATTAATTGCCGGGGATGATATTTTCATATGCCTGGGGACTACCATCAAGAAAGCAGGTTCGGTTGCCAACATGGAAAAGATCGACCGGGATCTGCCTCTTGAAATTGCAGGTTCGGCTGTTTCAGCCGGAGTTAAGGGAATTGCAGTTGTTTCATCAATTGGAGCATCATCAAATTCTTCAAATTATTATCTGCGGATAAAAGGGGAATTGGAGGATGGAATATTACGTCTTCCTTTCGATCGTAAGGCTATTGTAAGACCATCAATGCTTCTTGGGGAGAGGAAGGAGAGAAGAGCAGGTGAAATTGTTGGAAAGGTAGTTATGACTGCCTTTAAGCCGGTATTGATCGGGAAATTGATAAAATACCGGGCTATTCATGGCAGGGATGTTGCCAGGGCTATGATTGCCTTACTTAACTCACCCCAGGAAAAAATCATTTTTGAATCGGACGAATTACAAAAGCTGGCTGGCCAGTAATATTTCAAGCCATATGTTTAAACTATGAAGAGACGGTATAATTGCCGTCTCTTCTTTATTAAAATATTATCCCTGGCGTCATTATTTTACATAACATGGTCCATCGTTCCAGTTAGCATCCCAGCAGTGCCAGTTGTTGTCCTGAAAATAGTCAATTGCCTGAACCTGACCATTATATTGTGTAGTGCTCCATTTGATCAGTACAATAACAAATTTCGCCCTGTTGGTTTCCCAGAAACGGACATTGTAAAAAGCATCAGGTGAACCGGTTGTTTTGCCATATTCGATATAGCTACCATAGAATGCTTCACCTGTCTTTATGTAGGCATACTTTATTTTGCCCATGTCGGAACCGCTCTTTTCCCATTCTATCTTTAGCATTGGAACCTGAACTGACTGGCTCTGGGTAAGTGTCCAATTCCCGCCATTTCCGTCAAGACCTGAAAACCCTTCGAACCATTTAAATTCATTAAAACCACCGACCCCCTCTTTTTTGATATACATTTCCCATTTAATGCTGTCAGTTCTGATCTGTCCTGTAAGTCTTGCAGTGTATGTTGCTGCAAGAACATTAACAGAATATTTCCATTGCCAGGTTTTGTTATCAAGGTATGACGGTTTGTTTTCAATTGCCTGCTCAAAGGCGGCAACCGGTATGGCCAGGTTGGCGACAAGTATTGTATTCCAAACCCCGGCTACTGTTGCAGCAACTGTCCAGTTAGTGTTTTCAGCAGCATTTAATCCCTTCAGTTCACTCAGAACCGGAGAGGATTTCTTTGTGGTTGTGAAGTAGCTGAAATCAATGATCATAGATTCCGCTGGAGGCAATGAAGGAGGATCTCCTTTTTTCTCACAACCCCAGAATAGTAAAGCAGAAAGGACAGAAACCAGAAAAAATGAAAAGAACTTTTTCATAGCAAAGATTTTAGATTTATCTTAATAACGGAAATTGAATCCTAAAAGTTGCATAGAATTTTAAAATTTGAGTACAAAGTTACAACTAAAGGTAATGCCTCTGACCGGGAAAAGGTTATATTTAAACGGAAAACCGAACCGGAAAATATTTGCAGGTAATTTTAAAAATGTTTTAATCATTTTTATATTTTTGAGTCTGACGGGCTTTGGAGGGGATTTTTGACATAATATTGGTAATTAGGTACAAACTATTCTTTAAATTTCTTGAAATGCGCCACTCTTTACCTAAACAAAAAATTAAATATTTCCTCCTGTCCATTCTACTTTCAGGAATAATCATACCGGGCTGGTCAATCACTTATCAGGAAGAAGATTCACTCCTTCAGAAGCATATAAATTTTACCGCGGAGGACATTATCCGTGGAGAGCGTCTTTTCTATGGGCTTGTATATCTGGAAAATAAATCCGTAAACTGTGCTTCCTGCCATAATACAAGGGAATCTGACACTCTTAACTGGAATCCGAATGCCCTTGAAATTTCATTGAAGTATAAGGAAAAAACTGCATCTGATCTGAGCCGGGTGTTGCTGAAACCTGCCGGTACAAAAATGGGGCAGGTACATAAAGATTTTCAACTGACCCCCGAAGATATTGTCCTTATAAAGGCATACATGGACGAGTTCATAGAAATAGGGCTCAAAAAGAGTAAACCGGTCATTACAAATCTTTTATTATTTATTATTGCATCTATTCTGTTTTTGTTATCAGCAACGGATCTCATAATTAAAAAAATATTTAAGAAACTCTGGATCAATGCCCCTATACTGCTTTTCACAGCCCTATATATCATTTATTCAATTACTGTAAATGCAGTTGCTATGGGGCGGTCAAAGGATTATGCTCCTGACCAGCCTGTCAAGTTTTCACATAAAGTACATGCCGGGCAAAACAAGACCGATTGTATTTATTGCCATAGTTCAGCTCCTTATAGTAAATCTGCTGGTATTCCCCCTGTCAATGTCTGTATGAATTGTCATCTGATTGTTCGAAACGGTACCAGGTCGGGCTCTGGGGAGATTGCAAAAGTAATTCAGGCCTTTGAGGAAAAGAAGGCAATTGAATGGGTAAAGATCTATAATCTTCCCGATCATGTCTTTTTCAGTCATGCTCAGCATGTTGGTGCTGGTAAGCTTACGTGTGAGGAATGTCATGGAAATGTTAAGGAGAATGATGTTGTAAGGCAGTTTTCAGATTTGTCGATGGGATGGTGTGTCAACTGTCATCGCACAACGAAAGTAAATTTTCAAGGCAATTTGTTTTATACGCAATACAGGGATCTGACAGAAAAGATGAAAAGAGGAGAAATAGACAGTGTTACGGTTGATATGATCGGTGGCATTGAATGTATGAAATGTCATTATTAGTAAAAGATTTTTGAAAAAGATACCATGAAGAACCCGAGGAAAAATCGTGAGAAGACTGATAACCTTAAGATCATTGCCAGACATCATACGAAAGAGGAGGGTATTGACAACGAGTTGCTCAAAATTCTTGAAGCTGATTATCTCAGAAGGAACAGTTCCAGAAGGGATTTCTTAAAGCTTTTCGGATACACCTTTGCATCTGCTGCAATCCTTTCCAGCTGTAAAAGGCCAGTTCAAAATGCACTTCCATATGCTGACCAGCCTCCTGAAATAACTCCGGGGAAGTCGCTGTACTATGCTACAACCTTTTATGACGGACATGAGTACGCCGGAATAGTAGTAAAAACAAGGGACGGGCGACCTATAAAAATTGAGGGTAATGCTTTGTCTGATTTTAATAAGGAAGGGACCACCGCACGGGTACAGGCATCAGTCCTGAGCCTGTACGATGATGCCCGCCTTAGAAACCCTTCGGAGGATAATAAGCCGGGTGAATGGGACATCATCGACAATAAGATTACCAGAAGCCTTTCGGAAATCAGTTCAAAGGGAGGAGAAGTTGTACTGTTAACTTCAAGTATAAATTCGCCTGCCACCAAAAAGCTTATAGGTCAATTTGGTGGATCGTATAAAAAATTCAGATGGGTTAAGTATGACCCGATATCTTACTCTGCCGTTATTGAAGCCAACTCAATATGCTTTGGAGAAGCCCTGATACCGGACTATCATTTTGAAGAAGCTGATATGGTAGTTTCTGTAAATGCAGATTTCCTTGGAACATGGATAGCCCCAGTCCATTTCATCCCTGGTTATACAACTCGCAGAAAGCTTACTGACGGTGAACAGGAGATGCTCAGGCACATTCATTTCGAATCGGGGATGAGTCTTACCGGTAGCAATGCTGATGTAAGGAAAAAGATCAGGCCATCAGAAGAAAAGAACCTTTTTGTTGATCTTTATAACAGGATTGCTGAAAAAAAGGGAGCTGACAAATTGCCGGAGCTCACTTTTAAAGAGGACCTTTCAGAACTGGCAGACAGCCTGGTTGCCACAAAGGGAAAATCAATTGTTGTTTCAGGGACAAATATTATTGATATTCAAATAATTGTAAATGGTATCAATATGCTTCTTGGCAATTATAAAGAGTGTATTGATCTTAACAATAATCTGAACATTGCTGCAGGAATTGACAGTGAGATGGAAAATCTGGTAACTGATTTGAATGCCGGAAAGATCAGTGCATTGATAATGTATAATGTTAATCCGGCTTATGATTACCATGATCCCGGTAAATTTCAAAGCGGCCTGAATAATACTGAACTGTCTGTAATTATGGCTGTTGCGCATAATGAAACCATAGAGAATGTCAAATACGTTTGTCCGGTTCCTCATTATCTTGAGTCATGGGATGACGCGGAGGTGATACCCGGGCAGCTTAGTTTAAGACAACCCTGTATAAATGCGCTTTTTAATACCCGTTCCTTCCAGGATTCTTTATTAAAATGGTCGGGAGGCACAGCTAAATATTTTGATTATCTGAAGTCAGTCTGGGAAAAGGAATACTTTCCACGATCAGGAAATTCAGAATTTAGAAATTTCTGGAACCAGGCGCTCAGGAATGGTATTTTCAATTATAATATCCCTGCCGGAAAGACATTTTCATTCAATTCAGAAGCACTTTCCCGTATAAAGGTGCTTGCAGATAATATTGCCCCAGGCAGTTTTGAAATCATAATTACTGAAAATGTAGCTCTCGGAAATGGAATATATTCCAACAATCCGTGGTTGATGGAGTTGCCAGATCCCGTCTCACGACAATGCTGGGAAAATGTAGCATCGATCTCGATCTCAGACGCGGATAAGCTTGGGATCAAAACAGGCACACTTATCAAAATAGCGGAGGAGTTGACTCTTCCGGCATTCATTCAGCCAGGGCAGGCAGATGGCACTATTTCGGTTTCACTGGGTTACGGGCACACAGATTTTGGACCTGTTTGTAACAATATTGGTATTAACCTTTATCCTTTTATAAGGGTAATTGATGGAAACCTGAACTATTGCTTCTCAACAAATAAGATAGAGAACACTTTGAGAGAAAATCAACTTGCACTAACCCAGGTACATTACTCAATGGAAGGCAGGCCAATAGTACGGGAAACAAGTCTGGGCAAGTATAAAAAGGATCCATCTTCCGGAAATGAAACACATAAGATTTTTGAGGAAGAACATAAATCACTTTATCCTGAGATTGAACACAAGGGATTTCACTGGGGGCTTGTCATTGATCTGAATTTGTGTGTCGGATGTAATTCATGTGTAATTGCCTGCCAGGCAGAAAACAATGTCCCCGTTGTTGGTAAAGAGGAGGTTGTACGCAGAAGAATTATGCACTGGATTAAAATTGACAGATATTATTCAGATAATACAGACAATCCAAAAGTCTATTTCCAGCCGCTGGCATGCCAGCATTGCGATAATGCACCATGTGAGAACGTATGTCCGGTCTCAGCCACAAACCATAGCAGTGAGGGACTAAACCAGGTTACTTATAACAGGTGTATCGGAACGAAATACTGCCTAAATAACTGCCCTTATAAGGTAAGGAGGTTTAACTGGTACCGCTATACAAATAACAAGAAATTTGATTTTAATACCAGTTCAGATTTGGGTAAGATGGTTTTAAATCCTGATGTAACTGTCAGAGAGCGGGGGGTTGTGGAGAAATGTTCCTTTTGCGTTCAGCGGATACAGGAGAAAAAACTACAGGCTAAGCTCGAAAACAGAACTCTGAAAGATTTTGAGATCAAAACGGCGTGCATGCAGGCATGCCCGTCGGGTGCAATAGTTTTCGGCAACCTGAATGATCCCGATAGTAAAGTTTCGAAACTGTTCAGGGATCCGAGATGCTACCACCTTCTGGAAGAGTTGCATACCCTTCCTAATACCGGGTATCTTACCAAAGTCAGAAATGATGAGATATTAAATTCTTAAATAGTCAGTAGTTTAACGATGTACAACAGGAGAATAAGAGGTCCGTTAATTGAAGGAAATAAGACTTTGGGTCAGATTACTGCTGATGTCATTTCCCCCATGGAAGCCAGTCCTGGTTTATGGTGGTTTATTGCATTTGGCATTTCATCGATGGCTGCCCTGTTTGGTTTGTATGCAATTTATATAACTGTAACCAAAGGAATTGGAACATGGGGTGTCAATAATTCAGTTGGTTGGGGATGGGAGATAATAAATTTTGTGTGGTGGATCGGAATTGGGCACGCAGGTACAGCATTTTCTATTTTTCTCTTAATTCTGAGGCAACGGTGGAGGACCTCGATTAACAGGGCTGCTGAAGCAATGACAGTACTGGCAGTAATGGCAGCTGCAATACTTCCTGCCTTGCACATGGGTAGAGTCTGGCTTGCATTCTATATATTTCCATACCCGAATACCAGAGGTCCTTTATGGGTAAATTTTAACTCTCCGCTTTTCTGGGATTTTGTTGCTATTACTGCATATCTTCTGATATCAGCATCTTTCTGGTACCTCGGAACATTACCTGATTTTGCAACAATCAGGGATAAGACAACATCGAAAATAAAAAAAGCCGTTTATGGTTTCTTTAGTCTTGGTTGGACCGGTTCCAGCCGGCAATGGATAAGATTTGAATCACTTAGCTTTGTTCTGGGAGGGATTGCAGCCGTTCTTGTAGTTTCCGTTCATTCAATTGTTTCTACTGACTTTGCTGTAGGGGTCGAACCAGGATGGCATACAACGCTTTTCCCGCCATATTTTGTAGTTGGGGCGATCTTTTCGGGGTTTGCAATGGTTATGACACTTATGGTAATTATCAGGAAGATCTACCGGTTTACTGATTATGTCACAGATAACCATATGGATGCCATTGCGAGGATACTTATTTTCATTTCACTGATAATGGGTACAGCATATGCAACAGAAGTCTTCGTTGCCTGGTATTCTGGAAACGAGTACGAAATGTTCACATTTTTTCATAACAGGATTACAGGTGATTATACTATTCAGTTCTGGGGGATGGTCATATGTAACGCAATTATTCCCCAGCTTTTCTGGTTCAGAAAGATAAGGAGGAACTGGGTAGGTTTACTGATAATTTCTCTTGTAATTAATCTTGGGATGTGGTTTGAGCGATTCAATATTGTAATTACTTCATTATCCAAAGATTTTCTTCCATCCAATTGGGTAGCTTACAAACCGACCATTATTGATATAGGTGTATATGTCGGGACTATTGGAATTTTCGCCTGTGGGGTATTGCTCTTCATAAGGTACATACCTATGATGGCAATCAGCGAATTAAAGAGTGTGAACAGAATTGGTGAAAAGATCGAAGATTAACAGGGGTAAAAAATGACCATGATGTATAAAATAGGCATTTTCGATGAAGAGGATAAGTTTATTTCCTCCATCAGGATGTTACAGGAGCAAAAAGTGACAATATTTGATGTGTTTACACCATATCCGATACACGAGGTGTTTCACCTGCTGAAGCGTAAATCAAAACTTCCCACAGCAGCCTATTTCTTCGGACTATTCGGAATAATTGCGACTCTGGGGTTCTTATATTATACCTCAGTAATTGACTGGCCGATTGTGTATGGGGGGAAGCCATTCAACTCATTCCCTTCGTTTATTGTGGTAACTATTATCATTACAATATTTACTGTTACAATATTAAGCCTTGCGGCCTTTTCTCTCAGGTCAAAACTTTTTCCGGGAAGAGAGAATACAATCTTCGACATCAGGGCAACAGATAATAGGTTTGTGATAGTTGTAAACATGGATCCAAATGACAAATCCCTGTCTGAGAACGCTGAAAAGGTAATGCAGGATAATGGCGCAATTGAGATTGTTAATAAGGAATTAGAAAATGTCAAGGCATGAAAAATAACCATATTACAGGTAATGTTTTCAAACTGCTCTTTCTTGCCCTGTTTACAGTGTTTTTATCTGGCTGCGACAGGAGCAGGAATAACCCCGGGTGGGATTATTTCCCCGATATGTTTTATTCAACAGCCTATGAGAGTTATACAAAAAATCCAAATTTTGAAGATGGGATGACAATGAGAATCCCGGCCAAGGGTAGCATTCCCCGTGATTTTATTCCGTTTGAATATACAACTGATCCGGAATCGCGGATCAGAGCAGGGATCGATCTTGTTAATCCTGTTTCTGCATCACCTGAGGCGATCTACAGGGGGAAAATGGTGTACGGTACATTTTGTACAGGATGTCACGGACCTGGCGGAGATGGTGATGGGAATCTTTATACGAGCAAACTATATCCGCTTAAACCCCGCCCTCTCTCTTCAGGAAATTCAATTAATTTAAAAGATGGGGAGATATATCATTCTATTACCCTTGGATTTGGATCCATGGGGGCACATGGGACACAAATAGTACCTGAAGACAGGTGGAAGCTTATACATTTTATCAGGACGCTCCAGAACGACGCTAAGAGGCAATTAACACCCAAAACTGAGCCACAATGAAGGAACAAATTATCGTTTC
>Ga0208980_10000376_pt1 | contig 24651 bp, 20 predicted proteins | sample WetSurMetagenome_3_FD_187993 | JGI IMG/M metagenome (GOLD analysis project Ga0208980, IMG submission 187993) | Wetland microbial communities from Twitchell Island in the Sacramento Delta, sample from surface sediment Aug2011 Site A1 Bulk (version 2) | ecosystem: Environmental > Aquatic > Marine... | reverse complement strand
TAAAACCAAGCCGCTATCCGCCATTAAAGTCATAATATTAACAGTTCCGCCCAATTTATGAAAATGATTCGTGTCATTTAATGACCAGTAGAAATACCTGACAGTGCTGTTCCCATCCGGATCAGTAGCCGACCAATTAAATGTTGCCACCGGATAAATTGTATCGGGTATTTCTGTACCTCCTATAAACTGCATCGATGGGGCAGAATTCATTGTAGGAAATAAGTTTGATGCAGGACTGGGATCTATAGCTCCTTTATCATCAATCGCAGCAATATAGAACCTGAATGTTGTATCATTTCCATTCATCTGAAGCAGGAACGTACTATCACTTTTCTCAGTAAACGTCCATACAGATACGGGCAGAGTAGAATCAAAAGAGAAATAATACCCTGTTACAAAACCGTCAGCATCATTACCCCACCATGAAATTTTCCTTAAAGTTGAACCGGGTGATATCACACTATCAGGATACAAACTAAGGTGAGTATCAGGAGGAATATTCTGAAGATCACCGGTCACAGGATCACTGCATGATGTTATAATTATTGTTATCGCTGTAAAAATCAGATACAGTAAAACTTTTATCATTATTTAATTTAATTATGAATATATCGTATGGGTCAAGACCGAAATCCTGACCCTGAGATTATTTAATTAATACCATTCTTTTTGTTTCAATAAATGACGAACCGTCATTACCGTTTACGATTATTCTGTAGAAATAAACACCACTTGCAAAATTCTTTGCATTCCAACTTGCAGTATATGAACCTGCGGAAACAATTCTGTCTAAAAGTGTAACTTCTTCTTTTCCAAGGATATTATAAATTATAACCTTAACCGTACCATTAACAGGCAATGCGAATTTAATGTTCGTAACAGGATTGAACGGATTCGGATAATTCTGCGACAATGAATATGAAGTTACAATTTCATTATTATTTTTTACTCCAACAGGGGTAACAGTACCAAAATCTGTGTTTTTTCTCGGCACTATTTTATAATTACCGAATGAATAATAGAGTATTCCCTGTGCAAATGAAATACTGTCATTTTGAGTTAAAAGTGTTTTTCCTGTTATTACACCATCCCAATTATTAGTATATGTATGACCGCCGTCTTGCAATTCAATTCGGGCATCTATATTTGAATTATCCCTCACCAGTATCTCTCCATAATTTCTTCGGAAAGAGGTATCTATAAGTGGTTGATGTGATGTACAAGAAGAATATGTTCCAGCATTGATGCATGATATCCAAAAAGACGTATTAAATCTAACAAAAACAGATTCCCATTTCTCAATTGTTGTATCACCGTCGAGTTTATTATTTGCAAGTTGTAATGTTGTAAGATTTTGAACAACCGGCAAAGTATTTCCAGTAGAAATAAGTGTTATATCGGAAGCGGTTGCAACATTAATTCGAGTCATTCCGTTTGTTTCCTCAACAGTACCTTTAACCCTTACCCTGTCACCTCTATGAAGAATATCCGTGGCATTATTATATATCCAGATACCACTCCAGGGACCTGTAGCATTTTGTATAATAACTCTTCTCGGAGAGCTTTGAGTACCACCCATTCCGGCAAAACTAAATGCATGAATGTCTGAAGTATCTGCAGTTACAATTCCTTCTATTCCTCTTACAAACGCTCCGTTGAATCCGGAATATCCGCCGTTATTTGGGCACCATTGAACATCCTGGACTGATAGTGAGTCATTTGCAAAGACCTTATAGAATAATTTAGATTTCAGAGTATCTGCAGGATAGAATTTTGATGCATTATTATTATCTGTTGCTTTAATAAAATACTCAATGAGATTGCCAAGAGCTGTCGGAGGAATTTTTGCCGCGTATATAGTTCCAGCTGTCAAAGGCATAACTTTACTTTGAAAAACGCTCCCGTTTATTTTCCAGAATAAACGAACCTCTGTTATTGATAATATCATCGCCGGGTCTGAAACAGAACAATTTACCTGTACACTATCTGACGGAGTAGGAACACCGGGATTTCTTGTTACTGTAGATATCTGCGGAGGTGCATTTCCAAGGCTTAAATCGCTCGGATAAATAGGAACTATACTGTAAGGCAATTGCGTGCCGAATATCGCATCTGTGTTATTTGCAGAAATGATGACCCCTCTAATGTAGTTAACGAATGTGCCTGCTGCGGGATTAGTCCATGGACGAAGCGTATCACCTGATGGTTGTGTTGAATAGAAATTTGAGAAATCCCTGAAATAAAGTTTGTTCCCGTTATCATCAACAATGCTCCACGGGTGACGGTTACTGACACCCGGGGCAATATAAACATTTCGAAATTCCACATACATGTTTTCATATTTTTCTCCTGTTACATAATTGATATATCCTCCATTGGGATAATCACCTATGTTAAAATCAGTAATATTTACAAGTTTAGGTACCGGACGTGTACCTGAAGCTTGTAATACACTTATTGTGTATCCCGATGTAGTATCATGATCAACCTGCGTAAGCGGATTCAGGAATCCTGTTGCCGGAAATTCCTGAACAATACCACGGACTTTTATAATTGCGCCTGTATCGACTAAATCGAGTCCAGTTTGCGGATTTCTACCGCCCTGCCTTACAGTTATACCTCCGAACAAACCATTAGCAGTATCCTGAAGATAACAAGTCCATGAGGTAGTGCCTCTTAATAAAGTCCTGAAATCGTTGTTTGCTGGAGAAACTCTTGGCGGAGCTACAACTCTTGCAACAAACTCGACAGAATCTCCGAGCCTGTCCGACTTATCTTTACCAACAATAAGAGAATCATCAGATTTAAATTGGATATATTGAATTGATACCGGATGCCATGTCATGACTTGTTCATAAATTTTAAAACCAAGTGAATATACGATAATAATTAATATCACAACTAATGGTAAATATCTTAGGTTTTTCATACGATATATTTAAATTTTCTGAAATTAATTTTGTTATTTTACGATCAGGAATTTCCCTTTTTTTATTTCTCCGGTCTGTTCATTCTTGACGGTAAACAGATAAAGTCCACTGGCAATACTCTGGTCATGCTTTGATATCAAATCCCATGCATGTTCACCTCCGGCGAATTTTTGTGTCCCGTCTGAATATGTCTTAAACCACTCAATATCATTCCCATTATAGGTACCCGCATCATGATCAAACTGGTCTACAAGATCACCTGCAAGGGTCCAAATTGATATCCGGCATTTTGAAGGAAGATTATAGAAATATATTTTCCGTGTAACTTCTTTTCTTGTCCCAGAACCGTCCCATATTGCACTTCCATAATAAGGGTTAGGGTATACACCGATTTCTTTCGATCCGTCATCTACCGCAAGAGTACCTACAACAATTCTCTTAGCATTAGATAAGATGCTGCTTTCCAGTGATGAAAGAAATTGAGCCGTATCACCTTTATCATATCCAGTCACAGAATAAACATATTGAAACCCATTTAACTGGTTCTGGAATTCAAATCGATACCAATATTTATTAGTATCCCCGTTGAATGTTTTGTAATTATCCAGTTTAATAAATTTAAAACCTGTATTATTGAAATAATTATTGCAGCAGCTGTCAAAGTCCGCGATTAATTTAAGTTGACTTAATAAATCCTGATTAAGGTTATTGTTAGATTGGGGGTCAGTTCTGTAAATCCTGTACCCTTCAAAATCTTTTTTCCCGGATATCGGATCTTTTGAATTTTCCGAGTTATTGGTCCAATATAACGTAACTTTTTTACTTTCCACTTCAGTTCTGACAATCGGTATGTCCGGAGGGGAAGGTAATTTATAACCATTATCATATGCACGCTGTGCCCAGCCGGCATTATTGTATAGTTCCTTTTTCTGATATGATGAATCCCACTGTGCAGGATCAGTACCATATTTTTTAGCGCAGACGAAAGCAAAAACTGCATTGAGAGTATCAATTGAATATCTAAGAGACATTTGCGAACCGTCATTTTTCTTAAATGGTCCATAAGACAATAAAGAAACTCTGTTTCCCGGATTATGCCTTAAATATTCAATACGGGCTGAATCAATTACTACTCCCGGTGCGAGATAACCTTTAAGCTTACTGTACCTTGCATTATCATCTGTTGGCGAGAAATATACAGGATCAGACGTATTCTTAAACTGCCAGATAGTCCATTTAGATTTTACTGAGTCATTTGAACTTTTGGGTGTAACTCCAAGCAATTTTATGGCCGAGTAATTATCGGTATATCCTATATCTCCACTGTGGTCATAAGCATATTCCATTCTCATCGAATCAATATATCCATTCGCACCTTTAGAAAAAAATGATGTCCCCGGGTTGCAGCCGGGTGTAACATTAATATTTCTCACAACAAGATCTTTCCAGATACCGACATAAATACTATCAATATTGGAATTATCGCCATTATAACCGATATTAACTATCTTGTAATTTAATATTACAAAAAAGTTTGCAAAGTTAAGGTCATATGTATAAGTCTGCAAAAGTATTTTTATACCAAGAGGACTGTGATTTTGCACGCCGGAGGTAACTGTGTCATAAAACTCACATATAAAATCCTGATGTGATATTGCATCGGGACTGTAGTACGGGGATGTTATCAACGATGACTTTTCGGTTATTATAGATCCGGGAGCATTAAAGAATTCAAATCCTTCCTGTTTTGATGGATTTGAGACATCAATTGCACCTGTAGTGACTTTTATCTGGCCCCCCTTAACTCCTCCGACCCATAGTCCAGCTAACCATAGGTTTTCGATTCCGGAGTTTTTCGGAAACATACCTGAAGGCTGAGTTCCGCAATAACCTTTACCTAAAGTGCCAAAATTCGTAACTGTCAGGGAAATATTTCCAACGGTTGTATATTTATCATTTATATCGTCCTGAACATCGTTTGGTTTTGTATAAAGCGTATTCAGGCTGAATATCAAAAACGAAACAGTCAGACCAATAAAAGATACAGCATAAAAAATCCTTTTTATGCGGACATTTTGCATACTTGTCGTGAATATTTTATTAAAGAATATAATAACTTTTGAATTTAATTTAAAATAATATAAATTTCTATTGTAATACTACGGAATACATATTTTGCTTTTATCTATATAAATTTTCATTTTAATCTGACTGCGAGAGAATAATACAATTTTATAAAAAATATATTTTAATTATCTTTATAAAATCATTAATTTTATGCACAATTTTGACTGGCTAATCATAATTATATACTTCGCGTTTACATTTCTGATAGGTTATGCATATAAGAAAAAAGCAGGCGGTTCGACAGAAGATTTTTTTCTGTCAGGAAGGCAGCTTCCATGGTGGCTTGCTGGTTTATCTATGGTAGCGACAACATTTGCAGCTGACACTCCTCTCGCAGTTACAGAACTAGTCGGTAAAAACGGCATTGCAGGCAATTGGCTATGGTGGAATATGTTAATCGGGGGAATGCTTACTGTATTTTTCTTTGCGCGTTTATGGAGGCGTGCAAATATATTAACAGACGTCGAGTTCATTGAGCTTCGCTATTCCGGAAAGTCTGCTGCTTTTCTCCGGGGTTTCAAATCAATTTATCTAGGTGTTTTCATGAATACGATTATTATGGGGTGGGTCAACCTGGCAATGATGAAAATTTTAATTGGCATGTTTCCAGAATACATCAATCAGGGGAATGTGATTATTTTTGTCGGTTTATGCATGCTTCTGACTGCAATATATTCAGCTATATCGGGTTTATGGGGAGTTGCTGTTACTGATGCCTTCCAATTTTTCCTAGCAATGGCAGGTTGTATAATACTGGCTGTAATCGTTCTGAATTCAGATCAGATTGGCGGAATATCGGGTTTACAATCAAAATTACCTTCCTGGGCACTTAAATTTACGCCTGAAATTGGTGCCGTAAATTCTGAGAATTCAATGGGCGGAGTTTTGGCGATTACCATATCCTCATTTCTTGCATTCATCGGAATACAATGGTGGGCATCATGGTATCCCGGGGCGGAACCCGGCGGAGGAGGCTATGTAGCACAAAGAATGATGTCATCAAAAAATGAAAAACATTCCTTATTCGCAACATTATTTTTCCAGGTTGCACATTATTGTATAAGACCCTGGCCCTGGATTATAGTGGGATTATGCGCATTGGTACTGTACCCTGATTTACCTATGTCAGACAAAGGATCAGGTTATGTGAAAGCAATGAATGATTTTCTGCCTTCGGGTTTGAAAGGATTAATGCTTGCAGCCTTTTTTGCTGCTTACATGTCGACAATCGCAACTCATTTAAATTGGGGAACTTCTTATTTCATTAACGATTTTTACAAGAGGTTCATACGCAAGGATGAAAATGAGAAACATTATGTTTTATTATCAAGAATAATGACAATAGTTTTTATGATATTATCTGTCATAGTAACACTTTTTATGGAAAGTATTTCCGGAGTCTGGAGTTTTGTAATAGAATGCGGAGCAGGCCTCGGTCTGGTACTAATTTTACGATGGTTCTGGTGGAGGGTTAACGCAATCAGTGAAATTACGGCTACCATAACCCCGTTCATTGTATATGCGGTTATTTATTTTGCTGATGTCGATATTACTTTTCCCAATACTTTATTTATTATTGTGCCTATCACAACTATTTCCTGGTTAATAGCAACTTATATGACTAAACCAAGTGAGGAAAGAATATTAAGCAATTTTTATAAAAAAATCAGACCCGGAGGCCCGGGTTGGGGAACGTTCAAAGCAAAACATCCTGAAATAAAGAATGACAAGGGATACGGATATTTATTCCTGAACTGGTTCCTCGGGATAATACTTGTATATATGTTTCTATTTGGCATAGGAAAAATTATTTTTGCTGAGTACATAACCGGATTGATATTTATATCGGCAGGAATATTATCCGCAGTATTAATTATTGTAAATCTTAAAAAACACGATTCAATTTTCGAATAATTTGAAAATCAGATATATATATAAAGAGGCAATCAGAGGATTTTCCACGGCGAAAATTTCCACACTGGCATCAATGTTTACGATTTCGATTTCGCTGATACTGATGTCTATATATTTCCTTTTCACAGTAAATTCAAACAAACTTATTAAAAGCATAAAGGATAAAGTCGAAATTGAAGTTTTTCTGACCGATGATGTAAGGCCGGATGAATTAATGACATTAAAGGAAAAAATAAGAACTATCGGAGGTGTTAAAGGAATTATTTATATATCTGAAGATGAAGCCGCAAAAATTTTCGAAGCAGAATTCGGGAAAGAAATGCTTGAGATTTACGATTATAATCCGCTTCCGGCATCCATCAGGATAAATCTTTATGATGAATATAAAACAAAAGACAGAATCAAAAAGATAAAAGCACAAATAGAAACAAATCCCCTAGTCCAGGATATTGTTTTCCCGGAAAAAAATCTTGAGTTGATAGAGGAAAAGACTTCGGGGTTTTTATTTGTCAATCTGATAGTTATGATTATAATTACTCTTTCATCTGTATTCCTGGTTTCAAATACAATAAGACTTATTATTAATTCAAGGCAAAGAACGATAGAAATTTTCAAACTGCTCGGTGCTACAAAAACATTTACTATGCTTCCGTATCTTGCCGAAGGATTTCTGCAGGGTTTACTGGGAAGTTTTTTTGCAGTTGCAATGATGTTATTATTAACAACTGCCGCGTCTACGAAATTTGTGAACATGGATTTTAAAATTGATTTAATATCCAACGATATCATATTATATATGTTTCTAATAGGAATTTCCCTGGGAACGATAGGAAGTTATTTCTCAGTTAAAAAATATTTAAAATTTCATTATTAAGATAACATGTTAAAAAAAGGCGATAAAGCACCCGATTTTAAATTACCCGATGATAGCGGTAAAACTGTAAAGCTGTCTGATTTTAAAGGGAAAAATGTAGTTTTATACTTTTACCCAAAGGATAATACTTCAGGGTGTACGAAGGAAGCATGTGACTTCAGGGATAAAATTAAATTATTTTCAAAAAATAATACTGTGGTTATCGGAATAAGCAGGGACAATTCAGAATCTCACAGAAAATTTAAAGAAAAATTTTCACTTCCTTTCACACTACTTTCAGACGAAAATCAAAAAGTACTATTAGATTACGGGGTATGGACGGAAAAGAGTATGTATGGTAGAAAGTACATGGGTATTGTACGTACAACTTATCTGATTGACGAAAAAGGATTAATAACCGAAATCTGGAATAAAGTAAAAGTACAGGGCCATGTCGAAGATATTATTTCAAAATTTTAATTAAAGAAATGAACCAAATTCGTATACAAGAAGTTACTAATGAAGTTGAAAAGATGCGTTTTATTAAATTTCCGTGGGAAATTTACAGAGGAAATCCGTACTGGGTACCGCCATTAATTTATGATGTCAGAAAAAATCTTGATACCAAGAAGAATCCTTTTTATACACACGCGAAAATCAAATTATTCCTTGCTCTGGACGGAAATACTGCTGTTGGCAGGATTGCGGCTGTTGTAAACGATAACCACAATAATAAATACAATGATAAGGTCGGTTTTATCGGATATTTTGACTGCATAAATTCTTCTGAAGTATCAATCATGTTGTTTGAAGCTGCAAAAGAATGGTTGAAAAACGAAGGTATGGATACAATGCGGGGACCTATTAATTTATCTATCAACGATGAAATTGGATTACTGATAAATGCATTTGACAAAGACCCTGTTTTACTGACAATGTATAATCCGGAATATTACATAAAACTTTTTACAGATTACGGCTTTCAAAAAGCCAAAGATGTCTATGCATATTTTATCAGTGTTAATATGTGCGATTCAAACCCGAAAGCAATGGAAAAACTAAACCGTGTTGCTGAGCTGGTTTTAAAAAAGGAAAAAATAAAAATTCGCAAAGTTGTGCTGAAAAATCTGGAATCGGAACTGATAAAGATAATGGAAGTTTATAATAAGGCTTGGTTTGACAACTGGGGTTCAGTACAAATGACCGAAGCGGAGTTTAAATACATTGCTTCTTCCCTCAAACCTCTGATAGATGAGGACATAGTTTATTTTGCTGAAGTGAATGACCGTCCGGTGGGATTTTCGCTTTCAATTCCGGATTTTAATCAAGTATTTAAAAAATTAAACGGTAAACTCCTGCCTTTCGGAATATTTAAAATACTTACGGGAAAGAAAAAGATTGACGGAATACGCGTTGTGATAATGGGGGGGATACCCGAATATCAGAGAAAAGGTATTGAAGCCGTATTCATAAGGGACACTATCAAAATAGGCAGTTCCAAGGGCTATTATCATGCAGAAATTTCATGGGTTCTTGAAGACAATGCTCCGATGGTTCAGACAGCTGTGAATCTGGGTGCCAATCAATATAAAACATTCAGAATCTTCGATGTCAAAATTTAATAAGAATAACGGAGAAACAATATCAGGATAAAACAAATGAGTTCATTGAAATAATTTTTCATATTTTCCGATATATCTTAACATCAGATTAAACTGATATAACATGAGGAAAAAAATGACAAATTCAGATCAAAATTTTCCGGATTTTACTGAAAAAGAAACTCTATTTATTATTCCGGTTAGAGTTTTATATAATAACGTAAAATGAACACATTTCTAATAAGATTCTATATTCCGGATTTTCCGGAAACCAATTTTCAACCCGCGAATTTCTTCAGGGAATTGATTTCATTATTTAATTTTTGAGCTGAAATCCTAACACAATCGTAATACTCGTTATAGGACATATTTTGTTTACCTGCGTATATAACTGACCTGCTAGCATTTATTACAAACAATTCGTTCTTAATGTTTTTCATCAATTTTCTGAGGTTATTGTCCTGTGCCCCTATTCCGGGGATTAATAACGGAATTTCTTCTTTCTGAGAACTGAACTTACTGACATCTTTATTGTGGTTGGCACCAATAACAAGACCAACCTGATTCCCGAATCTTTTAAGAACTAATTTTGCCACGATTTCATAGATTCTTTTGTTGTCTGATTTTATATTCTGGATTTCATCAGCACTTTTATTAGAAGTTCTTACGAGTATATAAGCAAATTTGTCCGGATCTGTCAAAAAAGGTTCAATCGAATCAGTACCCATATAAGGTGATAATGTCACAGCATCGAAATTTAAATTTCCAAATATGGATTTTGCATATTGCACGGAAGTATTCCCGATATCGCCCCTTTTAGCATCGCAAATTGTCAACATCTTACCGGAAATAAATTTCATAGTCTTTTCCAGCGCTTTGAATCCCTCTATTCCGTTTGCTTCATAAAATGCGAGATTTATTTTGTACCCAAGGCAATTATCCCTGGTCGCCAGTATAATCATCTCATTGAATTTATATAACGGAAACCTTTCGTTTCTGAAAAACTCGGGAATTTTATTCAAATCAGTATCTAAACCGACTACAAGATTAGACTGATATTTTCTAATGAGATGCCTTAATTTTTCTTTAAATATCATATGAATATTTCTTTATTTCTGTAAGTATTCATTCCAATGCCGATCATAAGAAGGAAAGAAAGGAGTGATGAAACACCGTTGCTCACAAGCGGAAGCGGTATTCCGATAACCGGTGTAATACCTATTGTCATACCAATATTAATAAACATATGAAAGAAAAAAAGACTGGCAAACCCTATACAGGCGAGACTTAGATAACTATTCTTTGACAAATAAGCATTATTTAGAAGTCTATAAATTATAATTAAATAAAGAATTATAATTAATACCGCCCCTATAAGACCAAACTCTTCCCCGACCATACAATAAATAAAATCTGTCCATTGTTCCGGTATGAATTTTAATTGAGTTTGAGAGCCCTGGAGATATCCTTTACCGAATATTCCTCCTGAACCTATAGCTACTTTTGACTGGATTACATTATAGCCGCTGCCAAGCGGATCCGAAGCCGGGTCAAAAACAGCCTTAATTCTGTTTTGCTGATACGGCTGAAGTTTACTGTAAAGATACGTTACTGAATAACCTGCTATTATATTTATAAATATCAACAAACCGGAAAGGAGAAAATGCCTTTTGAAAAAGAACATCGAAATAAAAATTACAAACAAATAAATGTAAAAAAACCTGATATCGATAAATGCTAAGACGGCAGCGAAAACAGGTGTTACTAATCCAAAAAGGAAAAAAGGTGACACTCCTGCCCAGAAATACATTGGTATTATAAATGACAACATAACAAGAGTCGTACCGGTATCGTTTTCCAGTTTAATGAGGATTACAGGTATAATTACCAGAAGTGAGGATAAAATAATATCTTTAAATCTGATTTTAGGCGTATCTTCATTACCCCTGTAAAAGAAATTTGCAATCGCGAGAACGGTTGCGACTTTAGCAAATTCTGAGGGCTGAATACCAAAACCGGATATGTAAAACCAGCTTTTATTCCCGTTAATAGTTTTCCCGAATACGAGAACAAGAATTAAAAGTATAATAGAAAGAATATACAAATATATCGTTATGCTCGATATGTATCTCGGAGGTATGTACATTACAACCACTACCATAAATAGTCCTATAACTGCAAATACAGTTTGCTTCAAGTAATAATCTGATGCCAGGACAGAACTTTGAGTAGCACTGTATATTGCCAGTATACCTATGATTATCAGTGCCGTTACGCTCAGGAATAATGTTAAGTCAAATTTATCGAAAAATTTCTTATCCATTAATCATTCACCTCCGTTGAAGTGTTTTCATTATAAGAATCTATTGTATTTCCGCTTAGATACCTTACCATCAAAGCGGCAGCTAATGGCGCAGCAAACTGATTTCCCCAACCCGCATTTTCCCCCAGTACACAAATTGCGATTCTGGGATTATCAAAAGGAGCGAAACCTACAAACCAAGAGTGATTATTACCTCCAGGATTTTGCGCAGTACCGGTTTTTCCCGAAAGAATAAAATCCGTATTCTTTATATTCTTTGCTGTTCCAGTACCGTTTACAACCAGATACATTCCTCTTTTTACGGTTTCAAAATAGTTTAAGGGCAAATCAATCTGTTTTTTTGTAACATTAACCGGAAATTCCTGATTAGTTGATGAGTTATAAATTTTCCTTACTAAATGAGGATTAATATATAATCCGTTCATACAGATTGCAGAAGTATATGCTACCATCTGAACGGGTGATACTCCAAGTTCACCCTGTCCGATACCCAGACTGACTAGTAAACCCTGTGTCCACTTGTTCTTTCCGTAAACTTTATCAAAATATTCCTGTGAAGGAAGTAGGCCCCTTGTTTCGCTTGGCAGATCAATACCTGTTCGCATTCCGAATCCGAACATTTCTGAATAATTATGATAATTATCTATACCTAGCATTAAACCCAATTTATAGAAAAAAACGTTCGAAGAAACTTCGATAGCCCGCACAACATTTATTGAACCGTAACTTCCATGATCTTCGAAAGTTCTGTTACCGTATGTAAAAGAACCCGGACACGATACTGTACTGGTTGGTGTTATTTTACCAGAGCCAAGAGCAGCGAGTGCCATCATCATTTTCCATGTGGAACCGGGAGGATATCTGGTTTGCGTTACTCTGTTAAAAAGCGGTTTATCGGGATCTGAAAACAATTTTGATATTTCCTTGAAATCAGGTGTCCCTGAAAAATAATTCAGGTCATAATCTGGTTTAGATACTAGACATAATATTTCACCTGTTGCAGGGTCAACGGCTATTATTGCTCCTCTTTTCTTTCCAAGAAGCTTCTCAGCATATTCCTGAAGTTCAGAATCTATTGATGTGAACAGATCAGCTCCATTAATAGATTTAACATCGTTATTTCCTTCATTATATGCACCCACCTCCCTGCCGTTCACATCAACCGAAATTAACCTGCTTCCTTTTTCACCGCGAAGATATTTTTCGTAATATTTTTCAAGACCTGCAGTACCTATGAGGTCACCTTGTCTGTAATAATCTTCTGTCGTTTCGCTGAGCTGTTTCTCTGAAATTTCTGCATTATATCCGAATATATGCGCTCCCGAAAATTTATTCGGATAATTCCTCAGAGATTCAACCTGATAATTAACTCCGTTAAGTCTGTCCCTGTTCTCTTCGATATAAGATACAATCCTGAAATCAATATCCCGCTTAATTTTTATAGGATTAAATCTGTTAGTACCTTTTGCTTTTGCAAGTTCTTCCTTTAAATAATTTGTATCCAACACAGCAAGAACAGCAACTTCGGGTATTAGCTTTTTATTAAACTGAAAAGGTGTAACTGTTAATGTATATGAAGGCCGGTTATCAACAATTATTTTACCGTTCCTGTCTATTATAAGGCCTCTTGCCGGAGTTTCAGTAATTTTCTTAATAGAATTTCTTTCGGATTCCTTGCCATAATCTTTTTGTTCTAACACCTGAAGCTGAATTAACCTTGCAATTAAGATTACTGATGCAAGAACTACGATAGATAACGCTAAATATATTTTAAAATCACGATTCACTTATATATCCTCTTTCGATATTCTTGCGACGTGGAATAGCTATATAGAAAATGCTCAACAATGCCGTGTAGGTAGCTGAAGTAAGTACAAAATTCAGAACAACTCTGCTTAATTCAATAGGTGAACCCTGAAAGTAAAAAATAAAATAAATCAGGTTACTTATAATTGCTCCAAAAAGAACTATCAGAATAAAATAGTATTTTGTCAGGAATTTATTGTTTTCAGTTTTGAAATTTCCTGCTATAAACGAAGTTACAGAATAACAAAGCGCGGATAAACCGAGAAAAGAACCGCTTATCAGGTCCAGCAATAATCCTGCAAAAAAACCATAAACGGAACCCGATAATCTGCCTTCCCTGACTGAAATTATCATAAGTGCAATTAAGACGATGTCAGGTGTAATATTAACTCTTGAAACTGAAATAAAACCGATAACTGTTTTCTGAAGCAGAATTAATACAATTAGAACTACAATATTTTTCAGTATGCCGTATTTCATTATCTATTTCCCGGGCTTTTGAAATGCTTTTTCAAGCAAATATCTTTCCTGGCTGCTTAAATACTTCAAGACAAATACATTTTCCAGATTCAGAAAATCAATCAGCGGCGATACGACTACTTTTTTAAACAGGTTGTCAAGGTTCCCCGTTTCAGTGATTATGCCTACAGGTATCCCGGGCGGATATACATTGCTGTACTCTGAGGTTATAAGAACATCTCCACTGTTGACATCAGCATTTTTAGGTATATTCTTGACAAGCAAATCTGAAACACCATCATAGTATAGGATGCCGTCGACTCTGCTGCGCTGGACTTTGACAGTTACCCTCATATCCTTATTTATTAATATCTGTGCAACAGAAAAATTCTTACTTGTAGAAACAATTTTTCCTACCAGTCCATCAGCAGTTATTACAGGCATATTAACATACACGCTGTCAGCTTCGCCTACATTCAATGTAATAGTATTACGCATCTGAACTACTGATTTATTTACAATCCTGGCACTTACCAGACTAAGATTTGATGCCTGCTTAAACTGCAGCAATTTCGTAAGCCTGATATTTTCCAGTTTCGCTTCCCTGAGGTTTGAATTTTCATTTGACAGCCTGATGTTATTCTCTCTGAGAATATTATTTTCCTGCTGGAGGTCAAAAACATTTGGTATGGATGATAATCCGCTCTGGACAGTCCCGAACATCATTACTGCTACTCCTCTCAAAAATCTTATTTGTGTATTATCATTAGAAAATATGAAGGAGAGTGAAAAAACTATTAGAACGGACAGAATCAGATAATCTTTTATGTTTAATATAAGTTGACCAATTTTTTTCAATAATCAGGTAATACTATCGTGTTAATAAAACTTTTTTATATTTATTCAGATCTTCCAATACTCTTCCAGTGCCTCTTGCGACTGCAGTCAACGGTTCTTCCGCAACATGAACAGGAACTCCGGTTTCCACTTTTATTCTTTCATCAAGCCCCTGGAGCAACGCTCCGCCTCCCGTCAGGAAAATTCCCTTATCGAGAATATCCGAAGACAGTTCCGGTGCTGTTTTCTCAAGAGCAACCTTAACGGCATCGACCATTTGCTGTACAGGCGCATTAAGCGCTTCTCTGATTTCTATGGAACTGACTTCCGTCAATTTAGGCACACCCGCTACAAGATCCCTGCCTTTTACTTCAATAATAATCTCTTCATCCAGCGGCATTACTGAACCTACCTGACATTTGATATTTTCGGCAGTAGTCTCACCTATAAGCATATTCTGATTTGCCCTGAAAAATCTAATAATCGCTTCAGTCAGTTCATCGCCTGCTACCCTTATAGAAACCCCGTTTGTTATTCCTGCAAGAGCAATAACTGCAATTTCCGTCGTACCTCCTCCAATGTCTACTATCATATTGCCGTACGGTGCCGTAACGTCAAGCCCTATTCCGATAGCAGCCGCCATTGGTTCGGAAATCAGAAAAACTTCTTTTGCACCTGCTTTTTCAGCAGTATCTCTGACTGCTCTTTTTTCAACCTCTGTTATACCACTTGGTACACATACAACTATTCTCTTTGCAGGCATAAATCCTGAAGTAATTCTTTTAATAAATTCCTTAAGCATACCTTCAGCAATCTCAAAATCCGCAATTACACCGTCGCGCATCGGCCTTATTGTATTTAGTTCTTTATGAACTCTACCCATCATCTTTTTTGCTTCTTCACCTATAGCAACTATTTTCCTCGAAGTAACATCATACGTTACAATTGAAGGTTCATTAAGAACGATTCCTTTGCCTTTCATGTAAATTAATGTATTTGCTGTCCCTAAATCGATTGCAATATCATTCGAGAACATTCCTAAAAACGGCATATATAACCTCTGATTTTCCTGCTAATTATATAAATTTTTAAAATAACTATTTAAATTGAAAAATTAATCAACAAACATTTAATGACGGAAATGTCTGTAACCGGTAAACACCATACAAATTTGGTTTTCATCGGCGGCTTGTATTACTTCATCGTCTCTTACAGAACCGCCAGGTTGAACAACACATTTTGCTCCTGCCTTAGCTGTTTCGAGCAAACCATCTGCAAAAGGGAAGAAAGCATCTGAAGCAACAACAGAATCTTTTAATGATAGTTTAAACTGGCCTGCTTTCCAGACAGCTATTCTTGTTGAATCAACACGCGAAGGCTGCCCTCCTCCTATGCCGAGTGTCTGACGGTTCCTTACAAATACTATCGAATTTGATTTCACATGTTTTACGATTTTGTACGCGAAATACATATCTTTCATCTGTTCATTATCCGGTTTCATTTTAGTTACTACATTTATCGTATCTTTGTCGAAAATAATATTATCCCTCTCCTGTTTTAACACACCCCCGGATATTTTCCTGAACTCTCCGGCAGGTCTGGAAAACCTGAAACTCAAAAGCCTTCTGTTCTTTTTCTTCATTAGCAGAGCCAGAGCATCATCGTCGTAACCTGGAGCGAGAATAATTTCGGAAAAAATTTTATCCGCTTCCGCAGCTGTCTCCGCATCGAGTTTTTTATTAAATATTATAATACCACCGTATGGGGATGCTGTATCAGACTCAAAAGCTCTTTTATATGCTTCGAGCAATTTGTCCCGGGTTGCAACTCCGCATGGATTCCCGTGTTTAATTATAGCAACGGTAGGCTCATCAGCTTCAAATTCATTTATCAGTGAATGTGCCGAATCAACATCGAGAAGATTGTTATAAGATAACTCTTTTCCGTGTAGAATATTAAAAATGTCATCAAAATCAGATTTATAGAAAACAGCTTTCTGATGAGGATTTTCTCCGTATCTTAGTTTTTGAGTATTTCCAGTAATTGATGCAAAGTACCTTTTTATATCAGAGTCATACTCTTCAATTTCAGAAAATGCCCTGTAAGCAAGTTTAAGAGAGTATTCTACCTTTATTTTCCCGTCACAGTTATCAAACTCCCGGATATAATCACCGAACTGATCGCGGCTTACTAGTACATTGACATGATTGAAATTTTTTGCAGCTGCACGGATAAGGCTTACACCACCTATATCAATTTTTTCAATTATCTCCTCAGGAGATGATTCGGGGTTTCTTACAGTTTCTGCAAAAGGATACAAAGTGACAGCTATCAGATCAAATAACTTTAATTCATGCTCAGATATCTGTTTTATGTGATCCGCATCATCTTTTTTTGCAAGTATCCCTGCAAATACTGCGGGGTGAAGAGTCTTTACCCTGCCGTCAAGTATTTCGGGAAATCCCGTAATGCTTTCCACGCTTGTTACAGGTATGCCTTTTTCTTTTAAAAAATTATATGTTCCTCCGGTTGAAACAATCTCAAAATTTCTTTGAACAAGCATTTCCGCAAATTCTTTCAGACCGTCTTTATAATACAGACTTATGAGAGCTGTTTTTTTATTCATCTAATTTGATTTTTCCTTCTTCTATATCTCTGATGACTCTGGAATAATATAAATGTTCAAGATTTAATATTTTTTTCTGCAAAGTGAATTCATCATCGTTTTCATCTACCGGAACATCTTTCTGGAACAGTATTTTTCCTTTGTCATATTCTTCATTTACGAGATGTATTGTCAGTCCGCTTTTTTTTGCACCTGATTCAATAACCGCCTTATGCACATTCATTCCGAACATCCCCTTCCCTCCAAAAGCTGGCAGTAAAGCAGGATGAATGTTTAAAATTCTGTTCCTGAAATTTTTCACAACAAGCGGTTCAATCAATTTCATGTAACCGGATAGTATAATTAATCCGATTCCGAATTCATTAAGTTTGTCCAGAAATAATTCCTGATATTCATCGTCGCTTAATTTCGGAAATACTTTTCTGCTAATATGAAAAAAATGAATATTATTTCTTTTTGCAATATCTACGGCTCCACAAATCGAATTATTAGTAATCAGCAATTTAATATCCGACTTAAAAACATTATTTTTTCTTGCTGTTATTAAAGCGTTGAAATTAGAACCTCCCCCTGACGCAAAGACACAGATATTCAATTTCTTCAATTTATTTAGTAAAAATACGAATTTTCGAGATGAAATTAAACAAATTTAGGCAAAAAACACAAAATTTCGTATAAAATGCCTGCCATTTCAGAATCTTGCATTAATTCCAAGTGTCGGAAGTATCGGAATCATACCTATAGTCGTTTGTTTCACCTTCAGATCGGAACTCAATGAATAATCATATCCAAGAATGTTTTTTCTGTTATAAACATTTATAACATCAATATAAAATGTCCAGTCTGTTTTCCAGAACTGTGCAAAAGCGGAAATTCTTACATCCAGTCTGTGATATGCCGGCTTTCTGTTAGCAAGTTTACTATCATCACCTCCATAATCAAGATTAAAAATCACCTGATTAGTCAGCGGATTAATAACGAGAGAATCATTGGATATTCGCGGAGTAATTCCCACAGGTTTTGTAAACGGAAAATTAGACGCATAACTCCACCTGGTTCCTAATTCAAGCCAGGCAAGCAGCCTGTAATTCAAAACCAGATTTAAAGTATGTGTCTGATCGTATCTGAAAGGTGTTTGAACGCCGAACCATTCACGATCCGAGTTTGACAATGCATAATTTATCCAGCCATAGAGTTTTGTTTTGGGTCCCAGATATCTTTTTTCAAAACTGATTTCGATTCCGTAGGATCTACCATGTCCTTCGTTTATAGGTATTGAAGTCAGAGAATCTACCGGCAATTTATTCTGAGACCGAATCCAATTTGAAGGATTTTTTAGATAATCAGGATTTGTATTGTTCGGATCTGCAATGTAATACTTATACCTGTATGCCTGTAACCTTTGCTGTGTTATAAGATTGTCAAATAATTTATAATATCCTTCAATCTTTAGCAGCCAGTAATTGTCAATCCAGCGGTCGAAACCTAAAATAAAATGAACAGACCGTTCCGCTTTTAAATCATTTATCTGAGGATTCTGGAGGTCGTAAAACGTCATGTTATCAACCAATTTTTCATAACCCGGCGACTGAAAGTATAACCCTGCTGATGTTCGCAATGTTGTAAGCTGATTAATCGCATAACCAACATTGAATCTCGGGGATAAATAAACTTTTTGCAGTAACGAATAATAATCTAACCTTACAGACGGCTGATAAAAGAACCTGCCGGCTACATCAAATCTCGCCAAACCAAACATACTACCCCTGTAATTGTCTTTCCCCTCAAGATAAAATTCTTCAAGCAGAGCACGCGCATTGGGCATTGAATTAATATATGACTTAAAATTTTCATCAAGATCAAGAGTATAGCTCAAATCATTTCTAATAATATCAAAACCGCCACCGAATTCATATTTAGTTTTTCCTTTAATTAATACTGATCTATTAGAAACAGAATATTTCCTGAAAATATATTTTGATTTAAATGAAAAGCCCAGAAGCGCCCCGATTGCTTTCAGACTGTCCCTCTGTTCAGGTGTCAGATTTTCTTTATCAATTAGCGGGTCAAGTATGTCACCGTCGAAATCATTGTCACCACTATTCCTGTACCACGATAGTGTAGTTTTAGATAAAAATCCGGGATTCGGATTATAGTACCAGCCGGCGGAAAGAACATCATTGGTTGTGACGTCGTTCACATTTATACTATCCGGGTCTGATCTATCATTACCGGGAATAATGTCGACCCCGTCTTTAGAAAAGATACCGTTAAAGATAAATTTATGTTTATTGAATGGACCTGCTGCTATTTTAAATTGTAAATCCTTAAATGACGGAAAAGATGAATTATCGGTGATTAATCCGGAATTCTTAGCAAATGGACCCAGAACCAGATCATAATATGTTCTTCTTGATGAGACAATCCAGGAACCGGGAATTTTAAGTGGATTTTTTCCCTGAAATATAACATTAGCACTTGCGATATTTATGTTAGTGATAAATCCGAAATATTTGTCTGTGATTCCTTCCCTGTTCGTAACGTCCAGGACTGCAGACAGTCTATCGCCATATTTCGCAGGGAATCCTCCGGTTATTAGATTAATATCGGCTAATGTTTCCGGATTAAACATACTCACTAGTCCATACAACCTGTAGGGATTAAATACCTCTACTTCATCCATCACAATCAGATTCTGATCCGGCCCTGACCCTCTAATCACAAGCTGCGATGTGAAATCACTAGGCGAAGTAACTCCTGGCAATGATTTTAGAGAACGCATTACATCTTCCAGTCCGCCCGGAAGTACTTTAATACTCGATGGAGAAACATTAAAAAGGCTCGTTCTGAGGTCATTCTGATTTTGTTTAGAATTTCCAAGAACCTCTATTTCTTCGAGTGAATAAACTTTAATGGTCAGAACTATATTCAGAATCCGAGTACTGTTATTTTTCAAAATAACTTTATCAAGTTCGTACAGTGAATATCCTTCAAGAAGCGCAGTTAAAGTATATTCACCACCGGGTAATTCAAATAAATATGCGCCTGAGGCAGAAGATTTTACACGAATGACCTCTTGCGTATTTTTATTTAATACCGACAAACTTACATTTGATAACCGATTATCTTTTTCATTAGTAACTGTACCTTTAAGAACAGATTTTGAAGTGTCTGTTTGCGGGTAAATTACAGCTGCAATAAAAAATAATATTACGAGTAATATTATAAAAATGCCGAATTTATCCAATATTCTTGAAAATATTTTACTTTGCAAACCGTTAGTTTTACAGTATATAAGAAAGTTATTCTTTTTAAAGTTCATATGTATTATATTAAACAACAATTCAAAAATTTAGATTATGCATAAAAGGTTTACTACGGTTTTCATAGTAAGCAATGATAACCGTGATACGAAATTTTTGACATTAAATACAAAGCATTTTGACCGAATTAAGCTATATTCCGTTATTGTATCTTCTGCAGTAATTGGTACTTTAATTTACATTCTGATATCCACGTTTTTCTGGAATAAATCCCTCAGAGATATTGATAATCTCCATAATCAGATTTTTTCGCTTAAGAATGACCTGAAATTACTGGATAGCCTTGAGATAAAGAATAAAGCGAATGAAATAGAGTATAATATCAAGGATATTAACAATTATTTATTTGAAAGAGGGGTTTTCAAATATCCCAATTCAGGAGGACCGATTGATGAACAGGAAGAAATGAATCATATGATATACGGGTATTATCTTGATAAAACAAAAACAATTGCCAGAGAAATACGCAATGTCCCAATAGGTTATCCGTACACCGGTGAATTTAAATCTTTTTTTGGTTACAGAGCAAATCCATTCAGCGGCCGAGGATCTGAATTTCACAAAGGATTAGACATCAAAGGGAATGTGGGTGACAAAATAAAATGTACAGCCTCGGGAACCGTTGAAAAAGCCGAATATGATGGAGGATACGGGAAGTCTGTAACAATTAATCATGGGAATGGTTTTAAATCGATGTATTCGCATCTTTCCGAATTTAACGTTAAATACGGTGATAAAGTTAATGCAGGTGATGTAATCGGATATCTCGGATCAACGGGCCGATCGACAGGCCCTCATTTACATTACGAAATCAGGCTCAACGATGTAAGCATTGACCCCGGAAATTTTTTAAACATTAAACAATAATACTATGTTCGGTAAAAAAGAAATTTCAAAAGAGACAACTTATGAGTCACCAAATTCAAATTATCGTAATTCGCCTCAGACTCAGATTCGGACACTGATAAGCGAAGGATGCAAATTTGAAGGGAACCTGTATTCCCCTGCTTATACAAGAATAGACGGAATCGTGCGCGGTAACCTCACGGGTGAAAGCGGCCTTATCATCGGCGATAAAGGATCCATTGAAGGTGACATAACTTCTATCGAAGTAACCATATACGGCAGTGTAAAAGGAAATGTTAAAGCACACAAACTGGAAGTAAAAAAAGGCGGAAAGATTTACGGAGACATTATTGTCGATCATTTATTAATGGAACATGGGGCTGTTTTTATCGGACATTGTAAAATGAACGAAGGTAATACTGCCTCTGCAGAGGCGTTCGAACTTCCGGAGGAAGAAAGTAGAAATTAAATTCAGATCCATTTCTTCGACAAGATAGTGGAAACTAAATTAAAAACCCGTTTAATTTATTAAACGGGTTAAAAAAACTTTAAATATTACTTTTTATTTTTCCTTAAGAGTAAATACAATTTCTTTTTCGCTTCCAGACCTGATAATCTGCAATTTCAGAGTATCCCCGGCACGCAAGTCATTAACTTCGAGTACAACATCCTGCTCATTTCTCACTTTGACTCCATTGACTTCAGTAATAACATCTTCAGGTTTTAAACCTGCATTATCGGCATCACTTCCACGCTGAACCTGAGTTACAACAACACCATCCTTTGATTTAAGTCCCAAGTATTTTGCTATCTGGTCATCTATACCCTGTATCCTGAACCCTACGTTGTAATTTCTGTTTATTTTCCCTTTAGATTTAAGTTCTTCCAATATCTTTTTGACACGGTTCGCCGAGATTGAAAAACCTACACCTATACTTCCCTGAGAAAACTGGCTACCGGTATAAATGATCGTATTTACACCTATGACATCTCCATCCACATTAATTAAAGGTCCACCCGAATTACCGGAATTTATTGAAGCATCAGTCTGAATCATTTCTTTATATACCCGGTTCGCATCTGCCTGAACTTTCATATTCAACGCACTTATTACACCCACGGTGACTGTAGGTTTATCATTAATTTCAAATAAACCAAAAGGATTACCAAGTGCGATCACCCATTCCCCTATTATAGCGTTATCCGAATTCCCGAACTTAGCATACGAAAGACCCTTTTTTTCTATCTTCAAAAGAGCTATGTCAGAGACGGGGTCTGAACCTATAAGTTTAGCTTCTACAGTCTCACCGGATGTCAGTGTTACAGAAATCTTGGTGGCATTACCGGCAACATGGTCATTAGTGATTATGTATCCGTCATCGGAAATAATGAAACCGGACCCCAATCCTCTTACAGTCTGCCTCTGTGGTGACATATCCCCAAAGAATTGTCTGAAGAACGGATCGTTAAAAAAAGGATCCCTGATTTCCCTTACTTCTTCTACATTAATCCCAACTATAGCAGATGAAACCTTTTCAATCGCTCTTGTTACAGCAGTCTGCCTGTCCTGAGAAATCTGTTCATTGCTTTGTACTTTGTCAAATGAGGCAGTATTCAAATTGCTATCATTTTTGTGAAAATATCTGGAAAAGAGCACACCACCGATTATAATCCCCGTAACAAGCAATAATGCAGAGATGGCCACAGCAGATATCTTCATCTTAGCAGATGAGCTATTAAATGTAACAGTTGACATAATTTTTGCTTTTATACTTATTTTTTAAAATAAAAATTTACTTTTCTTACTATTTCTTCATCATTTATTTTATATTTATGCATTAATTCTTCCATTGTTCCGCTTTCACCAAATGTATCTTCTACCGCAACATAATCCATCTGCGTAGGCCTGTTTTTAGACAGCACTTCGGCGACGGCGCTATAAAGTCCACCGTGTTTCTGATGATCTTCACAGGTTATCACGAGGTTAGTTTCTTCCGCGGCTTTAATTATCGCATCTTTATCTATAGGTTTAATCGTATGCATATTTATGACTTTACAAGAAATGTTTTCCTTTTCGAGTATGTCTGATGCTTTTAGTGCTTCCCAGACTAGCAATCCGCTGGCTATAAGCGTAACATCAGTACCTTCCTTTAATATATCTGCTTTTCCAAATTCAAATTCTGCATCCGGGTCGGTATAATTAGGTGTTTTATCCCTATAAAACCGGATATAAAATGGTTCCTTTATTTCAACACATTTTTTGACTGCTTTATAAGTCTGATTATAATCACAAGGAGTCACAACATTCATGTGAGGAAGAATTCTCATCAATGCAACATCTTCAAGTGACTGGTGAGTTGCACCGTCGGGTCCTACAGATATTCCGCAGTGAGAAGCACAAATTTTGACGTTCATTTCACTGTAAGCAATAGATTGTCTTATCTGATCAAATGGACGTCCAGTTGCAAATTCACCGTAAGTGGACGCAAACGGAATCTTCCCTGCTACGGCAAGCCCTGCAGCTGTGCCTATCATATCCTGTTCAGCAATACCTACAGATATGAACCTATCGGGAAATGTATCACGAAATAAATTAGTTTTAACTGAACCAGATACATCGCCGCCAAGCACAACTATATCCGGATTCTCATATCCAAGTTCAATTAGTGCATCGGCAAATGCCTGTCTGGTTTCTTTCAATTCGGGTTGTTTGAGATTCAAATTCATTTTAAAATTAACCTACAATATTATTTTATCTAAAAATTATTTAAAAGTGCAAAAATCAGTTATCTGAGACGATAATATAACGTATATTTCTTGATAATAAATCCTTATTTTTATTCATTATATGAATAAGCTGAAAAATAAAATACTATTCTTTTTTATTCTACTAATAGTCTCATTTACAGTCTTAATCATATTTTTGATTAAATATGATTATTCAAAAACAGATACACTTTTGCAAACCAGGCAATCAGAAAAGGACACTATATTAACTAAAAT
>Ga0208980_10000375_pt1 | contig 24684 bp, 40 predicted proteins | sample WetSurMetagenome_3_FD_187993 | JGI IMG/M metagenome (GOLD analysis project Ga0208980, IMG submission 187993) | Wetland microbial communities from Twitchell Island in the Sacramento Delta, sample from surface sediment Aug2011 Site A1 Bulk (version 2) | ecosystem: Environmental > Aquatic > Marine... | reverse complement strand
AGAAATCAAACCATCCCACTCCTTTTTTCTGCTTTCCCAAAACGCATCACTATTCCACATCTTTGAGTTAAGCAGGAGTTGGGTTTTAGACTTTGTAGCAAGAACATTATCCAGACTAGCTACAAAATCTGATATCTCCACCTTAACCTTCTTAAGGTGTGGGTACCGTTCACTCAAACTATTAAGGATACTCTGCTCAAACCCGGCACTACAAAACTGTCCACCCGCAGGTGTTCCAGCCGGGTTATGGCATGGGTTACCCTTTAGAACCTGTAAGTACATTACCAAGAGAAGGTTCTACGGGGGTCCAACAACTTTTTGGCTTGCACAATAGCGGCAAGAACTTCAGGGTTAGCCGGCATTGTTTCAAGCTTGGCAATCCAGGCATGGATATCTGCCTTGGAAGAAAAAGAGCCTACCGGGGGATCAATCAAAATGTAGCCACCAACTGCGGGTTTCATATTATCCTCACTCGAAAACAGTGTTTGGAACGATCTTCTCATCAAACAGTCGCCTAGAGGCAAGATCTTTCTTAACCTCATCAGGGGCCAAACTCAAGGACTCCGTAAGAGTCTTAAAAAATGATTGCTTCATACCGGTCCTAGCATCACCAGGAAACTCTCTAATAGCCTTGACATAAGGAGATTCTGATTTTCTTTCATACTTAAAAAGACCAAGATCAGATAAAGACTCCATAACCAAATCAACATGCAATAAATTAGCGTCACGAGGAGAGATTACTCCCATTGACACATTGATTCCAATGTACGACTCAAAAACATTGTTGGCTAGTTCATGAATTTGAAACACGTAGCCATGCGTATTCTTATCAAGAATACCGGCAGTAGGAGTAGCCCTATAAACACCATTATCTGAGACTGCTTCAACAGCGGCCAAATTTGCTGCCGCAGAAAACAAGATATCTTGAATAGAGAGTGAACCACCAGACGGGTGATTATGAACCATCACACACCGACCAAACATAGCCATCTCATCATCAGTAAAAGAGATAGAAGTTTCGTCCCCATCCTTAGCAAAAAATGGTCTCCCATCAGGAGCCACTACCACCGAATGTTCTTTGCCGTCTTGGTAGCTAAGTACCTCATCCCTGGCAGAGGCAATAGCAGACTCCATTTTGGGAGTAATGGCAGAGGAGGGAGTCACCCCAGACTTTCCACCCGGCCCATGTGTAAACCGCCCCTGCTTATCATGGTACGGGTTGGCTTTGAGGACTGAAGTGAGCATTAGTGCATGTGCTCCGCACAACAGCCAGCAATCTCAGCTAGCCCTTCAGGGTCTTCGGCAGGAAGCTGAAAAGACTTAGCCGCAAGCATGTTGTCGAAAATGCGCTTGTGCGTATCAGAGAGGGAGTCCACTTGAGACAGCACCTCAAGCTTTTCTATGTGACTCATCTCCCCGGAATCCAGACCAACAGCAATAGACCACCTACTCACAAGGTCCAGAATCTTTTCCGGGCTTTCTTCCTTCTGCACCGTGTCCCGACGATCTGGTTCTTTGTTTCTCATGGGCTCAACGTCATTCCGAACATTGGCTTTTCCACCGGGCTGAGTGCCTTCACCCTTTGGTCCTGCCTTCGGAGCCATTGCCATTTCATTTGCCTTGTCTTCCGCATCCTTGCTGTACTTCAGGTTGAGGCTAGTGATTTCATTGAGCTTGCCAATGTACTCATCACCATCTACCTTCTGGGCCGACATCTCCATTGCCTTTAATTGCAGATCGACGTTGCGGAGAGTAACCGGTCGGCTAACGAACCGGTACTTCTTAGCCCCCATATCCTGGAGTAGCTTCTTGGTAATAACCTCATCGAACTCAAACCGCTCCGGGGCAAACACCTGAGCCTCTGTCACCATGTAACTGGTCATCGCAGTAGCAAAGTTCAGATCAGTAGCCTTCCCCAAGAACAAGGTGGGCAATCGAAAAGCCGTCCGAACATGCTCCTCACAATTTGCATCGTAATTCTGGAACATGGAATCCTGGCTACGGAAGTCGCCGAACCTTTCAGTGCTGACCTTGACCTGACCCGCCGAATCCAAGGTGCCTGAACTTGATTGCACTTCCACTACCGCAATACGGTTCTTGGTTTTAGCAGCACCCGAGAAGAACGCTTGCAGTTGGTCCCGCACATCCTCAGTCAACATGCCGCCTTGCACAAAGACCACTGCCGGGGGAACACCACCGGAATCGAAGAACTCCAGATTGAACTCTTCGGCTTTGCGTGATCCCAGAATGGACGGAAGCTGGTTGATCCACCGGGGCACCCCATAAGGACTCTTGGCTTCCTTCTGACAAGTGAAGTGAATGATCTCCGACGCAATCTCTTTGGGATCTAGCGTCTCACCATCCTTTGCCCAGTTCCCGGTCTTTCGGTTGAGGACCCGCTTAGACCCAAATTCTTTGAAGAAGATGTTGTGGGTACCTACCTTCTGAATGTACCGGCGTTCCCGCACCCAATAGAGGGCTTCCATCTTTTCACCATCCCGGTCGATCTCCTGAACTACCGGAATAGGGTCATCAAGTCGGACCAGACGCATCTCCAGCCCATCAATGTAGCGGAGAAGAAGAATGTTGCCGGCAACATTTCTCATCACCTCAAGATAACCGTTGCCAATGGATTCCAGGTCGTAACGCATTTTGCGGCGGATAGAGACAAAGGACTCATCCGGAAAGGGCTCATTAAAGAACGCCTCTAGACGGGCCTTCTCTGCCTCATCGTCCCCGGCCTTTGCATCAACCAACTCAAACGTGTGCCCGGTACCATCAATGTTCACTTCCATAGCCCAAATGCACTGGGCTAGAGTGTTATTTCGAGTGACCAGGGCAGAGAGAGTAGTGAGGGTGTACGGAGGGGCAATGACCGCAGTGGCAGGATTGAGTAATCCTTCGCCATACTGTCCTAAGAATTCATCTTCCGAGGACAGATTGTTATTTACCACCAACTTTTTGGTGTCTTGCTTTAGGATTTTCTTCCCAAAAGTAACGTGGCTCTGTCTTTTCGGAATTAGCTCTTGTACTGACATACGGGCATCCTCTCTTCAATGGGGGTAAGGATATACCCCCCGGTCCCATACGGCTACTTCTTCAGCTTGGACATCTCCCCCAAATTCTTGCCTAGCTCACCATCAACAGTGAACTGAAGTTGAGGCTTCCACCCAATTTGTTTGAACGGAAGATTCTCCATAATCTCCCTGTTCCTTTGCTCACACTTCTCCCAGGAATCTTCCGGCACGTAAGACAACAATTGATCATGCACCATGCCGATAACAGGAGACTCTTTCAACCAACCATTCTTCCAAAAAATGGAGGTTGCCCACAAGGACAAGTCGGAGAGGGTCCCCTGAACAGGGGCATTGATTGACTGACGTTCTGCCTTAGACCGAACCACGGAATCGTAACTGTCAATGTGGGGAAGGTGCTTGATGCGCCCCAGGGGAGACCTGACCAACTTGTTCTTCCGACCAAAGTCTATCGAGGACTTATGCCACACCTTCAGTTTGGGGTAGCCCTTGAAGAACTTCTCATGGGTATCCTCTGCCTGCTCTGACGTTAATTTCACTCCGTAGGTGAAGTACGCATAGTCAATGAACCCCCCAGGGGACATTCCGTAGATCAACCCAAAATTCCCAGCCTTACCAAGTTGCCGAAGCTTCGCAGCCGCTTCAGGGTCCGACTCCAAAAGAGCTAACCACTGGTCCCAAGTGTAGCCAGCATTTGACGAAGCAGTAACAGCGTGAAGATCAAGACCATTGAGGTACGCTGAGATCATTGTCTCTTCATTGGCAATGCAGGCAGCAATCTTCAATTCACCTTGAGAGTAATCATGGGAGAGGATCAGGTGTCCAGGAGGAGCAATGAATGCCTTGCGAAGCTTCTTAGCCCAGGCACTGTGCTTGGGTAGTGTTTGGAAGGCAGGGTCCCTAGCCGACAATCTCCCAGTGATAGTTCCCCCATCATCAACGTCTCCGTTGAAGAAAAAGTAGGTAGGGTGAAATCGACCATCACTCCTCAAATGAGAAAGAAAACCTCCCTGAATGATGCCCTCCTTATCTCTCCGTAAGACATAGGTGCTGAGCATCTTTGAAGCACTGGAAAACTGCCGGAACAAGCTAAGGAACTCTTCTGCTTTAGGGTCCTGAGCAAACATATTCAGGTGGTCAGAAGCCGTAGAGATCTGCCCCTTAGGGGTATGCAACTTGGGTTTGAGATTAAGACCCAATGGTGTGAAGAGGTAGTCAATTAGCAAAGCCGCCTTGGTCAAGCTGGTATTGTTCTTGTGCTTTGCCAGGACTCTCCCCCCAACCAACTTTTTGGCTTGCTTGTTCAGTGACTCCATCTCCTGAAGAAGTTCTTGCTCCAGGGACAGGTAGTAGTCCAGATCAACAAGAACTCCAGTGCGTTCTACTTGTTCGTAAGACCGAACAGCAGGATGCAGGATCTTGGTGTAGAAGCGGGCAAGAGAGTGATCGGTAACTACCTCCTTACGTTCAAGCCTACTTACCCGCCTTGCGGCATCTGCATCCCCACACGCATAAACCAACAAGTCGTCTTTAGGGACAAGGTGCATCTGCCCTTTGATCTTCTTGTACTTCTGATTGAAGGTGTCATCGTAACCAGCAAGCTCAGGTACGTAGACCTTGGTGTGCAGGTTGAGGGAGTTCCCCCGATCTTCATCCAAGAGAGACCCCAGTACCATGGTGTCCAGGTGAAAGTTGGAGCACTCCAACCCAGCCCGGTACCAAAGCCACAGCAAATCGAATTTGAGGTTAGCCCCCCGTAGAGAAATCTTCGGTGAGTTCAGAATGAAATCAACTTCATCTCGGATGGGACTTCCAAAGTCAAAAGCTTTCTGCTCTGCCTCTTGAGTAGGAAGATGAATGGCTACGGCTTTCCCTTCTTGCCAAGAAACCTGAACCGTGAGTACCCACTTCTCAGGGTGTAGGTAGTCCAGCCCAATGGTCTCCAGGTCCAAGGCAACCGGTATCGGTTTAGGGTTGGCAGCATACATCTCCTCAATGTCATTAACGACACCAGAGAAGTTCTCCACCCACTGGTACTCGCCAAACTTTGGCTCCCACGATCCGGTCTTTACCCGTCGAAATGCCATGGACAGGTCAACTAGCATCCGAACATAGGCCCGATAGTCAATTGTCCGCATAGCAGACGACTCAGACACTATAAGCTCAGCACCGGTACTGAGCTTAACGATGTTGGGATACCGTAAAGATGAAATGGTGCGATTCTTTGGGACCGCACCAAGAGACGCAAGGGCTTTGACGACAGAGGACCCTAAAGCAATGATGGTGTCCTCAGGATCATGCTTCGGGAGTTGTGGTTTCGCCTCCAACTCCTGTTTCGTTGTCTGTCTGATCTTGTGCTGTATCCCCGACGTTGCCAGAGAGTGGATTAGTCCCTGAGACAGGTTTTGCAGACTGTCCGTTGTCCAGATCACCAACATCTATAGCACTCCACTGCTTTGCGGTACGGGATCTACGATACGCTGCCTTTTGAGCAGGCTTTGACCAATCAACAAAGTAAGACGGAGGATGGTCAAACGCCTTGTCTGCCACATCGTACTTCGCAATATGGTTCTTGATCTTGTAGAACTTGCTGCCATCCAGGATCAGAATTGTCACCGCATCTTGATGCTGAAGGTAGTAAGCATACAGATAAAGATCCCCAAGCACATGGCAGAAAACTCCAACTGCTCCTTCCCGGATGTAAGAGCCCAAAGTCTGGACATCCAACGGGATCGTAATGCCAGGAGAGATCTCGAAATCCCAAGTGTTCTTTTCAACCGTAGACACATGGTAAAAATTGTTAGCATCTTTCCAGGGACGCAAAGAAACACCCAGAGAATCCGCAATGGGGAACAGCAAAGAAATCAGAGAGGTGTTTACGCCCATGTTTCCCACTCCTGCACAGATCCATTCTGTTGCTTTGTAGCTACCTGACAAAGAACCAAACCATGGTAGACCACATCGAAGATGTACTCCCCATTGTGCTTCTCAACCAAAATCAGATTGACCTCCTCATCGGACAACCCTGCAAGCAATTTCACTCCTAGAGAGATCTTATTGCCCAGCTTAAGATCGTCAAGAGAAACCTCAATCCCCCTTTCTTGCGATTTAGTAGACATCACTTGCCCTCGATAACCGACACTTGAGGGATACCTGTTTCAAAAGGAACACCCAACCCAAGAAGGACCGCACCGATAAGTTTCTCGGGAGTGGTATGGGAGCACGTAATATGAGCCGACCAGTGACCAGCTTCCTTTCCACTAAACCCCAAGTCAGTAAGCTTCTTGGTTAGATCTTTGATTCGGGGACCAACAACCTTGATAGAGACATTTGAATTCTGAACCCTAGCAGCAATCTTCAGCCCATCGGCAATGCCAACCACAAAATACTTGGAGGTTGGATCAGTGCCGAATACCGGCTGATACAGTGCGGTAGCATCTTCCAACTTAACCCGGTCAGAAGAGACAACTTTCTTGGTGTTTGTAGATCCACTCTTAGGACCCATCTTAGCCACCTGGATATTTCCAAGCTCAGTGGCATTGACAAGATCCGTAAAGATCTCAGCCAGCCACACCAAATCCGCCTTGCCCCAAGAGATGGGACTAAGACCAGAACACGGCATAGTTTGGGAGGAGAAATTCTCCCCCTTAGAGATCTTAATGAGAAGATCAACGATCTTACCGTTATGCTTGAGCGGCTGGATAGTTACCTTATAGCCCTTCTCCTCAACCGCAGTGAGTAGGTCTCCCACACCCGCTGCAACCAAGAGAGGCTTAGGGTCGTAGCTAATTGCCATCTTTCCACTCCGTTATCCCACTAGCATCCTACATAAAGGCTAGTGGTTTGTCAATTACTTCTTCCACGGGGTCTCTTGCCCCCAGATACTCCCCCAGGCATTCCAGGGCTTGATGGTATTGAGTTTGTAGTCAGCGTCACTGCCCAAGAAATCAGTACCCGATTTCTTTGCGCTCTTCTTAGCAGGAGCCTTGTAGGGCACATAGTCAGCCTTTGATGGTGCCGCCTTCTCGATACCGAAGTTCTTCATCAGAAAAGCGATTTGCGCCTCAGACTCAACCACCTTCTTGCAATAGTTGGTACGCACATAGTCGATTGCTGCTTTCTCACCCAGCATCACTTTGACCAGGGCAGCTAGCAGAGTACCAGTACGACCATGCCCACCGACACATCCCACATGCACCTTCTCTCCTGCAATGATCTGTTCAGCAAGCCAATCAATCATGGCAGAGAAAGACTGAAAATCTTCCGGAGCCTTATGGTCAGTGATAGGGTAGTGGATTGCCTGACCCTCTTCCCACGGGTGAGCCATGTAAGAGTAAGCCATCGAATAATCTAGTCCGACATACACCGTCGCATCAGTGACCACCGGAGTATGGCAAGAACCACCGTATATCTTGAGGTCGTTACCTAGCCCAAGAGGGGGATGAGTCTTGTAACAGGGTGAAAAATAATTGCCCTTGGTAGCTGCCTTCACCACTGGAGAATCCCCAAACTCAAACGGCAGAGTACCGTTTCTAGCTACCAGACTTGACCGACGATCAGAAGCCTTTTTCATGCTGCCCTCTCTGTTACTTCACCATACTCAATCTCAGTCACATAGACCCTCGGAGCAGGGAGTTTGATATCCCCAGCAACCACAGTCACATGCTGACTCTGGTGACTCTTTTCAGAGGGGTAACTACCAACCCCATCCTTATCCACTAGGTCCCAAGAAATCACACCCTTGAAACACCCAAGTTCTTTCTCACAGATCTCCCAAAGAGAGTAAACCGAGAAAGGCAAAAAGGTCTCGCCAATCTCCCACCCCTGATTGTGCCCATAGATGAACTGAGGTATCTGCCCGGACCTCTGAATGTCTAGCACCTTGATGATCTTCTTCCCACTCATTGAGAAGAGAAAACCCTTGTTGAACATCGGGCCATTGTTGTGGGCCAGGGTCCAAGCAGTATCTAGAAAGGTATGGGGGGAGATATCGCCCTCAACAAATTTCAGAAGAGCCTTGGCAATATTTCCCCAGGCAGGCCCACCATACCCAGAAGAGAAGTGCCCCTTAGAGAAAACCTTCTGAACGCACTTCACATAGTCCCCAAGGGGAATCTTCGGGGGATGATTCAAAAAGAAACTTGCCGCATTCGTAGACCCTCCAGGAAGAGCCTCAAGAAACTTGAAGTACTCAGGATTCACCTTATCAAGGTCATCCTTCAAATTATGCTTGGAGTGAAGATGCCGGGACTCACGGGTAATCACTACCAACGTGTAGTAGACCATCCTCGGAAGAAGATCCTCGATAAAACTCCGGTACTCCGACAGAATCTTCAGCGCAGAGACAGGAAGAATCTCATGCTGGTGATACTTCTTCTCAAGCTCGGCAATCCCATGGTTCAGCAAGTAGAACATCAAAGCTAACTGCTCTACCGGAACTGCCCCATTGGAATCAATGACTCCCTTGGCAACCCTAGCTGCCTCAGGCGTGGGCATTTTGGCGAACGAAATCCCCTTGAAAAACAAGGAGGACTTGAGCCCCGCCAAGGTGTCCAACCGATACATTCTCCCTCCTGGCACTCCTTACACCCAGGATACTACCAAAGCCTGGGGGGTTTGTCAAATCTAGCGAGAAACTAACGCCTTCGTACTAGCCCACAACTTAGCCAAGGTAACCGTGGCAGACAACTTAGTGTGGTCAAAATCCCTGGCGTAACCAGCCTGCTCAAAAGTCTCTACGGCAGTTCGCAGGTAGTTATCCCGCACCCAAAGAACCGGAGACATCTTCACCATCTGATCCTGTTGACAAAGGACCTTGTACACCAGGGACAAGAACAAACCGGTACGACCAATGCCTCCCCGGCACCCCACATACAATTTGTCTCCCTTAGCCATCGCCCAAATGACTTTGTGCAGAATTCGATACACCTCAGAATCATCGTCTGGAATACCAAAGTCCTCGATCTTCAGGTGATCCCAGAACTGGGGTCCCCTAATCTCCTCGGCCAAAGAAATGCACTTAACGTCACATGGGCACTGGTAGATAGGCCCGGCCTTGAGGGTAAACGGATACGTACCACGCCAAGTCTTGATGGGGAAAACAACTTCTCTCACCGATACTTCCTCTTCGAAGGAGTGCATGTCTGACAAGGGATATGTCTCAAATTCTCCCCGGTACCTCCGCATTCCTTGCACCCTGAACCGAGACACCTTGAGCACTCCTCAAACACTACTTCAACTCCAGTATCCTTGCAATCCCAGCATTTGTAAAATGCTCCTTCTTCCCCCAAAGGTTCTTCTACTTCTGGGGCAACAACCTCCTTGAAAATAGATCTCACTACCTCCCCCTCAACAACAAAAAAGTAGTCACGCCACCTACGATTAGCCACAGGATGGGTAACCCTAGTCGAATGAACCACCATGTCCTTCAGATTAGGCAGAGACACACCAAGCTTCTTTGCGTCTCTGATTACCTCAAGGGATATGAGGAACTTTCTGCTTACGTTGTTCATAGAGTTCTCTGCGATTGATTGCTATATCTCTTGGTGCCTCAAACAAAAGTCTAGGCAACGCCACATCCCTCTTTTTTGAAACCCCAACGCTGACAAAAACCTTAGGGTAAACCTCTACCGATTCATTCTGAGAAAGAATGTACCCTACACCGGAAACTTCTACAGAAATCGAAGTCTTTGAAATCTTCAGAACATCAAGTGGAGTATCGTCAATATAGATCCTTGCTCCTTCAACCACTCCTAGTACCAATGCCATTATGCTCTTACTCCTATGCGTTCTTTTGCTGCTAGCGTACAAATCCAGGTACTTCCTCCAGAATGTCCTTTACGATTGTCTATCACCTCTACCAAACCTTTGTACCGTAGCACAGTTAGTTGAGAGGCAATGTCACTAGACGATTGTTGAAGGAGCCCCCGGCCATTGAGAGATTGCGTAATGTCTTTAGTGGTGGCTGGAGCAAGGGCTACCAAAGCCATTAAGCAATCCCACAATTTGGTTTCCCTCCTTGGTAAGGAAACAGTGCTTCTAGGTTCTACGTGTTCAATAATGGTATCCCCATACTTAGATGCCACTACCCGGTAAAATCCACAAATGCACTTCAAAATCACCTCATCATCATCCAACCGGTACCACGCTTGAGAACTATTGCACTTGGGACAAGTTGTTTTCACTATCTGGGCACCCCATAAGAATGCCCAGATAGTAGAAATATTTCCTCTTCAAATCAAGACATTAACCCTCAAGAACCAACTGAAGGAGTGCCGTATCAGTGAGAGGGGTCACACCAATCACTGGAGACTTGTCAATCTCGGAGTAGAAGAGAGGAAACACCCTGGAACCATCCTCTTTCTTTATCTTTGACAAACCGCTATAGATGCTGACAGATTTCGGGTCCTCAAGACCGAAGTAAGCAGAAGAGGTAATAATCTCTGCCGGATTATCAGACACTACCACCGGACGATAACCCTGAGCTTTGAAAGCCCCACTCTCAGCCAACTTGCACTCAGGAAGAACCACATAAATCTCTTTGCGCTTCACACTCTTCTTCAGAAGAGCAGCACAGTGTTTGTCAAGAGCATACCCGAGAAGAGACTTGGTGCCGAAGAGACCGATAACCGACTCCTCGAAATCCGGAAGCTTGGTCTCCTCAGACCCACGGAGATCTATCACCCCACGCTGCATCTTCATCACAGCAAGGGCGGCTTCCGAAGGGGTACCAATCTCAGCACGATAGATGGTCCCAATCTCGGAAACATCAGTAGCCGACTCAGCCAGCTTCCACGTTTTGCGATTCTTGGTACGCACCATCTTCTTGAACTTGGCAACTTCAGGATTCTCACCAGAGAGAATAGGAACCTCAACGCCAAGCCAGATACGACCAGAGACACCATCAATCGTGATCTGCTGACCGGCAACCACCTTACCAGAAAGCAACCAACCCTTTAGAGTCTTTTTGAGATCAGAGCACCCAACCACTGCTACCTTGTTGAGCCCACGAGCAACCACCGCAGCGTGAGAAGTGGAACCACCCGTAGCCGTAAGAATCCCATCCGCAGCATTGATGCCAGGGATATCGTCAGGGTTAGTCTCTTCCGTTACCAGAATGCACGGCACCTTACTGGCAACTGCCTCAGCACTGGAGAACACCGCAACCCCGGTAGCCACCCCAGAGGAAGCCCCGATACCCGAAGCCACCGGAGACTCCGTAAACGACGGGTCAATCTCAGGCTGACTAGCCGCAAGAACTGCCTTCAGAGATACCTTGGTAACAGCCTCTTCGTAGGACAGAACACCCTCAGAAACAAGGTCATTCACAATACGAACCGCAGCACGAGAAGTACGCTTTGCGTTTCGAGTCTGGAGAACCCAAAGCTTGCCATCCTCCACCGTGAATTCGATATCCTGAACGTCCTTCGACTTCACCTCCAAGGAGGTAGCAATCTCAAAAAGCTGAGAAGAGAGTTCCGGACTCCACTCAGAGAACTTGCTGATTGGCTCCGGAGTACGAATCCCCGCCACGATATCTTCACCCTGAGCTTTGGGGAGGAATTCACCCACAAACTCATTCACCCCAGAGGCAGGGCAACGAGTGAACAGCACACCCGTAGCCGAGTTATCATTCAGGTTACCGAACACCATCCGCTGAATGATAACCGCAGTACCCAGGTCATGCGGGATACCGTGCAACTCACGGTAAATCTTGGCACGGTCGTTATTCCAGGAGGCAAACACTGCCACGATGCAGTTGAACAACTGATCGGACAAAGGAGCCTTGTACTTTGAAATCAACTTCAACAGCGATTCACGCTCAAGGTCCCCACGGTCATCCCCAGCAACCACGTTGCCGTACATCACGTAGAATCGCTTCAGCGACTCAAGCTCGAAAGGAGTAGGCTCAGCAGAAGCCTCAAACCCCAGGTTGAGGATGGTGTCCATCATCCCCGGCATGGAAAACTTAGCCCCGGAGCGTACAGAGACCGGATAGATGTTACCGTCACCATTAGGGACGATGAATCCGGAAAGGATAGGGACTAGAGCATTACGAAGCTCAGCCTCAACCTTTGCGGGGTCAGTCATCCATTCCCGACACACGTAGGTAGGAATGACAATGCCCGGAGGAACCGGTAGACCCAGGTTCACCATACGGGACAGGTGATACCCCTTGCCACCCAGATCATCCAGAGGCAGATCAGAACCGAGAGGAACGAATAGCGGTTTCATGACACTCCTTGAACCACCCGACAAGGGCACTCTACCAGAAGTGCCCCTGTTTTGTCAACTCAGGTCTTTGCCCCCCATCTCAGCCAGTACCTTCAGGTACTTCTCTTCAGAGATACTTTCAGTGTTCTCCATCCAAGATATTGGGTCCTTAATTTCTACCCACTCCGCACCATTCCAAGCCATTTGATCGTCATATGGTCCGAAATGACGGGCCGGCATGTACCCACGGTACAAATACCTATCATCCTTAATTCTCTTTCGTAGCTCTTTTACTGCTGGATCGTTCAATATATCCATTGTATTTTATACCTCTCACGCTTTACCACTAACCCAAGAGATTGTTGAAACGCTCTAATGTAAATATCATTCTGCTGTTTTTGTAACTCTGCTATCCTAACATTTTCTTCTGGTGTAATAGCCCTCCCAGCCATCTTTGCCGCAGCAGGAATAGCCCGTTCCTGGACATATAGGGGATGACCAAGACGTTCTTTTGCAGACACCATTGCCTTTGTATTAATCTGCACCTCTGCAATATGCCCATTAGGTAAAGTGATATTCATCATGATATCCCTATACCCAGACGGAGTAGGTTTCTCAAATCTGTTTTTTACCGGTCTAGCAAAAACTGCCCCGGAAGACTTTAAGGCATCAATCACTTGAGGCAATTCAGCTATGGTATCAACCATAACCATACCCCTAACTAAGTCCCCAACAGAGTCAAAGGCTCCGTTATTTTCTCCCATAACTTTCCGCATGAAAGATTCTTCTGTTTTCAGAGGAGCAATAACTACCATAGGACCTTTTATGCCAGAATCAACATCATCTAAAGACTTCATAAGATCATGGGACACAGTAGCATCTAAAATAGTGGCAACATCACCCATAAATTTCTCATAAAGAGGTAATGCCTCAGAGGCTTTTTTATACATAGCCTCTTTAGTAGTTACTGGTTGCTTGATAACATCTGGGGCAGAACGAGAATCAAAGGTCTTTTCATTAACCGCTAACATTACCGCAGCAAACAATGTGGCTGCGGTCTTAGCAAACTTTCCCATAGGGGGATTACTAAGTGACCCACCGGCACCTTTTGAATCCCCAGAACAAAACTGCCCTCCTTTAGGACCAGCCGGCTCATGGCAAGGATTGTTTTTGAGAATTCGGTTGAACATGGTTAGCCCCAACTCAAGAAACTCTTCCACATAGCTACAGCCTTCTTAGCTACAGTATGTAGCCTAACCTCAAGAAGGGTCTTTTTCCCATCATCAATAGAAAGATGGTGGTCCTTAATAAAGTCATCAGGAGACTTACCGTAGGTCTCTGCAAGTTTCTGGAATTGCTTCTGACCAAGATCTAGGACCTTACCCAACTCTTCATTAGCAGTGGTTCTGGATACATCAACAACAAGGTGATTCGTATTCCAGGAAACACCCTCATACTTGGTTCCAACCATTCCCAGGGTAAACTTAGGTAGGAGACCTGACACCTCAGGTACCGCTTCGGACAACCTACTCTTTACTTGCTTGGTTAAAGAAGAACCAGCAATGTTAGACAACATCCGCTTTTGTGCTTCCTCAACGGTAATAGATTTCTGAGCAAGGTCCACAAGAACCTTGGTATTAGCCGGAACATACCGAACCAGGGGTGGCATCTTTTCCTTGTGGAACAAAGCCATATTATCAGCAGTAGAAAAGGCTGAAAGTTCAGGCTCAGTTTCCCAATTGATACCAGTATGATCGTGACTATAGATAACCTGGGAAAGCATTTGCACATAGTCCTTGCTGAAATGGTCCTTCAGCATAGGCCCAACATGCTCATTGAAATATTGGGCAGACCATCGGGGGTGGTCAGCATCCAAAAACGCTCTTGAAGGAGGAGTCAAATACCCAGCATCATGATACACCGCAGCGAGGTTCATCATGAGCCTATTTTCTGGGGAATTGTGGTTACCAGGAAGAACAGAAAGGATATCCTTTGCCATATCGGCATCACCTTTGAGGTGGTGAATACCGTGGTCTCCTAAGGTCCTGCCTTGAGCCTCAATATCCTGGGCCAGCAAATGGTCAAGAGCATCCATAGAAACCTCTCGGATGCCGTCATCGGATACCCCGGCCTCTTTCAAAGAGGCTGTAACATCCCCCATAAACTGCCTAGCCAGCTTCCTGGCCTCATCAGGAATCAATTCTTTTGCCGCATCAATTCTATCGGTAATGTCTTGCTCAAGGTCCTTAGAATTTGGTCGGTCTCCAAGATCCTTTAACAACTCATCCATCCGAACCTTTACCGTGGTTCTGGGGCTCCCCATTGCATCCTTTTCTTGGCGAGAGAGGTTCTTCCATGCCTCCCGCTTTTCCATGAAAGGCATGTCCCCCCATTGCTTAGCATCAAAGCCTTTAGGTATGGAGGTGTCTCCAGAGGAACAAAACTGACCTCCCGCAGAACTACCCCCAGGCTCATGACACTTGTTGTACTTGAGAACATCCTGATACATGACTACCTCTTTGAGGGGGTAATAATGAAACTTAGCCCTTCATTAGTAGCATCAATAGTGTTCTCATCAGCGTCCTCTTCCTCCTCAGACATGCCAGGATTCAAAGGATCGTTGACAGCAGCATGATGCTCATCTATGTACTTCTGCCATGCCTCATAATCAATAGTCATTTTACACTCCGTAGTCTACCTTTAATTTTTCCCACATAGCACGTTTTGCTGGCTTAGTTTTCAAAAAAGCATCAATGGTTTTTTCATAAGACTTTCGAGCATCTTCCCTAGAAGACCAATTCTCATCCCCTAAGAAATCCCCCTTCCCCTTATACTTCTTAACAGCAACGCCTTGACCTTTTGCCAGCTTACTAACGGAATGGGACAAAGTACGATTTACATCTTTGGTAAATATGTGAACATCAGTACCATTCTCAGTAGGAACTAACGTGTGGAACTCCACACCATTTCTCACCAAGAACTCATTAAGTTTAGCTGGGTCACGCTCGGATAAAGACAGGCTAAACATCCTAGATGTCCCCCTAGCAGAGGACTGAAAAGCAATTACATTCTTCTGGTTTCCAATCAACCCCTTCATAGCCGCAGACACAGAAATTTGGTCAAAGGTTGTCCCTTCATAGGTTGTCATAGTGGTATTCTCGGCACCATCGGCCCAGGCACCCACAGCACTAACTATGTTTGACCGTAAACCAACCAAAGAATCTATCTTTCGACTAACCTCAAGAAATCTCTCTTGGGCGGCTGAATGCGTCCTCTCAGAGGCAATACTTGGAGTAATAGAGTTCTCTTCAACAGAGGGAGACACAAACCCAAACCCTGGACCAGTACAAAATTTACCGGTCTTTGGATCATGGCATCTGTTGAACTTGAGAACCTGCTTATAAACGTACCTCTGCTCCCAATAGTTATCCGGGTCCCCAGGATGCCGGTACCCAATAAGTTCTCTACGTTCCGTATCCCACTGAATACCATCAGGGGTTTGGGTTCTCCAGTTATTGAAGTCAATCATCTCCTTGGTTTTCTGGAGGCTAAACCCGGCAATCCCAGGTCTCTGTTTGAACTTACTTTGAGCCAACCACTCTTCAAGAACTTTGATTAGCTTCCGCAATTCAAAAGAAGAAGGAAGCCTCTTCAATTCAGCCAATTGCTCCTCGGCTTCGTTTCTACTGGACTTAAGGATAAGAGAAAAAGAACCATGCTTGTACACCTTCTCACCGGGAACAGTCTCAGGCATCTTGCGCCAATCTTTCCCAGGAGAGTCATAATGGCGGGTCTCGAAAAACTCCTCCATCACTTCATAGTCTGAAAGATCTTGTTTCATTTAGCTTTCTTTTTCCTAGTAATAAGCAACTTGTCTAGAGGACCCCAAACAGCAGGATTGATATAACTTTCCTTAGCAATGGTTGGGGTGTTCCCAAGAAAAGTAGAGACCTCTTTGAGTACGGCTTGACGAATTGCAGTAGCTTCTTTTTTAGTAGTGGGTTCTGCGTACTTACTCAATTCTCGCATGGCAATGGTAGTGCCGTGCCAAGTGCGATAATCCTTCAAGGAGAAAGAATCCCCTGAGTGTTTATCGAAAAACCCATCAACCCTACTGTAAGTAACATCAGGGAAAAGACGACCTTCTCCCTTTGTACTTAGATACCCGGCAAGTAGAGGATCAGTTATCGTCTTTGTCTGTCTAACACCTTTCTTGCCTACAAAATCAAAAGTGATCGAGTCGCCATTAACAGAAATGTGCTCTTTCAAAAGAGTAGTAGCACCATATGCTTTTACATCAGCACCCGTATCCTCTTTTGAGCCTACCCGAAATCCGGTTAGTTCAATTAACCTACAAATGGCAGCGCAGTCTTTCTCTACCGGAGTGCTCTTTTTGTTGGTTAGAATCTTCTCCATTCTTTTAGTGATCTTCGGTATTGCCTTATGAAAGGCTTTCAATCTCTGAAACTTTTCACGGGAAGCATTCTTTGTGTGTTCCCCGGTGTACCAATATTGAGTCTTACCTTTGGCATCCTTTCCTACAATCTGTAAATGGTCCGTGTCATTATCATTTACCTGGACATCATGAGTTGCCCCAGTAACCCCATGCTTTTTTAGCTTTGCCAAAATCCTTTCTGGTAGGGGTTTCCCGGTATGACCAACCCAGGACCCATCTACAAAATTAGCCCCAATACCATGCTTAAAGGAGAACCTGCCACGTTTGTCGTGGTAAGGGTTGTATTTGAAAACAAAGGCGTATGTCATTGCCCAAGTGTATTTCCTCCGAACACTGAAAGAAAGAAGATGACATTGATTTCACATCTCAACAAGCCGAGACCGGATCATCTTGTCGGCTTCGACAAAGCTCAGCTTCTCAAGAGGAACAGCGTAGCTCCGATTAGGGAACAACTTCTTGATGGCAGCAATCTGCTGTGTCGTAGCATAAACAGGCTTTGAGGGGGTGGGCTTTGCTGGGGGTGGTTCTTTCTTTTCAGGATCAGGAGGACCCAAATCAAAGACAGGGGTCTTTAAGCTAGCTTTCTTCTTGTCGAGTATTTCCTGAAAAACGTGAGGGGCTACGGGAGTAGTGGTTTTGGTGTAAGAGTCCCCCGAGACCTCAGCCGTCTTGGACGGAGTTGAATACGGGGTCAGATCAGACAGATTCACCCAGAACTCTTTCGTACCATTCAAGTAGCTAAGCTTTGCCCGAAAACCAAACTTGGTTTTCCCGGCAAACTCGACTTTGTACTTGACCCCTTTGTAAAGAACGAGGTCACCTTTGAGAATCCCAGAGTTAGGCATCACTCACTCCTTGCGTGGCTTGTCCGGTAACTCGATTACCTCAAGTTTAGCCGGGCATGTCAATGCCCTTTTCTTCGCAGCCACCGTAGCCCCAGAAAGACTTTTCCGCACTGCAACAACTGCCTTAGAGTCTGCAAGCCGAACCACATACATTAGTTGACACTCCTTGAGTTTGGTGGGTCTACCCCGCCAGAGAACAATGCAGCCAACTGCAAAGCTTCCTCCTTTATCTCCTCTGTCAAGGGGGTAGTGGTCAGCACCATAGTAAGAGCGGTGTCGTCCCTGGTGAGAAACGTCCGACTTATCAAATGCCCATTCTCCACATGCAACGCATCAGTGTAAGGGAGCCGTTCCTTCAGAGACAAGAACGAAAACCCCGAAAGACTCAACAGCCCAACAAAACCAAAACCCTCAAGATCCTCAGGGCGGAAAATTTGTATCCTGGCATGTTCTGCATCCGGAGCCCAAGCCGGAACTATTTCTTGAAGAAGAAACTCCGACACATGGCTTGCCCGCCGAAGGGCATCATCCCTATCGACGGGGGGACCATCAAACAAAGAGCCTAGTTCACGCATCACTCACAAGAGGCACAAAGTTGAAGTACACCGGAGCACCCACATAGGAGCAAGAGGCATCGAGGTAGGACTTAACCGGAACCACCTTCTCCACCTCCTTCAGCCCATACTCCTTCTGGATTCGGGACTTACCACCCGCCGGGATGTACTTCCTGCCGATCTTCTCAGCCGCCTTAGGGTAGAGGTACCAAGAGTAGGACACATGCCCATTGAAACTCTTGCCGTACTTCTTGTCAGCCACGATGTTGCCATTAGCGTCAACGAGGACCTTCACTTCACCAGCCGGCCCAGCAATCCCCAGGGCAACACCAGCCTCAAGGGCAGCAATAGCCGTCCGGTGATAGTCACGCATGGTCGAATTGGACCAGAGGGAAAGACCGGACTCAGAGTTTTCCCAGCAAGGATCACTCTTGATCCGATTCGTATCTGCCTCAGCGGCAGCAATCGCAGCCTTGTGATACTCAACAGACTTGATGAGGTATGCCATCCTGACCTCCTCAGAACTTCACCGCACTAGCCTTCCAAGGGAAGGACTTCACAGAACCGTCAGCCAGGGTCACAAACACCAGACCCTTGGCAACGTCAACCACCACACCGTACCCAGTAGAGAACATCACACACTCCGTTATCACCCCAACAACTGCATCCTACCAGAAGTTGGGGGATTTGTCAAAGAGGCTAGGAGACCACCTCCACTGCCCCCGCAGAGATGAACACCTTCCGACCATCCCCATCAAGCTCGATACCCACCCGGTAACCGGGGTTATAACTGCGGGAGAAGGAGTCAACTCCGTACCAAAACACCTTACCCGTCTCACCCCCCTTCAACGCAGCCTTGCCACGCACCGGACGAACCACCTTCACCGACTTGCCAGCCTTGGGCTTGGCATCTTCGATTGCCTTACAAGCCGCATAGTGAGCCTTCGCGATACCCTCGTTGTAAGCCCGGTACTTCTCGATAATCTCCGGGGGAGCATCAATCGACGCCCCGGCGGGGTAGGTCCAGCCCCGAGTGGAAGCGTAGCAGACCTCCTTGAAGGACTCGGACTCCGCATCCCAGTAGGAAGCGAAGAAGTCAGAATCGTCATACCCGTTGTACTCCCGGAGGTTGACGACGCAACCCTTCGCAAAGGTTTTCAGGTAGACGGGGAAACCAGCGTCCTTGGTCCAGGACTCGGAAAGGACCGCAGCCGGATCAGAAGCGGAACAGAGAACGGTGATTGCCATGGAGACCTCCTCCTGAGTGACCCTACGACTAGAATACTACACAAACTGGGAGAGTTAGTCAATCGGTTCTATCGGATTTTTCTTCCTGGATTTCCCTTCTTGAAGTTTCCGATAAACGTGGTGATTTACTGGCTTAACCGTAGACCCACTGACAACAGAAAATAGCTTGACAAATACTTCTACCTTTGCCTTAAAAAAAGACCCGGTAGGGGTGCGAATAATGTAGACCTTTTCATCCGGAATGAATGCCGCTTGAACCAAATAGCTATTGCGAAGGTAGGGTAGGAAGAATAAAGCCTCGTACTCTCCTGAGTCATCTACGGGCTCTAATCCATCTTCTATATACACTTGACAAGTGTAAATCTTCCTAAAGAAAAAGGCCGGGGGTTACCCGGCCAAAAGGGGAACACCATTTCTGGTGGTTACTCGGGGGAGACTCCAGCCTTGTAGTCTTCCCAATCCAGAAGAGTCTCCCGCATACGCTTCAAGGTACGGGGCTTGAAACCTACCAGCTTCTCGGCAACGAACTTGTCTACCAAGGAAGTCTTCTCAAGCATACCCACGTACTCCTGAGCCTCTTCCAGGGTACCGAATCTCTTGCCCTCGACCTCATAAATGGTCACTGTCACATCACGGATATCAGACATTACGTGTCACTCCTTAAAGGATCTGCATAAAACGGACTATTCAATCGGGCTTTTTTCTGAGCCCACCGAAACAACCGAACCTCATTCAGACTTTCTTGAGCCTGAACCCTGACGACCTCTGTACTTGGCTCATACCAATTCAGAAAAGTCTCCCTATCGACCTCTAGTAGTTTTTCCTCTCGCATAGAGTTACCTAAACAGGAACACCCACCCAGGTGAAGCTAAGAGCACCAAAAGGACAAGAAGGTATGCCCAGAAAAACACTCCGTAGACCATTTGACTCTCCTAGACTTCGGAGGAAAGTTTAGGCTAATGGTTTACGGTTTGTCAAGAAAAAGTTCTGAATCTCGTGGATCAGCAACCACTCCTAAGTTTCCATCCGCAGAGATAACCCGACCGACAAAGTGCCCGTCATGCCACCCCCGCATCCAAGCAACTCCATACGGTCGTAGGAAGTCTGCAAGATGTTCAACAACCTGCTCAGTCATAGTCAACCTTGAACAAGGCTCTACCCAGGCAGTGTCACTGCCATCTAGCGTAATGTGCAGTTCCCCGGCACAAAATCCTCTACCAGAAGGAGAGTCCTCCATAACGTGGAGAGTTAATTCGTAGGGGACAATCTCCATCCTCTTTTTCATTTGTGTTCGCAAGCTCTTACTCTATCGCAGATCTCTTTTTGCTTTTCTTCTACTTGCTGGATTTTGAATCTAAGCTCACTGCACCTCTCATTGACTCCAGTACTTCCTTGTTCAAGCTTCTCAATTCTTGTCTCCAGCTTGGCTCCCATTGCTGCTGTGAACCGGTCTCCTGGATTTTTGAAGGCATTGAACTCATTGCGTAACTCGCTGAAATCGGACTTGAGGCTATTGCGATCCAACTCAGAAATATTGACAGAATCGCGGATACCCACAGCAACAGCCGACACCCCAATGATAAATGCCGCAAGTAAGGCCGCACTAAGGTTGACTCCGACCCTAGATATAAACTGCTTGGCATTGGAGACTTCTTCATCCACATCACGATACTCCAAAAAACTTTCAATGAAGTTTATCAGGACATAAAGGATTGAATAAGAAAAGAAAACCCCCCAGAACGGGGGGCTGCGAGAAGCCTCTAGAAATCAGGTTTTCTCTTGGGGGTACAAAATTCTCCGGACAAAGTGCAACAGGCTATGGAGGTTTGGTTTGCCTTGTATTTCCAAGAAAATTCCTGGGATTTCAGGAGTCTGAGAGTACTCGGGAGGACTAGCAATCATGAGGATTTCGGTATCCTCATTGTACCGAGCAAAACACCATCCCAGGTCTTGGGTGGGATGCCTCTTGACAAACTGCCTTACCCGTTCAGGAGCGGCTTCCTGACCTTCCACCTCTACCACAGCATTGCCATTAGCTTCACCTTCGTACTGATCCGACTCTTTGAATTTTTGACGGGTACGCTTAACGTAGGTCATCTAAACTCCTAAGAAAAAGGGTCCCAGAACACGGGACCCCGATATCTTACTGCCGGATTCTAGGCACCGCAAAGGATCTTTGCGTCTGCCTTTTCACCCAGCTTCGCCAGGATGTACTCCTTGCGATAGTCCAGAAGACTACCCTTCAACTCCTCAATTGCTCCCTCGACTGCCCGAATGTACAGCGGCAGATCGTCGGCAGGAATGGATTTGGCAGGTTTGCACAACGAGGCAATTGATCTCATGACACACTCCGTTGATTACCCAAGACCATACTACCTAAGCCTGGGGCAATTGTCAAATCTTTGGTTGGGGAATAAAGCCCCCGGACTCGATCCAATTCTGTCGGTAAGCCAGCCGCAAATAGTGAACCACCTCTTTCAACTTCATCCCACTTTCCAGCAACCGAATGCCGTGAAAAAAAGAGCGTTCATTCAACTCAGAAAGTACTTGCTTATCCAATTCCAACCGGTCAGCCATAAAAAACCTCCCCTTGTTAGGGGAGGAATCTTAGCAGATCGGCCTAGTGATACGAAGTCCAATGTGCCTCAGGATACGTACCATCCGCATTTTTCTTCACCTTGTAGGCGTGGGAGTAGCTACTGATCTTCACACTCTCACCCTTCACACGCACCGTCCGGGGCTTGCCAACATACTGTCCGGGCAGGGGCCAGCACGATCCCGACTCATACCCCGTCATCTGTTTGCGCTGAGCAATCTCCAGGATCACCACACTCTTGGGAAGGACCTTGACCACTTCGTAGTAGTCAATGTTCGTCTGATCGTACCCCCAAGAGCACTCCAGAATGTCACCGACACTCAGCAGGTTATCAATCTCCTTCCGCTCAACTGCCTGCTTCAGCTTGTACTCGGCAATGCCCTCAAGCTTTGCCTTGTACTTGGCAATGTATGCCGCACGGGCTTCCTCCGACTTGAACCGGTAGGTCCAATCCGGCTTCTGGCGACGACCAGCAAAACCGACACCGATAACCGGTACGGACCCAGCCGGTGTACCAAACACCTCAAGACCAAACTCCGGGTCAGCCTCCAAACTAGCGTACCCCGAGTGAAGGTAGAAACTGCGGTTCAGTTTGAATTTCATAGACCCCCCCTAGAAAGTAATTGCAATTTCCTCAGCACCGTAGACCGCCTTGGCCCCACACTTCGGGCACTCATACTTCCGGGCATCCGGCTCTACGCCGATAACCTTCTTGCCGCACTTCACACAGAAGCCGACATTGCCCTTCAGAGCAGCCTTTTCGAGAGTTTTCAGACTAGGAATCTTCAGTGCCATGGCACACTCCGTTAGCCAACCCACAAGCAAATACTACAAGAGGGGGTTTAGTTTGTCAAATCTTTTTGCCACCTTTTCTTGGCGGTATTGCCAATCGCAAGCACCCCTTCCTGGGTGAAAACAGCAATAGCTAATTGCTCACCAATAGCAAGGAAAAACTCAGAAAACTCCTTCCATTTATCCGGATAAGAAGGGTCAGGATGAACCTGAAGAACTTGATTCTCGTCGTGCCAGCCCAAAGCAAATTTGACTTTGTTGGGTTTCATATTCTGAAGAAGAGTATACCAGGGCTCCGGAGCCCCCAACCAAAGACACTGGAAATTCCTACACTCTTGCGGACGGGTTTCGTAAATGTTGCAGCCCTTAGCTGGGGAACAGTGGGAGCACCAACTGTCCTTTGGCTTCTGGATTTCCTTCACCTCCAGGACTCGGCAGCATAGGGTGCAGTCCCCGCATTCTCTCTCCACGCTGTTTCTCCAGGTACCGGTCCATGTGAAGTCCAGAACAGAAGTTTACCCCATGGGAGACACTTTTTGCTGAGATAAATCTTCCACACCCCTTGCATCTAGGGTGACTCTTTCCCCAATCCTCCAGGGGAAACTTTGGGACCTCATCCGGCACCGGGTCACCATCCTGCTCTGCCGCCATGTGAACAATCCAGTTGATGAAAGCCTCTATCGGAACAGCAAGGACTTCCCCTTGCCGTACCCCTGCACTCCCCAGGTCCTTGATGAACTGCTCAAGTAGATCGGATGCGTTGATGAACTTGTTGAACTCCCGAATCCGATTACCTAGATACGTAATCTTGGCATCATCGTCAAGGATTTTGAAATTGCCCTGGTAGTCAATCTCAAGCTTGGAACCATCAGGCAGAGTAACCTTCTGCCCCCTCACCAAATGCGTTTGCATCGGGGGACGATTCACAGCAAGGACCGCACTGGTTCCAGTGTCTGACCTTACCGTAGAGGTAGTATAAGAGGTGGGAGAATGAAGATAGATCGTAGAGTAAGAGGTACTTGCGGTTGAAGTCCCCGTAGAAGGCCAAGTTATTGTCATTGCTACCCCTCCCTATTCAACCACCGTTCTCGAAGAAAATGGGAGACGGTGCTAGTGCTAGCTTTGAGAACCGAATGGTTCCATAGGCGTTGCGTCTCTGTTTTGGTGGCTGAGCCCCACCGACTATCCCACCGGTCACCGGTTATCGTGCCATTGGTAATGACTCGACAATGCTCATGCCCACAGTGGGGGCAAATGATTTCATGATTGCCGTTAATGTCAAAGTCAAGAATGGCAATGAAGTTCTTTCTACAGTCATGGCAGTGCATGTCTGTGCGAACCCGGCCCTCATAATGGTGAGGGTCAGTAGCCATCCCCACAGATTTCTGCGGCATCGTCATCGCGAAAAACCCCCAGGGCATTGACAAGATTTGCGGGATACCCCGCCGCAAGAAGAAGAGGCTGAATCATCTCCTCAACTATCCCATCCAAATCCAAGTCATCGCTAGGAACAGAGATTGAAATCGTAGGATGGCTGGGGATACTGAATACGGGATTCGGAAGGGTAGTGGGCTCTAAGGTGATTTTCATCATGCCCTCAATTCATCAATCACTCGTTGCAAAGCCTTGATGATGCGCTTAGACGTTTTGCCTTTGGCCTTCTTAGGGGCAAGTACCTCAACCTCTTCTTCGTCTATCGTCTCCCCACGCAACTGAAGAGACCTTGCCACTTTTGATGCCGCACTCAATTGATCTTGCGCTGAAGGATAGTGCGTACCCGGTGCCGCTCCGGACTTGATTACCCTATCCCAAGGGAACGGAATCTTGTCATGCCACAACCATTTCACTGAGTCCTTGTCCTTGGAGTTCCAGGAAAAGGTCTTGCGGAATCCAGCCTCAGGCATAGCATCCCGATACTCAGTAATCGGATCAGTAGCGGTATCGA
>Ga0208980_10000374_pt1 | contig 24685 bp, 22 predicted proteins | sample WetSurMetagenome_3_FD_187993 | JGI IMG/M metagenome (GOLD analysis project Ga0208980, IMG submission 187993) | Wetland microbial communities from Twitchell Island in the Sacramento Delta, sample from surface sediment Aug2011 Site A1 Bulk (version 2) | ecosystem: Environmental > Aquatic > Marine... | reverse complement strand
CGCCACCTGCGCCATGCGCCATTGCGACGGGATGGAAAAGTCGCCCTTGTCCTCGTGCAGGGTGCCGTTCAGCAGCGCGAACAGGCTGGACTTGCCCGCGCCGTTGCGCCCCACCAGGCCGACTTTTTCGCCGGGGTTGATGGACGCCGTGGCGTTGTCGAACAGCACGCGGGCGCCACGCCGGAGGCAGATGTTTTTCAGAAGGATCATGCGATGGGGTGCGCGGGCGCACTTGGGGTATGGGATGCGGGAGGGCGGATTCTACCTTGTCCACGCCAAGTCGCCGGAAGGTTGCCAGTTCGACGCAGCTTGACGTTTTTCCGTCAGTCAGCGCCCGGTTTCCAAGCGACCACCCCAGATGGGGCAGCGCAACCCGTTGTTTTATTGATTGTTTTTTGCGGCGCGCCGTCGCCAGTCCGGGTGGCACAGGCGTTGCATGTATTCAGGCAAGCCGCCCAGGCAATCAACCTCACCAAGGAGCGCATCATGAAACTGCAATTCGGCCAAACCCAACTCGTTCTCGAACTCAGCAACTCGCCTTTTGCCTGGTTTTACGGCCAGACCGAGCGCATGAGCCTCACCAGCCTGTCGCTGCTGTTCGTGCAGTTTTCCCTGTTCGCCCGCCAGCCGAGTGTGTGATGCAACTGAATAGAGGAACCAGCGTGAGCATCAATCTGTCCCGCTCACCGGTTGGATTTTTCAGCGGCAGCACCTGCCGCATGTCGATGTTCAGTCTGACGGTGCTGTTCATCGAACTCCGTGTGCTGCGGCACACGCCGGCGCAATACAGCTGAAGATTCAGCGACGGATCTCCAGCACCGCTTCCAGGCCGCCCGTCGCGCGGTTCCTGAGTAACACCTTCCAGCCATTTGTTTCCGCCAGCTGGCGCACAATCGCCAGCCCCAGTCCGGTCCCGCCCGTGGCCTGCGAGCGCGAGCTTTCCAGCCGGTAAAACGGCCTGAACACTTTTTCCAGTTGATCGTCCGGAATGCCTGTGCCGCCATCGCGCACGGTCACCCGCGCCAGATGGTCGGCACATTCCAGCACCAGTTCGATGGGGGCATCGCCGCCGTAGCGTTGCGCGTTCTGGAGCAGATTCGCCACGATTTGCCGCAGCGCCAGGCGGCTCGCTTCGACTTCGCAGGAAGCGGCGGGTGACCACGGCAAGCCCGCTTCCGTCGCCACGTCTTTCAGCAAGCCGGCAAGATCGAAGCGCACTTTCGTTTCCGCCTGGGTGGAACGCGCCAGCTCCAGATAGCCGCTGATCAGCTGGTTCATCTCGGCCAGATCGGCCGCCGCCCGGTCGATGCGCGCCGGGCTGGCATGGCTGGAATCAGCGCGCAGCAGTTCCAGATTGAGCTGCAGGCGCGTCATCGGCGTACGTAAATCGTGGGAGATGCCCGCCAGCAAGGTGGTGCGGTTGTCCAGCAACTCGCGCACCTCGGCCGCCATCTTGTTGAAGCAGCGCGCCAGTTCGGCGAGCTCGGCGGGGCCGGTTTCCGGCAGCGGCTCAGGCAGCTCGCCCGCCCCCACCTGGCCGGCCGCCTGCGCCGCCTGCGCCAGCGGAACCGTGATGCGGCGCACCAGCAGCAGGGCGGTCAACAGGCTCAGAAACGTGCCGAGGGCAACGACCGCGATGGCTGCCAGCGGCAGCTTGACGGCATAGCGATCCGGAAAAAACCCCACCCGCAAATCGTGCCCGCCCAGCGGAATGTCCAGCCACACCGCCGCGGTGCCCGGCACCCCGTGCAACTCCACGGCGTCGCCCAGCCGCTGGCTCAATGCGGATTCGATCTGGGTGCGAAACGTAAACGTCGGCGCATCCGCCGTCGCGCCCACATCGACGGTGGTCAGGCGCAAGCCGTGGCGACTCGCCAGTTCGCGCTCGAACGCCACGCGCGTCTGCGGTGGCAGTTCCACCCAGGTTTGCGCCGACAGCACGACCAGGCCCGCCAGGTCGTTCGCCGAACGCTCCGCCACCGGCACGATCAGGGTGCGATACACCACCCAGAACGCTGCCGCCTGAAACACGATGAAGGCCAGCGCCAGCGTCAGCGCAGTGCGGGCGAAGAGGGAATGGGGCATCGGTCAGGGCAGGGCAGTACGCGGGTTTCGCGGCAAACGCGCACTCACTTCCCGAATACGGGCGCCTGCGTAGACAGCAGCTCGTCGATGCGGCAGGGCTTGTGGATGGCGTAGCCCTGGGCATAGTCGACCCCGATTTCGCGGAGCGCATCCAGGATCAGGGTCGATTCCACGTATTCGGCCACCGTGATCAGACCCAGCGAATGTCCAATGTCGTTCATCGACTTGACCATGGCGTAGTCGTCCGGGTTCTGCAGCATGTCCTTGACGAAGCTGCCGTCGATCTTGAGCGTATCGGTGCGCAGGTTCTTCAGGTGGGCGTAAGAGGTGAAGCCGCTGCCAAAGTCGTCCAGCGAAAACTTGAAGCCATAGCGGCGAATTTCCCGGATGAAATCCTGCGCGGCGCCATAACTCTCGATGGCGGCGGTTTCCGTGATTTCGAAGGCGATCTTGTGGGTGGGGATGTTGCTGCCCGGCAGCACCTGCTGCAGATAGTTCATCACCTCGGGACTGCTCAGCGAGTTGGCGGAAAGGTTGATGGCGAAGCCACCCAGGGACGCGAAGTTCGACGGATTGGCCCTGATCCATTCGAACACGTTCCGTATCACCCATATATCCAGTTCGTGAGAGCGCTGCAGGCTTTCCACGGCGGGAACGAAGTGCATGGGACTGATTTCCAGTCCGGCCTCGCTGTTGATGCCCAGCAGAATCTCGTAATAGGGCAGGAGCGACGCGTCCGCATCGATGGGCCTCACCTGTTGACAGCGCAAATACAAGCCGTTGCCGCTGAGGAAGGAATCGATGCGCCCCGCCCAGTCCATCAGGGATTCCTGGGACTGCAACTGGGGACTGGCCTGCTCATAGATCTGCATCCGGTTACGTCCCATCGATTTTGCCGTGATGCAGGCCGAGTCGGCGTGCCGGATGGCGTCTACCGCATTGAATCGGGTCGGCGCATATTCGGTCAGGCCGATATTGAAACCGATGCTGTAGCTGTGCTGCCCATGCTGGAAATGGTAGTCCTTCATTTCCCTGAGCAGGCTGTCGATGGCCTGGAAACCGTCGGCCCGGCTGCAGTTGGGCAGCAGAACCGCCAGGGTGTCGTCGCGAAACGTGGCCAGCGCAGCGTCAGGGCCGATTTGCGCACGAATCTCATTGGCCAGACCGCGAGCCAGGCCTTCCGCCGCCTCCACGCCACAGGTGTTGTAGATCAGGCGGAGCTGGTCGAATTCGATGATGCCGATCGCGTGCGTCTTGTCCGCCTGATCCGGCATGGCCAGCTGGGTCAGGTGCTGCACAAACCCCTTGCGATTGAGCAATCCCGTCACCGGGTCGTGCATGACCTGATGCACCAGGCGCTGATACGTCTCATCGAACAGGGCATTTTCCGAGCGCTCGACCAGCGGCATATCCAGATCCTTGCCCGGTTTGACGAGACCACCCTGCATCCGCCGGGACAGTTCGGCCAGGGTGAGGTCCGTCCTGCTGGTCGCGGAACGATTGGAAAAAGCACAGCTCAACGGCGGCTGGCTGACCCAGATAAGCTGCATCGGTACCCTGCCGCCGTCCAGACTGAAGTCCCACCAGTCGCCCACCCGCAGGCGCGCCGCCAGCCGGCGATGCGCCTGCGCTTCGGATCCCTCGTCTTGCGGGGGGGCCAATCTGCCCGGCGGGACCAGCACCATCGCGGCTCCAGCGGCGGGGTGCGCCGACGCATCGGCCAGCTTGTCGCCCAGTTCGTCCATGAAGGCGGCCAACAGCTTGGCGTCAACATTGACCGTTGCCAGCGTGCGCTCGACCTCGTTCAGCAATGCCTGAGCCGCCTCGGAGGTGCGGGGCGCGTCCGCATCAGCGGGACTGAACCAGGCGAACAGCCGATCCAGCACCGCCAGGCCTGCGTCCCATGATTCGCCCTGCGCCCCCTGGCGCATCTCCAGCAGGACGAGATACTGGCGCCAGCCGGCATCCAGCAGGCGCAGCAGCATGGCGGGCACTTCACGCCCCGCCAGACGCTGTTCCAGTGCCGCATTGACCCGGGTGCGGGCCGAACGGATGCGCTCCCGCCCCTCGCTGGCTTCCTGCAGGCGCGCCACACGCGTTCTGCGGATTTGCAGGATCGGCAACAACACCTTTTCGAGACTGTCGCGAACCGTCTCGAAAATACCGGGCTCCGCGTCGGCCCGGCTGCAGACACGATCCACCAGCAGGTAGAGGAATCGTTGCAGCTTGGCATCGAAAAACTTGCCCTGGTCATCCGCTGCCACGGCATATTGCTCGATGAGGTTGAGCACCTGCCGGGCAGGATGGTCTGGCTGGTTGGGGAAATGGGCGTCCTGCAGCGCAAGCTTGAGCAGCGGGCGCTCCAGCCGCTTCACCAGCAACTCCACGTCCGAACTCGGCACGAAGTCCGCGCGCGCGCGGGCGAACAAATCCGAGGTGGTATCCAGAATCCGCCGCTGGCCTGGCGCAATCCGTCTGGCGCTGCCCCCGCCCGCGGCGATGTGCGCATCAATCTGATCCGTCAATGACGACGGCATGCCTGCCGCTGCCTGGTTCACCAGGGGCAAGCTATCCAGGGCGAGCTGCAACTCGCGCAGGCTGGCCTCCGGCAAGGCCGTCCCGGCGCCGCCCGGCGCAGCGACGGGCCGCAGCGCCGCCTCGTCGCGCCCGATCATCTGGCGGGCGGTCTGCTGCAGGCGACTGACCATTTGCAGAACCTCAGGCCGCGCGGCAGCCGGCTGCCCGGGGGAAGCGCCTATCTGACCGCTGGATCGCGCTGCAGACGCCACCGGTGCGTGGTCGCTTGCTGCGCGTCGCTGGGATTGATTGAGGCTCGCCAGAATACGGTCCAGGCTGTACTCCGCGCTTTCCGAAGTCTGGGGCGCGCCAGACTGATCCTGCTTGTAGAGCGCGTTCAGGGTATCGGCGAGTTCGGCGAGATCCGCCCCGGACTTGTCGCCTTCGGCGGATGGGGCCTCGGCCGCTGCGGCCGGGGCAGGCTTCGCCTTGTCGCGGCCCGGCTCGGGCAGGGGGAGCGGCTGCAGGGAAACCAGCGTCTGGTTGAGCTGCTGGTATAGCGCCAAACTCTGGTTCGACACCGCTTGCCCGAGCGCCTTGTAGAGAACCGCCCGCATGGGATTGGAGAAATCCAGTATCTGAATGGCATCCTGGAAGGCGTGGCCGATCATTTCCGGGCCGAGAGGATTGTTCTTCCGGTCGACCGGCATGCCGATCAGCCTGCTGTAGCGCTGCTCGAACTCACCGAGCGGGGAGGCAATGCCCACTTCGATCTGCTTGATGACCGCCGACAGACTCAGCCAGTCCTCGAATTCGGCCTCGTCGACGAGGGATAGCTTGTTCGCCGCCGACCCCTCCGATGAGGTGTCCGTGATCGCCCCGACATGCTGAATGCGGTCGCGCATGGCATTGAAAAAAGCCTCTTCGATCCGGCTGCGGAGCTGCGTCAGTTCCTGGGCGCCATAGTCATAACGGGAGCGCTCCAGAAAACTCGGCTCGTCCTGGCCCGCTTCAGCCAGACGCTCCACCGCGCGCTGGAAAAAATCCTGCATCACCGTATCAAGAAAGCTGCGGAACTGGCTGGTGCATTCCAGTTGCAGCGCCTGGGACTGCTGCGGACTCAGGCCGGATTTCACCCCGTTTGAACCGGACCGGACTCGCTGTCCACTCGCCGCACGCAAGGCCTGCACGATATCTTCGGCCAGGGCCGCGGTGAAGACGCCTACGCCGCCGGGCGAAATACGCGCGACCCGACCCTCGCAGCGCAATACGCCGGAGCCGCCCACTTCAAACGCCACCTGCACGGAATCGCCCACCAGAACCGGGATGGCGGCGTCGGGTGTACGCGCGCCAGGAAAGGCCACGTACAGCCCGGTCGGGCAATAGTCACGAATTTCGGCCGGAATGACCTCGCCTTCGCCAAAACGGATCTGCGCGGTCTGCGACGTGGCCAGCCGCGCATGGCGTCGTTGTTCCTTTTTAACCGTTCCGGAAGAAGCAGAAGTCATCTCGATTTTTTGACAGGAGGTGCATACCCAAAAGCCAGCGATCAGTTTGCATGATGATCGCGCAAATACGCTACGTCCAACAGACTACTAATCTTTACCCCGCGGCACAAACAAATACCCCTGTCCTCGTTGAGTGCGGATGTAAGCCGGGTTGGCCGGGTCGTCCTCGATTTTCTTGCGCAAACGATTCACCCGCACGTCGATGCTGCGGTCGAACGGGTCACGCTCGAAGCCACGCAGCTGATCCATCAGCCAGTCGCGCGACAGTGCACGGTTGGCGTGGCTGGCGAAAATTTCCAGCAGTTCGTATTCGCCGGTGGTTAGAACAATCTCGCTGCCGTCGCGGCTGAGGATGCGTGCGTCGAGGTTGACGATGAACGGGCCGAACGCAAACGTTTTTGCGGATGCCGCCGGTGCCTGGGGTGGGTTGCCGTCGCGCCGCCGCAGCACCGCGCGGATGCGCGCCAGCAACTCGCGCGGGTTGAACGGTTTGGGCAGGTAATCGTCGGCGCCGACTTCGAGGCCGATGATGCGGTCGATGTCCTCGCCCTTGGCCGACAGCATGATGATGGGCGGAAAACCCGGCTGCGCGCGCAGCCGCCGCGCAATCGACAGGCCGTCTTCGCCCGGCATCATCCAGTCCAGCACCACGAGTTGCGGCACGCGCACCGCCAGCAGCCGATCCAGTGCAGCCGCATCGGCTGCCGTCTCGACCGCGTAGCCCTGCGTGCCCAGGTATTCAGCCACCAGTTCGCGGATGCCGGGGTCGTCATCCGTCACATAAATCAGGTCTTTTTCCATGCGGCAACTATAACGCGGCCCCTGCGCACTTCCCATCCGGTTACACACGGTTACAAAATCATCCTTGCGTGAAACAAAGCGCTTACTTTCCTCAACCAAACTGCGAAGCATGGGAGCGAGACATCGTCTCCCAAACCAAGGAAACAACGATGAATACACCTTACACATGGATGCTTGGTCTGGCCGCACTGGGACTCGCGCTGGCCACGCCCGCTCAGGCGAATCCGGATGGCCTGGATGGATCGTTCATGGTGGCCAGGCGCGATACCCGCGACGACGTTCGCCAGGATCCGCGCGCCGCCGAGAACAAGGGCACGCGCAGCCCCGGCAAGCGCGAAGCGGGGCGCGACGAACCATCCAGCTACGGCTATGGCTACGAGCGCCGCCAGCAGCAGGATCAACCCGGCAATAAAGGCAACGCACCGCGTCAGCCCCGTCACTAACCCGCATCACTTTGAATCAAACGAGGAAAGTCAGCATGAGTTCACGCACACTCAACACCACCCTGATCGCCGCGCTGCTCGCAGCCAGCGGCACCGCCCAGGCCGACCATTACCAGGACGACGAGATGATCGTGCGCGCCCCTGTCGTTGCCAGCGTGCCGGTTTACGACACCCTCAACGAACCGCGCCAGGAATGCTGGACCGAAACCACCGGCCACGAAACGCAGACTTACCGCAACCCGAACAGCCCCGGCGGCGCGATCATCGGCGCCATCGCAGGCGGCTTGATCGGCTCAACCGTCGGCAAAGGCAACGGCAAAGTCGCTGCAGCTGCCGTCGGTGCAGCCACCGGCGCGGTGGTGGGCGACCGCTGGAATGATCGCAGCGTTTACACCGAATCCCGCCCCACCCAGGTTGAACGCTGCCGCACCCGCGACAACTACCGCCAGGTGGTGATCGGCTACGACGTGAACTACCTCTTCAACGGCCGCGAATTCACTACCCGCCTGCCCTACGACCCGGGCGAATTCATCAACCTCGACGTGTCATACCGCATTGCGCAGGATCAACACGGGCGCGGCTGGAAAAACGGTCGTCGCAGCTGAGACGACTGAGCCGCGCACACCCATTTCATGAAAGGAACCTGACCATGTTACGCACCACACTTCTCGCCACCGCACTTTTCGTCACCCCGGTCGCCGCACTCGCTTCCGGCGGCTATTACGCGGGCGGCTACAGCAGCCGCGTCGTCGTTGCCGAGCCGAGCATCGCCGTTTCAATCGGCGGCCCGCTCAACGGATTCAACCTGTACTACCAGAGCGGGGGCTATCCCTACGTACCCGTGGCGCCTGTCTACTACCGCGCACCGGTTGTCGTGCCGATGCCGTATTACCCGGTGCAGCGCGTCGAGTATTACCCCTCACGCAACGACTGGCATGGCGGCGAACGGCATCACCGCCATTACGACAACGACCGTCGCGGCCGCGATCATGGTCGGGGCTGGGATGATTGAGCACGGTTGATCCAAAGGGAAACCCCCTCGGATTTTTGAGGCGGTAACGCGAGCGCGCCCTATTCGTGATGGACCACGAAGGCCAGTTCGGTGCTGAAATTGCCGACGCCGCGATGGTTGGTCAGCGTCCAGCCGGCGTCCTTCAGATGCCTGGTCATTTCGCGCGTCATCTCGGGGTTGCCGCAGATCATCACGCGGTCGTGCTCGGTGTCGGGTAAAGGCAGCCCGAGACGTTGCGATAACAAGCCGGTGCGGAACAGGTCGGCACCGCGCTCGGGGGTGGCGAAGGCTTCACGCGTCACCGTCGGCACGTAATACAACTGCGGGTTGCCGAGCGCCTCGAACTCGTCACGGTAAGCCAGCTCGGCGACGGTGCGCACCGAATGCACCAGCACCACCTGCTCAAACCGCGCATAGGTTTCGGGGTCGCGAACCAGGCTGATGAAGGGTGCGAGGCCGGTGCCGGTGGCGAGCATGTACAGCGTGCGGCCGGGCAGCACATGGTTGAGCGTGAGCGAGCCGGTGGTCTTGCTGTTCACCCACACCGTGTCGCCGGGTTTGACGTGGGCGAGCTGACTGGTGAGCGGGCCGTCGGGCACGTGGATGCTGAGGAATTCCAGATGGTCGCGGTCGGCGGTGGAGACGATGGAATACGCGCGCGCCACCAGCTTGCCTTCGCGCTTGAGCCCGAGGGTGACGAACTCGCCGTTGGCAAAGTCAAAATCCTGCGGCCGGGTCAGCGTGAAGCTGAAGGTTTTGTCCGACCATGGGCGCACGGACTGCACGATTTGTTCACTGTAGGGCATCGGGTTTTACTCCTTGAATGGTTGCTTGCGCCAGGCGTCAACCGCAGCCACCCGCGCGCGAAATACCGCGTCGCGAATGGTATCCGGTGCGACACTGCGCGCCACCGCCGCGGCATCGACCGCGCGTGCGGTGGCGAGTGCCTGTGCCAGATAGGTCGGCGCGGGATAGTCGCGCAGTTCGTAGCCCGGCCGTCCGCGAAAATCGCATTCGCAGGCCTGTAAAAATTCGGCGAAGCGTTCCGGGCGGCGAAAGGCATCGACACGTTCCAGCAATTCGACGACGGTGGTGGCGCGAAGTTCCAGCGCCCGGTGGACATTGCCGTGGTCGCGTGCGACGGCAAGTGCGAGGTCGCGGCAGTCGGCGGGCACTCGAATCCGCTCGCACAGCGCGCGCACCAGCGCCACGCTTGTGGCCTCATGGCCGTGGTGCCTGGGCCACTCTTGCGGCGGCGTGACGCCTTTGCCGAGATCATGGGTGAGGGCGGCGAAGCGCACCGGCAGGCTGAACCCCTGGGCGGCCGCCCAGTCGACAACCAGCATGACATGTACACCCGTATCGATTTCGGGATGGTGTTCGGGCGGCTGCGGCACGCCGAACAGGCGGTCGATTTCGGGGAACAACCGGGCCAGCGCGCCGCAGTCGCGCAGCACCTGGAACAGGCGCGAAGGCTGCACTTCCAGCAGGCCGCGCGCGACTTCCTGCCACACCCGCTCGGGTACCAGCGCATCGACCTCGCCGTTGTCCACCATCTGCCGCATCAGCGCATTGGTTTCCGCTGCCACGGAAAAATCGGTGAAGCGGGCAGCGAAGCGCGCCACCCTCAAAATGCGCACGGGGTCTTCGGCGAAGGCCGCGCTGACGTGACGAAAAATTTTAGCGGCCAGGTCGCGCTGGCCGCCGTAAGGATCGATCAATGCACCCGTCTCATCTTCGGCGAGGGCATTGATGGTGAGATCGCGCCGCGATAAATCCTCTTCCAGCGTGACGTCCGGCGCGGCATGGACGGTGAAGCCCTTGTAGCCGGGGCCGGACTTGCGCTCGGTGCGCGCCAGCGCGTATTCGGCGTGGGTTTGCGGATGGAGGAAAACCGGAAAATCCCTGCCGACAGGCTGGTAGCCCAGCGCCACCATCTGTTCCGGCGTGGCACCGACCACCACGTAGTCGCGGTCGGCCACGGGCAGACCCAGCAACCGATCCCGCACTGCGCCGCCAACGATGTAGGTTTTCATCGTGGCGCGGCAGGCTTAACGGTGGGCGTTTTCGCGATACCCCTCATAGCGCGCACGCGGCGTATCGGCACGCAGGTATTCGGGGGCGATGGCTTCGAGCGTGGTCGGCTGAAAATCGAACACCGCCGGCCAGCCGCCGCTGCAGACGTTGTCCGTACACATGGCGTAGTAGTTGTCGCGCGTCATCAGCTTTTTGCCAGGCTTGAGTTCCAGCGCCCAGGCTTGCAGATAGGCGAACAGGTCGCACAGCGGGATGATGCTGCGCTTTTTACCGATGACTTCGCCGACGTAGCTCACCAGCTCCTGCAGGCTATAGGCCTTGGGGCCGCACAGATCGTAGGTCTGGCCGTAGGTGGCCGGGTTGTCGAGGCTGTCGGCAAAGGCGCGCGCGACGTCGTCCACATGCACCGGGGCGAAGCGCGCACTCGCCCGGCCCAATGGCAGCACGGGAAAGACTTTGAGCAGACGGGCGAACATCGACAGGAAGGAATCGCCCCGGCCAAATATCACCGAGGGGCGGAAGAGGGTGATGTTGAGCCCATAACCGTGGATGAACTTGGGCCCGTTGAGATACCAGTTTTCGTGTTCGATATGCTGCGTCCCGGCCTCGCGCACCAGTGCTTCGGCGATGCCCTTGGAACGCTGGTAGGCCGAGCGCGAGTTGGGATGGGCGCCGAGCGCGCTCATGTGCAGCAAACGATGCACCCCGGCCTCGCCACAGGCGTGAATGACCTTGCGCGGCAGTTCGATATGGGTCTTCTGGAAATCCCCCCGGCGCGCACTCGGCCGGTCAACGCGCCCGATCGTGCTCTCGTGCAGGATGCCGACCAGGTTGATGACGGCGTCCATGCCGCGGAAGTGGCGGATCAGTTCCTGCTGGTCGTGCACGTCGGCTTCGATCACTTCCACCGTCGGCAGCAGGATCAGCTCCTTGGCCATTTCGCGGCGATGGCTCAGCACCCGCACGTGGAGGCCGCGCGCGGCGAGCTGGCTGACGAGATGGGTGCCGACAAAGCCGGAGCCGCCGAGGATGCAAATGCGTTCAATCTTCATGTGGGAACTGTTCTGAATATAAGGCGATGCTGATTTTATCGCGGAACGCGTCAATTGCCGCGCTCGTCATCAGTCGGGCCGGTTTCCGGCGCGAGTTCCGCTGGTGGCGCTGATTCGATCGGCCCTTTGCGGGCAGGCACCATGCCGAGCCGGTCTTTCAGCAGCACCGACGGCTCGCCGAAACGCTGGGCGTAATACATGGCGTTGCTCATCACTTTTTTGACGTAATCGCGTGTTTCGGCGAACGGAATCGATTCAATGTAGATCGCGGCTTCCATGGGCCGGCTGTCGCGCCAGCGCTGCGCGCGGCCGGGGCCGGCATTGTAGGCGGCGGTGGCCAGCACCGGCGAGCCGTCCAGGCTGGTCTGGATATGTTTCAGGTAATACGCGCCGAACTGGATATTTCTGGCGGGATCCTGCATCTCGCTCGACTGGAATCGCTTGATGCCGAGGCGCTGTGCAATCCAGCGCGCGGTGGCCGGCATGATCTGCATCAGGCCGGAAGCACCGACGCTGGATCGCGCCACGTTGATGAAGCGGCTTTCCTGCCGCATCAGGCCAAACACCCAGGCTTCGTCGATCTGGTTGTCGTTCGCGGCCTGGTGCGCCAACTCCCGGTAGGGCGCGAGAAAACGCAATTCAAAATCGTGCAGTTCGCGGGTGCGTTCGGCGGTGCTGATCGCGCGGTCATACCATTCCATGCGCCGCGCCAGTTCGGCGGCGGCCAGCAGCTGGGTGTCGCTAAACGTCTGGATCGTCCAGTTCCATTCCAGATTGGCGTCGCTGCGCAAGCCGAGTTGATACAGCGCCTGCGCGCGCGCGATGCCGGGCTGACGCGCCATCGCGGCAATGTCATCGCTGCCGGTTTTGATGTTGATCTGCGGCGCCTGCATCACCGGCCCCAGTTCTTCCTGCGCCAGCTGGCCATAATAATGATGCTCGCGCGACAGCGGCAAAAACAGGGCATTGGCGGACTGGCGCTGGCCGTTTTCCTGCAGTGCGCGTGCGCGCCAGTAGCGCCACACCGGCTGCGCCCGGGCCGCATCGCCCATGCTGTCGATTACCCGCAGCGCGGTCGGCCAGTCGCCCTCGCGCAGCGCAGCGCGCGCCCACCACTCGCGCTGAAAATCATTGACCGCCACGTATCCCGCCTGCTGATACCAGGCCAGTGCAATGGCCTCGTGACGGCGGGCGGCCCAGGTGGCGAGGCGCGCCCAGGCAGTGCGCAACTCGTCCGCGCTGAACTGTTGCGCACGCTTGCGCAGCGCCTGTTCGGCCAGACTGGAACTGCCTTTGGCCAGTTGATCGATCGCATAAAGCGCGATTTCGCGGTCACCGCGCTGGCCGAGATTCAGCTTGCCATCGGTATTCAGCAGGCGCGCCGGGTCGCGGGTGGCCAGGTCGAACAGTGCCGCAGCCGGACGCTGCGCTTCCGGCAAGGCGCCGGCCACGCTCTGGGCAACGCCGGGATTGCCCGCTTCCAGCGCCAACCGCATGCGGCGCCAGATGTCTTCCTCGTTGAGCAGCCCGGCTTCGAGCAGTTGGGTAAATAAAGGCGTACAGGCACTGGGCAGATCGCGCCCGCTGAACCACATCGACACGGCTTCGCTCGGGTGGACAAGCTTGCCCTGTGCCCATTCGGCACGGTAGGCATAGCACTGATGCGCGGCATCGGGTTTGACCAGACGGGGATACTCGGCCAGATACTGCGGCCAGGCAGCGCGCGCGCCCAGCGTCTTCAGCCAGTCGGCACGCAAGGCTTCGGCCAGACGGCTGCCCGGGTAGCGCGCCAGAAAATCGGCAATGTAGGCATCATTGTTGCGGCCTGACAGCATCAGGCGCCAATACTCGACGTAGGGCGACAGCACATGATCGCCCGGGACTTCAGCGGCGACGCGTTCGAGGGCCGCCGCCTGCCGCGCGGCATACGCCGCGTGCGCGCGCAGAACCGCGGCATCGCCCGGCTCCTCCGCCCAGACCGGCAGCGCCGTCACCAGGCTCAGGATGAGGCAGCAAAGGAGTTTCAGCATGGATCGAGGTTAACACGCAGCCTCAGTGTCTGCGTGGATATGGGATCGAGTCGCGACCACTCAGGCCAGAAACAGCGTGTAAGCCGGGTTGCGGGATTCGTCCCAATAGCGGTAGCCCAGCCCATCCAGAAACTTCTGGAAGTTGGGCTTTTCTTTATGCGGCACCTGGATGCCGACCAGCACGCGGCCATAGTCGGCACCATGGTTGCGGTAGTGGAACAGGCTGATGTTCCAGCCCTGGCTCATGCTTTCGAGAAAGCGCATCAGGGCGCCGGGGCGCTCGGGGAATTCGAAGCGATAGAGCACCTCGTTATCCGCCTCGGGTGCGTGGCCGCCGACCAGATGGCGTATGTGCAGCTTGGCCATTTCGTTGTCGCTGAGGTCGAGTGCCTCGATGCCGTGGCGCTTGAGCAATTCGACTACGCGCGCGCCCTCGCCGGCACCCGGTACCGACAGGCCGACAAACACGCGGGCGGCTTTGGGGTCGGAATAGCGGTAATTGAATTCGGTGATGTTGCGTGCGCCGAGCAGGTTGCAAAAAGTCTTGAAGCTGCCCGGCGTTTCCGGGATGGTGACCGCCAGCACTGCCTCGCGTTTCTCGCCCAGCTCGGCGCGTTCGGCGATGTGGCGCAGGCGGTCGAAATTCATGTTGGCGCCGGAAGCGACGGCCACCAGCGTTTTGCCCTTGAGCTTGTCGCCCGCGATCGCAGCTTTCATTCCGGCAATCGACAAGGCGCCGGCCGGCTCCAGGATCGAGCGGGTGTCCTCGAACACATCCTTGATCGCGGCGCAGATGGCGTCGTTGTTGACGCGGATGATTTCATCGACATACAGCTGCGCCAGCCGGAAGGTTTCCTTGCCGACCTTTTTCACCGCCACGCCGTCGGCGAAAATGCCGACGCGCGACAACGTCACGCGCTCGCCCTTGCATAGCGAGCGTGCCATTGCGTCGGCGTCCTCGGGTTCGACGCCGATTATCCTGATCTCCGGACGCAGCCGCTTGATGTAGGCGGCCATCCCGGCGATCAATCCGCCGCCGCCGACCGGCACATACACCGAATGGATCGGCCCCGGATGCTGGCGCAGCAGTTCCATTGCCACCGTGCCCTGCCCGGCGATCACATCGGGATCGTCGTAGGGATGCACAAAGGTGGCCTTGGCTTCCTTGGCCAGTTGGGTGGCGTAGGCGCAGGCATCGTCGTAACTGTCGCCATGCAGAATCACCTGCGCACCGCGCGCGGCCACCGCATCGACCTTGATCTTGGGCGTGGTGGCGGGCATCACGATGGTGGCCGCCACGCCGAGTTTTTGTGCCGCCAGCGCCACGCCCTGCGCGTGGTTGCCGGCGGACGCGGCGACCACCCCGCGCGCCAGCTGCGCCGCAGTCAGCTTCGCCATCTTGTTGTAGGCGCCACGGCATTTGAAGGAAAACACCGGCTGCATGTCTTCGCGCTTGAGCAGAATCTGGTTGCCGAGGCGACGCGACAGGTTGTGAGCGGGGTCGAGCGGCGTCTCCACTGCCACGTCGTAGACGCGCGAGGTGAGAATGCGTTCGAGGTAATCGTCAGGTTGGCTCATGGCTACGGGCGGTTTGATAAAAGACGGCGATGCCGCTATCTTAGCGGGCTGCAACCAAATCGACGAAAACATCATGACTCAAGACGAAATGAAGCAAGCCGTGGCACGTGCTGCGGTGGATTATGCCCGGGGCGGCATCATCGGGGTAGGCACCGGTTCCACCGCCAACTATTTCATCGACGCGCTGGCCGGGGTCAAGGGCCGCATCGACGGCGCGGTGGCCAGTTCGGAAGCCACCGCCAATCGCCTGAAAAGCCATGGCATCCAGGTGCTCGATCTCAACAGCGTGGGCGAACTCGAAATCTATGTCGACGGCGCCGACGAAATCACCGAACACTTCGCCATGATCAAGGGCGGCGGCGGCGCGCTGACGCGCGAGAAAATTGTCGCCGCGTGCAGCAAGCAGTTCATCTGCATCGCCGACGAAAGCAAGCTGGTCGGCGTGCTCGGCACCTTCCCGCTGCCGGTCGAAGTGATTCCGATGGCGCGTTCCTACGTGGCGCGCGAACTGGTGAAACTCGGCGGCCAACCGCGTCTGCGCGAAGGCTTTGTCACCGACAACGGCAACATCATTCTCGATGTGCACGGCATGTCGATGGTCGATCCGGTCTCGCTGGAAACCGCGATCAATCACCTGGTCGGCGTGGTCACCAATGGCCTGTTTGCGCGGCGCGGCGCGGATGTGCTGCTGCTCGGCACGCCTGGCGGCGTCAGGACTTACAAGAAGTAAGCCTTCACTGCGTGGGCGTTACTGCGGTGGCAGAGACTCGGGGGGCAAAGACTCGTCTTCGGGCGGCTGCGCCTCGGCAGGCACGCGGTATTTCTCGTTTGCCCACTGCCCCAGATCAATCAACTTGCAGCGTTCGCTGCAAAATGGTTTCCAGCGATTTTCCGCAGTCCAGCTAACGGCCACCTTACAGGTCGGGCAGGTCACGACTGGTGGCTTCATAAGGTGCAGAAGGTCAGGTCAAAGTCGATAGGCTGATCGGTGCAGACGCGAATTTGTCCGGGGCCTGCCTGCACAAAACGGATGTTGAGCATGTACTTGTTGGCAGAAATCTCCGGCACGCACGGCAGATTGTCGACCAGGGTGACGCGGATCAACTGCGGGTTGCGCGATTCCAGCATGCGCTGATAACTGCCGTTGCTCGCGTGCTGCAACTCGGGCTGGCCACTGTCGCGCAGCAGACCGAGCACGATATTGACCGCAGCGCGTATCGAGGAGAACGGCGCCAGCCAGTGTTGCATCTGCTGCATGCGCTGCTCAGCCGGCTGGTGGAGCCAGTGATGGTAGGTCGGCAGGTCGAATTCACACATGCCACCCGGAATCGCCGCACGCTGCTTGATGGCCATCAGCCAGTCGTCTTCGCGCAGGTGCTGGCCCACTTTTCCGGGCAGCCGATACATCCCGTGATGCGCCGTCTCGATCGCCGCCAGCACGTGCTCCAGCGTGGTGTCCTGCACCTGCGGATTGCCGCGCAACGCTGCCAGCACGGCTTTCTGCCGATCCAGTTCCTGCAGCAAATCGGATTTGAGGTCGGCGCGTGCCGCGACTTCCGCCATTTCGAACAGCGTCAGCAGCGCCGCATGATGTGCGTGCGGGTCGGGCGATGCGGCGTAGGCATCGAAGCGCTCGAACAGATCTTCCAGCCGCAACAGGGTGCGGATGCGTTCGCTTAAGGGATATTCGTAGTGGATCACGCTGCAAGGCGCTGGTTTGAATCGGCTGATTGTCGCCGATCCGGGTGGAAAATCAAGGCGACGGCGTAGTAGAAAACGCCAGGTAACGCCGGTGCAGCGCCGCCACCTGGGTGCGCAACACCTCGGGAGAAGCGCTGTTGACGATTACGTCGTCCGCCGCCGCCAGCCGCTCGGCGCGACTCGCCTGCGCGGCGAGAATGGCCGTCACCTCATCGCGGGTGAGCCCGCTGCGCGCCATCACCCGCTCAATCTGCAGGTCTTCCGGGCAATCGACCACCAGCACGCGGTCCAGCACATCCCGGTAGCCGCCGGTTTCCACCAGCAGCGGAACCACGATCAGTGCGTAGGGTGCGGTCAACGTGGCCAGCGCCTGCTCGACCCGCTGGCGGATCAGCGGATGCAGGATGGCTTCGAGGCGGTGTCTGGACGTGTTGTCCGAAAACACGCGGCGGCGCAGAGCGGCGCGATCCAGCGTGCCGTCCGCCTGCACCACCGCTTCACCGAAAGCCGCGCGGACTGCATCGAGCGCTGCACCGCCGGGCGCGGTCAGATCGCGTGCAATGGCATCGGTATCAATCACCGGCACGCCCTGTGCGGCGAAGTTGTCGGCGACAGTCGACTTGCCGGAACCGATGCCGCCGGTGAGGCCGACCACCCACATCAGAATTGCCCGAGATAGGCTTGCGTCAAGTCCGCGCCAAAGAACAGCGCCACCAGCCCGCCGCCCGCCAGATAAGGGCCGAAGGGAATCGGTATGCGCCGGTCATGCTTCACCAGCACGATCATCGCGATGCCGATGGCCGCGCCCACCACCGATGACAGCAGCAGGGTGACGGGCAGCATCTGCCAGCCCAGCCAGGCGCCAATCGCCGCCAGCAATTTGAAGTCGCCGTAGCCCATCCCCTCCTTGCCGGTGACCAGCTTGAACAGCCAATACACCGACCACAGCACCAGATAGCCGACCATGGCGCCGATAACCGCATCGGGCAGGCTGGCGAAATGCCCCCCGAGGTTGAACAGCAATCCCAGCCACAGCAGCGGCAGGGTAAGGTTGTCGGGCAACAGGGTGGTGTCGAGGTCGATGAACGCCAGGGTGATCAGCGTCCAGATCAGCAGCAGCGCGCCCACGGTCGGCACGCTCACGCCCCATTTCCAGGCGGCGGCGCCAGACAGCAGCGCGGTGAGCAATTCCACCAGGGGATAGCGCACGCTGATCGGCGTGCGACAGGACGAGCAGCGCCCACGCAGCCACAGCCATGACAACAGCGGAATGTTTTCCAGCGCGGTGATCTGATGGCCGCATTGCGGGCAGGCCGAGCGCGGCACCGCGAGGTTATAGGGTGTGGCCTCGGGCAGCGTTTCGCCGCGTAACTCGGCACACTGCGCCTGCCACTCGGCCTCCATCATTTTCGGCAGGCGATGAATGACGACATTGAGAAAACTGCCCACCAGCAGGCTGAATAAAAAAACCAGCCCGGTGAACAGGGCTGGTTCCGCGTGCAGCAAATCCATCAAACGACCGAACCCATCTTGAAGATCGGCAGGTACATGGCGATGACCATGCCGCCAATAAGCGTGCCCAGCACCACCATGATGATCGGTTCCATCAAACTGGACAGTGCCTCGACCGCGTCATCCACTTCCGCTTCGTAAAAATCGGCCACTTTGTTGAGCATGGAATCGAGCGAGCCGGATTCTTCGCCAATGGCCGCCATTTGCAGCACCATGTTGGGGAAGAGCCCGGCATTCTGCATCGCGGCTGTCAGTGCGGTACCGGTCGACACCTCGGACTTGATTTTCTGGGTTGCCTCGACGTACACCTGGTTGCCCGATGCGCCGCCGACCGATTCCAGCGCCTCGACCAGCGGCACGCCAGCGGCGAACATGGTGGCCAGGGTGCGCGTCCAGCGGGCGATGGTGGCTTTTTCGATCACGGCGCCAAAAATTGGCAGCTTGAGCATGACGCGATCCATGAACATCTGCATTTTGCGCGAGCGTTTCCAGGCTTGCAGCAAAACATAGATGCCGACGCCGAGAACGCCGAATATCGCCCACCACCATTTGACGAAGAAATCCGACATTGCCATCACGACCAGGGTCGGCCCCGGCAAATCCGCGCCAAAGCTGCTGAATAGACTCTTGAACGCCGGAATCACGAAAATCATGATGACCGCGGTGATGACAAACGCCACCACGATAATGGAGACGGGGTAAAACAGTGCCGACTTGATCTTGCTCTTGATGGCGAGGATTTTTTCCTTGTACACCGCCAGCCGATCCAGCACGGTCTCCAGAATACCCGCTGCTTCGCCGGCCCCCACCAGGTTGCAGTACAGCGCATCAAAATGCAGCGGATGACGTCCGAAAGCCTGGGTCAGGCTGCTGCCCTTTTCGATATCCGCCTTGATTTCAGCCAGCAGGCGCTGCACCGATGGATTGGAGTGCCCGCGTCCGACGATGTCGAACGATTGCAGCAGCGGCACCCCGGCCTTCATCATGGTCGCCAACTGGCGGGTGAACAGGGTGATGTCCTTCTCGGTGACTTTCTTCGCACCACCGCTGAACAAGGTGCTCTGTTTTTTGACCTTGGTGACGTTGATGCCCTGCTTGCGCAGCAGGGAATTGACCACGGCTTCGCCACCGGCCTGCATCTGACCCTTGACCTTTTTCCCGCGTTTGTCCATGCCTTCCCACAGGAAGGTGGCGTCCTTTTTAACTGCTTTTGCCGCTGTTGCCATAGGGGTATTCCTTAAAGATTGGTAACGGCCTCAACCTCTTCCAGCGAGGTTGAGCCGGCTTTCACTTTCAACAGTCCTGCCTGACGCAAATCGAGCACGCCTTCGAGGCGCGCCTGGTCGGCGATATCGGATTCGTCCCCACCCTTGAGGATGATGCGGGTCATGGCATCGGTGATCGGCATCACCTGGTAGATACCCAGGCGCCCCTTGTAGCCGGTGCCGCCGCAGATGTCGCAGCCGACGGCTTTGTAGGGGTGCCAGCTGCCGTCCAGTTGCGCTTCGGTGAACCCGGCAGACAACAGCGCTTCGCGCGGAAGATCGGTGGGCTGTTTGCACGAGCACAGCTTTCGCGCCAGCCGCTGCGCGGTAATCAGAATGACCGAGGAAGCCACGTTGAACGGCGCCACGCCCATGTTCAACAGCCGCGTCAGCGTGCCGGGGGCGTCATTGGTGTGCAGGGTGGACATCACCATGTGTCCGGTTTGCGCGGCCTTGATGGCGATATCGGCGGTTTCCAGATCGCGGATTTCGCCGACCATGATGACGTCGGGATCCTGCCGCAAAAACGATTTCAGTGCCGCCGAAAAGGTCAGGCCGGCCTTGTCGTTGACGTTGACCTGATTGATGCCGGGCAGCTGGATTTCCGCCGGGTCTTCTGCAGTCGAAATATTGACGTCGGGCTTGTTGAGGATGTTCAGGCAGGTGTAAAGCGACACCGTCTTGCCGGAACCGGTCGGGCCGGTCACCAGCACCATGCCGTAGGGACGCTGCACCGCATTGAGCAGCAGCTCTTTCTGAAACGGTTCGTACCCCAGCGCTTCGATCCCCAGCTGCGCGCTGGTGGGGTCGAGAATACGCATGACGATTTTTTCGCCATACAGCGTGGGCAGGGTACTGACCCGGAAATCGATGGCGCGGGTTTTCGACAGCACCATTTTCATGCGGCCATCCTGCGGCACGCGCTTTTCCGAAATATCCAGCCGCGACAACACCTTGATGCGCGAAGCGACCTTGTCCTTGATCGCCATCGGCGGCTGCGCCACCTCGGACAAAATGCCGTCGCGACGGTAGCGGATGCGGTAATACTTCTCGTAGGGCTCGAAATGGATGTCGGATGCGCCGGCGTTGATCGCGTCGAGCATGATCTTCTGCAGATAGCGCACCACCGGCGCGTCGTCGATTTCGATGCCGCCGGCTTCCTGCTGCGCGGCAGTGCTTTCTTCGTCGGCAAAATCGAGATTGAGATCTTCCGCGTTCAACACGGCCATCGTGTTGTCCGCGGCGTCGCCTACTTTCTGGATCAGTTTGCCGAGTTTGTCGTCCTCGACCACCACCGGCTCCACCGCCTGGCCGATCTGGAATTTCACCTCGTCCAGTGCCTGCAGATGGGTGGGGTCGGAGGTCGCCACATACAGCTTGTTGCCGCGTTGATACAGCGCGATGACGCGCCGTTTCTGCACCAGTTTGGCGTCGAGCAGCCCCTGCGGCAGGTTCTCGGCATCCATGGAGGCCAAATCCAGGTAGGGGTAGCCGAATGAGACGGCGGCGAATTCGGCAATCTGGTCGGCCTTGAAACGTTTGCCCTTGATCAGTTCGGTCACAAACGAGTCGCCCGCCTGGCTGGCGCGTTTCCACACGCCCTCGGCGTCTTCCTCGGACAGCCAGCCATGGTTGACCATGGCGCGCGCCAGCCCGGTTAAATTGTTGGTGTTTGTCACAGCGGCCATTGCTCGGTTCCAGACAAGTCGAGTGTCAAATTATCGCCCGCATCGGCACGCAACAAGGCGGCGGATGGGGAATCACAGGCCTTAACGGCGATATTCCGTCTAAATTGAGGCGTCCCTGGATGAAGTCTCACCCGCCGCCGGTAGATAAATGCGCGCCATCTTCACCGCCCGATCCTGGGTTTGCACGATTTCTACCGGCACATCGCCCAGTTTGAGGCTCACTCCGGCTTCGGGTATGTCCTCGAAATGCTCCAATAACAGGCCATTCAGCGTTTTCGGGCCGTCCAGCGGCAGCGACAGCCCCAGCTTGCGATTCAGGTGGCGCAGCAGCACGCTGCCCTCGGCCAGCCAGCTGCCGTCTTCCTCGCGCCGCAGATAACCCATATCCGACGGCGCCTGCGTGGTGAACTCGCCGACCATTTCTTCCAGCAGGTCTTCCAGCGTCACCAGGCCCTGCAGTTCGCCGTATTCGTCGACCACCAGCGCCAGCCGCCGCCGTCCGCTCTGGAAATTGCGCAGCTGGGTGAACAACGGCGTGCCTGCCGGCACGAAATAGGGGTCTTCGAGATTTTCCTTCAGCGTCTCCGGGTCCAGTTCCTCTCCGGTCAGCGCGTGCAGGACCCGGCGCACGTGCAGCACGCCAAGCAGGGTGTCGGGCGAGCCTTGCTGCACCACCAGCCGGGTGTGATGGCTGGTGGATATCTGCTGGCGCAAGCGCTCGGGGTCGTCCTCGATATCGATCGCCTCGATCTGGTTGCGCGGCGTCATCACGTCGTCCACCGTGATGTCTTCCAGTTCCAGCAGATTCATCAATATCCGGTGGTGCTCACGCGGCATTCTGCCGGACGATTCCAGCACGATGGTGCGCAGTTCTTCGAGCCCCAGGCTGTTGCTCTGCCCCGGTTCGGGTTGCTTGATCCGCAACAACCTCAGGATGCCCTGCACAAACAGGTTGACGAACCACACCACCGGATAAACCAGTTTCAACAGCGGTGTCAGCAGCCACGTCGCCGGGTAGGCGACACGCTCGGGGAACGCGGCGCCCAGCACCTTGGGGGTGACTTCGCTGAACACCAGAATCAGGAAAGTCAGCAGCAGCGTCGCCGTCATCAATACCACTTCGCCATCGCCAAACAGCCGAATCGCCAGCACGGCAGACAACGTGCCCGAAGCGGCATTGACCAGATTGTTGCCGAGCAGAATCACCCCCAGCAGCTTGTCGGTCCGAGCCAGCAGCGCCTGCGCCCGCATCGCGCCCCGTACGCCGGATTTGGCGGCATGGCGCAGGCGATAGCGGTTGATCGCCATCATCGCGGTCTCGGACGCGGAGAAAAACGCCGAGGTCAGCAGCAAAACGGCAAGCACGGCAAACAGCGTGCTGGTGGAAAAGCTATCCAATCGAGTGCCTCAACGCCGGAGGATCACTTCCAGCACAAACTGGGTGCCGAGATAGGCCAGCAGCAGCAGGGTGAAGCCGGTGATCGTCCAGACCAGCGCCGTGCGCCCGCGCCAGCCACGGAAATGCCGTCCCAGCAGCAGGCCGCCGAATACCAGCCAGGACAGGATGGCGAACACGATCTTGTGGGTAAACTGTAGCGGCTTACCGAAGAGTTCTTCCGAAAAGAACACCCCGCTGAACACCGCCAGGGTCAACAGCACAAACCCCACCCCGATGGTTTTGAACAGCATCGCTTCCAGCGTCAGCAAAGGCGGCGCACCGCCCTGCAGAAACGCGCCGCGATGCAGCTGTTTTTCCAGCATGGTCATCAGCACCGCGTTCAAGGCCGCCACTGCCAGCAAGCCATATGCGAGAAACGACACCACCAGATGCGCACGCAGGGCGAGAGCCTGCGAATCGGGAATGGCGTGGGTCTCGGTGAAAAACGCCATGCCCAGCACGGACAGCGCAGCCAGCCCGCTGACCCACGACTGCAAGCGTGCCAGCGGCACCCCTTTGCTGGACAGCCAGTAAGTGAGTGCGGTCAGCCACAAAATCGTCGACAGGGAATTGCCGAACCCCAGCCGGATATCGCCCTGCCCCAGCACCGACTGATAAATCAGCGCGCCATGCACCAGCAAGGCCAGCGGCAACGCGACGCACGCCGAAGTGGCAGGCGGCGGCGTGCGCTGCAAGCGCCAGGCCACCCAGCCATAGAGCGCGCTCACACATAAAGTAACCAGCAATAACGGGGACATTCGTTAAAATGAGAAAGATTCAGTCAGCCTCATTATCCATGCCGCTCATGACGGCAACAAGGAAGCCATGCTAGAGAACCTCAGTGGACGCCTCGCCGGCGTCGTCAAATCGCTGCGCGGGCAAGCGCGCATCACCGAAGCCAACGTGCAGGACACCTTGCGCCAGGTGCGCCTCGCGCTGCTGGAAGCCGACGTCGCCCTGCCGGTGGTCAAGGACTTCATCGAAGCGGTCAAAGCCCGCGCGCTGGGTCAGGACGTGCTCACCAGCCTGTCGCCCGGGCAGGCGCTGATCGGCATCGTCCACGAAGAGCTGACCCGGCTGATGGGCGGCGAAAACGCCGAACTGAACCTGGCCGCCACGCCACCCGCTGTCATCCTGATGGCGGGTTTGCAGGGCTCGGGCAAAACCACCACCAGCGGCAAGCTGGCGCTGTTGCTGAAAAACCGCAAGAAAAAGGTCCTGCTGACCTCGGCCGACGTCTATCGCCCCGCCGCCATCGATCAATTGCGGCAACTCGGCAAACAGCTCGACGTGGATTTCTTCGAGGCAGGCGACGAGCGCGACCCGCTGAAAATCGCCCGGGCCGCGCAGGATCACGCAAGCAAGCAGTTTTACGACGTGCTGATTGTCGATACCGCCGGCCGGCTGGCGATTGACGAAGCGATGATGGCCGAAATTCAGGCGCTGCACGCCGCAGTCAAGCCGGTCGAAACGCTGTTCGTGGTGGATGCGATGCAGGGCCAGGACGCGATCAACGTCGCCCGTGCCTTCAACGAAGCGCTGCCGCTGACTGGAATTGTTTTAACCAAACTCGACGGCGACTCGCGCGGCGGCGCGGCACTGTCGGTGCGCCACATCACCGGCAAGCCGCTCAAGTTCATCGGCGTCGGCGAAAAGCCCAACGGGCTGGAAGCCTTCCACCCCGAACGGATGGCGCAGCGCATCCTCGGCATGGGCGACGTGCTGTCGCTGATCGAGCAGGCGCATGGCTCGGTCGACCTGGCCGAAGCCAAAAAACTCGCCGACAAGGTCAAGAAAGGCAAGGACTTCGACCTCGAAGACTTCAAGGCGCAAATCCTGCAAATGAAGAAAATGGGCGGCCTCTCGGCGCTGATGGACAAACTCCCCGGCGCCGGGCAAATGAATGTGCCTGCGGGCGCCGACGACAAGGCGATCAACCGCGTCGAAGGCATCATCAACAGCATGACCCCGCTGGAACGCCGCAAGCCTGACCTCATCAAGGCCAGCCGCAAACGCCG